>Ga0326728_10006945_pt1 | contig 29896 bp, 24 predicted proteins | sample MB3enrmetagenome_FD_207602 | JGI IMG/M metagenome (GOLD analysis project Ga0326728, IMG submission 207602) | Lab enriched peat soil microbial communities from McLean, Ithaca, NY, United States - MB31MN | ecosystem: Environmental > Terrestrial > Soil > Wetlands > Peat | place: USA: New York... | reverse complement strand
GACCAGTAGTTCGTGGCTCCACATGGTCGAGCGCTTCTTCCGCGATCTCACCGAGCAGAGGCTCCGCCGCGGGATCTTCCGCGATGTCGAGGAATTGGTGATGGCCATCGGCGATTACATCGACAAGGACAACGAGAAGCCCAAACCATTCGTTTGGACAGCCAAGGCAGCCGACATCCTGGAGAAGGTCAAGCGCGCCCGCGCCGTGCTGGATAATGGTTGATCTGTTCGCCGCACTACGCTTAGGATGTCCCGGCGCAGCAGCTCGCCCCCATAGGCTCGCAGTTCAGCGCTGAGAACCGGATCGTTCGGGGTACGAATCTCACCGCGGTCCAACACCCGGGCCAGCGCATTCATTGCAAGCTCTTGCGAGGCGTTGTTGGTCCCGCACGGAAACACCGAAAGGCCCTGCCGCGTAAGGTTTTCGGCATGTTCGCCTCTCACTCGGAAATGCCCGGTGGCGGGAGTTCTCGGGCGCTGGATGGCGGAAAGGGTATTTCGCAACAGCTATGGCCCCCTAAATACCGCGACCTCGGGGCGGATCTGAGCGCAGGCAGCCCCGTCAACTTCCGGGTGCCCCGTCACTCGCCCGCTGGACGTGAGTCGAGCTTGGCAGGATATATCCCCGCAGACTCGCGTCCTTCCAGCACCTCGCGTGTGTAGCTCAGGAACCCGGCGATCCCGGCGCGCCGCCGCAATCCGGTGCGGGTGGCCAGGTCGACGGCAGTTATAATGTTCCTAATGCCCACTGATCCTCCGACGGTGTCGGCCGTGATCGCGGTCTTCGGCAATCACGTGGCTGTATCTCCGGAGGTGGACAGGCTTGCTTCCTGCATAGCCGAAAACTACCCGGGCCCCTCCAGCGGTATCGAGCTGATCCTCGTGCCCCACGGCGATCCCTGGCGGCTCGCCCTCCCGATCGGGAGCCTGTCCGCCCATCGCGTTCGCATCGCTTCGCCCGCCGGCGTCCCGGAACTTCCGGCGCTCCTGTTCAACCACGGCGCGCGCGAGGCTCGTGGGTCTTTTCTTGCCTTCGCGTGGCCCGGAATCGACTTCGCCTCCTGGCTGGCCTGGCTTCGTCGATGGCGCCACGAGAGTTCCTCGAGTTCGCGACCGGGCTTCGTAGCTGCGCGTCCATCGCCGGATAACGTGCGAAACCATCCGTTGCAGAGCTGGAAGTGGTCCGCCTCGGAGACTGCCCCGTCCGCGTACGACGGAGGCTGGGTGGAGATGTTCGACTACGTTCCCATGGCCGGTTCGGTTATCTCCCGGGAGTGTTTCTTTCAGAAGGGCGGCTTCTCGCCGTCGCCTCTCCTGCAGCGGGCGTTCTGGTGGGAGTTTGCCGCGCGGGCGGCCAGAACCGATTCCATCGCCATGCTCAATTCGTATCCCCCCGCGTGCCGTTGGTCGGCCACGGATTTTCCCCTGGCGAACGACCTCGGTCTCAGTGGCGATCTGGTGGCGCGTCGAGTTGTCCGGCGATCCGGTTCGCCGCGGGAACTTCGCGACTCGTGCGACTGGGCTGACGCCGCCGCCTTCGCTGCGGACCTTTCCCCCGGCCCGCGGCAAGCTGTCCGGAGATTGTTGCGGCAATGGCGGGCGGGCGGTGGCGATGCGCCCGCGGAAGCCGCCGAAAGCGCCTGGGACTCATCCCCCTCCACGGGTTCGAGCCCGCTGCGGATCGTCGTTCTCGGCGGAATGGACGAGCCGGCGCACAACCAGCTCTGCTTTTTCAACTATTTTGAATTGCTCGAAGGACAGGGCGTGCTTACCTGGAGGGTCGTTCTGGATACGGCCGCTCAGCCGCTCGATGTCATGAAAGCGGACCTGGCGATTTTCAGCCGTACCCGGTCGGATAACGCCTGCCGCCTGATGGATTGCTGTAAGCGCTTCGGAATCCCTACAGTCTACATGCTGGACGATAACTGGTTCGCCGTCGGCAAAGAATGGAAAGAGTATGCGGATGTTTTCACCCCCGGGGCGAAGACCTATGAAGACTTCCTGTACTGCCTGACTCGGGCGGACTACGCGCTGACCTACAATCCGATTCTCGCCGAGGACTTGCGGCCGTACAGCCGCAATCTCGAAGTGCTTCCGGTGAACGTCAGGCTCTCCCTTTTTCCGGGGGTGGAACGCCGGCCGGACCGCCGCCTCCGCGTCGGTTACATGGGCTCGCCTCGCCGGATGGAGGCGCCGTTCGAGGCTCTTGCCAGCCTGGCGAAGGAACGGGACGACTTCGACGTATTCGTCATGGGAGTGACGCTGCCGAACGCGCTCTCGTCGCTTCCCGCGAAGCGGCTCATCCACCGCGAATATGTGCACGGATACTCCCGTTATGCGGTAGCCTTGTGTGAGGCCATGCCGGACGTCTTGCTGGCGCCCGTTGAGAATACCCGCTCGGATGCGTCCCGGTGCCCCAATAAGTATCTGGAAATCACCGCTGGCGGCGCCGTCGGAGTGTATTCCAACCTGGCGCCGTACGTTGGCCATGTGAAAGACCGTGAGAACGGCCTTTTGGCCGAGAGCGGCTCCAAGTCGTGGAAAGCGGCTATCGCCTTTCTGCTCGACAACCCGGATCGCAGAGCCGCAATGTTCGAAAACGCGCAGAGCGACGTGCGGGCGCGTTTCGACACGCCGGTGGTGCTCCCTCGGTTCCTCGACTTTCTAATGCGCGCATCCGGCGCGCTCCATCTCCAGAAAACGGTCCAAAGATGACCCGGAACGCCGGACCTCGCGTCGCCTTTGTCTCTCATTCCCCACGGATTGCTGGCGCCGAGCGTGTTCTGCTCGGTCTCCTCCAAAACCTCCCGAAAGGCGAGATACAACCGCTGCTTATCTTCCCCGCAGTGGAGGGGCCGGTGAAGGCCATGGCCAGGCAGACGCTCCCGTTCCCTATGTTCGAGCTGCCGTACGGCTTCACCATCCCCACCCAGGGGGACTCTCGCTGGCTCGAGCGGTTGCAGGGGGAAACGGCGGCTTTCACGAATCTATACCGCGAGTTGGAGTTGGATGCGGTGGTCGTGAATACGACCGTGGTTTATCCGGCGTCCGCTGCCGCCGTGCGCGCCCGGGTTCCCCTGTTGGTGCATTGCCACGGTCCGCTCTTGCCACGCGCATATCCCAATCTCGACATCGCGGCATGGCACTTGCTCGACGTGCTTCAGTCCTGCATGGCGGATTTGGTGCTCACGCCCTCCCAATGGGTTTACGACCACCTGAGCGCGGTTTGCAACGTGCCCGGGTCGCGCCTGCGGGTGTTGTTCAACGGGACGGAACTGCCGCCCATCGACGGCCCCGAAACCGAATCCGCGGGACCGGCCCCGCCCGAGTTCGTGATGCTGTGCACCCTGGAGCCGCACAAGGGAGTTCCCGTCTTCCTGGAAGCCGCGGCCTCCTTCCTGGCAAAGCGTCCTTCCGGCGCTCGCTTTCTGGTCTACGGCGACGAATCGCCGAGCTATCGCCAATTCCTCGAACAAATGATCCGGCGGCGCAACTTGCAGGGTGACGTCGTAGTGCGTCCGAAGCAGGAGGTCGACTCCATCTACCGGCATTGCTGCGCGGCGGTCGTCGCATCGGAGATTGAACCGTTTTCCATGGTCGTAATCGAGGCCATGAGTTACGCCAAGCCGGTGATTGCGACTCGCTGCGGCGGCCCCGACGAGATTCTCGAGGATGGCAGGACCGGTTTCCTGATCCCCGTCGGAGACAGCGAAGCGCTGGCGGACCGGATGCTGACCCTGGCCGGCAGCCCGGCGTTGCGCCGGCAAATGGGACTCGCCGGCAGACGGCGCGCAGAGTCGGTTTACGATATCCAGACCATGGCCCGTAAGTATCTGGACAGCGTCTTGACGCTGGTGGCCGCCGGCAACGCGCCGGAGTCGCTGGAGCGAAAGCGATTCCTGGAAGCCTTGATCGGTGCCGAGGCGGCACATCTGGCCCCAGCCAGGCGCATGCACATGCTGAAACGATGGGGCATGACGATAGCGGCCGCCTGCAGCGGGAGGCGGGCCGGGACCCCCGGTTCACAGGCCATTGGGCCGCGGACAAGGCAATCGTGAGCGAGTTGCGTTTGCGCGTGTCCGCCAAGGATGTGTGTGCCCCGGTCGCCATTTGGGAGTTGATCCGGTATGCGGGCTTGTCGTCGGTCGAAGAATACTTGCCGTTCGCCCTCTTTCAAGAATATGGACTCTAACCCACATCCGTCGTTCGACTGGTCCTCGGTCGCGGACCGCGTCGGCTTCTCCAGGGAGGGGCTGCCGTTGCTTTCCGTTAGCCGGCCATGCCTCGGCGCCCCCGATATCGAGAATCAAATCGGCGCTCCCGAGGAGCCGTTGTCCATTTCGTTCTTCCGGCAGTTTCATCTCCCCATGATCCGGGCAGCCGGCGTCGAACCCGAGGGTTGCCGCATTCTCGAGATCGGCGCCGGATTCGGGCAACTCGCGTATGGAACCCTGAAGACCATCCGGCCCGAACTCTACGTCGCGACCGACGTCTTTCCGCAGCTCGTGTCGGTGCTGGCCGGGAATCTCCCCAAATGGACGGATTCCGCGGTCGCCGCGGCCATCCTCGATCCGCAGGATCCGCCGCTCTTCAAAGCGCGGCTATTCAACGTCATCCAGTCTCATTCGGTCCTGCACCATGTGCTCGACTACCGCACGGCGGTTCGCGCGCTCTACGAAAGGCTAGCCTCTCCCGGCGTATTGATTTTCTGCGAGCCCTGCCTGGACGGGTACCTTTTCTTCCTGACCGCTATCCGCCTATTCGGGAGAGTCGTGCCATTCCCGGAGGCCGCCGCCGCGCAGGTCCGCCTGGTTGAACAATACATCCTCGAACGAACGGGTCCGCGCCGGGCCGATCCGGAATTCCTGCGCAGGTTTGGAGCGGGCGACAAGTACCTCTATTCGCTGTACGACTTGATGGAGCTTGCCGAGGACATCGGCGTCAAGCTGTTCGTTCAAAAAGATGGACGCTCCGCGAAGGAAAACCTCAAGTTCGAATTGCGCCTGCGCCGCGGAGACGACCGTCTGCTCGCCCGCTTCGACGCGTTCTTGTCGGAGTTGCTCCCGGAGGGAGTCGAGAACGCGTACTTCTCCGACCTCCGCCAGGTGTTCTGCTTTCGCAAGCCGTAGGGCGATCTGGCATTGGCTCCGGCATCGGCCGGCGGCGCTTCAGCGCCTCCGGATGATCCTCGCGAAACCCTCCGCGGCGCGGCGCGCGCTTCTGCGGACTACCATCGCGACGCCGCCTTTCCGGTAGGCGTCCTCAATCTGCAGACCCAGAATCCGGAGCTTGCGGGCGGTCTGCTCCATCGCGGCGCCGTTCCAATACGCGCGCGCCAGATGGCTCGGCCGCTGGCGCAGCTCGAGCTGGGTCTTGCCGATACACTCTGCCCAAGCTCCCGCCACGGAACTCACGCAGTGCTTGGCCCGCACGTCCTGAGCCGCGCGTTCGCCCATCCTCCGCCGTTCCGCCCCTTCGAACGCCAGCCGCTCCATAGCCCACAGCCAGGACTCGGGCCGATCGTCTACCAGAAAGCCGGTGACGCCGTGCTCGACACAACCCCGGTACAGATCGATGTTCGAATACAGGCCCGCTATGCCGCAGCCTCCGTACTCCCGGTATTTGTTGTTGGTCTTCGCGCGGTTGGCGGCCGTGTCGCGCAGCGGAGCGAGACCGATCGCCCAGTTTCGTCCCACCTGGAAACGGATGAAGTCCGCGTAAGAGTCCACATACGGAAAAAAACGGACTCCCGGCCCCGGATCGACGCCGGCCGGCAGTGTGCCGCAGAACTCGAAAACGGCCCCCGGAATGCGATCCAGGGCTGGCTGTATCACCGGGCGAACCAGCTCCAGGTCCGGTTGCCTGGTGATGCTTCCGGCAAAGCCGATCCGGATTTCGGCGGTCGCCGGGCGGGCGCAGCCTTCGATTAACCCGAAATCGAAGAACGTCGGAAGCACGCGGACGTGACCTGTGAAACGTTTGAGATAGGAGGCGAGAACCTCCGAGTTGGTTAGGACCTGATGCGCTTGGGACACGGCCAGCCGCAGGGTTTCCCGGACCTCCGAATCCCGGTAATAGGGCGCTACCGGCGAATCCCCCTGAATCTCCCAGAAGTTGTCGTCGAGGTAGTACAGATACGGGTGGCGGGCGTGGTTCAGCAGCTTGATCCAAAACCGGAGCGAGCGATCCCCGCAACGGACGAACAAGGGCGCCGTCCCCGGGTCCAGGTCCGCGATGCTGAGCGACGAAAGAAACACTTTCCGGTACACGATGCCCAACCGCCGGCCGGCTTGCAAGACCTGTTCCAGCAGTTGGGTGGTGGCGATTTCGCGCTCGATCACCATCAACACCGAAAGCTCGTCGTCGTGCAACCGTCCTCCCGATCAGCGGCGATTATTGCGAAACCTCGCCGCGATACATGCTCGTCGCCTTGCGGGTGGGTCCATCGGCAACCACCCGGCCCTTGTCCAGCCACATCGTCCGCTCGCAGAACTTTTCGAGAAGATCGAAACTGTGGGACGCGAATACCAGCGCTTCGCCCTGCGCCATGAACTCCATCATCCGCCCCCTGTAAGCCAGCGTCGCATTCGGACCATCCCGTCCCGCCGTCCCTCTTCCTCGAATCCCTGACGCCGGTACAGCCCGATCGCTCTTGCGTTGTCCTCCTTAACGTCGAGGTACACGGAGGTCAGTTGCAGCGTGTCCGCGCAAAACCGCAGCAGCTCCGCGCAAGCCAGGTCCATCAGGCCTCGTCCCCTGGCTTCCGGCGCCGCGATGAAACGGCCCACTTCCGCGGTCCGGTCCGCCCGGTTGATGCGGTAAACGGACGCCTGTCCCACCGGCGCCCCCTCGAATTCCACTAAGAACACGAAATCGTCGTCCGCCGCCGAGTATTGCGCGAACCACGCCCGGTGCTGGCCGGGATCGATCCGGTCGGCAGTCTTGAACCAGATCCGCACATCCTCGCGGTTGCGCCAGCTCAAGGTCCGGTCGAGGTCGGCCTCGGCGATCGGCCGTAAGGTCAGTCCGCCGGATCCGAAGCTTTGCAGCGCGGGCTTCATCTGCCGTACTGGATCAGCAGCTCGGCGATCCGATCGGCATCGCCGCAGGTCAGGCTCATGTGCAAGGGAAGGGAAATCGCCTCGCTGCTCGCCCGCGCGGCGTTGGGACAGCTCCCCGCGGCGTGGCGATACATCGGGTACTCGGTATTATCGCGATAGTGAACGCCGGGATAGATTTGATGCCCGTTCAAGGCCACCATCACCGCGTCGCGCCGGTTGACGCGGACCTGAAAGAGGTGGGTCGCGGATTCGCACCCCGGCGCGACCTCGACGGCGCGAACGGATGGACAATCCCCAAGCCGCGCCCGGTACCAGGCGGCGAGCTGCCGGCGGTAGGCGTTATCCTGGTCGAGCCACTTCAATTGCGCTAACCCGATGCCGGCCATGATTGAGTTCCCGTGGTACTTGTATCCGACTTCTTCCACGTCGTACATCCACTTATAAGAGCCCGGGCCAACCGTTCTAGTATACGTGTCCTTGTTGATCCCGAGCCAGCTCAACTTTCGAGCGCGGTCGTCGTCTTCCTGGTCCTTGAAACAAATCATCCCCGCGTCGGCGGTAGGCAGGTTTTTGACCGCCTGAAAGCTGAACACCACCGCGTCCGGCTCCGGACCCACCTGCCGCCCGCCGGCGCGCGTCCCCGCCATGTGCGCCGCGTCCAATATCAGTCGGAGACCCCTCTGCCGGCACAGCTCCACGATCTTGTCGTATTGCCCCGTATTGCCGCCGATACCCACGAACATAACCGCCCGGGTTCGGGACGTGATTCGCGAAGCGACGCTGGAAGGATCCAGGCACAGGAAATCGTCGATGTCGGCGAAGACCGGACGAAGCCGCGCATGCAGGATCGCGTGATTGGTGGAAACGAAGGTGAACGGCGTCGAAACGACTTCATCGTCGTCGTCCCAGCCGAGCCGTGTCTTCAGGATGTGCAGGGCAAGGTGAAGTCCGGACGTGCTCGAGTTAAGGAGATGCGCATGGGGGAGCTTCGCGTAATTCGACCATGCCTTCTCGAACTCCACCGTCTTGAAGCCGAGACCGGTCCAACCCTTCTCCAGGCACTCGCGAATCTCCTTCAGGCATTCATCGATTCGGTAACTCGGGACGAACAGTTGGATCGACATGCTTAACTCCCTTCTCCAAAGAACCGGCAGGCTCGCTCACTGGCTGCCGCATGCCGTCCGTCGCCGGCGAATCCGCCGACAGTTCGATTTTCTCGAAGCGCCGGGACAGATGAGGGCTATAATAGTGATCCGGCTCCCCGAGGGTTTTGCCCCACCGCGTCCACAGTGCAATTCTCTCGGTCAGACGCGTTTTCATCTTCCGCGTCCGCCCCTCCTCATGGTGGAGCAGCGACGCGGAACTGAGCACGATTTCAAATCCGGCTTGCTGGGCTCTCAGGCATAGGTCCACATCGTTGTAATTATCCGGGAGCCGCGTGTCGAACCCGCCGAGCTGTTCGAACAGTGTCCGCCGGATCGCCAGGCAGGCGCCCGTCACCGCCGAGACGTTGCGTGTCACGCCGAGCCAAGGCCAGAATGGGCTTCCGAGCTGGAAGCGGCCGGCATGTCCCACCCCGTCGCCGATTCCCAGCACGATGCCGGAGTGCTGGATGGTGCCGTCGAAGTAGCGCAGGTCGGCTCCGACGATGCCCACTTCCGGCCTGAGGAACGGCGCGCACAGGCCGTTCAACCAGCCCTCTGCCCGTGCAACGATGTCGTCGTTCAAGAACAGGATCAGCGCGCCCGTCGTCTGGCTGGCCGCCAGATTGTTCATCGCACTGAAGTTGAACGGCCCGGCAAACGGCGTAATCTCCGCGCCGAACCGCCGGGCTACCTTCGCAATGGCCTCGTTCGCGCGGCGTTTGCTGCAGTGCAGAATAACCCGAATCCGCGCGCCCCGGCCGTCGCGCGTCGCTGCGATGGAGCCGAGCAATCGTTGAAGCAGGGCCGGATTTCGCGTAGGGATCACGATCGAGACTTCGTCCGCCCTCAAGTTTTTGTCGGCCCACCCATAGGTATTCGCGGGCGGCCGGTCGTAGACCTCCGCGCCGATCTTGCGCCGAGCCAGCGCTTCGGCGAGAGCCTCCCGCCCGGCGTTCTGTGTGTACGGCTTCGACGACGCTTTGAGCGCGGTGGACCCCGCATGCTGCCGGCGGTGGTAAAGCACGAATGGAATGTGCGCGACCTTGCACGGGGTATCCGTCAATCGCAGGACCAGGTCGTAGTCCTGGGCTCCGTCCCGCAACGACCGGAACCCGCCGGCCTCCCGCGCCCTTTCGGTGCGGACCACCAGCAGATGGCTCAGGTACATGCAGGAAAGGAGAAGAGCGGGCGACCAGCCCGGTTTGAACACGGGCAGTTGAGCCCGTCCCTCCTGGTCCACGTAGTCTTCGTCGGTGTACAGAAGATCGGGATCGTCGCCACCGAGGACGGCCGCGATGTGATCGAGAGCGGACCTCTCGAGGGTGTCGTCCTGATCGAGAAATGCGGTGTAAAGGCCGGAAGCGGCGTTCAGGCCCAGGTTGATTGCGGACGAAATGCCGCCGCGTTCCCCCAAGATCGTCTGCGCTCGCGACTCGTCCCGAATCAGCGACCGGCAGTAGCTCAGCACCGCCTCCCCGGGCGGGCCATCCAGCACGACGAGTATCTCCCAGTGCGGGTAGGTCTGTGCGCGAATGGAGTCGATGGCGCTCTCCATCCAGGAGAGATTGGGCTGGAAAACCGGAACGATCACGCTGATCCGGGGGCTGAAGCCGTCCGGTGTTTTCGGTGCGGCCCCCAGGCTCGAATAGGGGTCCGCGGCACGGTGCAGCGCCAGCCATCTTCGGTATTGTTCCTGAGGAGCGAGAGACCCCATCCATCGCTGCACGGCGCCGGCGAACGGGCCTCTCAGAAGCATGTGACCGAGCCGGCGATACAGGCGTGTGAACCGCATCGTGACCTGATTCAGGCGGTCGTAAATAGCCTCGAGTTGGGCGACTCGCCGGTCCAGCGACTCCAGTTCCCGCAAGAGCACGTCGCTTTCGGCGAGACCCGTCGGAGGGGCCGGCCCGCCGATCCGGTAGCCTCCCATCGGCCGCGAAGCTCTCCCATCGGAAATGCGGTCGAAATCGAGACCCGACATGAATGTGTATTATATTACGTGAGCGCCGTGCCGGTTCGCGTGCGGAATTGTAGCTGGGGCTTTCCGCCAACCGTCTTGGAGGTTTCCCTGGGTGGAGATAGTCCGAGGCGGGCGGGGCTGAGCGATCGCTGACGTTGGGCGTTGTCCGGATCGGCCCGACTACGTCGGAGCAGCGAATGCCTCGCCTGACGCCGAATCTCGTTTTGGCGCTCGGGGCGCCTCGCCGAAGGCAGCCCTGCGCGTTTGGTCCATGCTCCTTCCGGCGGCCGCTTTGTGCGTGGGAAGTCCGGCCTGCGGGACTGTAGCTCTCTCCGAGTGGTTCGGCGTCCATGGTCGCGCAGCCCCGGGAACGCCGCCATCCCATCTACGAAGAGAGACAACAGCTCGCGGTTGTCTGCCCAGGACCGGCGAGGCGCTATGCCATCAAGACGATGCGCGCGGCCTGAGAGGGGTCCAGGTGTCCGCCCTTCTGTGACCGGAACACCGGATCGTCCGGTCCTGCTGCCTCGCGGATTCCCTGGAGGCATTCCCAACAGGCCGGCGGCAACCGGATGGTCCGGGTCTTGCCTCCCTCGCCATAGACGGTAACCCGAACACGCGGGGTGGAACTGGAAGCGTCGCTCATGCTTCAGGGTCATCGCAGAGCGGCTATCATGGTGGCTGAGGAAGACAAAAGCATGATGGAATACGTGGGACCGATTGAGAAGCAGACTCTGGAGAACGCCTTTTTCCGGCAAGTGCTGTTCACCGGCCGGCACTGCCAGCTTGTCGTGATGTGTTTGCAGCCTGGCGAGGAGATCGGCAACGAAGTGCACGCGAATGTCGATCAGTTCTTCCGGCTCGAGCAGGGGAAAGCCAGGTTCGTCTTCAACGGGAAGGTGGAACACCTGGTGGGCGACGGAGAAGCGGTCGTGGTTCCGGCCGGAACCTTCCACAACGTGATCAACGCCTCCCAGACGGAACAATTGAAACTGTATACCGTCTACTCTCCGCCTAACCATCCGCCTGGGACGGTGCACAAAACGAAAGCCGAGGCGGACGCCGCCGAAGCCGCCGAACATCACTAGCCATCCCCCTTGGCAACCACTCGCCGCGCGTAGCGCCCGCGCTGCACACCCGCCCATCGACCGTGATGCGTGCTCTCCACACCTTCGGGTAGAAGAATGAAGTTGTGCCAGATCCCTGAACCCGGGACGAGCGCCACATTCCCGATGCACCACCCAACGATCTTCTGCGCCCCTCCCATAGTCCGTCCAACACCTCGAAACTGCCCACCCATTCGACCCCGCCTCAGCCCCGGATGCTCCGCACATGACCGCTTGCTTCGGCAGGTGCGACAATATGGACGATGAACCGCCGCAGTAAGATCGGCGTTGCCATCCTTTGCCTTGCCGTCCTTCCGGCCATGGCGGTTGGGCAGTCGGTCGGGCCCTCACAGCCGCAATCCCTTCCTCGGTTTGAAGACTTCAAGGTTCCCACGCCGTTGCCTGAGCGCAAGGATCCAGCGGTCATCGAAAGGCCGTGGCCGCTTTTGCCCGGCGGTCCGGTTGAAACAGACGACCAGTTCGACGGTCGCATCCGGAAATCCGCCCGGAGCGGCCCGAATTTTGCGGGACACTACGCCGTCGTCCTCTGGAGTTGTGGGTCGATCTGCTTCAACGTGGCGATCGTGGATGTTCAATCGGGCCACATCTACGACACGCCGTTCGTGGGCGTCAGCGGCTGTTTGGAAGACCTGGACAACCCCTTATCGTATCGAATCGATAGCCGCTTGTTCGTCGTGTCTGGAAGCCTTGAGATTCCCGACGAGCATTCCCAGACCTTTCACGACGGACCGTGCGGAGTCCACTACTACGAGTGGAACGGAAGGTCCCTGCACTTGCTCAAATCCAAGGCGTTCCAGCATCCCGAGGAGCAGAACCAGCGTTGATGACGATCCTATGGTGCTGGCGCTGCGAAATGGAAGTGCCGATGCCGGACGATGAGGAGATCGAGCAGACCATCTCGCTTCGTGGTACCGGAACAGGCGCAGACCTGCGGGAACGACAATTCGGACTAGTCCTTCGTGAATACGAACGGATCACCGGGTTCCACGAGACCAACATCGACGCTCTGTGCCATCATGTCGTCTTGCTGTATGGGCCGCCGTGTTCGTACTGCGGAAAGCCGCTGCGGACGCCACAAGCGAAGTTCTGCGCGGCGTGCATGGCCGCGCGAAGGCGGTAGCTTTGTCCAACACAACTGGGTGAGCCGGTTCTGGTACGTTCATAGTACTTTCAGGAGTGGATCTGGAAGCCGTGGCCGCGCACGCTCAAGGGCGCGTCGAAGTAAAAAACAAATCCTCATTGAGATGTTTTTTGGCAAGGTGAGACGTTCGTACGGACATCTCCATGCCGGTCCTTTGGTACTACCCGCACTTGCCACGCAGTTCTACTGGGTAGTGGTGGACTCGCGATGCGAGGAGGGGTGATGCGGCTCCAGTACCTCGGCAGTACGTCCAGAACTTGTCCCCACCGAGTGGAAAGCGGGCCTTCGCGCGGGCGTCGGAGCGAAGAAACAAATCATAGTTGAATTGTTTGATTCACACTCGCTCCGCCGCCGCGCGCGGACCTTCCCCATGCAACCTCCCGCCAACCGCCGCGCGCGGGTCAAGCCATTGAGGAGCGCGAAGTTGTCGCGATCGCGCCAGGCCAGATCGGTTCCCGTTTTGCTACCCTGTCCGTTGGCGGCCCCGAAACATGTGAGACGGATGTAACGTGAAACCGGCCCCCGCGCGAGATCCCCCAGGGATCGAAGCTGCCGCTGCGCGCAGGCGGAATGTGTCGGACGCCCGGAGACGCCCGGTGCCGAGGGAGACGAAACGCCGCCAGCATAGGGTACTAGGACCCCCGTGAGACGGTTTTTTGGATTTTGAGACGATTTTCTCGTTGACAGGCCGCTCCGGATGAAATATCATTCTGTCTTGATAGGTCGGTATGGTAGATCACAATAGGTCCCGCTCTGGCATGTCGGACGCCGGGGTCATCGGGATGCTAGGCATTAGTCGCGCGACATTCTACCGCCGCTTAAAGAACGGGGCGATCTCGGTGCCAGCCGGCCGCCTCGGCAAGCGGCGGCTATGGACTTTGGCCGAAGTCGCAGTTGCCCAGGAGCAGTTGCGGGCGCAAAAGGAACGTACATGATCCGTCTCGTCGTAGCGAATCAACGAGGGGGCGTTGCCAAGACCACGACCGCTTTGGTCCTCGCCCGGATCTATGCCGATCAAGGCAAGAAGGTGCTGCTGATCGACACGGACTCGCAGGGATCTATCGGAACCGTCATCTCCCTCAAGGCGAAATACCATCTCGCGGATTTTCTGGTGGGGCACATCGCGCTCGAGGAGTGCCTGGTGAAGGCGCACCCGAACATCGACGTGCTGCCCGGCAATCGCCACACCTCCCGCGCCGAAGACCTGATCACGGCGCAGGGCTTTCGCGAGTTCGTCTTCGAGCAAATGTTCAGTCCTTATGAACACGCTTATGACGTACTCCTGATCGATGTGGCGCCCTCCATCACGCTGTTTCAAACCTGCGCCATGGTGTACACGCGCCGGGTCCTGATTCCGGTCGCCATGGAGATTCTCAGCGTCCAGGGAGCCATGGCCAGCCTGGAATCGGCGCGCACCTTGAACACCATGTTCTGCAATAGCTACCATCTGCCGGTCGAGACCATTGGCATGCTGCCGGTAATGGTGGACCGCCGTCTCGCCATGACGGGCATCATTCTCGATACACTGGAGCAGATCTCGGAGAAGACCGGCGTAGCGAACCTGTCGCCCATACGGACCGACACTTCGGTAGTCAAAGCCAACAAGGAACGGCGGTTCCTGGCGGATTTCGACCCACGATCGAAGGCCTTGGAAGACTACGAGGTGGTGGCGGACGAAATCGTAACCATAATGAGACAACTGGATGGCATCCCCCAAGCGCAACGCCAATCGGCCTAAGTTCGATCGCAAGCCGATCGACATCGAGGACCTGACGAACGCTTCCGCGTTCGGCGGCATACGCGATGTCATCGAGAGCCACTTTGGCAAGCCCGAGACCTCAGGCGGCCCGGAGCCGGCGGATCCGGACGCTCCCGACGCCGACGGCTCGGCGGCCCCGCCCGTCTTCGAGACGGACCCTGACCGGCTCGAGTACCTTTGGAATCCCAAGGAGTCGCCCATCTCGGTGAGGCTGGGCGCGGAACTGATTGGCCGCCTCGAGAAGGAGAGCCTCGATATCTTCCGCGCGATCACCAATCGTGGCTCGGAGATCGGCGGTCTGCTGCTGGGCCGCGTGGTCCAGGGCAGGCCTTCCATCGTGATTGTCGAGGACTTTGAGCCCGTCGCTTGCGGCTACACCCTGGGCCCCACTTTCCTCCTTTCGGGCGATGAACAGCAACGCATGCGCGAAGCCATCTCTCAGCGAAAGCCGGGGGACGAGATCCAGGTAGTAGGTTTCTTCCGTAGCAACACGCGCCCCGTGCTGAGCATGGCGGAAGAGGACTCGGTCCTTCTCGACCGGCTGTTCCCGGAAGATCACCACATCTTCCTTCTGACCAAACCGTTCTCCAGAAAACCGTGCCAAGGAGCGATTTTCGTTCGCGAAGACAGGAAGTTCCAGGGCGAGGCCAGTCATCTGGAGTTCCCCTTCTCGAAGGCCGAGCTCGAGAAGCTGGGGCAGTTGGAGCCCGCCATCCGGGTAGCCTCCGGAGGCGCTAGCCGCGTCACTCCCATCCGGCCCCCCGCGCCTCCGAGTGCGCCCGAGCCGCCAAAGCCGGTGGCCATGGCGCCGCCCGTCCAGAGCCAGCCCGAGCCGCCGAAGCCGGTGGCTCCGGTTATCCCGGAGCCCGCGCGCCCGGCGGCCATGGCGCCGCCCGTCCAGAGCCAGCCCGAGCCGCCGAAGCCGGCGGCCCCGGTTATCCCGGAACCCGCGCGCCCGGCCGCGATGGCACCGCCCGTCCAGAGCCAGCCCGCACCGCAGAAGCCGGTGGCTCCGGTCGTCCCAGAACTCGCCGCGCGCCCGGCCGCGATGGCGCCGCCCGTCCAGAGCCAGCCCGCGCCGGCCGCTCCGGTGCGCGTCGAGCAGAAGACCGAGACCGTAGTCCAAACCAAGATCGAGCCGAAAGTCGAGTCGGCTGTGCCCCCTAGGCCGGTAACCCAGGTCCAGCCCAAAGTTTCGCCTGGCGCCCCCGCTCCGGCCAGGCCCGTATGGCGGTTCAAGCCGGCGGTCCAGCCGCCCGTTCCCCCGCCGGCCCCAGCCCAGCCGGTTCCACCAGCCGAGTCGGCGAAAGCGCTGAGGATCCAGCCGGCTATCAAGCCGCCAGTTCCGCCGGCGCCGCCCGTACGCCCCGTTCCACCGCCGGCCGAATCGGCGAAAGCGCCCCAGCCGCCGCAGGTGCAGCCAGCCGCCAAGCCGCCAGTTCCCCCGGCACCACCCGCGCGCCCCGTTCCACCGCCGGCCGAATCGGCGAAAGCGCCCCAGCCGCCGCAGGTGCAGCCGGCCGCTAAGCCGCCGGTTCAACCTGTTGCCGCAGCCCAACCAATGCGGCCCGTTCCCCCGCCGGTTGAATCGCCGAAAGCGCCTGAAGCGAAGGTTCAGGCGCCGGCCAAGCCGCCCGTTCAGCCTGTTGCCGCAGCCCAACCGGTGCGGCCCGCTCCACCCCCGGCTGAGCCGGCGAAAGCGACCGAACAGAAGAAGTCCCGTGCGGAGTCGGTGTCCGAACCGGCGCCTCCCGTAGAGAAGGCTGTGCCCGAGTTCCGGTTTGGAGCTGAGGATGCTTCGTCTCCCCGAAGCCGCATTCCGCTGGTGGTGGGTGCTCTTGTCGTGGCGATCGTTGCCCTGAGCCTCTTTTTCCTGTTGCGTCCCAGCCAGCCCATGGGAGCGCCGGCGCCACGGACGCCCGCCGCTAACGCCGCTCCTCAAGCCCCGGCCCTGGTATTGTTGGTGGAAGCGGAGGATTCGGCTTTGATGGTCCGCTGGGATAGCTCCAATCCGGCGATCGCGGCAGCTTCCAGCGGCAGCCTCACCTTCGTGGATGGCAGCGTCAGGTCCAGCGTCCCGCTGAGCTCCGCGGAGCTGAAGCAGGGCGCTTACAAATACAAGCCCCACTCGAACGATCTGGCGATCCGCCTGGAGGTGAGCGGCGCGCCTGGGGCCCCCAACGTTTTTGGCGCGACGCGCATCCTGGGAGCCATTCGCATGCTGGCTCCGGCGTCCCACTAGCCCGCTTCCGGCAGCACGACCCGCGCGAGGGCTTGAGCGGCGCAGGACCGGCTCGACTACAATAGCTCCATGAGTGGAACCCAATCAACGGATGCCCAGCCAAGCGTGTTCCGGTATCCGCTCGTCTACCGGATCGCAGCCGGCGTGGGGACCTTGTTCCTCGGGGCCACCACCGTGCTGGCCGCGGCCGCCGGCCATGGAATGGGCGGCGCAGTGCGGTGGCCGGTCCTTCTATTTGGCGTGTGCGCTGCGCTGAATGCGTGGTTCTTGTGGACTTTGCTGCCGCGCATCGAGACGGATGCCGAAGGGATGACGCTCACGCGGCTCGGCCTCAAACGCCGCTTGCTGTGGCGCGACGTGCGAGCGGTAGAGCATCGGCCGGCCAGCGCGAGCCTGATTGTCCGTGGCTCCTCGGGGGCGCTGCGCATCCATCGCCAGTTGCAGCAATTCTTGGTGTTCTACAACCGGCTGAAAGCCGCGGCGCCCAGCGAGGCTCTGGAGCGGCCCCTGCAGCTTCCATTTACCGTGGCCGGTTCCCGTGCGCTGCTGTTCTCCTTCGGAGGCGCGTTCCTGTTCTTCGCGTTTCTGGGAGGATCTGGGTTGTTGCGGGGGGGCTTGCGGTTGCCTCTGATTCTGCTCGGTCTGGCCGCGCTCTGCCTGTTGGCGTTGCTGCGCTATGTGCCGCTGCGCTTCCTCTTCGACCGGGACGGCCTGCATGTGTTCTACCTGGCGAGAAAAGCGAAATACCGGGCCGAGGATCTCCTTGGAATCGAGTTGATTCAGCGTTCCGCCGTAATCCTGCTGCGCATGAAGTTCCGGCGCGCGACCGTAGATCTGAAGGACAGCCAGATCCTGATTGCCCCGGAGCGGCTCTACCAGAGCCTGATCGAGTCCTACCCGCTTCCTAAGGGTTGAGCTGCAGGGTGAACTTCAGCAGGGAGCCGTCCTTGACTTCGATCTCCTGGTCCGCGCGGTGACCGTCCTTGAGCACACTCAGGTTGTACTTGCCGGCGGGCAAGGTGAGCTTGGCGGGCGTGGTCTCCGGAATGGGCTTGCCATCGATCAGGATCTGGGCTCCCAGAGCGTCGGCCATCACCATCACCGTGCCCACCATCCTGGTCAGGGGCACAAACAACTCCTGCGGCTGCCGGCTGGGAGGGAGAATCCGCAACTCCGCGCGATAACCGGCCAGGTTGAACGCCAGCGTGTGCCGCTCCGCGTCGAGCTGGAAGGAACAGGGCGACTGGCAGGTTTTGGTCGAGTCCTCGTCGAGCACCACCTTGGCGCCCGGCGGGTCGGTGACCACTTGAAGCGGCTGTAGCGCGGGCGGCTTGGGTTGGGGAGGCGCCGTTGCTTCGACCGGCTTAGTCTCGACCGGCTGGGGGGGCTTCTCTTCGGGCGGAAGAGGCGCCGGCATGGGCAGAGTCGGACTTGGCCGCGGAATCGAGGCGGCGGGCTCCGCGGGAGCCGTCGCTTGCTCCGGCGGCTGCCGGTCCGGCTGCCGCTCCCAGGGCCGCCAATGTCCGAACCACACGAAGACCCCGGCCACTGCCAACATGGCCATGAGTAACGCCAGGATGGGCCAGAGCAGACTCCGCCGCCGGGACGATTTCACGCGCGCGTTCCGCTGGGTGGTGGTCACGCCGATGGGCGCGCCCAGCACCTCAGTCGGCAAATTCTGGCTCGAACCCCGCGCCAGCGGCTTCCAGCCCTTCTTGGTCTTCAGGGCCGCCTCCAGCGCGGCTATAAACTCCGTGCAAGTGGGATACCGTTTGGCCGGGTCCTTCGACAGCGCGCGGCTTAGCACCATGGCCACGGCCCAGGCCAGCGTCGGATTGAGGTGCTGCGCTGGCAGAGGCTCCTCCGAGACAATCTTGTACAGCACCGTAGTGAGCGTCTCGGCGGCGAACGGTTTCTCGCCCGTCAGCATCTCGTAAGCCGCTACCCCCAGCGAGAACTGGTCCGCGCGGCCGTCCACGGACTTGCCCTGCACCTGCTCCGGCGACATGTAATTCGGCGTGCCGAGCACCATGCCGGTCTGCGTCATCTGCTGCGACTGGGCGATCTTGGCGACGCCGAAATCTGCGATCTTGGCCGTCCCGTCCTCGTCCAGCATGATGTTGGCCGGCTTGATATCGCGATGGACGATGCCTTTCTTATGGGCGAAATCGAGCGCCGCCGCCGTCTGCTGCAGGATGCTCAGGACCGTCTGCGGATCCGGCGGCTGAGGCGCCTTCAGCAACTTCTCGAGGCTGGAGCCGTTCACGAACTCCATCGCGATGTAGGTGACGTCCCCCTCTTCGCCCACATCGTAGACCGTGACGATGTTGGGGTGAGACAGGATACCCGCCGACTGCGCTTCGCGGAACAGCCGCTCGCGCAAGCGCTCCCGCTCGACCGGATCGGAAAACTCCTCCAGCTTGATGGTTTTGATGGCCACGGGGCGGTTGATGGCCGGGTCGAGCGCGCGGTACACCACTCCCATGGCGCCGCGCCCCAGTTCGCTCAGGATCTGATACCGGCCTATGGCTTGCATTTAGTCTGCGCAGTCAATTGTAACCTAGAACGGGCCGCCGCTTAAATACAAAGTCGCGGAATCCACCCACGCCGGGACGGCGAAACCACTTCCTCTTCCGCCGGGTCCCCACTGCTACAATATAGCTCAGTAATGATTCAGACATTGTTCGGCTCGGTAGCCTCCGAACCCTCGCTGCTGGATCGGCTCAAGAGCGGCGTCGAGAAGACCCGGCAGGGGCTGGTGTCGCACTTGGAGACCGCGCTGGCGGGCCGCAAGGAAATCGACGCCGACCTGCTGGAGGAGCTGGAATACACGCTCCTCGCCGCCGATATAGGCATCCAGACCACCCAAGAGATCCTGGAGATCATCCGCCAAAGAGTGGACCGCAAGCTGGTGGGCGACGCCCAGGAACTCCGGCAGTTGATCTGCAATCACTTGATCGAGGTGCTCCAAGCCACCGAGCGGCCGCTGCCGCGTCTGGCCGAACCTCCGGCGGTGGTGCTGGTGGTGGGGGTGAACGGAACCGGCAAGACCACCACCATCGGAAAACTGGCCCGGCTGTGCCGCGATGAGGGCCGCAGCGTGCTGCTATGCGCCGCGGACACCTTCCGCGCCGCCGCCATCGAGCAACTGGAAATCTGGGGCCAGCGCACCTCGACCGAAGTGATCCGCCAGCAGCCCGGCTCCGATCCCAGCGCGATCCTGTTCGACGCCATACAGGCCGGGCGGTCCCGCAAGATCGATTACGTGATTGCCGACACCGCCGGCCGCTTGCACACCAAGTCCAATCTGATGGCGGAACTGGAGAAGATGCGCCGCACCGCCGCGCGCCTCATTCCGGGCGCCCCGCACGAGGTGCTGCTGGTCATGGACGCGACCACCGGCCAGAACGGCCTGGAACAGGCGCGGCGCTTCTCGGAGAGCTGCGGCGTCACCGGCATCGTACTTACCAAGCTCGACGGCACGGCCAAGGGTGGCGTCGTCATCCCCATCGCCCGCGAGCTGAACCTGCCCATACGCTATGTGGGCATCGGCGAAAAACCCGAGGACTTGCTGCCCTTCGAGCCCGAAAAGTTTGTCGCCTCCCTGTTTGAAGCATGACTCCGAACTACATGCGCCGGGCGTTGGATCTGGCTCGCCAGGGCGCGGGACGAACCAGCCCTAATCCGGCGGTGGGCGCGGTGCTGGAGCGCGAAGGCGCGGTCGTCGGAGAGGGGTTCCACACCTACGCGGGCCAGAAGCACGCCGAGATTCTGGCGCTGGAGCAGGCCGGCGAAGCCGCGCGCGGAGCCACCCTGTACATTAGCCTGGAGCCGTGCTGCCACCAGGGGCGGACGGGAGCCTGCACGGAGGCGCTCGTCGCGGCGGGCGTTCGCAAAGTGGTCGCCGCCATGGAAGATCCCAACCCGCGCGTGGCCGGAGAGGGCTTGCGGCGTCTGGCTGCCGCCGGCGTCGAGGTAACGCTCGCCAAAGAGTACACCGCCGAGGCCGAGTCGATCAACGAGCCGTTCGTACACTTCATGCGCACCGGCCGGCCGCTCGTGTTCGTCAAATCCGCGGTCACGCTGGATGGGAAGATCGCCGCCCCGGACGACAACCGCGGCTGGATCACCAGCGAAGAGGCGCGCGCCCACGTACAGTTGCTGCGCCACGCCTCCGACGCCATCCTTACCGGCATCGGAACCGTGCTGGCCGACGACTGCGTGCTCACCGACCGTAGCGGACTGGAGCGCAGCCGGCCGCTGGTTCGCATCGTGCTGGATTCCCAACTGCGGCTGCCTCTGGCATCCCGTATGGTGGCCAGCGCCCGTTCCGACGTGGTGGTGGCTACGACCTCGGCCGCCTCGGCCGAGCGCCGCCGCGCGCTGGAGAACGCCGGCGTCGCCGTCTGGACGCTGGACGGAGCCGGCGGCCGCGTCAGTCTGGCGGGCGTGGTCGAGCGCCTGGGCCGCGAATCCCGGCTTTCGCTGATGATCGAAGCGGGAAGCAAGGTCAACTGGACGGCGCTGGAGTCCGGGGTCGCCGACAAGATCTTCTTCTACTACGCGCCGAAGATTCTGGGGGGCCTGCAGTCGATCCCGGTAGCCGGCGGAATTGGCCGTCGCAGCCGGAAGGACGCCATCCTCTTGCGCGGCATGAAGCTCCACCAGATCACCGCGGAGGAGTTCGCGGTGGAAGCCTGGCTGGTCAAGGACTGAGATGTTCACGGGCATCATCGAAGAGCTGGGCACGGTAGACGGTGCCGACTCTGCGCGCCTGCGCATCCGCTGCCGCCGGGTGCTGGAGGACATGCAGGCGGGCGCGAGCATCGCGGTCAGCGGCGTTTGCCTCACGGTGGCCGGTTTCGACGCCGCATCCTTCTCCGCCGACGTCAGCCCGGAAACGCTGCGGGCCAGCAACCTGGGCGATCTGCGCCACGGCGCACCGGTCAATCTCGAACGGGCGCTTTCGCCCTCCGGCCGTTTGGGCGGCCATCTGGTGCAAGGACACATCGACGGCACGGGCGAGTTTCTGGGCCTGGAAGAGCTGGGCGACGACAACTGGTGGCTGAAGGTCCGCATTCCGCGCGAGTTGGAGCGTTACGTGGCGGCCAAAGGATCGATCGCCATCGACGGCATCAGCCTGACGGTGGCGTCTCTGGAGCAGGACGTGCTGGCCGCGGCCATCATCCCGCTCACCTGGCGCGAGACCGCGCTGCGCTCCCGCCGGGCCGGCGACCGCGTCAACCTGGAGTGCGACATCCTGGCGAAGTACGTCGAGAAGCTGCTGGGGGCGCGGCCGGACGATCGGCCGGCGCTGACGATCGACCGGCTGCGGGACTTGGGATACTAGGTCTCTGACCGCGAGGTTCGGTGTTACCACAAGACCGCTTGCTCACGCGCGCGGCTCGGAACGGAGTGGTCTCCAGCATACACACGAAACCACACGGTCGGCGACCTAGCCCGCATTGCTCACACACAGTCTGTTGCGACGCACGATATGCCTCAGTCTCGCGTGTGTGAGCAATGCGGGCTCGGACCTACATGCCCCAAAGGTCGGTCGTGCCGACGGGCTTGCCCTGGAGTTTCAGGTAGTAGAAGAGCTGTCCCTTGTGCTGATTCAGGTGCTCGACCATCTGGAGGAGACGGCGCCCCAGCACTATCGGCGTGGGGTCCCATGGGGCGGGAGCGGTCTGGTTGGCCAGCGCATCTTCGCTGCACGTCGCCAGGATTTCGAGCGCGGCTTGCTGGTCCTGCCGCAGTAGACGGACCGCTTCGGCGACACTCTCGACGGTGGGCAGCTTCTCGGCCGGCGGCAAGTTCGCGTCCGCGGAGTCCATCCCTTCGGGCATGGGCCATTCGCCGGTGACGAAGCCGCGGAAGGCGAAGCCGCAGCTCTGGGTCAGGTGGTTGAGGAGCTGCCCCGTGGTCATCCAATTGGTTCCGGTGGCAGGTTTCCAATCCAGGGCGCTATCCTCGACCATGCCGAACAATCTCTCGGCGATGGCGTACGCGGATTGCATTTCCGCATTGATAAGCTCGGTCCAGTTCATGTTAGTGGCTCAGTTCTTCGCGGATCTCGGCCGCTACGCGGCGCGCGCTCGCGACGTCTCCTCGGGGAAAGCTGATCGCGCCGACTCGCGGGTGCCCGCCTCCTCCGTAGCGCTCGCAAATGGACGCCAGATTATGGGTGAGCGGTGCGGTGGCCCAGGGGTTCGATCCCACCGAGACTTTGGTGCGAAAACTGGGCGTGCTCACCGACACCGTGTACGTGCAATTCGGAAACAGGTAATACGGGATGAACTTGTTGTAGCCTTCCAGGTCCTGGCCGATCAAATCGAAGTACACCACGCCGTCGCCGCACTGGGCCAGCTTGTGGATCAGGTCGATGGCCATTAAGTGCCGCTGGTAGAGCGGCTGGTATTCCCGCTGCACGTCGGGGATCTCGATGATCTCGTCCAGCCTGCGGCGCCGCATCCAGCGGATGATCTTTTGAACCATCTCCGACCCCTCGACTCCTTCGATCAGCAGGGTCAGCTTCATGGCCGGCGCGGCGAGTTCCACCGCCGACTTCGCATCCGCGTACTGCGCTCCGTCGATGATCTCCGCCCAGGCCACCAGATCCGCCAGGTCCGGCGCCTCGAAGCCGAACTTGTCGCGCGCCACCGTGGCGATGAAATTCGTACACGAGCGGAAGGAGGGGTCGTAGGCCTTCTTGTCGCTGTGCTCGCGCTGGAAATGCGCGGCGTCCTGGGGGCTCAGAAACGCGCTCTGGTGATGGTCGAACCACCAGGTGACGCGCAGATCGGGCGAGTACTTGAAGTCCACGATGGCGTTCTCGTCTCCATCGAACATGCTGTCGTCGAAGAGCTGGCCGGCCTTGTGGGCCATGCCGGTGAACAGGAATTCCGCGTCGGGATGGAACCTGCCCTCGATGAAGCGGCTGAAGAACGCAGCCGCGGCCGCTCCGTCGAAACAGTGGTCGTGGTAGAGAATTCGAACGCGCATGGGAAAGCCTTTCAGCTTGCACCAAAACGGGTGTCAAATGCAAGCGGACCTGGGCGGATTCACGAATTCGGGCCGGCTGCCGTGCGGAAGGCGCTGATCGGCCGGCCCCGCGCCGCCACCGCCGCCGGCGCGCACAAACGCCACATGCAGGAGCAGCGGCGGGTCGCCGATGCGGCGTTGGCCAGACCCGGAAAGGTGCGCGTTGCCCCGCCGGAAAACGGGGTGAGAGTCTACGTGGTCCCGTTCGATGACAGTGTGACGTGCTTCTAAGGGCCATTCGCCCCAGCTTGCCTGGGCACATACATGGGCCGGAATTATTCGCTTGACAGAAAGCGCGGACGTATGTTTACATATGTCTATGAGAGAAATCGTAAAGGTGCGCATGGTGGCGGGTTCGTTGGTGGTCAGTCTGCCGCAGCCCGTTTTAGAGCCGGTCGGCCTCAAAGAAGGCGATCGCGTGATCTTGGAGGCCGCTCCGCCGCGTCGTTTGATTATCACGAAGGAGGGAAAGACCATGACGTCGACGCAGCATCTGGAGATGGAGATCGACCTCCTGGAGAAGAAGAAGACAGCGATCATGTCGGATCTTAGGTACAAGGAATACCAGTATGAGAAGAACATGCCGTGCGACGAGGGCATGTCCGACCCCGATGTTGCAATCCTGGTAATGTCCGGCTTGGCCCGAGACAGGGACCGGCTTGATGTTCAGATCATCGAGAAGCGCATTCAACTTTACGAGCTCAAGGCGGGCGATGATGTGGAGGCTGCGGCGCTATCTGCGCCAAGTGACGCCCCATCCGAACGGGAAGTCGCGAATGTCAGTGTGCCGCGCACTGCCGGGCCCGCGATCTTTGCCCCCCTTCATAGGCCGACCAAGGGATGGTACTACCGCCAAGGCGAGGGTGGACGCGATTGTATTGTCGCGTTCGCCAACGCCAAGGGATCGAGCAGCATGCGCCCCTTCGACGCTCGCGACGGAAATGCTTTGAAGAGGGTGCCTAACCGGAAGGGCGACTATCAAGACGCATTCCCCGAATACCTTGCGAATGCGGTTCCTCTGCGTCTTAGCAAGCCCCCGAGTCTCGAACGCGAGTGCAAAAGGAGTCTTCCCGACTGGGTCCTCGCTGAGTTGCAGGCACAGATTAAATCCCGATCCTGAAACGACTGCTCGGACGTCGAGTCCATCTCCAGAAAGCCGCGCGTGGTGCGCCGCCGGAGGAAGGGGTGAGCGGGACGCACCGTCAAAAGCCGGCGAACTCCTCGGTTCGGGTGTCGCCGGCATCCGCGTCCTTGCCGCAGCCAAGCTCGAACACGCCGACCTGCTGCTCGCCGCCAGGAAGGTAACCGTGTTGCCGACCGAAACCACATTTCAGGACGGAACCTGGGAGGACGCCCTGGCGATGGTGGCCGGGGCCCATCCGCGCGCCGCGCTGGTGTTGGCGGCTGGCCATGCCGACGAGAGATTCCGGATCGAGGCGCTGGAGCGGAGCGCCTTCGACCTGATCGCCAAACCGTTCGAGGCCGGCGAATTGCGCAGGATACTGGAGAACGCCGACGCTTACGCGCGCTACAACGGGACTGGCGAACTTAGTCGCAGGGCCGGCCACTGCTAGCCAGAGCGGCCCTACGCCTGAATCCGCATCGGGAAACTCTCATCCGGCCTGAAAACGTCACCCCTCCGTCTGCATGGTCGGGGGGCAGATTTGAACTGCCGACCCCCTGCGCCCAAGGCGGTTTCCTGTCTCCTGCGATAGTGCCTGGTTTTCAAATGCTTAGGTTTCAAGCGGGTATGGGCAGCCAGTTGGAGCGTGTGGAACCCTGTTGAGCCCGGGTGCTCCCGACAGCTACAGATTCATCTACGGTGCTCTCTCACCGCCGGACACCCTCCGTCAAGCACCGGGCGGTCAATCAGGTCGCGCCTGGCTTGCTCAGAAGCGAGAACAAGAAAGAGCAGTGCTTCCAAGCTCTGCACTAACTCGTCGGCAGCGCCCAAAACACTCGCGCTATCAGCCGCGAGTTCCCGCTTGGAGAACGCCGTGCACTAATCCTCGGGTCACTTCACCTGAAGCGATTGGATGTACTTCGTCAGGTTCCGGATTCGGAGCTTGACTCCAGCCGCGTCGCCGCCGCCCATTTGGCGGAAAACAGCGCCCCAGGTCGGCATATCCTTGGACCCATGCGCGGTCACCTGGAGATCCCCGTTGATCGCGCCGAACACCCGGAGTTCCGGGTACTTCCCCGCATTCCCCTTCGCGAGAACGGTCAGGTCTGTTGGGAAGGACTTCAGAGCCGGACTAGCCGGCCCATTGCCTTTGCCGTCGGCGCCGTGGCAGGCGGCGCAGTACGCACGGTACATTTCCTGGCCGGAAGCTCCGGAGGTCCGCCCGGCCGGCGCCTTTCGGATGACGGGTCCGCTCTCATTCTGCGCGCATAGCAATGCCATCGCCAGCGTGGACAGCATCAGTGTTCGCAGCATCCCCTTGTTAGCCATTCAGAACTCCAGCCGCATTTGGATCGCCACCATGCGGGGCGAGTTATCGCCGCCCAGACCGACGCCCAGCAACCCGGTGGGAGGGGACGTGGTGTAGGTTAGAGCGCCGAAACCCACTTGCGTCTCCGGCTTCCCGGGTATGCCGGCGATTACCGTCGGCAACCCGAAGTTCGGGTGATTCAGGACGTTGAAGAATTGCCCATCCAGACGCAGAGTAAATCGTTCGCCCAGCCGGAACTGCTTGGTAACATACAGGTCGGACCAGAAGAAGTCCGGACCCCGGAGCGAGTTCCGGCCCAGATCGCCGACCTGGCACGTCTCCGGCGAGTCGCCGCCGGCGCAGGCCCCCGTGCTGGAATCCACTGTCGAAACAAACGCACTCGGATTGAGCCACTGAATGGCGCCGGGCTGCGTGACGCCGGGAATCGCATTGTGCTCGTAAAGCGGCACGCCGGTGAGGACACTGGCGTACTGCGGGCCTCCGCCCTGTACGATGCCGTTGCCGTTTGCCGTGTACGGTGCGCTCAGAACCGAGAAGGGCACACCGGTATGATAGAAGAACGTGCCGGACAACTGCCAGCCGTTCACGACTCTGGCCAGCGCCGCGTTGCGCACATGCATCGGCAGCGCGTACACGTAGTTTGCATCGAAATTGTGCCGGATGTCGTAATCGCAGTTGCCGTACTGGCGGCCCAGCATGCCGGGCAACGGGGAGATGATCCCCCCTGCCGAGAAAGGCAGGAAACCGCCGTTTGACACCGTGTCCAGGCAATGGCTCCAGGTGTAGTTCATGCGCGCCTGCAATCCGTGGCCGATGCGCTTCTCCGCCGTCAACTGTAGGCCGTTGTAGTTGCTGTTCGCCCCGGTGGCGAACTGTGTTACCGCCGCGAAGCGTGGGTCCGTGGGAGCGCCGTACGGGAAGGGACTGAAGCAACCTTCGCAAACCGTCTGGTATCCGTTCACCTGGGTTGTGTAGGGCTGGTTCACCGCTCGGGTGCCGACGTACTGAACGCGCAGACTCCCGGTGTCGCCGAACTGCCGCTCGATCCCCAAACTCCATTGCATGAAATAGGGCGCGCGCAGTTCGCCATCCGGAATCGCCGCCAGGGCTACCGGAGGCAGACACGTATTCGGATTGGACGACGGGGAAGCGCACGAGAGAGCCCCCTGCTGGAAGCCGCTTAGGAAGACTTGATTGGCCGCGGCAGTCGCATCCACGGCGCTGTTCGGCACGCCGGGTGCAATCGCCAATCCGCCCGCCCGGCCCAGAAGTCCGCCCTGGAAACTGTTGATGTATGGCGGATTTGAGGCGATCAGATCTACGATGCTCCCGGGCAGCAGATCGCTGAACAGGCCGAATCCAGTGCGCAATACCGTCTTGGGCGCGAACTGCCACGCAATCGCGGTGCGGGGCTGCAACAGGACAAGGGGAGTCGAGGCAAACACATTGTTCCGGCCGGTTATGATCGCTTGGTCGAGGGGTTGGTTCAAATCGTGGCTCGCCGCATCGAAGGAGCCGGGCAAGCTCGCGATCAGCCCGTGCGCGCTCAGCGGATTGGTGTTGGTGGCTGTGCGCACGCCCACCGTCCAGGTCAGCGTCGAAGAGAGCTTCACGGTGTCCTGGGCGAACAGATCCAGGTTCAGATAGTCGAAGGGCTGCGAAGCGGCGACGGGAAATGCCTGCGTTGCGGTGGACGCCACGCCATAGATGAATTGCGCCAGCGTCGTGTAGGTAACCAGCGGCGTAGTGTATGTGCCGAAGTCGTAGTCGTTAATCCGGAGGCGGCGCGAACTGGCGCCGAACTTGAATTGATGCCGTCCCAGGGTCCATGAAAGGCTGTCGTTGAGCTGGAACCGGGTGGCGCGGCGCCCCTGAACCCAGTTGTAGTCCAGGCCGCCGATTGGCGTGAACGGCGCGTCAGACCCAACGCCCTGAAGAACGATGGGGAAGGCCGCCAGGGTCTTGCTCTCATCCACCGGCCCAAACAGGCTCTCGTACCAGGAGAATGCCGGGTTGAACTCATTCACCAGGTTCTGACTGAAGATGTGCGTGTATCCCGCCACGAAGGAATACAAGGGCTGCGAGGAGACCGCATTGAAGAGAGGATTAATCGGGTCCGTATACGCCGCCTGGAGTCCCGTGTCGGACTGGAACCGGTACCAGACCATGTTATTCACGTCGATATTGTGATCCAGCCGCGTCGTGATCACCTGCTCGTGATCGGAACTCGACTGCGAGGTCGTCCGCCGGTCCGCACAACCGTTTCCGTTCGGCGGAGCGCCTGTCGCGAGGCTGCCATCGGCGTTCAGGGGGCACCCCAGCACGGGCAACGGGATTCCACCCGTGTTCTGGTAGAGCGAGAACATCTTCTGGTAGAACGGCACAAGCTCCGGGGCGGCCGGATAGGTCGACCCTGAAACCGGGTCGGTCCCCCCTTTGGTCAATTGCTGCAAGACATAGCTTTGGAACTGCGACGAGGGCGCTGTCACGGCGTTGACGATGGGCAGAGCGATCCGCATCTGTTCGTAGTCCCCGAAGAAGAACAGCTTGTCATGGCGGATCGGGCCGCCCAGACTGCCCCCGAAGTGGTTCACATTCGAGCCCGGCTTCTGGCCGCCGGGAGTCGCGTTCGTGAAAAAGTTCGCCGCGTTCAGCCGGGCTCCGTTCCACAGCTCATACAAGTTGCCGTGGAGCGTGTTCGTCCCGTTCTTGGTGACGTAGTTGATCTGCGAGGCCCCGTAGCGGCCCTGGTCGACTGCATAGGAAGTGGTGTTGACCGTCACCTCCTGGATCGAGTTCAGACCCAAGACGAGGTTGGTAGATAGCCCGCTGTTCAGGTTCGTCAGCGGATCGTTCGTCTCCAGGCCGTCCACGATATAGGCGTTGGAGAGGGCGGGCAAGCCATTGAACTGCACGTTCCCGTACCCGTTCTGGCCTCCCACAAAATCGTTCGACGAACCCGCCGTGTTGATGAGCGCGCCGGGTGCAAACTGCGCCGGATAGGTGAGGTCGCCACCCGGGTTCGGCAAGTCCTCGATGGCGCGCCCGCTGAGCGTGGTGGTGGTATTCGGGTTCTCCACGTTGATCAGCGGCGCCTCTCCGCTGACGGTGACGTCCTGCTTGGCGGCGGCCACCTTCAAGGTGAAACTCACCGTTTGGGTCTCGCCCAACCCCGCGGAGACCGACCCGTTCACTTGTTCATCGAATCCCGCCGCCTCAACGCGCACCGAATAGAGGCCGGGACGCAACTGTGGGAACGCGAAACGCCCCGCATCGTCCGTCTGGACTTGGCGTTTGAGCCCGGTTTCCCTGTGCGTGACGGTCACCGAGGCCGCCGCCACCGCCCCGCCGCTCGCGTCCGTCACCTGCCCCGTGATGGCGCTGGTGGTTTCCCCTTGTGCCCACAGATGGATGGTGCCCAGTAAAATGCCCCAAGCCATGCACAGAATGCCTGCAGGCCTTGCGACCCAATGTTTCATGTCGATATCCAGCCCAGCCTCAATTCCGATGCTACACCCGAATCGGGTCCGGATCACAACAGCAAAATCGATGCTCGGCTGCGGTCGTCTCCTTTCATCCAACGAGATTCTGCTCGTGCTGGGCGCACTGCGCGGTCGGCCCCCCCGGCCGGCCCAAGGTCGCTTACGCCTACGAGCTGCCGACCAACACGCCCATGAGGAAGACCAGGACTCCTGCCACCCCTACCTGCAAAGCCGCCGGCCACCGGGCCGAAAGATCTAAACGCAAGATACGCTCCTGGCACCGAACGATAGCTACCTCCAGACGGTGCGGATTCATAGACTAAGGCTAGCTGCGGCGGCTTAGAGGGACGCAGTTGGCTCTTGATCAAAAACGGGGGCAGACCCTGATCCCAGATTGGTAAAACGATCTTGGGAGATAACGTCTTGACCGAATCATCAGAGATCCTATTAGGTCTGCCCGACTTTCAGATTAGCGACATTCA
>Ga0326728_10006944_pt1 | contig 29901 bp, 19 predicted proteins | sample MB3enrmetagenome_FD_207602 | JGI IMG/M metagenome (GOLD analysis project Ga0326728, IMG submission 207602) | Lab enriched peat soil microbial communities from McLean, Ithaca, NY, United States - MB31MN | ecosystem: Environmental > Terrestrial > Soil > Wetlands > Peat | place: USA: New York... | reverse complement strand
GATCTATCCCTATGGCGTTGTTCTGGATGATGTTGTTGACTATTCGGGTGGAATAGTACGTGTCATCTCCGTACACGTAGATGCCCGACGCATAGTCTCCTGTTGTACCGCCCTGGATGGTGAAACCGTCGATAACATCATAGCCGCCGCTTACCCAGAACGTAGCTCCACCCCCGCCCCCGTACAGCGACGCGTTCGGGCTCGCATCGACGATCGATTCTTCCGAGGGATCGCATTGGCGTACCCGTGCATCGTTTCCAGCTTGCCAGCCGAAAATGGAGAGATTAGATTTGTCGACGTACACCGTCTCGTTGTAGTACCCCGGCCCAACGAGAATGACGTCGCCAGGCGAGGCGTCATATACCGCGTCCTGAATATGGGCTCTGCCGGCGCCGCTTGTGCATTCAGGGCTTATGCCGGCATTGGGGACGCACCACACCCTGTAGGTGCTGATAGCCAGCGCGTTCGCCCCTCCGGCGAGCACAACAAATACCGCGGCCAGAGCGGCCCAGCACACAAATCGCTTCCCATCGTTCAACCTGATACCTAATCTGTTCATAGACCCTCCTTGGTCCGTTCCACCAGAAATTGGCTTGCTTGGCCCTCCCGCCTTCATCACCGGCGGCTGGGCCTTCTACCTCCCGAAAGAAGCCCTGACGAGTCAGGGCGATTTAAGCGTGAGAAACGGCTTAAATATAACAGTTTGGGCGGAGTTGTCAAGCGAAGAAACTGTAACGAAATCGCGCTGGGTATAGGACATATTGGTGAACGCTGGAGAGGTCATGAACACGGTTCTTTGCACAGCCCGCTGTGGCGGGAGACAGGATTTAGCCCACGAGCACAGGCCCTGGGGAAGGGGGTGCCGTCACGTCCCTGAGCCCCGGAGGGGCGGAAGAGTTTAGCCCAGGGGCGCAAGCCCTGGGGGAACGGGGCGTTACCGCGCGGACGAGCCCCGAAGGGGCTATCTTGCGCCCCTGCGGGGCTGAAGACCGAGTCAATGTCGGTCGAGGCTAGTCAGGATAATGCCCTCTGCCTGGCGTGCAGAGTGGCGGCGGTCCCGGCGGGTAGCTCAAATTGCCGATATTATTGAACCAATTGTTGGCCGTTCCCAAGGTCCCCATGAACGTCGAGACGCTGCCTATCGTGTCGTCCTGGCAGTCCTTCACCTGGTTGCCTTCCGCTTCGTTCTCGAACAAAAAGTTGCCGTAATTATAAGTCGAGGCGGGTCCTTCGATCAAAATCCCATCCTCGCCGTTGTCCTCGACGTCGTTGGCTGAAATCGAGGAACTGAAGACCGCCCCCGCGCCGTCCTTTGCCACGATCCCATTGCCCGGAAACCGCGTGACCCTGTTGTTGTTTACCCGACAACCGACAGAGGGGCCGCTCCCAAGTATATTGCTGAAGGCGATACCGTTGCCGATGGGGGCTTTTCCTTCTTCCAGGTCATTGTCGCTGATTTCTAAACCCCCATTGCCATAATCGATCTGGATCGCCGCGTCAGCGTTGACGGGACTGGGGGAGATGGAGACGGGCAAAACGCCTCGGGCGCCAAAATTCCTGCCCGCGTTGTGGTTAAATTGGGTGTAGTTGCATTCAACCAAGATCACGAACGAGCCGTCGTTTTCTGAGGTGTTTCGGGTGATCGACGAAAAGTAATCCTGGTACAGGTACATGGCAGCCGTCTCATTTCCGGTGAACTCGTTCTCGGTGATAGTCGCAGGAGCAGGTATGAACGGAGGAGAAGGGGACCCCGCAATGCCGTAACCCGCCGTCCCCTCAAGGTTGTAATCATTCGCTCCAACGGTGCCCTGATTATTGGTCTCGAACAAGTTATGTTCTATGACGGGGCCAAAGGGGATGTATAGATATACCCCCACGGCGTTGTTCTCGATGATGTTGTTGAGGATTTGCGGCGAGAACATAAAATTTTGTACCCAGATGCCCGACGCATCCTTCCCTGCTGTGCCGCCCTGGATGGTGAAACCATCGATGACCACATAACTCGCCTCTACATCGAACGCAGCTCCATGCCCAGCCCCGTGCGGCTTCCCGCTCGCATCCACGATCGATTCCTTCGTCGTATCGTGGCGGTCTACCCGCGCATCCTTTCCAGCTTGCGCACCGAAGAGGGAGAGAGAAACGGGGATCGTCACCGACTCGGGGTACGTCCCGGGGCCAACTACAATAATGTCGAAAGGCGAGGCAGCATTGACCGCATCATGAATACTGGCGTACGTAGTCAAGGCTGTGCAGCTTGGGTTTGGGCTGGGACCGGTCTTGGTGACACAGCGCACCGTGGGCTGAGCCAGAGCGGTCGCGCCTCCGGCGAGCAGAACAAGTACCGCGGCCAAAACGGCCGAGAATACAAAACGCTTCCGATTATTCAAGATGATACGTAACCTGAGCATAGAGCCTCCACTGTCCGTTCAATGGGAAATGGTGTTCTTGCTCCCCCGATTTCATCAAAGGTAAGTGGGCCTTCTAGCTCCCGAAGCGCGCCCCGACAAATCCGGGTGATTTAAGTGCAAGAAACGCCCCTAGTATAAGGGCACGGCTACACTTGTCAAGTGATGAAATCACGCTTGCTGCGGCGCACATTTCTCAAAGCCGGAGGGGTCGAGAGTAGGGTTCCTTGCACAGCCCGCCGTGGCGGCGAAAGAATTTAGCCCAGGGCGTGGGGGACGGGGTGAGGCGACGCAGGCAAGCCCCGGAGGGGCGACAGAATCATTGCGATTTCGACGCTGGCGGATACCTTCTGTCGCCCCTGCGGGGCCGGGTGAATACCGTTTGGGGCGCTGTACCCAGGGCCCTGGGGAGACGGAGTGAGGCAGCGCAAGCAAGCCCCGGAGGGGCGACAGACCATTGGGATTTCGGCGCTCGGGGATGCCTTCTGTCGCCCCTCCGGGGCTGGTTGAACACCGCTTGTGGTCGTTGTTCCCAGGGCCCTGGGCTATCCCGCAGGGCGGGAGCGCCCCTGCGGGGCTGAACGCCGTGTCAATCCCGATGAGCGTCAGTCACCAGGTCAATGGTGCCATCCGCGTGCCGCGCAGATTCCCGCCGGGAGGCTGGTACTGCCGATATTATTGAGCCAAGTGTTGTACGTCTGCGCCGTAAAGGGGCCATAGGGCGCCGTGTTGTCCTCGCAGTCGTACTTTTGGTTGTTTACAGCTTTGTTGTCGAACAACGTGTTGTCAGTATTTCCGCCGCCGCCTTCGGATTCGATGAGAATCCCATCGTTGCCGTTGTCCTCGACGTCGTTGCCTGAAACGGCGGTCTTGAAGAGTGTAATCCCCTTCTCTGCCACGATGCCATTGTCCGCAAATTGCTTGACCGTGTTGTAGCTTACCTGAGACCACTCGCAGACGAAGATACCCCCTCCCCCGACTTGGTTGAAGGCGATCCCGTTCTTCTTTCCCTTTTCCAGATCGTTATCGTTGATCTGTACCCATTCATTGTTACCAGTCAGGTAGATGGCCGCGTCAACGAAAATACCGGGCGGAAAAGACTGCCAGGGCAACGACCCCTGGGCGCCAAAATCCCGGCCTTGGTTGTGGTCGACGAAGGTATAGGTGCAATTATCCAAAACCACGAACGAGCCGTCGTTCTTTGAGGTGTTCTTGGTTATCTCCGTCGATTCAGCCGATAATAGGAAAATGGCGGCCGCCAAATTCCCCTCGAACGCGTTCTCAGTGATGGTTCCCGCGTAATCAGGCCCGTAGAGCCCCACGATGCCGTAGCCCGGCCCAAAAGCGGGACCGCTATAAGTCGTGTCGACTGTCCCCTGATTATTGGTCTTAAAGAGGTTATATTCTATCAGGACGTCATAGACGTGAAAGTATAGATCTATCCCTATGGCGTTGTTCTGGATGATGTTGTTGAATACTCGGGTGGCGTAGTACGTGTCATGTCCGTACACATAGATGCCCGCCGCATAGTCTCCTGCTGTGCCGCCCTGAATGGTGAAACCGTCGATAACATCATAGCTGGCCTCTACAAAGAACGCAGCTCCACCCCCGCCCCCGTACAGCGACGCGTTCGGGCTCGCATCGACGATCGATTCTTCCGAGGGATCGGATCGGCCTTCCCGTGCATCGTTTCCAGCTTGCGCGCCCAAAATGGAGAGATTATCTTTGTCGATGTACACCGTCTCGTTGTAGTACCCCGGGCCCACGAGGATCGCGTCGCCGGGCGAGGCGTCATTTACCGCGTCCTGAATATGGGCTCTGCCGGCGCCGCTTGTGCATTCAGGGCTTATGCCGGCATTGGGGACGCACAACACCTTGTAGGTGGGGATAGCCAGCGCGTTCACGCCCCCGGCGAGCACAACAAATACCCCGGCCAGAGCGGCCCAGCATACAAATCGCTTCCCATCGTTCAACCTGATACGTAGCCTGTTCATAGACCCTCCTTGGTCCGTTCAACCAGAAATTGGTTTGCTTGGCCCCCCGCATTCATCACCGGCGGATGGGCCTTCTACCTCCCGAAGGAATCCCTGACGAGTCAGGGCGATTTAAGCGTGAGAAACGGGTTAAATGTAACAGTAACGGCGCATTTGTCAAGCGAAGAGATATCAGTATTCGCGCGCTGGTCTGTGCTACCCTGCATGCGGTATGCTAAGTACGAACACCGGTCTTCCAATGGAACAACGGCGGGAACTGGTCAAAGGACTGAGCGTATACGGGGCCACTTCGGTGGTGGCCGGGACTATGATTGGCACCGGAATCTTCGTGGTGCCCAGCATCATGCTCCGCCAATTGGGCGCTCCCACACTGGTCATCGTGGTGTGGATTCTCGCCGGCGTGCTCAGCCTGCTGGGGGCGCTAGGTTACGCGGAGTTGGGGGCGGCGCTTCCGGAGGCGGGTGGCGAATACGTTTACATGCATCGGGCTTATGGGCCGATGATGGGCTTCCTCTACGGCTGGACGCAGGTTGTGGTGGCGAAGACCGGGTCGATTGCCGCCATCGCCACCGGGTTCGTTATCTACCTTGGTTACTTTTTCCCCAGCCTGAACGAAGTCCTGTGGCAAGCGCCGGTGCAGATTGCAGGTCATTCCGCGACCTTGCAGGTGACCGGCCTGCAAATCGGCGCGGCGCTTCTGGTGCTGCTGGTTTCCGGGTTGAACATCCTGGGGGTGCGGCGCAGCGGGCGCACCCAGACCTTCTTTACGGCGGCTAAACTGCTCGTGCTGTTCACCCTCATTGTCCTGGGCCTGGCGTTTGGCCATGGATCGTTCGAGCACTTCCGGACGCACCTGAAGTTCGGCGCTCCGGAGAGCCTTCTCGCCACTTTCGGCGCCGCCACCGTCGCCACGCTGTGGGCTTACGACGGCTGGAACAACTTGAGCATGGTGGCCGGGGAGGTCGAGCATCCGCAGCGGAACATGCCCATCGCCCTCATCCTGGGCACGCTGCTGGTGATAGCCGTTTATGTTCTGGTTAACATCGCGTACTTTTACGTTTTGACCCCGGCCCACATCGCTTCCACCAGCACCGTCGCCGCGGACACGGCGCAGCAATTCATGGGCAAAGCCGGCGGGACGTTTATCGCCCTGGGCGTAATGATTTCGAGCTTTGCGGCGGTGAATGGCTCGATCCTGTCCGGCTCGCGGGTGCCTTACGCCCAGGCTCGCGACGGGCTCTTCCCGCAAGTCCTGGCGGGCGTGCACCCACGCTTCCGCACGCCGGCGGCTGCCATCGCGGCCCAGGGCGTCATCGCCGGGCTTTGGGCGCTGACCGGCAAGTACCAGGGCCTTTACACCAAGGTGATCCTTTCCGAGTTTCTCTTTTACGCCCTGGTTACCGCCGGGATTTTCATCCTGCGCCGCCGCCTGCCGGGGCTCGAGCGTCCCTACAGAACCTGGGGATATCCAATCGTCCCGGCCGTTTTTGTTATTCTGTCAGTGATGGTGCTGATCAATCAACGGGCGGACTTAGTGTGGGTGCTCGCGCTGGTCGGCAGCGGCATTCCCGCATACTTTCTTTGGAGGATATGGACTAGGGCAAGGTAGTCCCTCAGAGACTTTAAGCCTTCGTCTCTGTGGTCTCTGTGATCTCCGTGGTGGATCTTTTCTTCGCCGTAACCCAAGAAACACCGCACCACAGAGGCCTCAGAGGTCACGGAGAAGAAATCTTCGCGCACTTAGAAGGGATTCTGGAATATGCGATGTTTTGAAGCTCGCTTCCCCGCAATAATGGGGCTGCTACTTCTGGCCCTCGCCAGCTTGGGGGCGGCCCAGAAACCACCCGTAGCCGCGAAGCCCGCGGCCAAGCCCGGGGCCACTGGGGTCAAGGGGCGCGCGCAGGTGCTGGGGGCTCGCCCGCTGGGGATGTACTACTATTCCCCGGACCCAAATGGCCTCAAGTCTCTCGCGCAGCATGTTTCGCAGATGACCCTGGTTGCTCCCCAGTCGTTTTGGGTGGATGGCGAGGGCTTCGTGCACGGCCAAGTCCCTACGCCGATCCTGGAAGCTGCGCGGCGGGCCAAGGTTGCGGTGATGCCCCTGGTGGTCAATCCCGGCTTTGACCGGCCCATGGCCAGCGCCCTGCTTCGCAGTGTGCGGGCGCAGCGACGGGCCGTGACTTACCTCGCCTATCTGGCCCGGCGCGATCATTTCGTCGGTTGGCAGCTCGACCTGGAGTACATCGATCCCGAGGACAAGAGCTACTACACCCAGTTCGTGCAGCGCGCGGCGGCGCGGCTGCACCGGGAGGGCAGGCTGCTCAGCATCGCGGTGGTGCCACGGTTCTCCGATGTCTATCCCGATGCAGATCCTTCCAAGGAATTCCAGGGTGGGGAGTGGGGCGCCCCCTATGATTTCCGCGCCCTGGGCCGGGTGGTTGACTTCATGACCTTGATGACCTATGACCAATTCAACGGCACCACTCCTCCCGGACCGGTGGCAGGTTATGATTGGATAAAGGCCGCCCTGGATTACGCCATCGCGCGAGTGCCCCCGCAGAAGGTGCTGCTCGGCATCCCTTTCTACGGCAGGGAGTGGATACAAAGCGGTGACGTGACTTCGGCACGGACCCTCATCTTTGCAGACGCACAGAATCGCATGGAACAGTTGCGCCTCGCAGGCCGCTGGGACGATCGGTGGCGCACCCCCTGGTTTCAGTACCGGGACGACTCCGGCTTGCATACCGGCTGGTATGATGACAGCAGGAGCCTGGAAGCTAAATTGGAATTGATGCAGGAATATCATCTTCGGGGGTTTGCGGCGTGGCGTTTGGGAGTTGAGGACCCGGGATTCTGGACTCTGGCGCGCGCAAAGGGGCGGACCGGGCAGCAAGGCCAAAAGCGCCGCCCCCGGCGGCCGGGAACTCGGACCGCCCAGAGAAAGGATTGACGATTGTCGATTGACGATTGTCGATTGGGCATCGGCGAAACTTTGCCGGGACCTCGCCATCCAATGAAAGGTGGGGCAGGGAACAAGATCAGGAAGGCAAGCCCAAGTTTATGGATAGAAACAGGAAGGTCCAACCGTGTCGAACTTCAGCCTAAACCGCTTCTGCATTTTCACGTGCCTGCTGGTTCTTTCTCTCTTGGGCGGAGGCGCGTGTGGCAGCGCAGGCGGCCAGATTCCCGCCTTTGCAGGAGGGTCTCCGTCCTCAGCCGCCCAGGGTAACCAGACGGCGGTGCTTGCAGGAGGGTGCTTCTGGGGTGTAGACGCCGTGTTCAAACACGTGAAGGGTGTTGAGAACGTGGTGGCAGGCTATGCGGGAGGAAGCGCGGGCACAGCGCAATACGAAGTTGTGAGTGGCGGCGGGACGGGCCATGCCGAGTCGGTGAAGATCACCTTCGATCCGGCCAAGATTGCGTACAGCGATTTGCTCAGAATCTTCTTCTCCGTGGCCCACGATCCGACCCAATTGAACCGCCAAGGTCCGGATGAGGGAACTCAATATCGCTCGGTGATCTTTTACGCGAATGAGGATCAGAAGCAGACTGCTTTGGCCTATATCGATCAACTCAACAAAGCCAAGGCTTTCTCAAAGCCGATTGTGACCCAAGTTGTCCCTCTCAAGGCTTTCTACCCCGCCGAGGGCTATCACCAGAATTATCTCGCGCTCCATCCTGACAACCCCTACATCGTTTACAACGATCTGCCCAAGCTGCGGAAACTCCAAAAGCAGTTCCCCACCCTCAGTAGGCCTTAGTTTCCTGTCGCGCTTACTCGGTGACAACCCGGCCGCGCCGGATCCCTCACCCCCGTAGGCGTTAGGATAAAAGCCATTTGAAATCGCCTTTTGCCCTGTTCGGTGTTGATGGCGTTTGGCATGGGTATCCCTTCGAAACGCCAGTCATTCCCTCGAAAGCGGGAATCCAGTCCTTAGACAGCGCATTTCCGGAGGTTTGCGGAGTGGATTCCCGCTTTCGCGGGAATGACCGCGATTTCGAGCGTCCATTTCTCGCAAATGACACCGGCACCCCCAGTTTGGTGAAACCTGATTCGATGCTGGTACGTCCCCATTTCATGGCAGGATTTCTGCCAGGAGGATGATGATGTACAAACGGTTGTTGAAAATTGCAGTAGGCGGGTTGGTGGTATTCGGAGTGACATTATTGTGGGGAGTTCAGGCCCATGCGCAGGCCGCTCCATCCGGCGAGCATATGGGTCCAGGACATCGGATGAGCCCCGATGAGGAACTCCAAAGGCTGGATAAGGCGCTGAAGCTCACCGACGATCAGAAGGGGCAGATCAAGCCTATCCTTGAAGACAGGCAGCAGAAGATGCAGAGCCTTCGTTCTGACACCTCTCTTTCAGAACAGGACAGAAGGAGCAAAATGCGGAGTATCGTCCAGGACAGCAACGGCAAGATTCGCGACCTGCTCAACGACGATCAGAAAAAGACCTTTGACGACATGCAACAGCATCGGCGCGGGCACATGGAAGGGCACCGGCCGGGCGGGGGACCACCACCTGGAAATCCCCAGTAGAATTCAGCCAGCGGAGTGGATTCCCGCCCTTCGGCAAGCTCGGGGCGGGCCTTCGCGGGAATGACTGCGATCTCGAGTCTTTCACGAAGACACCGCAGACAAACAGACGACGGTAGTCTGGAGGACAGTGCCGGGCGAGCACGGGACGTTCGTCCGGCATGTCCTCGTTATTGTCTTCGCCCTTCTCGCGCTCAAGCGGCGAGGTGCTGCTGGTAGCGCTTGGCCATCTCGTCGAGCGGAATGGGAGCGTAGTCGCCCGCGTGTCCGGCCTGGCCGAATTGCGTCATGCGCTGCGCCACGACATTCTTCATGGCTTCGCGGGCGGGCTTGAGGTAGCTGCGCGGATCGAACTCTTCCGGCTTTTCCCAAAAGACTTTGCGGATAGCGCCCGTTATCGCCAGCCGGTTGTCGGTGTCGACGTTGATCTTGCGCACGCCGTTCCTGATGCCGAGCTGGATTTCTTCGATGGGCACGCCCCAGGTGGGCTTCAGCTTGCCGCCGTACTGATTGATGATGTCCTGCAACTCCTTGGGGACGCTGGACGAGCCGTGCATGACAAGGTGGGTATTGGGCAGCCTCCTGTGGATCTCGATGAGGCGGTCCATCTTGAGCGTTTCGCCGGTGGGTTTTTTGGTGAATTTGTAAGCGCCATGGCTGGTGCCGATGGCGATGGCGAGCGCATCGACGCCCGTCTGCCGAACGAACTCGACCGCCTGATTGGGGTCGGTGAGGTGGCTGAGGCCGTCGAGGCCGGCGCCATGGCCGTCTTCGATGCCGCCCAGACAGCCGATTTCGCCTTCCACGGTGATGCCCTTGGCGTGCGCCGTCTCCACGACTTCGCGCGTCGCCGTCACGTTGTACTCGAAGGTCGAGGGCGTCTTGCCATCCGGCATTAGCGACCCATCCATCATGACGCTGGTGAAGCCCATGGCAATCGCCGACTTGCAGGTCTCCACGCTGTTGCCATGGTCCAGGTGCAACACGATGGGAATCTCGGGGTAGAGTTCGGTGGCCGCCAGCATAAGGTGATAGAGGAATCGGTCCTGGGAATAGCTGCGCGCCCCACGGCTGGCTTGAACGATGGCGGGCGACTTGGTTTCGCGCGCCGCCTCCATAATCGCCTGGATCTGCTCCATGTTGTTGACGTTGAAGGCGCCAACTCCATAGCCCCCCTGGGAGGCTTCATCGAGCAGTTGACGCATAGATACGAGTGGCATATTGAATGATCTCCTTAGATTGGTGCGGATCCGCTGATCCGAAATTTCAAGTCACGCTTGGTCGTTGACAATCCGACCTACTCGAACCCCCTCACCCCCGGCCCCTCTCCCCCAAGGGGGAGAGGGGGGGGGGCGAGGTAAACAAACAGGTTCGGATGAGTCTCCCCTCTCCCCCTTGGGGGAGAGGGGCCGGGGGTGAGGGGGTCGGCGCATTGTAGAACGTCAAGTGTGACAGGACGCCAGCGCGCCCCCGGAAATAGAACACCATACACCAACTCATGTGGGTTTGGGAAGTTTCGTAACCCAGTTCACCCTTGTCGTCCTCAAATCTTCGCATCGTAATCTTGACGGATTTCGATTTTCGAATTTCGAGTTTCGGCTACTCGGCAGGCGCGAAGTACCCGGGCTTGGCGCGCACCTTCAAGCCCTTGTTAAGCGGTTCGATGGCGATGGTGCGGAAACGTCCGTCGTGGGCCCGGTTGGTGGAGACGTACGCCAAGCTGTATTGGCTGCGGAGTTCGCGACCGATCTCCTGGAAATTCGCCGCCGTCTCGCTGGCCTCAAAGGGGAAGAAAGCCCGGCCTCCGGTTTGCTCTGCCAGGCGCCGCAAAACCAAGTCCCCGTGCTCCGGCGTCCCCATGGCCCTGGTGCTGACCGCGTAGATGGTCACCTCGGCGCGCTGCGCCATGCGCAATGCCTCCTCGCGCGTGTGTTCGCTCTGGTTATCCTCGCCGTCGCTGATGACGATCATCACGCGGCGCAGATAGGGCTCCGGAGGCGGAAAGAAGAGCATCTTTTTTTGGCAGGCGAAATAAATGGCATCATAGAGGGTGGTCACGCCGCCCGCCAGTAAATCCCCGATCGCCCCGGAGAGTTTTCCCATGTCGTCGGTGTAGTCCTGCACGACTTGCGGTTTCACGTCGAAGGCCAGCACGAAGGCCAAGTCCTTGCCGGGACGCAACGTAGTGTTGAGGAAATCGATGGCGGCCTCCTGCTCGAAACGCAGGCGGTCACGAATGCTGGTGCTGGTGTCCACCAGAACCCCGATGCGCAAGGGAAGATCCGTTTCCCGGCTGAAATAACGGATGGTCTGCGGCTGGTTATCCTCGAGGACGCGGAAGTCCTCCTTACCCAGGTCGAGCTGTAGGCGGTTCCGCTTGTTGCTCACCGTCATGAGAACGTTGACCAAGTCAACGCGCACCTGGATCTTGCTGGCGGAAGCCGGAGCCGTAACGGGTGCGGACGTCGTCGCGGGCTGTTGCGCGGCAAGCGATCCAACCAGCGCCCAGAGTACAAAAAAGACGACGAAGGCTTTCTTCCTCATCCTGCCCTGCCATTGACGATTGACAATTGCCGATTGTTGATTGCCGATTGCCTGGCCGGCATTCGCGGTTGGCGTTTTGTGAGCAGGGCGATTCGGCGCTTCAATCGTCAATCGACAATCGTCAATCGTCAATGCATCTACCTCCTCCGGCCACGAAGTTTCTCGCGCATCTCGCGTTCGGTGCGGGCCTGCTTCATTTCCCGGAGCAAACCGGACAGAGTTTCCTCAGGCTCCTGTTCGCGCCGATCGTCCGCCGTTTTGCGAATGCAAGGGACGGCTCGGATCAGCAGGGCAATGATGAGGGCACTGAGGATGGTGCACGCCGCTCCGAGGATGGGGTGCGACTTAAAGACATTGACCCACCCCACTATCACCAACACCACCAGCCCCAGGCTGAGCGCGGCGGCAATGCCGGCGGCATAATCCGCCAGCCAAAAGAGCCATGATTTTCTCATCGCACCTGCAAACTTAACCTACCCGCGAAGGATTGGCAAGCCCCCCTTTTTAGTGGCTAGTGGCTAGCTAAGAAGGTTAAAGGATAAAGGGTAAAGGGTAAAGGGCAAAGGATAGACGAGGGGAGAGGAGCACTGAACTTCCGCACTTTACCCTTCATCCTTTAACCTTTAACCTTTAACCTTGAAATCTAGCCACTAACCACTAGCCACTAGCCACTGCCCTTTTGTGGGGCCGCACTTTCTTCATCAAGAACATGAAGGGAATCATGCCCAGGGAGGCGACCGCCATCAGCCAGAAGTCATCGAGGAAAGCAAGCATGGTAGCGTGTCGCATGAGCAATCCGTAGGCCAGGCCTTGCGCCTGGTGGGCCGCCTGCACGGGATCCGATCCCTGCGCCAGCAATACTTGCTTGGCGCCACTCAGCATCGCCTGGTAGGCGGAGTCGAGCGGAGTCATATGGCTTACCAGCACCGCTTGGTGGAATTGGGCACGCCGCGCCAGCATCGTCACCACGCCCGCAATGCCCACGCTTCCTCCGATGTTGCGCGCCAGGTTTATGATTCCGGTGGCATTGTTGATCTTCTCTTTGGGGATGAAATAGAAGGCCATCACATTTATGGGCACGAAGAGGAAAGCCATTCCGGCAGATTGATAAATTCTCGCCACCATGGCCGTACGAAAATCGACTTCCAGGTTGAAGTCCGCCATGTGAAACAGCGAGAGTGCCAGCAACAATAGGCCGAACACCACCAGCCAGCGCGATTCGATTCGGGTGAGCAGCTTTCCCACCACGGGCAGCAGGATTACCACCAGGATTCCTCCCGGGGAAAGCACCAGCCCGCTCAAGAGTGCGGTGTACCCCAGCAGGGTTTGCAGGAAGATGGGAAGCAAGGCGGTGCTGCCATAAAGCACCAAGCCCAGCATGAACATCGTCATGGTGGCGATGAGGAAATTGCGTTCCTTGAGCAGGTGAAAATCCACTGCCGGATCTTTTTGGCTGAGCTCCCAGAGGAAGGCGCCCAGCAGTCCCACCACCGCCACCACCGCGCACCAGACGATGAAGCTCGAGCCAAACCAGTCCTCGCGTTCGCCCTTATCGAGCACCACCTGGAGAAATCCCAGCCCGACACTCAGCAGGCCGATGCCGATATAGTCGATGTTGGCCCCCTCGCGGAGGCTCTTCCGCACCAGGTAGGGTGGGTCAAAGATAAGGAAGAGAGTAAGCAGCAGTGAGATCACTCCCACTGGAATGTTGATGAGGAAAATCCAGCGCCAACTGTAGCTGTCCGTGATCCAGCCGCCCAAGGTGGGGCCGATGATGGGCGCCAGCACCACACCCATGCCGAAGACCGCCATGGCCATGCCCCGCTTCTCCTTGGGGAAGCTTTCGAGCAGAATGGCCTGCGAGATGGGTTGTAAGGCGCCCCCGCCCGCCCCTTGCAGAACCCGGAAGAACACGAGCAGGGGAAGGCTGGGAGCGAGCCCACAGAGCATGGAGGCGAGCGTGAAGATGGCCACGCAGGTCATGTAGAAGCGTTTGCGTCCGAAGATTGAGGAAAACCATCCGGTGAGCGGCAAGACGATGGCATTGGAGACCAGATAGGAGGTGAGAACCCAGGTGCTCTCATCTACTCCCGCCGAGAGGTTGCCGGCGATGTGAGGCAAGGCCACATTGGCCACGCTGGTGTCCAGCACCTCCATGAAGATCGCCAGCATTACCGTGAAGGCAATGATCCAGGGGTGGGTTTCGCCGTTTTGTCGCACTCGCGCCAGGAGAGTTCGCATATGAAGGCCACAACGGAGGTAGGCTTCGCAGCCTGCGAACCTGCTACTCTTTGGACTTTAAGGCTAACCTGAAAGGCGGGGCGAGTGGAAGAGACGAATTGTCCCCGGCTCAGCGTCCGGCGCCCTGTCACGCCTACTCATCGATGACCTGACTCGTTCTTCAAAGACTCTGGGCTGGTATGGAATCAGGCGTATAATCCTGCTTCATGTTTATGGAGGCTGACTATGATGCAAAAAAGCGTGGCCCTTGTTTTTGCGACAAGCCTGTTGACCGCCGGCGCCGCGGCGCAGTCCGCGTCGAATTCCCCGGTCCCGCCCGACGCCGAGATTCGGAAGATTCTCGTCGAGCGAATCGACACCTACCACCAGGGAGTTGGAATCGTGGTGGGCGTCGTCGATGCGCAGGGTCGCAGGATTGTGGCTTACGGGAGCCTCGACAAGGGCGACCCGCGGCCGCTCAACGGCGATACCATCTTCGAAATTGGCTCGGCGACGAAGGTGTTCACGTCATTGTTGCTCGCCGACATGGTGCAGCGCGGCGAGGTCGCACTGGCGGACCCGGTGGCGAAGTATCTCCCCGCCGGGGTCAAGGTGCCGGAACGCGGCGGGCGCACCATCACATTGGTGGACCTTTCCACCCATACTTCCGGCCTGCCGCGCCTGCCCTCCAACTTGCAGCCCAAGGATCCGTCCAATCCCTATGCGGATTACACGGTGGAACAACTCTATCAATTCCTTTCGACCTATCAACTGACGCGTGACATCGGCTCGCAGTTCGAGTATTCCAATTTGGGAGGCGGGCTGCTGGGGCTTGCGCTGGCCCGCCGTGCCGGCATGGACTATGAGGCGCTGGTGCATTCGCGCATCACCGGGCCGCTCGGCATGAGCAGCACCGGAATCACGCTGACGCCCGAAATGAAAGCGCGGCTCGCGGCGGGGCACAATGATAAGTTGGAAGCAACTCCCAACTGGGACTTGCCCACCCTGGCAGGCGCCGGCGCATTACGCTCGAGCGCCAATGACCTGCTCACCTTTCTCGCGGCCAACCTTGGCTATGTAAAATCCCCACTGGCTCCGGCGATGGCCTCGATGCTGGCGGTGCGCCGGTCGACGGGCGGTCCCGGCGAGATCGGCCTCGGGTGGTTAGTTACCAAGCCTTCCGACAACGAGATTGTTTGGCACAACGGTGGAACGGGGGGGTACCGATCGTTCCTGGGCTTCGAACCGAAAACCGGCGCCGGAGTCGTCGTGCTCTCCAACACGTTTACCGCGGCCGGCATTGACGACATCGGAATGCACTTGTTGGACTCTCATGTTCCCTTGCTGCCGCCGCCGAAAGAGCACAAGGAGATTGCTTTTGATCCGAAGCTGTTCGACAGGTACGTGGGCCAATATCAGCTGGCGCCGAGTTTTATCCTGACCGTTACGCGCGAGGGCGATCAGCTTTTCGCCCAAGCCACAGGCCAGCCAAAGGTCCAGATTTTTCCGGAGAGCGAGCGCGAGTTCTTTCTCAAGGTCGTCGATGCCCAAATCACCTTCGAAACCGACAGCACTGGCCGGGCGACGGGCCTCGTCCTGCACCAGAACGGCGCGAATATGCCGGCAAAGCGGGTTCAGTGACGTTTACTAGGCAGCTCACGCAAAGTCGCAAAGGCGCGAAGAAACACAAAGCCAAAGTCCTTGGGTTGCTTTGCGACCTTTGCGTACTCTGCGCCTTTGCGTGAAACAGGCGATCTTCATGCTTCTCTATTCTTGAGAGTATACCTGGCGTACAATGCCGCTCCCAGAGCGAGCATCCCAAGCTCTAATATCGTGGCGCCAACAGCGCTCATGGTGTTGTACAACCCCAGTCCAACTTTCCGCGAGCCGCTGAAAAGAAGTGGCAGGTCGGGTGGCAAGGGATGACCAAAGCTCCATCGCCACGAACGCCAGGAAAAACTGGAGAAGGGGATGGGATGGGAAATGAGGTCCAGCACCCAATGGCTGAAAACCAGAAGCCCAATGAGCGCGCCGGCGCGGTAGTCGCGAAAGATGCGCGCACCCAAAAGAGCGGACGCCACTGACCAGATCGCTGACATGAAGAGACCATGTGACCAGGGGATTCCTATTTTGACGCTCTCGATGCCTGCGAAGTGGAAAGCCATGGCTAGAATATCGAGAAATACTGTGGCCAACAACAAAACGGCAAGCGGCACTTTTGGAGCCGCAGGTTTGGCCGCCAGTCCCACCGCGCAGTGTCCAAATATGCCCATGAAGTCCTCCCCTTAGGAGTAAGGCACCCTAGAAACCTCGAAGTGTAAACCTGGATGGACATAAGTCAAGCTTTCCGTCACCGGCTTTGCTCCTCGTAAGGGGAGCACCTCGAGTAGTCCGGCAGGCGCGGGATGGAAGCGGTGAGCTCAAGGCTCTCGGGCTAGTAGGGGCGGCCCTTGTGGCCGCCCTATCCAAATTCCCCTCGGTCGGGTCGGCGACGGACTGCGGCTCCGCCGCCTGACTTGCGGAAAGGCTTCGCCTTTCCGTGGGGCGTGTGTCCTGAAAAACTCCCTCCGCACAGGCTGGAAGGCTCAGCCTTCCAGCCTGTGCGGAGGAGGATGGAGGCTGCGGCACTGGCCGGAAAGCCGGAGGCTTTCCGCAAGGCAGGGCGGCAGAGCCGCGCTGAGCGCTCGATGAGGTCTGCAATTTGGACAGCCGCGGCCCTTGTGGCCGCCCGAGGACAACCATCCCGCACCTGCTGGACACCTACGACGGCGCCGCCGCCCCCACATCAAACTGACCCGTCACCAGACCATAGGTTTGATGTAGAGGCGGCTTTACGCCGCCATCTGGCGAGGTAAACTCGCCGCTACTTGGTCCCGCCCAAAGCGTGGTGCTAGAATTGTGTTCTGACAAGGCGCCGAGTCAGGAATCTCTATGGCTGCGACAAACGACTTCGCGACGGGTGGCTCTGCACGCGAGTTCACTTGTTCCGGCGCTGCCGCTGGCCATCGCGGGCAACGCCCTCTCCTCGGCGGCGCGGCCCTCGGCGTCACTCTCCTCGGCTGGCTGTTGGCGTTCTTGGTGGGCGCGGGCTCCCTCTCAGCAAGTGAGAAAGGCATGGTGACGGGGACCGTCGCCGGTCCTTCCAAAGTCCCGATTCCCGGCGCGAAGGTGATGCTGGCGGCTGCCGATGGGAGCCGGCAAGCCGTCACCACGGATCAGCGGGGGCATTATTCCTTTCCTTCCGTAGACCCCGCCACTTACTCCCTTTTCGCCGAGGCTGCCGGTTACCAGCCCCTGACGCGGCCCAATGTGCAGGTCACGGGCGGAAGCTCGATCACCGTCGACTTGCTTCTGGAAGCGACAGGCCCTCCGCAGCCCAACCACACCCTCCCAGTCCCACAACAGCCCAGCTATTACGACGACACCCAATTGAAGGCCAGCGGGGTCAAAAGCACCACCGACGCAGCCGGGTACTCCTCGCAAGCGCAGAGCCCGAAACGTTTGTTGAGTGAGGGCCCGAGTCTCACCGGCAACCCGCCCCCGCCCCGGCAGCCGGCAAGCCCGCAAGCCGCGGAGGTGGAACGCGAGCTGCGAGCGGCCCTCCAAGCCGATCCCAACAGTTTTGATAGCAATCATCAACTTGGAGAGTATTATCTTTCTTCTGGAGACCCGGGAAGCGGGATCCCCTATCTCGAGAAAGCACAAGAGTTGAAGCCCGGAGACTCCCCCAACGGATGCGACTTGGCCGCGGCATATCTCGATACGAAGAGCCCGGCGAAGGCGCAACCCCTCCTGCGGGACCTGATCCGCCGCAAGGACACCGCCGAATACCGCCATTTGCTCGGAGAGGCCGACGAAGCTCTGGGGGATGCGGCTTCGGCAGCCAATGAATTCCAGCTTGCCGCGCAGATGGACCCCAGCGAGAAGAACCTGTTTGACTGGGGAAACGAGCTGCTCTTCCACGAAAGCCTCGAACCCGCCATTGAAGTTTTCAGGCGCGGTGTGGCGCTTTACCCCGATTCTCTGCGCATGTACATCGGACTTGGCCTCGCGCTCTATTCCCATAACTCCTACGATGCGGCGATCGAGGCTCTCTGCCACGCTTCCGACCTCAACCCCTCCGACCCTCGCCCATACCTGTTTCTGGGCAAGATGTACAACGTTTCCCTGGCCCAGGCGGACGAAGTTGCGATGCGCATGAAGAGGTTCATGGAGACCAACCCCAACAACGCTCTCGCTTACTACTATGGCGCCCTCACCCTATGGAAGGGTTCCCGTGGCGGCGATCGAGGCGTTGACCTGGCCCGGGTCGAAGCTCTGTTCAGGAAATCGCTGGCCCTTGACCCGCGATGGGCGGACGCGCATCTCCAGCTCGGGATCCTCTACTCTGAACAGCACCGCGAGCCGGAGGCCATGGCGGAGTTTCAGGCGGCCATCCGCTTGAATCCCGACGATCCGGATGCCCACTACCGCTTGGCACAGGCCTACCTCCGCACGGGCGACCAGGAACACGGCCAGCAAGAATTGCGGCTTTACGACAAGCTCCGCCAGCCGCCCGCCGACGAAACTGAGAAACGCCGGCGCGAGATCCAACGACTCGTCACCCCGCCGAGCGAACCCGGCAAAACGAAGCCCTAACCGGAAGTTCTCACCGCGAAGGAGCCGGCGAAGCCCTTGGCTTGCGCCTCCAGGCCAAAACTAAAGGCGGCAGCTCCGCAGGCTCCGCTGCCGCACTCCAAGACCTCGCCACGCGTGAGCGAGGCCCCACCATCTCTGCTCAATCATTTGCGGCCAACCTCCTTCCTGTAAGAGCCGAGACCTACCGCCCTGTGCGGGCGCACGACCAATTCATACTCGGGGGCGAGAGAAACACTTCGTATTTGGGCGATTTCTCCGTTGGGCGGGAAAAGGGGCCAAGCGTCCTGGGGCAAATAGATGGGAGCGCCCTTGTGCAGCGGGTAGATCTTCAGGGTGAGGCCCCGGCCCAAGGCAGCGGCGCCGGATGATTTCAGCCCAACTTCCCAGGTAGCGCCATTATAGAAGTTGTCATCGAGCAACTCGTCGCCGCTCGAGAGACGTCCGACGTCGCCCACATACCCGATGCGAAGATAGAGGTTGTTCAGGCCCGCGAGCGCGCCTTCGGGCGCCACGATTCGCCACTCTGCGGCGCGATCGAAATCTGCGTCCGTGGGAGCGAGAGCTTCGTGCGGACCCATCTTGACCCGACCTAAGGGGCCCGGCCCACGGAGTTCATGCCACTCGATGGGGACGACCTTCTCCGCCACCTCAGCAGAATACTTGGTAAGAATGCCCTCGTGCCCGGCCGGCCGCAGAGGCGCAGAAGCTTCCGGCGTTTGCTCGAGAGGGGGATAGATCGAAAACGATAGTTGACTCGCCGCGCGCGACCGGAGGTGTAACGCTTTCTGGTCGAAGAAAACCTCGGCGGATGACCGCAGGAGGTATTCGCGGCCTGCCCAGGCAAACTTGTAGCACTCTTCCGCCTGCGCTCGAGTCAAGAGCACAATCCTCACGGCTTTTGCGGCGCGCGCGCGCATTTCCAGCGCCACGTTCGCTCCTGGCGTGATGCCGCGAATATAGACGATTCCTCCCTCAGTGGACTTCACACCCGCGGCGGTCACCACCTGAGCGGCGCTTTGCGCGTCTATGGCAAATTCCGCCTCGAGCCCCGGCCAAGCGAAAAAGAAGTAATTGTCGGCGTCCGCTGTCCTGAGTTTGCACAGGAGCTGGGCCGTGGCGTACTTCAGGAGGACTCCGTCCAGGTCGAGATTCACTGGCCAGATGAAGTAGGCGCCCGCGGGAACATCCGTCGGCCTTTGCGGCAGAGTGATGACGCCCGAGGGAAGGTTCAGCGCGACCTGGAAATTGTGGTGCGCCGGCAGGGGGTAGTCACGCTGGTAATTGTTCACGAACAGGAAGCCCTGGTCACCTTTGACGCGGGCGATCGCACGCGGAGTCTCGAGGTCGTAAATGCTGGCCGGTGACCCCGTGGGCAGGAAGGGAGTCATGGGAGCGAGTTCGCTCCCGAAATCGTGCAAGAACATGTGCAGAACCTTGAGAATTCCGTAGGAGGGCCGCACCTGTCCAAACTCGCCCAGGGGCGCCTGGAAGTCGTAGGAAACCACCGGAAGGTCGTTTGGGTAGCCTGTGGCTTGCGATTCCTGCAATGTGCTCAACTTTCCGCGCGGGTTCATTCCCCCGTGGTACATGTAATAACCGAGTAGGTTGGCGCCCTCGCCCAGTTTCACCAGGGCGGGCGCTGCCACGTCGTCAGCGCTGATCACAGGACGGCGATGGTAACTTGTTTCCATGCCGCCCCCCAGTTCGGCAGTCAGGAACGGGTAATCCTCCAGGTGGGGAAGGGCCGGCCGCAGCCGCCGGAGGTCCGCCCCGATGTCGCCGTCATCACGTATCGCGCTGAAGAAGTAATTCACGTTAGGAGGCAGCATGCGCAGGCGAGTATCCCAGAATGCGTCTGCATACCCCCCAAACACCGGAATGACTTCCTGCGGCGGAAACTCGGGCGCGCCCCAGCCGGTGACGGTATAGAGAGGCGCTCTGATGCCGGCTTCCAGGGCCAGCTTCTTCAGTTCCGCGATGTGGGCCTCCCCCATCCCCGCTCCACGCTCCAGGTATTCGTTTTCGAGTTGAATGCCCACGATCGGCCCGCCGTCTTGCCAGAACAGTCCCTCGAGTTGCTTTCCGATTTCTCCGTAATACCTGCGGACATGAGTGAGGTAACACGGATCGTTGCTCCTGAGCTTTGGACACTTGCGAATAAGCCAGTCAGGAAATCCCCCGTTGCGGCACTCGCCATGGGCCCAGGGTCCAATGCGCACGAATGCATACAACCCGTGCGCCCTGCAAAGCTCGAGGAAGCGGCGGAGATTGCGCCTTCCCGACCAATCAAACTGGCCTTCCACTTCTTCGTGGTGGATCCAGAAGACGTAGGTTGCGACAACCTGAATTCCACCCGCCTGCATCTTCAAGAGCTCGTCTTCCCAGTTCTGCTGCGGATAACGCGAGAAGTGGAACTCGCCCATGACCGGGAGCCATGGAGCGCCATCCAGCGTGAGATAACGACTGTTGATCCCGAGCTCCCGGCCACTCGGAGATTTCCCGCCCATGCGCAAATAGCCCGTTTGCGGTGGGGTGACAGGTTGGCTCGCATCAATGGTTAGCGCCCCGGCAGTTTGCGGAGCCGGGCGTGCCCATTCGCGGCCGAGATAGAATAAAGCGCTGAGAGCCAAGAGAATACCAAGTTTGCGCGTCATGATCGCTCCGGCTGTGTTTTCAACAACATTCCGAAATCGAACGGATAACTGCCTGTGTTTTTAGCAACATTGTGCCACAGGCAGCACTGCCACTCCACAAGTAGCACAGCCACTCTTGGCTGTGAAGGGAAAACCGCTCGAAGGGGGCGCTGGATTGAAACCAGCCGGGGGACACAGGCAGGAGTGCCTGTGCCACGTCCTTGGATGGAAACGATTTCCTTGCGGGCAGGATGCCCGCGCTCCTGATGCTTTGCATCGAAGTACGACGCTTGGTGTATAATGGCGGTGGTATGCGAGACCGCCGTGCGACACCGACTGAAGCCGAGTTGAGCATCTTGCGCGTACTCTGGAAACGCGGCCCCAGCACCGTGCGTGAGGTGTACGAAGCGCTGTATCGAGGGACCGAAATTGGGTACACCACGGCCCTGAAGCTGCTGCAAAACATGCTTGCCAAGGGCCTGGTGAGGCGCGATGCGCGGCAACGGCAACACATTTATGACGCTGCGGTCTCGAAGCAGCCGACGTTGAATGCAGTTGTTCGGAAGTGGATCGATAGGACCTTTGCGGGGTCGTCCGCAGCGCTGGTGATGCAAGCGCTCGGCGCCAAGCCGCCACGCCGCGAGGAACTCGTCCGGCTGAAGGAGCTCATCCGGGCGATCGAGAAGCGAGAGGGCAAGGCATGATGGGCGGCGCCAGCGGCTACGGGGTTTACCTGCTTGCCTGGGTCCTTCTCGATTGACATGTACGACATACACCGTATACGATGGTCATCGTAGCACACTTTGCTGGGAGGAGGATCGCATGCGGAATCCACGCTTTTCCAGATTCGAGTTTTCCGTGCCTGGCGGGGCGCGCGGCCCGGCGCGACGGCTGGCAACGGCTTGTTGTCTGGCGCTCGCGACGCTGCTGCCGGGTGGAGGAGCTTGGGGGATGAATGCCCCCGCGCCCGCCACGGAGGAAACCATCGATCCCGGGCGCGCGGCCCGATATTTCGAGGAAGCCGAGGCCCTATCGCGCCAAGATGCCGGACGTCTTTGGGGCGTCCCCATCTACGGAGCGATGATTTTTGTCGATCCGGACACCCACGGGGCGGTTGCGAACCAAGCCGACGGCGAGGGGCGGCTGGCGAAAAGTGGAAAGGTCTTTGTGGGGAAACTGCCCCCGGCCGTCATGGTTGCCAACACAGCCACCGATTGGGCGGGAGTGCACTGGACGATGATAATGTGGCCCTTGCCGGAAGACCCTGACGGCCGGGCGCGCCTGATGATGCACGAGTGCTTTCATCGCATTCAGGCTACGTTGGGTATGGAGGCCGCCAGCCCGGTCAACGCGCATCTGGAATCGCGGGAGGGGCGCACCTGGCTGCTGCTGGAGTGGAGAGCCCTGGAAGTCGCCTTGGAAGAGAACGGGGCGGCGCGGAAGGAGGCCCTCGAGGATGCCTTGCTTTTCCGTGCCTACCGGCAGTCGCTCTTCCCCAAAGCGGGCGAGGAAGAGCGCGCGCTCGAAATGAACGAAGGGCTTGCCGAATATACAGGCGTGAAGCTCAGCACGCGATCGCTCTCCGAGATGATGGTGGTGGCGGCTTGCGGCCTGCGACAGGCGCGCGGGAAGGCAAGCCTGGCACGGAGTTTCGCCTATGTTAGCGGCCCTGCCTACGGCGCGCTCCTCGATTCCTCCGGCATGGAGTGGCGCTCGCAGGTAAAGACGAATCCCGATTTTGCCGCGCTGAGCCGCGCCGCCTACAACCTCGCGCCCGTGACCCCCTCTGCCGCGCAAGCACTGGGAAGGGCTCGGGCCTATCGCGGTGACTATGTGATCGCGACGGAAAAGGAACGCGAAAAGACTTTCGGAGAACGGGTGGCGAAATTTCGAGCGAAATTTCTCTCCGGTCCGGTGCTCATCCTCCCGGTGGGAAAAACCTTTAACTACACCTTCGATCCCAACCAAACCCTGCCCCTCGACGATACGAAGACGATCTACTTTAATTCACACGTTACCGCCGACTGGGGAACACTCGACGCCCCGGGCGGATTCCTGATCGTGCGGGAGGGCAAGAGCCGGCTTCAGGTGCCCGCACCTGCTAAGCTGGGTGCGACCCCACTTCAAGGCGACGGCTGGACGTTGGTTCTAGAAAAGGGCTGGGCGCTTGAGCCGGGCGAGCGCGCGGGTGATTATGTGTTGAAGCCGGAAAAGGCGCAGCCCTGACAGGGGCGAAGTGAGGCCGAGGCGCTAGGGAAGAGGTTGGTACGCGAAACTGAGCACCCCGGCCCGCGACGGCTGAAAGCGCCGTCGCGGCCCACCCTCTCCCCTTGGCAGAGGGCAGACCGATTGTTGGGGAGAGGGCAGGCCGTCTGCTGCGGAGAGGGCAGACCCGCCTGTCAATTCAGGTTGAACATCGCAGGAGCGAGGGTCTGGTGGGATTGTTGGAAGCACACGGCGTTAAGGCGGCAGCTGCGCAAGCTCCGCTGCCGCACTCCAAGGCTCCGCTGCCGCACTCCAAGGCTTCCATACACGGCCTCCCATAAAAGAAGCCCAGTAGCCATAAATCCTAAACTCCTCTGAATTGGCTTTCATGCGGGTCAATACCGCGCAGGTGAACCGTGCCTCTTGTGAAGCCCCTGTACTTTCGTGTCATGGCGCGGAAGGGTTCTCCTTGATAAACCTTCTGGTCGCCCATTACCCGAGGATGGTGTTGGTGATGATTGAAAAGGAGCTTTCTATGCGATCGATTCAATGGCTTGGTCTTTTTCTCACCGCAGGATTACTTCTTCTCTGCGGCTGCGGTGGTGGTTCCAGTCCTGTGCCCATTCAGGCGCCCTCGGGGCTCAGCTACACCACCGCCACGGCGGACTACACCGTGGGGACGGCAATCACGCCGAATAGCCCCACCAGCAGCGGCGGAGCGGTGACCGCGTACAGTGTGAGCCCGGCTCTCCCCGCGGGGCTGAGCCTGAGCACCAGCACGGGCATCATCAGCGGAACACCCACCGCCGTGGCCGCCACGGCCAGCTACACGGTAACGGCTTCCAACTCGGCGGGCAGCACCACAGCGTCCCTGAGCATCACGGTGAATGTCGCGGCCCCGGCCGGCTTGGCCTACACTACCGGCACGGCGGTCTACACTGTGGGGACGCCGATCCCGGCGAACAGCCCCACCAGCAGCGGCGGAGCGGTGACTGCGTACAGCGTGAGCCCGGACCTTCCGGCGGGCCTGAGCATGGACGACGACACGGGGATTATTACCGGAACCCCCACGGCCGTGACCGCCAAGGCCAGCTACACGGTAACGGCTTCCAACTTGACCGGCAGCGCCACGGCGACCTTGACCATCACGGTAAATGCCGCGGCCGCCGGAGTCCAGTTCATCCCCAATATGAACCAATGGATTACGCCGCTAGCGCCCCAGGGTTCCCAATTCCAGTCCTTGGTCACCCCTTGGCTAGTAAACGGCAATCCCTGGCTGGCGGGTCAAGCGGTCTCGAGCGTGGTGAGCGGTAACACCCTGCTGGTTCTGACCACCGGGTTCAACCGCATTTTCAACGGCGGCTCCCTCTCTGCCATGGCCTTCGTGGCCGGGGGGGACGTAGTTCCCGCAAACCCCGCCGCGCCCCATGCTCCCGGCGGGCTCCCGGCAAACTCGCCTTCGAGTGAGTACGTGTTCATCTACGACATTTCAACGGGGCCGCCGGTTTATGAGCAAAATGTGATGATCCCCAATTCCTACAACGGGATTGCCTTCGATCCAAAGCAAGAGGCTTTCTACGTATCCAGCGGCATGGGTGACTTCCCCTGGGACAGCCGGGGCCTTCCCTATTCCCCCCCGGCAGACCCCCCCCAATATGACAATGTCCACGTCTTTACTCTAAGCGGAACAACTTGGGCGCCGGCGCCGGCGACGCTGCTGCCCGGACCGGAGCTTCTGCTGGGCCACAGCGGGGGAGGCGTCGGCCTTGCCGTGCCTTCCTCAACTCCCGAGTCAACCATTGTGACCAGCCCGACTTTCGTGCAGCCGTGCGCCGCCGGCGTCGCTGTTTCCGGAGATGGCCAGACGATGGTGGTGGTGAATTACTACAACGACTCGATAACGGTGTTCACCGGAGGCTTGGGCGCCTGGACGCCGCTGAGCACCCTTACGGCCGAGGAACCCGGGGGAGTGCAGAACACGGGTGAACTCGACCTGCGCCCCGGCAAGGCCGCTCGCTCGCCGCTGCCGGGCACGCCGGGCGGGGAATATCCGTTTTGGGTGGTTATCGCGCAGCCGACGCTGCCGGCGGGTAGCACGACAACCACTTGGGCGTATGTCTCGAGCCTGCGCGACCGCGAGATCGACGTAGTGAATCTGGATGGGGGGACACCGGCGGTAATAGCCCGGATCCCCGTGAAAGGCCAACCGAACAAGATGACGCTTAACACGGCCCAGACGCGCCTGTATGTCGCCGAAGACGAGTCCGATACAGTTGACGTCATCGACACTAACCCGAGCGACGGCGCCAAGTGGAACACGGTTCTCGAAACCATCCGGCTCATCGCTCCCCCGTCACCAGTGTCTACCACCTTTCCCACGCTGGCGAATTATACGGGCGCGAACACCAACAGCGTGACGCTCACGCCGGATGGGACGCAACTCTACGTGACCCTTGGCAATCTGAACAGCATCGCCGTGGTGGCGCTGACCGGGACGGATAAGAACGACCAGGTGGTGGGTCTGATTCCCACCGGCTGGTACCCGAACTCCGTGAGCTTCAGCCCCGATGGCCAATGGGCATACGTGGTCAATGGGAAGTCGCCGACGGGCCCGGATCCCAAATGGTGCTATGGCGCCGGCCCGCCGGCGTACCCCAATTGCATTACCATGAATGAGTGGAATCCCCAGTTGACCAAAGCCGGATTACAGAGCTTCCCCACCGCCACCCTCGCGGCGCAACTCCCGGCGCTGACGGCGCAGGTAGCCACGAACAACCGCTTCTTCACCACCGAGAGCGCCAGCGACGCCGCGGTCATGGCGGCCGTGCGCCAGGGCATCCAGCACGTTATCTTTATCCTCAAGGAAAACCGGACTTACGACCAGGTTTTGGGTGATTTGCTCGTCGGCAATGGCGATCCGAGTTTGGTTCAATGGGGAAGTGCGATCACGCCGAATCTGCACAACTTGGCGCAAACCTTCGTCACCCTCGATAACATCATGGCCACCGCCGAAGTCAGCTATGATGGCTGGCTGTGGAGCACTTCGGCTCGCGCCCCCGACGTGGTGGAACGCCAGCACACGCTGTTCTACGCGGCACGCGGCATCAGCGAGGATGCCGAGGGTATGAATCGCAATGTGAACGTGGCACTTCCGACCGTCGCCCAGCGCAAGGCCGCCGATCCCCTTACACCGAACGATCCGGATGTGTTAGCAGGCCAGACCGACGTGGCGGCGCCGGATGGACCGAACGATGAAGTGAATACCGGCTATTTGTGGGACTCCGCGCTGCGGGCGGGTCTCACGGTTCGCGACTATGGTTTCTTCATTGACGCGAACTGCTATAACGTGCCCTCGTGCGCCATTCCCCTGGCGCACGACCCGGCCGCAACCAACACCGTCGTGGCCACTTCCACGAATGTCGCCCTTACCCCGTTCACCGATCCGTACTTCCGCGGTTTCGACAACAACTTTCCGGATTATTACCGTTACACGGAGTGGGAGCGGGAGTTCGATGCCAACTACGCGAAAGGTGGACTCCCTTCGCTGAGCCTGGTTCGGCTCATGCACGATCACACCGGAAACTTCGGTACTGCGATTGACCTGGTGAATACTCCGGAGACGCAGCAAGCCGACAACGACTATGCGGTCGGCTTGCTGGTTCAGAAGATCGCCAATAGCATCTACGCGAACAACACCCTGATCTTTGTCATTGAAGACGACGCACAGGATGGCGCCGACCACGTCGATTCGCACCGCACCGTCGCGTTCGTGGCGGGCGCCTACGTGAAGCAAGGAGCCGTGGCCTCCACGCTCTACAACACCCTCGACTTCCTGCGCACGATCGAAGAGGTTCTGGGCCTCCCGCAAATGAACCTGAACGACGCGCTCGCCAGGCCCATGGCCGACATCTTCAACACAACCCCGACCGCCTGGAGCTTTACCGCCACGCCCTCGGCATATCTCTACAACACGAGTCTCCCGCTGCCTCCCAAGGCGGCCAGCCTGCGCGTGCCCAAGTCGACACACAGCGCGCAATACTGGGCGCGGGTCACCAAGGGAATGGACTTCTCGGACGCGGATCGCGTTGACCCCGCGGTCTACAACCGCATTCTGTGGAAAGGGATGATGGGCGACCGGCCTTATCCCGCCGGGCCGACCCGATTGGACCTGCGCCAGAACCGCAAGGAGCTCCTCGCGAGTTACCGGCAGTCTCTGAAGCAAAAAACGGCGCAGGCGCCGAGGACCGGTACGGACTGATTAAGTCAGACCGACAACCACAGCAGGGGCGCGAGACCCAGTGCGGCCAATCCGATCAAGAGATAGAGGCTCTGTTTGCCTGTCTTGCGATCGGCCCAGATGAACGCGTAAATTCCCTTCGCAACATTGTTACTGGCCGCCGCAATTAGAATGCTCGCCGATGCCAATCCCAGAGGAGTGAGCGTGGGAGTCGCCTGTGTCATGCCCATGATGAAGGGATCCACATCGGTGACCCCCATGATGGCCGCCAAAGTGTAAACCCCGGCTCTTCCCAGGTACGTAACCGTCAAGTGTGTAGCCACGAGCATAGCCAGAAAAAGGACTGCGAAGAGAAAAGCGGCGCGCAGCTCGAGTGGATTTTCCGGCACAAACTCTCTCTTGACCGTCCCCGAACTGGCGTCAGGCCTGCGAGACCAGATCCAACCCACAGAGAGGGCGAACAAGGCCAGCCCCAGGAATGAGGGAGCCAGTTTAACCATCAGACTCCGGTTGAACAAACCCAGGAGTATGGCCAGGCGAAGGTACATTACACCGGATGCGATCAGGATTGAGCCGGCGAAAAGGTGGGGCCGGTCTTCACGCGAAGCTCTCTTTGCCAGGGCCACCGTCGTAACGGTGGAGGAATACGCTCCCCCGAGGATCGCCGACAGCACCACTCCGCCTTGTAATTTCGTCACCTTTTGGAGGACGTAGCTCCCGTAAGAGACCGTGCTGACGGCGACGACGACGAGCCAGGTCTTGAAGGGGTTGATCTGAAAGGGGCCAAAGGCCTGATTGGGGAGAATCGGCAGAATGACCACGGTGAGGAGGAGGAATTTGGTGAAGGTAAGGATCTCTTCCGAGTCGATGCGCTTGGTGAGGCCTTCGAGACCGGTCTTCAACTCCAGCAACAAGGCGCTGGCCACGCTCAGCACGGTGGCAATCCAGAAATGTCCCTGATAAACGAGGCCGCCCACCAGGTAGATGGTTAAAGCGGAAATCTCCGAGGTGACCCCGGCGACCGCCGAAGCGGTGAGCTTGTGCCAATAGGACAGAAACAGAAACCCAGCAACCACGGCGAAACCCAATGTCAGAGGGAGTAGTTGCCCACCCCCCAAAAGGGCCATGGAATAGCCGACCAGTCCAATCAGGGGAAACGTGCGCACGCCGCCGAAGGTAGGTTGGTCGGTAGTGGCTTTATGCTCCTCCCGCTCCAATCCGACCAGAAGCGATAGACCCAGCACCAGGAGGATTTTCACCGCTTCCGGCGGTAGCCACTGAAAAACCTTTGCCAGCATGGACTCAAATTTACATCAATGCCCGGATTAATCAAGGGGTTTCTGTGCGACCGGGAGCTAAAAGGACCGCGGCAGCCGGCAGGCGACTTCGCGTGATCATAAGCAGACACGGCGTTCTCACATTGAGGTACAATCTCTTTCTGTGCCTCAGCCCGCGCGTCCCAAGCTTGGCCAGCATTTCCTCCGCGACCGGCGGTTTCAGCGGCGAATCGTCGAAAGCCTGGGGATCCAGTCCCATGATCTGGTGTGCGAGATCGGCGCAGGGCGTGGGGCGATGACCGAGCTTCTGGCGGCGCGAGCCCGGCAGGTCGTCGCCCTCGAAGTCGACCGCGAGCTGGCGCGGATGCTTCAACAAAAGTTCTCAAACAAGCTGGGAATTGAAGTCCTTGAAGCCGATATTCTTGGGAGCGACCTTGCCGCCCTGTGCCGCCGCTACCAAAGTGAGCAGTGTTTTGTTTTCGGGAATCTGCCGTATTACATCACTTCGCCCATCCTTCATCACCTTTTGGATTATGCCCGCTGGATCTGCGGCATGGGGCTGGTGGTGCAGCGGGAGGTCGCCGAACGGCTCTGCGCCCTGCCCGGGTCGCGGCATTATGGATACTTGACCCTGCTGACGCAGCTCGGCACGAATCCGCGCGTTGAGTTCGGTATTCCCCCAGGGGCATTCTCGCCTCCGCCCAAAGTCGATTCCGCCTTGGTCACCTTTCAGATGAAACCGGAAAGAATGCGCCTCCCGTCGGAGGAGCGGAAGGAGTTGCTGGAGTTCGTGAAATTGTGCTTCGCGCACAAGCGAAAGAACTTGCTGAATAACCTCACGCCAGCTTACCCGCGCCAGCGCGTGGAAACGGAACTGGCAGCGCTCGAACTGCCTCCAACCATTCGGGCTGAACAGTTGGCGCTCGAGCAGTTTGAAAAGCTCCTCGGGCGTTTCCGCTAGGTAGGGTTGGCGCTCCCACCTCGGAGTCGAAAGTCGTGGCCCCACGGCGCGGCCAGCTGGCCGGAATCAAAACGAGCTTCTCCGTGTTCTCCCACCCTCAAAGCCTTAACACAGAGAGCACGGACGACCTCAGTGACCTCTGTTTGCAGCCCATAAGGCTGCCTGTCTTGCCGGTGCAAGTCCGGCCGCGGGAATTGGCTGATTTACCCGCGTAGTCATATTCGACGCCTTCGTGAGGCGACTCAGGA
>Ga0326728_10006943_pt1 | contig 29904 bp, 18 predicted proteins | sample MB3enrmetagenome_FD_207602 | JGI IMG/M metagenome (GOLD analysis project Ga0326728, IMG submission 207602) | Lab enriched peat soil microbial communities from McLean, Ithaca, NY, United States - MB31MN | ecosystem: Environmental > Terrestrial > Soil > Wetlands > Peat | place: USA: New York... | reverse complement strand
CGACCGCGTCAGCCGCACCGAATATCAGTACACGCTCGAAGACCACAACCAGGACGAACTGAACGCGGTAGTGCACGAGCTGGTCGCGAAGTTGAAGCCGCTGCCTCAACTGGCCGACGTGGCGACAGATCAACAATTGGGCGGAGTGGCGGAGTCGTTAGTCATCGACCGCAACACGGCTTCGCGCTTCGGCATCACACCGCAGACCATCGACAACACGCTGTACGACGCATTCGGGCAGCGGCAGATCAATACTCTCTACACGGATCTCAATCAATATCACGTGATCCTGGAGACGGATCCCCAGTTCCAGCTCGATCCGCGAAAACTGCACGATATCTACATTCAGTCTTCCCTGACCGGCGGCGCGTCGGCATTCGCTTCCGCGGGACCGAGCACCGCGGGTTCTTCATCAGGAGCCGGGGCCGCGGCAGCCGCGCCCGCTAGCACGCTGCTGAAGCCATCCTCCACCGTGGGTGTCTCGGCGCCGGCCTCAACGACATCGGCGCTGTTCTCCAGCAGCGTGGGCAGCACATTGGGGTCATCTAACGCCGCCTCGACCGCATTGCCAGCTTTGAGCGCGACTTCGGCCACCACTGTGCTAGCGACGACGAGCGCCTCCACCAGCATCTCCTCGAGCGCAACAACGTCTTTGAGCGGGACCTCGCGGCCAGGGTCGTCGGGTGCAGCCGCCGGAGGATCCTCCGGCGGGGGAGGAGGGAGCGGAGCGGCAGCGCCGATCCTATCGACTCCCGTTCCTCTGAGCGCCTTAAGTCATTTCCAGACGCAGAGCGAGGCTCTCTCGATCAACCATCAGGGGCAGTTTCCGGCGGTGACGATCTCGTTCAACCTGGGCACCGGATACTCGCTCGGGCAGGCGCTGGAGGCGATCAACGCGCAGATCGCCAAAACCAAACTGCCGGCCAGCATTGTGGCCAATTATCAGGGCACGGCCGCCGCATTCGAAGGATCGCTCTCGAACGAAGGACTCTTGATTCTGGCCGCTCTGGTGACCGTTTATATCGTTTTGGGCGTATTGTACGAAAGTTTCATACACCCGATCACCATCCTCTCGACACTGCCGTCGGCGGGCGTGGGGGCTCTGCTGGCGCTGCTCCTCTTCCGCTTGGATCTCGACATCGTCGCCATCATCGGCATCATTCTTTTGATCGGCATCGTGAAGAAGAACGGCATCATGATGGTCGATTTCGCCCTGGAAGCGGAGCGGAAAGAGGGCAAGAATGCCACCGACGCAATCTACCAGGCTTCGCTGCTGCGCTTCCGGCCGATCCTCATGACCACCATGGCGGCGCTGTTGAGCGGCATCCCGCTGGCCTTCGGCTCGGGCATCGGCTCGGAGTTGCGCAGACCGCTGGGCGTAGCGATGGTGGGCGGCCTGCTGGTCAGCCAGGTGCTGACGCTCTACACGACGCCGGTCATCTACATCTTTTTCGACGAGCTGGGCGCGCGGCTTTCGCGGCGGCGCCGGACGGGGGGCGCATGAACCCGTCGCGGATCTTCATCGAACGCCCCGTGGCGACGACCCTGCTGACGGTCGCGATCGCGATCGCCGGCGCGATCGCTTTTACGGTGCTGCCCGTGTCGCCTCTGCCGCAGGTGGATTTTCCCACCATCACGGTGGCGTCCTCGCTACCCGGCGCCAGCCCGGATATCATGGCCTCCTCGGTCGCGACGCCTCTCGAGCGGCAGTTCGGCCACATCGCCGGCGTCACCGAGATGACTTCGTCGAGCACGCTGGGAACCACCGGGATCACGCTGCAATTCGATCTCAACCGGGACATCAACGGCGCTGCGCGCGACGTAGAGGCCGGGATCAACGCGGCACGCACCTACCTTCCCGCGAATCTGCCGGCCAATCCGACTTATCGCAAGGTGAACCCGGCCGATTCGCCCATTCTGGTGCTCGGCCTGCAATCGGACATCTACGACGTTCCCTCGCTCTACGACGAGGCCTCCACCGTGATCGAGCAGCGCATCTCGCAGATCTCCGGCGTCGGCGAGGTGCTGGTGGTGGGAGCCTCGCTGCCGGCGGTGCGCATCGAACTGGATCCGGAGCAGCTTGCCAGCTACGGCATCGGCCTGCCCGCGGTCCAGCAGGTGGTGGCGGGACAGAACTCGAACTCGGCCAAGGGCCAGATCTCCAGCGGCGATGTCACCGCCGATATCGTTGCCAACGACCAGATCTCCAAGGCCGCCGATTACAAGCCGCTGATCGTCGGGTACCACAACGGAGGCGCGGTTCGCCTGGAGGACGTCGCCGATGTGATCGACTCGCAACAGACCGTGCGGCAGGCCGGATTCCTCAACGGCAAGCCGTCGGTCAACATGATTATTTTCCGGCAGCCGGACGCCAACATCATCACCACGGTGGACGCGGTGAAAGCCGCGCTGCCATCGCTTCAAGCCAGCATTCCCCGCGGGCAGCACATCGTCACGGTTCTCGACCGGACGCTGACCATCCGGGCGTCGGTGTCCGATATCGAGCGGACCTTGCTCATCTCGGTGGTGCTCGTGGTCCTGGTCGTTTTTCTATTTTTGCGCAGCGCTCGGGCGACGTTCATCCCCGCGGTCGCGGTCCCGGTGTCGCTGATCGGGACTTGCGCGGTGATGTACCTATGCGGCTTTTCGCTCGACAACCTGTCGCTCATGGCGCTGGCGATCTCGAGCGGCTTCGTGGTTGACGATGCGATTGTGGTGATGGAAAACGTGGCGCGGCACCTCGAACAGGGACTCACACCCATCGAGGCCGCGCTGCTCGGCGCGAAGGAGATCGGCTTCACCGTTTTTTCGATCAGCGTTTCGCTGATCGCCGTGTTCATTCCGCTGCTGCTGATGGGCGGCATCGTCGGGCGCCTGTTTCGCGAGTTCGCGATCACGCTTTCCGCCGCGATCGCCGTATCCATGATGGTCTCCCTTACCACTACGCCGATGATGTGCTCGCGGGTTCTGGTCGCGCCGAACGAGGAGCGGCACGGAAGGCTGTACCGCTGGAGCGAGCGGATCTTCGACGCCATACTGGCGGGATACCGGCGCAGCCTGACCTGGGTGCTCGACCATCCCGCGCTCGTCCTGTGCATCTTCCTCTTTACCCTCGGCCTGAACGTTTTCTTAATCGACAAGATCCCCAAAGGATTCTTCCCGCAGCAGGATACCGGGGCGCTGATGGGCGGGATGCAGGGGCCGCAGAACAGTTCGTTTTACGCGATGCGGACGGCGGTGCAGCAGGCCGTCGCCATCATTAAGGCGGACCCCGGGGTCGAGAACGTGATGGGATTTACGGGGGGACAGGGCGCCACCAATAGCGGCTTCGCCTTTGTCGCGCTCAAGCCGCTCGATGAGCGCAAGGTGAGCGCGGCGGAAATTCTGGCCCGCCTGCGCCCCAAACTGGCGCGCGTGCCCGGCGCGGCCACCTACCTTCAGGCCGTTCAGGACATCCGCATCGGCGGCCGGCAAGCCAACGCCCAATACCAGTACACCCTGCAGGCCGAAACCGTCGAAAACTTGCAGAAGTACGGCCCGTTGCTCCTCGCGAAACTGCGTCACACACCGGGCTTCGTGGACGTGAATACCGATCAGCAGAATAATGGCCTTCAGGCTCTCCTTACTTACGACCGCGCGACCGCGGCGCGGCTCGGCATAACTCCGCAGTCGCTCGACAGCACGCTGTACCATGCGTTCGGACAATCCGAAATCTCCACTATCTACACGGAACTCAATCAATACTATGTGGTCATGGAGGCCGCTCCGAAATACTGGCAGGCGCCGCAAGGGCTCCGGTACACCTATCTGATTCCCAGCTCTGGCGCGGGCGCCATCCCTCTCGACGCGGTGGTCCATTACGTCCCCTCCACAGCGCCGATCTCCGTCAATCACACGGGCCTGTTTCCCTCGGTCACGGTGTCATTCAACCTGGCGCCCGGGAATTCGCTCGGCCAGGCGGTCCAGGAGATCGATCAAGCGCAAGAGCAGCTTGGCATGCCGCACACGATCCACGGCCAGTTCTCGGGAACGCTGGAGGCTTTCGCGCAGTCGCTGACCACGGAACCCTACCTGGTTTTGACCGCGGTTCTGGCGGTCTACCTGGTGCTGGGAATTCTCTACGAAAGCCTGGTCCACCCCATCACGATTCTTTCCACCCTTCCTCCGGCCAGCGTGGGGGCTATTCTCGCGCTGATGCTAACGAATTCGGAGCTAGACGTGATGTCGATCACGGGCATCATTCTCCTGATCGGCATCGTCAAGAAGAATGCCATCATGATGATCGATTTCGCTCTGGGCGACGAACGCAACGAAGGCAAAAGCACCAGGGACTCGATCTTCGAAGCCTCCATGCTGCGCTTCCGCCCGATCGTGATGACGACCATGGCGGCACTGTTCGGCGCCGTGCCTCTGGCGATCGGAACGGGCATGGGATCGGAGCTCCGCCGTCCGCTGGGAATTTCGATTATCGGCGGCCTGATTGTCAGCCAGGCTCTTACCCTCTACAGCACGCCCGTGATCTACTTGTTAATCGACAGGCTGCGCCTGAAGCTGCGGCGGAACCGGGATGCCGTCGGCCGCCTCCGGCCGGGAGCCCAGGAAGCTTGAAGCCCGAGCGCTCCATTTCGTCTGAAACGCGCGGCAGGGCTATCGCGCTCGCCGGTGCTGTGTCGATCTCGATCTTTGTGCTTGCCGGGTGCCGCGTCGGCCCGAAATACACAGCGCCCGCGGCTCCCACTCCGCCGGCTTTCAAGGAAGGATCTCCCGCCGCTTACCGTTCGGCGCTGCCGGGAACCTGGCGGCCCGCGCAGCCACAGGACGCCGCCATCAAAGGCAAATGGTGGGAGCTGTTCAAGGAGCCGGAACTCAATTCGCTCGAAGAACAGTTGAACATCAATAACCAGAACATCGCGCAGTATTTCCAGAATTTCATGGCGGCGCGCGCGCAGGTGCGCGAGGCCCGCGCGAGTTACTTCCCGACCGTTACGGCAGGTCCTTCCTTCAACCGGACGCGAACCGGCGGGGGCGCGAACTTTGGAGGCACGGCCGGCGGCGCGGCCGGGGCGGCAACTCCCGTGGCGACCGGCGCCACCTTCAGCGACATTTCCCTGCCCTTCGACGTATCGTGGGAGCCGGACCTGTGGGGCCGCATCCGCAACACGGTGAGCGAATACCGGTACGCCGCGCAGGTGAGCGCCGCCGATCTCGAGAACGAGCGCCTCACCGAGCAGGCCGATCTGGCGGTGTACTATTTCGAACTGCGCGGCCAGGATGCGCTTCAGGACGTGTACAACCGCACCATCGAAGCCGACCGCAGGGCGCTCGAGCTGACGCGCGTCCTGGTGGAAACGGGCATCGACAGCCCCGAATCGATGGCCCAGGCGGAAGTAACGCTAAGGGACGCGGAGGCGACCGGCATCGGTATTGCAACCAGCCGCGCTCTGTACGAACACGCCATCGCGACGCTGACCGGCAAACCCGCTTCCAGCTTTGAGATGCCGGTGAAACCCCTGACAACTCCCGTTCCCGCGATTCCGGTCGGGGTTCCTTCGCAATTGCTCCAGCGGCGCCCAGATATCGCCGCGGCGGAGCGCACCATGGCGCAGGCGAACGCCCTCATTGGCGTTGCCACAGCGGCTTACTATCCGTCGCTCAGTCTCACGGGAAGCTCGGGCGTCGAGTCCTCCATCGTCTCGAAGTTGTTTTCCGTGCCGGCGATTTTCTGGTCTCTGGGCGCTTCGGCCTCCGAGACCATCTTCGATGCCGGCCTCCGCAGAGCGACGGTGGCGCAATACACGGCGACCTATAATGCCGATGTCGCCGCCTACCGGCAGACCGTGCTTACGGCGTTCCAGCAGGTGGAAGATTATATCGCGAGCTTGCGCGTGCTCTCCGAGCAGGTCGCCCGCCAGAATACGGCCATAGAAGCCGCGCAGACATACCTGAATATCGCTTTTTCGCGTTACCAGACCGGTCTCGATCCGTATCTCGACGTGATCACGGCGCAGACGACTTTATTATCCGATCAGCAGACCGAGGTAACCCTGCGGGTGAACGAGATGACGGCGGCGGTCCAGCTCATTCAGGCGCTGGGCGGCGGTTGGGACGTCAGCGAGCTTCCCGCGGCATCCCAAGTGACCAGCCAGGACGCGGCGAATAAGGTTTCCAGCAGCCGGTAAAGCGAACGTTCCCAAATTGTCCTTTTTACGGTACACTGACCTTAATACGGGACACAGGGGGACCTTCGCTATGAAACTCAATTCATCCATAACGGCTGTTTCGAGCATCCGATGTTTGGTCGCGTTCGTCCTGGCGGCGGTATCCGCCTGCGCCCAGGTATCCGCCACTCTTTCCGGCACGGTCACCGATCAATCCGGCGCGGCGATTTCCGGCGCGACCGTGGAAGTGAAAAACGTGGATACCGGGGCGGTCCGTGGCGCCGTCGCCGATACCGCAGGCCGGTACCAGTTCTTCTCACTGCCGGTCGGGCAGTACGAGATACGCTGCGGAAAAGCCGGGTTCCGCGAAGAGGTACGCACCGGCATCGATCTGGTTGTGGGCCAGCAGGCCACGGTGGACATGCAACTGGCGGTGGGCGAGTCGCGGCAGAGCGTCACGGTGACCGGCGACGCACCGCTTGTGGGTGTGACCACGGAGAACATAACGGGCGTGGTTGGCGAGCGGCAGGTCAAGGACCTTCCACTGAACGGGCGAAGTTACGACGAACTCCTCACCCTGAATCCGGGGGTCGTCAATTTCACGTGGGAGAAGACCGGCGGCATCGGCGTTTCGAACTCGACCACCGGAAATAACTTCGCCGTGGCGGGAAACCGGCCGCAGCAGAATCTCTTCCTGTTGAACGGCGTGGAGTTCACCGGCGCGGCGGAGAACAACATGCAGCCGGGCGGCACCAGCCAGGAATTGCTGGGCGTGGATGCCGTGCGGGAGTTTAACGTGCTCATCGATTCCTACGGCGCTGAGTACGGCAAGCGTCCCGGCGCCCAGGTTCTGATTGTCACCCAGTCCGGGACGAACCAATTGCACGGGTCTTTGTTCGAGTTCCTGAGAAATAACGCCTTGGACGCACCCAACTACTTCGACCCCGGTTCCGCTCCCGGCTTTCAGCGCAACCAGTTTGGAGGTTCGCTGGGGGGACCCATCCAAAAGAACAAGACCTTCCTGTTCGGCAATTACGAGGAATTGCGCCAGCACCTGCACCAGACGGGCGTGGACCTGGTTCCCGACAATAACGCGCGCAATGGCTATCTTCCGTGCCAGCTGGTCAGCCCGGCGCCGAACCCCTGCCCCGCTTCTGGCCTGGCATTCGTGGGAGTCTCGCCGCTCATCAACGCGTGGCCCGCGGCCAGCCCGGGCGCTCCGGACTTCGGCGGAATCGCCGAGGCGTTCAACAATCCTCTGCAGACGATCCGCGACGATTTCGGAACGGTGCGGCTGGACCACCTTTTCTCTTCCACGGATTCGATGAGCGCGGTTTACACCATCGACGACAGCGCCGACTTCACGCCCACCAGCACCAACATGTACAGCACCGACGTGGAGAGCCTCCGCGAACAGGTGGCGAGCGTCGAGGAAACTCACGCCTTCTCCCCTTCCCTGCTCAACACAGCGCGGGCCGGCTTTTCGCGGGCCGGCTATTTCTTCACGGGCGAGCCCACTCCAGGGACGCCCGCGGCCAGCTTGCCCGGTTTTCTCCGAGGGCTTCCGATTGGGGCGCTGGTGGTGGGCGGAAGCGCGGCGTCGAACCCCACGGCCCAATTGAGTTTGGCCGGAAGCAACAACGGGAGCAATCTCCATGTCGCCCGGAATCTCCTCACGTATGAGGACCGCGTATCCTTTACGAAGGGTCGTCATCAGTTCAACTTCGGAGGCTGGCTGCAGCGCCTCCGCTCGAACGAGACCCTGGCGCTCAGTCAGTATGGTCAGGCCACGTTCACCAGTCTCCAGACGTTTCTGCAAGGCACGGTGGCCACTCTTCTGTACGATCCCGCGCCTACTCCGCTGGGCTGGCGCTCCTGGTTTGGCGCAGGGTACGCCGACGATCAGATTCGGCTGAGTCCCGGCCTTACGCTGTCGCTCGGCTTCCGGGGTGAGTCTACGAACGGGTGGAACGAGGCTCATGGCCGGGCAGCCACCTATACGTTTGCGAATGGGATCATCTCGACTCAGCCAACCATCGGAAGCTCGGCCTTCGCGGTAAACAACGGAAAGTTCCTCTCCCAACCGCGCGCCGGCTTGGCGTGGAGTCCCTTCGGCAACCGGCGCACCGTGATTCGCGCCGGGTTCGGCCTGTACAACGATCTACAGGATGCCCTGGGCTACCGCACCGATCAGAACGCGCCGTTTAACCCGACCTATAGTCTTCCGAGCCTGCCGGTTTCGCAATTGCCGGTCTCCCCAACGGCCGCGGTTCCGGCTACCGCCAAGCTCGTTCCGGGCGGAGTGCAGCCGGATTTGAAGACGCCGACGCTGCTTTCCTGGTCGTTTCGAATCCAACGGGAACTCGCCGCCAACACCGCTCTGACGGCCGGATATATGGGATCTCACGGATATCATGAAATCATCGGCATCGATGCCAACGAACCCTTTCCCGTGATTTGCCCGGCGGCGCCGTGTCCCGCAAACTATCCCGCCAACTTCCCCGCCGGCTTAGCCGGTACGCCGGTTCCAGCGGGAACTTACTACGTTCCTTCCGCGACGAAAGCCAACCCCGCGCTGGCCAACACTTGGACCTATTTTTCGGAAGGCGACAGTTCCTACCAGGCGTTGCAGGTGGATGCCAACCATCGCTTCAGCAGCAGCTTCTCAGTGCGCGGTGTGTACACCTGGTCGAAGACGATCGACGACGGAGACTCGCTGAACGCCACCACTTCGGGCGGAGAGCCGGCCCTGGCTTCGAATCCCTTCAATCTCAGGGCCGACCGGGGACTGGCGAATTTCGACGTCCGGAATGTCGGGGTGATGAATGCCAGTTATGTATTGCCCTTCGGACCGGGGAAGCATTTTTGGACGGGCGCAAGCGGCGCCGGCAAAGCGCTGGCGGCCGGCTGGACCGTGAACTCGATTGTGACGCTGCAAAGCGGTTTCCCGTTCACCCCTCAACTCAGCTATAACCCGTCGAACAACGGCGACACGCGAAATCCCGTGCGGCCATTCGTGAACCCCGCGTTTAGCGGCCCCGTGATTCTAGGGAACCCCACACAGTGGTTCAATCCGGCTGCCTTCCTGGCTGCCCCATCCGGCAGCGGATTCTACGGGAACCTGGGGCGAGACACTTTGATCGGTCCCGGCTTGGCTACGTGGGATTTGTCGTTCCTGAAAAGCACGCCGATTCGCGAAAGCCTCAATCTTCAATTTCGCGCGGAGCTGTTCAATCTCTTGGACAGGGCCAACTTCAACACTCCGAACGCCGTCACTTTTACGCCGAGCGGAGTTTCGCCCACGGCCGGCGTAATCACCAGCACATCGACCACGTCCCGGCAGATCCAATTCGGACTGAAGCTGCTTTGGTAACTTCCGTTCGCCGGCGCTGCTTCAGCGGTAGGCGAAGAGCATGGAGTAGATGATGAGGCCGATTAGGATCAGGCCGATCGTCAGAGCCGTAAAGCCCAGGCGGCGCCAGAATTTCACGTCGCGGGGCGCGGGCGACGGCATCATCGCCCGGGCCAGTTCGCCGCTCTCCACCAGTTGACGATACTCCCGTGGACGGTCGCGCTGGAACTCCTCGAGCGGCATGCCCTCGGTGAAGATTACCGTGTCGATCGGGAATTTCTCGGGCCGGAAATGCGTGTTGAAGAAGTGCACCACGAAAATGAAAGATACGGCCAGCAGGGCTTCATCGCTGTGGATGGTCGTGGCGACATTCACAGCCCAGCCGGGAAACACATGCGTGAAGATCTCCGGAAACCACAGCAGCAGACCCGTGCCGCCGATCACGGCGACGCCCCAGAACACCGCGAAGTAGTCGAATTTCTCCCAGTAAGTCCAGCGCCCGTATTCCGGACGAGGGCCGCGGTTGAAAAACCATTTGAGCGAAGCAGTCAATTCGTGCCAGTCGCGCCGGTTGAAGAGCATGCTCTCTTCGCCGCCGATATACTGGCGCCAGCTCTTGCCGCTGGCGCGCCGTTGCTTCGCCAGATCGTATAAGTGAAGCCCGAAGTAGGTGAAGGTCAGGCAGGCGCAGAACCGGTGGATCAGGCCCGCCGCCTCGAAACCTCCCAGCAGATGGGCCACGGTCCTCGCCCACCCGGCATAGGAAAACTTCAGTATCATGCCCGTCAGAGCGAGACCCAGGAAGCTGGTGACGACCATCAGGTGAAGGTTGCGCTGATACCTCCGGAACCGGCGCACATAGCTTCCAGATTCCGTGTGCCCGTTCTTCGTCTGCTTGCGGAATTCGAGCGATCGGGGCAGCCAGAGCGCGGTGTGCGCGCCGGAGACCACCAGCGTGCCGATCAGCAGGGCGGTCATGCCCCAGAAGGTGACGAACAGGAAAGGATACTTTTTCGGATCGTGGTGGGTGGCATGTGTCAGATAGCCGGCGAACTGACGGTGCGAACCGGTATGGCACTTGCCGCACGTGGCCACGATGTTGTTCCGGCTCAGATGCGAGCGCGGGTCGTTGACCGGCAGGATGTCGTGCGCTCCATGGCAGTCGTAACACTTGGCGGTCTTCAGGTAGCCCAGTTTGGATACCTTGCCGTGGAACGTCTCGAAATACGCCGCGGTGATCTGCTGGTGGCAGCGGCCGCACTGGTCCATGATGTTCAGCCGGAAATCGGAGAGATCGGTGCGCTCGATGCTGTGGGCGGAGTGGCAGTCGGCGCAGACCGGCAGCGGTTTCCCCGAGTGGGTGACGTTGGGGCTGTGGACGCTGGCGGTGAACAGCTCGTAGATGCCGCGGTGGCATTGCGCGCAGGTTTCGGCGATGTTGGCGCGGTTCACGCTGGAGCGCGGGTCGCGGCTGGGCAGTTCGTGGTGCGCGGTGTGGCAGTTGGTGCAATTGGCGGTGACGGTCAGGCCGGCTTCCAGAAGCCCCGTTCCGTGGATGCTCTCGCGGTAGCGATCCACGATATGGTCCTGCTTGCCGGCGTAGCGCACGGCGGCCTTGTGGCCTTCCTGGTGGCATTTGGCGCACAGGGCGGGGACGTTGCGCGAGAACGTGGGCGAGGTTGAATCGAGCTTGCCCTGGGTGCCATGCGGGCTGTGGCAGTCTTGGCAAAGCGGCGCGTCGGGACTGCCCTGCGCCGCCAGGGTGCCGTGCGTGCTCTCGCGGTACTCAGCCACCACCTTTTCGTGGCAGATGGAGCAATCCACCGTGTCCTTGATGGTGCTGCAGGCTCTCACGTTGGACGGGGTCCCGCCCGTGTGGCACTGCACGCAGGCGATCCGGGAATGGCGCGAGCCGGCCAGTTCAGCCGAGCTGACATACAGCGGCCCGGTTCGTCCGGCGCCCGTCCGCTTCAGGTCGGGATTGGCGTGGCAGCTCTGGCAATCGCCGTTGGACATCCCGTCCGTGTAGTAGACCTTGCGGATCTTGTGAGGTTCATGGCAGTCGACGCACGCCGGGATCATGTGCGGCTGTTTCTCCCACAGTTCGCCGCGGATGACCTGGCGATGCACGGCCTCGATCTGCGCGTGGCACTTCGTGCAGGTCTTGGCGATATTCTGCTTGGCGATAGAGGAACGCGCGTCCGTGTGGGGAAGCTGGTTGTGCGCCGTGTGGCAACTGGTGCAGACCGCGGTAACGGTCAGGCCTTGCTGGAAGAGGCCGATGCCATGAATACTATCTTTGTAATTTTCGAGGATATTGGTCTGCGGAATAGCCCGCGTCCTGCTGACTTCGGTATCCTCGCGGTGACACTGGCCGCACAGTCGCGGAACATTGATAGTGGAGACCGGCGACTTCAGATTGGAAGGGGGCAGGATGTCATGCGTTCCATGACAGAGCTTGCAACCGGGGGCGTAAGGGTCGTTCTGTGCCGCCTTCTTCCCGTGGACGCTGGCGGCATACTGGCTTTGCTCGTCGCTATGGCAACTGGCACAATCGACTCGGGCCAGCTTCTCCGGATGGGGCACTGCTTGGATGTCGCTGTGGCATGCGACGCAGTCCAGGGCGGCGTGGGGGGACGCCTTCAAGGCGGCTGCGTTGAAGCCCGGGGGCACTCCCGGCTGGCGCGCCCCGACGCGCGGACCGGAATCGTGACAGCCGGCGCAGTCCTCGGCACGTGGTGGTGCCGGTGGCGCCGTTTGCTGGCCGCACAGGCCGGCAGTCAGCAAGGTCGCGATGGCAGCGAGCCTAAAGAGCTTCACGGTCGCCATGGTGTGGCATTTCTCAACAGGTTCGCCGCCTTATGGAGCGCAAAAACGAGATAACGACCTCTTGATCCTATACTGCGTGGAAATATACGTCAAGCTGTGAAAAAGTGCTGTTCAGAAATCCAATTCAGATGTACGCTCCCAATATGCGGAAGCGTTTCATTGGTCTATTTATGGTTTGGCTGGTCGCCTGCGGCTTGGCTTCCTGCAACAGCGCCGCGACGAATGCCGCCTCGCCCGTACCCGAATCTGAGCAGGTGGTCAGTGCGGCCTTGAAGGAACTCTACCTGGCTGCCAGCGCGGCCGCGCCGCAGTCTCCGGCGCAGCAGAAGGTGATCCTGCGAATGGCTAACAAGGCTTCCAACGGGAAAGAGCTGCTGCTGGTGATGCGGGCGGCGGTCGGAGTGTTCCCCGCCAGCACGGGGTGGCAGGAACAAACCGCGGAAAGCCAGGTGCGCTCCACCGTGACGGCCAAGATGATGAAGTTCGGCACCCTGGACCAGATGATCGAGTACGCGATGCTGTACTCCGTGGATCCGCTGAGTACCCGGCCCTACGTGGAGTGTATGCTTCAACGCGCGAGTGAGAATCCCGACTCGCGGGTTTGGTACCGGATCAGGGCGGTCGCTTCCCGCCTGAAGGTGAGCGATCTGGAACTGCAGGCGCAAGCCAGAGCGGACCAACTGGCCGGCAGATAACTGGCGGAAGGCGGGCCCGCCGCGTTCGCCCGGAGGCAGTGCGATGAGAATCCTGGAGAGTATCGGTGGATCCAACCAGCGCCTGGCACGTATAGCTATTGTCCTGAGCCTCTCAATCCTTTGTGTAGCCAGTGCTTACTTCGGAGCTTTGTATCTGATTGCGCACTAAAGCCGGCCCGGCTATCAGACTGGTCAATCGCGCGCTAGCATAGGGCTATGAAGCTCCTAGCCGCTCTTCTCGCCACATCCTGCTGGGCCGCGGCGCAACAGGTCGCGGCGCCTGCAAACCCTCAACCGAAACAAGCCGACTCGTTGCACGAGTTGAGCACCCGCCTCGAAGACCTGTCGCGCCAGGTGAGCCGGTCCCTGGTTCAGGTCTTTTCGACCGGTTACGTCGTGGGCGGCGAGGGAGAGACGGGAACCAGCGCGGCGGTCGTCACCCGCCAACGGGCCACCGGGTCGGGAGTGCTCCTCAGCACCGATGGCTACATCGTGACCAACAACCACGTGGTGGCAAATGCGCATCGCGTGCGGGTACGGCTGGCCGTGGAAACGCCCGGCCACTCCTCCATGCAGCCGTCCGGGAGAATGCTGGACGCGCGGATCGTGGGTGTGGATCGCGACGCGGATCTGGCGGTGTTGAAAATCGAGCAGACCGGCCTCCCTTACCTCAAGCTGGGCGATTCCGATACCCTGCGCCAGGGGGAGATTGTGATGGCCTTTGGAAATCCGCTGGGGCTGGAAAACTCGGTCAGTATGGGCGTGGTGAGTTCAGTGGGGCGGCAGATCAAGCCGGACGACACCATGATCTATATACAGACCGACGCGCCCATCAACCCGGGCAACAGCGGCGGGCCGCTGGTGAACGCGGATGGCGACGTGATGGGGATCAACACGTTCATCCTTTCGCAATCCGGCGGGAGCGAAGGGCTGGGATTTGCGATCCCCAGCAACATCGTGAAGAACGTGTACACACAGATCAAAACCGAAGGGCACGTGCACCGTGGCGAGATCGGCATCTTCGCGCAGAGCATCACGCCTCCGCTGGCTACGGGGCTGGCGCTCTCCCAGGATTGGGGAGTGCTGCTCGCGGACGTGACGCCGGATGGGCCGGGAGACAAGGCCGGGCTGAAGATAGGCGATATCGTTGCCAGTCTGGATGGCAAGCCGATGACGGATGCGCGCCAGCTCGAAGTCGATCTCTACCGGTACTCCGTAGGGCAGACGGTGACTCTGGTGGTTCTGCGGGGCGGTTCTAAATTCACCTATTCCGTGCCCGTTGAGGAGCAGGAGAGCGATCCACAACGGTTTGCGGACATGGTGGACCCCACCAAAAACCTGGTTTCGAAGCTGGGCATTCTGGGCATCTCGATCGACCGGAAACTCGCCGGGATGCTCCCGGACCTTCGCAATTCATACGGCGTGGTGGTGGCGGCACGCGGGGGCGATTCGCCTTACACGGGTGACAGCCTGGAGCTTGGGGATGTGATTTATTCAGTCAACGGCCAAACCGTTACCAGCGTCGAGGCTCTGCGCTCGGCGATCGACAGCCTCAAAGACACGGATCCGCTGGTCCTTCAGGTGGAGCGCGACGGGCGGCTGCTGTACCTCACGACGACCATCGAATAATCGGCTCTTCAGATCCTCTTTCGAACCGCGTCAACGAGCGGCGGATACTTTATCCAAGTTTCGCTTTATCCAAATTTCGCTTGGAATGCGGAGTGTGCCGGTGTACACTATTACAACTTCTGTAGTTTTAGGAACATTTGAATGTCATTCAAGCACGGGGTCGCCGGGGAGTGTCGGGCCATCACCTCCTCCGGCGGACTCTTCGGGGATTTTTTCGCATCGCAAAATGGTTCGACGTTCGCCAAGAACAGCCTCCTGGACGGCCGGGCGCGCCGCCTGTTCGATCTGACGCGCCGCGCCTGCCAGGCCGGGTTGTATCCGTATCAACTGCCGCTCGAAGGCAGGTCCGGGCCATGGGTCGAGGCGGAAGGGCGCCGCATGCTGATGTTGTCGTCCTACGACTATCTCGGCCTGATCGGCGACCCCCGTGTGGACGAGGGGGCCATCGCGGCAGTGCGGAAGTACGGGACCGGGACGGGCGGCGCGCGCATGTTAACCGGCACCATCGACCTGCATCACGAGATGGAGCGCGATCTGGCGGCGTTCAAGGGTACTCGCGCTGCCATCACCTTCGGCTCGGGCTATCTGGCCAACCTGGCGGCCGTGACATCGGTGCTGTCGCCGGCGGACAGCGTGGTGATGGATGCGTTGTCGCACCGCAGCCTGTCGGACGCGTGCAAACTGGCCGGCGTGACGGTTCGCCGCTATGCGCACAACGACTGCGCCTCGCTCCGCAAAGAGCTGGAGTCCGGCCCGCAATCCGGGCGGACGCTGATTGTGGCGGACGGCGTGTTTTCGATGGAAGGCGACATCTGCAACCTGCCGGAGCTGATCGCGATCAAGCAGGAATTCGGGTGCCATCTGCTGGTGGACGAGTCGCACGCCTTGGGCGTCATCGGCCCCAGCGGCCGCGGCACCGATGAGCACTTCGGCGTCTCCGCCGATGGGGTGGACATGTGGACTGGCTCATTAGCCAAGGGGATTCCGTCCAACGGCGGTTTCATCGCCGCCACGCAGGAGCTGTCCATCTACCTGCAACACGCCGCCGCCCCGTTCATCTTCTCGGGCGCGCTGTGTCCCGCGGCGGTGGGCGCTATCCGCGCCTCGCTGGCGATTCTGCGCAGCGAGCCGGAGCGGGTAGAGCGCCTGCGCTCGAACGCCCGCTTCCTGCGGGAGGGCTTGCGCGATCTGGGCTACGACACCGGCATGTCGGAGACGGCCATAGTTCCGGTAATGCTCGGGGACGACGTCACCACCGCGCGCTTTGCCGGGCGGATGCGGGAACTGGGCATCGCGGTCACGCCGGTTATGTTCCCCGCCGTGGCGCAGGGTATTGCGCGGCTGCGCTTGTGCGCGACCGCGGCGCACTCCACCGGGGATCTGGAATTCGCGCTGGACGTTTTTCGCCGGCTGCGCGACACCGTTGGCCTCGGGTAGCTCGATGACCGCGCTGGTCACCGGAGCGAGCGGATTCCTGGGCGGCCGGCTGGTGCAGATGCTAGCGGCAGATGGTTTGCCGGTCCGCATCCTGGCGCGCCGTGGGGCCGGCCTGCTGCACCTGGCGGGCCTTCCGGTAGAAGTTGTGGTAGGCAGCCTGGCGGATGCGGACGCCCTGGCGGCGGCGGTTCGCGGCATCACCCACATCTACCATTGCGCCGGGTGCTCCACCGACTGGGCTCCCGAAAGCGCCTTCGTCGCCGCCAATGTGGAGGGCGTGCGCAGCCTCCTCGCTGCCGCCTCCGGGTCCGGCAGCCTGCGGCGCCTCCTGCACGTGAGCACGACTGACGTATACGGATACCCGTACGCGCCGTGCGATGAATCGCATCCGACTGCGGATGCGGGGCTGCCCTACAACCGCACCAAGCGTATGGGCGAGGAATGCGTCTGGGAAGCCCGGCGCAATACCGGCCTTCCGGTCACGGTGGTCCGCCCGGCCACCATCTTCGGCCCGCGCGGACAGGCTTTCACCGCCGATATCGCCCAGCACCTCCGGCGGGGTTCGATGGCGGTGATCGACGGAGGACGCGCCCCCGGCGGATTCTCCTACGTGGACAACGTGGCGCGCGCGATGATGCTGGCGGCAACGACGCCGGAGGCCGAAGGCCGGGTTTACAACATCGCGGACGGCCACGGGAAGACATGGCGCGAATACGTGGACGCCCTGGCCGATGCGATGGGGAAGCGCCGCCCGGTGCTGGACCTTCCGTCGGCGGTTGCGCTGCCGCTGGCGCGCTCGCTCGAAGCCTGCCATCGCGCGCTTCATTTGCCGGGCCGCCCGCCTCTCACCCGCCACGCCGTTTACCTTCTCTCGCGGAATCAGGAGTACCCGGCGGGGCGCGCGCGCCGCGAGCTGGGTTTTGCGCCGGAGGTCGGGTTCGAGGAAGGGATCGCGCGTGCGGCGGAATGGCTCGAGCGGGAGCGCTCGGGCGCGCAATAGCTTCAGGCGAGAGCGATCTTGAGTGCGATCGCGTAATCGCTGAGTTTCTCCGCCGGCATCTGCACTCTCAGGCCATTGGCTTCCTGCGCCCACTGCACCTTGCCCTTGAATCCCACGAGTTCTACGTTCTCGACCTTGCCGGCCTCCGGCTTACTGGCGGTACCGAGCGAGCGCATCGTCATTTCCTTTTCCGGCCAGCCCATCGCGAAGGCATACAGCACCTTGCCCTTCGATGTGAACCGCACATCCTGCGCGGTGTACGGCCTGCCCGTGTCGCGCGCGCCATTGGTTCGAGTCGCCCCCGGCGATGTGTCCGGGATGGGTGGAAGCTGCTTGTAGACGCTGGTATCCCGGATGGCGCCGTCTACGCCGGGGCCTTCCCCGCAGACTTTCCACGGGCGGGTGCCGTGGATGCCTTCGCCGTTCACCGCCATCCACGCCGTAATCTCGGAAAGGATCGTCATTTCCTCGGGGTCCAGCGTGCCATCGCTCTTCAGCGGAAAGTTCAGCAGCAAGGTGCCGTTCCGGCTCACGACGTTCATCAGCAGGTCGATGCACTGCTTGGGCGTCCTATAGCGGGCGTCCCGGTCATAGTGCCAGTTACCGATGCAGGTATCCGTCTGAAATGGGTTGGGCCAGATGCCTTCCGCGATTCCGCGCTCGTAATCGAGCACGCAGGTGCCCACCTGGCAGTCCTCCACTCCTTTGCTGCTATAGACCGCCTCCGCCTTGCCGCCGTGCCACTTCGCGCTCTGATTGTAGAGGTGCGCCACCAGGCTCAACCCATAGCGCTCGAAGCGAATGACACCGTCGTGATACATCAGATCCGGCTGCAACTGGTCCACCAGGTCCTGCAGCCGCAGGAAATACTGGCGCTTCCACGACTCCGGCACATTGCTCACGTCTCCGGGCTGCGCCGCCGGTTCGTGCTTCTCGTGGTAGAGATCGGCGTACTGGGGATCGTTGCCGTCGTAGGGCACGCCGGCATAGGGGCCGGCCTTGTCGCTCCCAAAGCAGGTCGCCATCCATTCGTAGCTGGCGTGCAGGTGCTGGCTTACTCCAAAGCGCAGGCCCTGCTTCAAAGCCGCATCCTTGAACATCTGGGCGATGTTCTTCTTCGGCCCCGTGGCGATTGCATTCCAGCGCGGCTGATACTTCGAGTTCCACAGATCGAAGTTGTCATGGTGCACACCCATGCTGACGAAGAACTTCGCTCCCGCTTTCTTGTAGAGACCCATCAGGTAGTCCGGGTCGAAGTTCTCGGCCTTCCAGGTCGGGATCACGTCCTTGTAGCCGAACTTAGAGGGGTGGCCATAAGTCTTGACGTGATAGTTATACTGGCGGTGGCCTTGAATATACATCTGCCGGGCGTACCAGTCGCCCATCTCGGGGGCCGATTGCGGCCCCCAGTGCGCCCAGATGCCGAACTTGGCATCGCGATACCAGTCGGGGATCTGGTACTCCATCAGCGACCGGCGCGTGGCTTTGAAAGGTCCCGGCGCTATCTGGATATCCGGCTGCCGCGGTTGTGGGGCGCCGATTGCCCGTTCCAGTGTCGCTAGAGGGAGAGCCCCTCCCAGAATTCCCACCGCCGTCCGTCTGGTAATACTCATCGCGTCCCCTTTTTGGTTACTCGAACCAGCGGATCCCGGTCGCCACATCCACCGAATGCGCCCCGTCGAAAAGCGTGAGCCGCACGGGGCCCGCGGTGCGCCGAAATACGATCTTCTGTCTGCGTCCCGCTTCCTCTTCGGTTTCACCCGCCAAATGGTTCGGCACGCGGGCCTCCTGGGTCATGAACTCAATGTCTTCCGCCGCCAATACCTTCTCCGGGTGCCCATTGGCTCTAGCCAGCGCGTTGAAAGCCAGGAGCGACTGGCTCAAGGGCACGGCCGCTCCGGCGTGCCCGTCCCGGATGCCGCTGTCGATGGCGATCCGGATTCCCTTTGCATTGGCTAGAAAGGGGAGCGACGAACGCTTCGTGTACTCGGCATCCGTCGCCGCGGTTCCCGGCGGGCCGCCGCAACACTTCTCCATCATCGGGTAATACTGACTGCCGGTCGCCTTCGAAAACTGATACCAGGCAGCCAGATCGACGATCGGCACCCAAACCGATACGGCCGCCCACACCTTCGGCGCCCGTTCCGCCATCACCAGCGCCATGTGTCCGCCCCCCGAGCTGCCCAGGAGGTAGATGCGACTTTCGTCCAGGCGCGCCTGCTGTTTCGCGTAGTTGACGCTGTCCAGCACGTCCTCCACCGCGAGATCGGACGCGCACGCCTCGGGGTGGTCATTCACGCCGCGGAAATCCGGCGAGAGAAACGCCCATCCTCTTCGCCGGCACTCTCCCACGGCTTCCGCCACACCGCCCGTGGTTTTGTAGTCGTTTGACCAACTATGCAGGAACACGAGCAGTGGGACAGGCGCGCCCCGGTCCACGGCGGCTGCGCCCGGCGGGACATAGAGTAAAGCCGGCTGCTGGGTCCCGTCCTTCGAACTCTTGAAACGGACCTCCGCCGCGGGTTCCGCCGGCGATTGCTGGGCCATCAGACCCTGGAAGGCCGCCGGGAGAAAAAGCAGTGAAAACAGCCCCGCAGTCACCCGAGCCACCGCCGCCCGGCGAAACTTACCGCATGGTCTATGTGTCACTGGTCATGTCCTCCTCGCGTGACCGACGCGTGATCCCCGCGCTACCCCGCAAGCGGCCATGCGAGCTATGCGTGGCGCCGCGTCGACTCCCGCGCCACGAGCCTCGGCGGCAGCAGAATCGTCTTCGGACGGGGTCTCTCGCCCTTGGATTGCAGCAGGCCCAGAGCTAACGCGGCGGCCTGCCGCCCGATGCCGGCGCTGTCCTGATCCACACTGCTCAAGGGCACCCGCATCAGCTCCGCGTGGCGCACGTTGCCGCAGCCGATCACGGCGATATCGTGCGGCACGCGCAACCCGCTATCCAGAATGGCCTTCAGGGCCCCCACAGCCGTCGGATCGTTGACGCAGAAAACCCCGTCGGGGCGCGGCTCCAGGGACAACAGCCGGAGCATCGCCTCATGCCCGCTGATGTCTCCGGCAGCGTCACCCGCACCCGAAGTCTGGATGTAACCGGCGGGAATCTCGAGGCCGTGCCGGGCCATCGCTTGCCGGTAGCCCACCAGGCGCCCCAATGACGTGCTGACCTCCGAGCCCCGTATGTGCGCGATGCGGCGGCATCCCACCGAGATCAGGTGTTCGGTCGCCAGCCGGCCCACCTCTTCGTCGTCCACACCGACGAAATTCGCCGGCAGGCCGACAAAGCACCGGTCGACGAGAACGTAGGGCCGCTTGCCTTCCTCGATGCGCCGGAACGATTCCACCGTCAATTGCGTGGAGGCGATTATCAGCGCGTCCACGCTGCGGGCCAGCAGTTGGTCGATCTCCTGCCGCTCGAGTTGCTGGTCCTCCTCGGAAGAAGAAATCAGCAGGCCGTAGCCCTTCGTGCGCAGCTCACTGGAAAGGCCCTTGGCCATTTCGGAGAAGAAAGGATACACCAGATCGGGAACCACCAGGCCGATCGAGAGCGTGCGGCCGGTAACCAGGGCTCGCGCCGCCAGGTTAGGCTGGTAATCCAGCTCTTTCATCCTCTTAAGCACCCGCTGCCGGGTCTCGTAGCTGATGTCCTCGTGATTCCTGAGGACTTTCGAGACGGTCACGACGGAAACGCCGAGATCCCGGGCAATGTCCTTCATTCGGACGGCCATCTCGATATTATAGGCAGTAATCGATTTCTATGCGTGCCCAAAATTGGCTATTTGGGAGCGGTTTTTCCAAATCTCGGCGCGCCGCCGGTGGAAGGCCGCCGGATCGGTCAGCAGAGCGATCTCGGCGGAGCTGTAGCGGCCGGCCCGGCGGAAAGCGCGTAATTCCGCCGCACTGGCCGACTCCGGCGCGTACATCCACAGCCAATCCCGGAATCCCGAGGCCTCACGCACGGCCGGAAAGACGCGCGCGTTCCAAAGGCTTCGTTCCGCCGGACGCTCCACGCCGGGCCAGACTTCATCCGGATGGACGTCCGCGGCGGCCAGCCAGCTCAACAACGGACGTCCGCAGAATCGGCCGTCTTCGAGCAGCGAGTGCTTAAACGTATCGCGTACACCGTAGCAGCGCACGAAAGAGACGTTCTCTCCGCCGCGGCTGCGGCCGGGCAAGACCTCCAGACACGCTTCCGGAGGCAGCGCCAGCGGCGATTCCACATCCACGCCGGCTATCACGTTCTGCCCGCATAGCTCCAGAAACGATGTGATGCGGCATCCTTCTATCCACGCATGCGTGCCGCTGATGCGGCCCTGCCCGCGGACCGCACTATTGACCACCAGCAGCGTCGAGGACGTCGGCAGGCTTCGATCCTCCGCAACCAAAGCCAGGCCGCTTTCGATCAATTGCCGCGTGGACCCGAAGTGCAGGAAGTGGCACGCCGGGACAAGCTGGACGTGAAACGGAATGGCCCGTAGCGCCGGAAAGAGCTGCGCCAGCAACTCCTCGGGCCACGTCGAACCGCTCGCCTGCGTGCTACAGATGTAGTGTTCGAGCGTGGCGGCGCGCCCCAAAGCGCAACAGATCTCGCGATAGAGGTCCACGCCGTGTTCCAGTATCCGCCGACGCGCTTGCGGCGTGAAGTCCAGGCCGCTCTCTCCGGCGGGATCCAACCCGAAAGCGGCCAGGAGGGCCGCGGCCGCAGCCGCGTCCATGTGTATAACCCCTATATCCAAGGGCACGCGTCCGCATGAATCCAAGGCTCCCACCGCGTGCTGCGTCTCGAGGGACGGCTTTTGCAGGTAGAGCGAGACGCTTCCGCCTGCGCCCATCGAGAAGACGCCGTGCCGGCTGGCCTCCTCGGGGGTAGCGTAGCAGCCCAGCGCGATGAGGCCCGGCTGAGAGAATTCGACAGCGCCCGCGTCGAAGCGAACCAGCGCGTCGCCGGATGCCACGACCACCTGCCCCCTGCCCGGGAGGCCCGTGGGAAGCGCCAGGAAGGCAGGCACGAGGCGGTCGAACAGCGCCGGTGGCAGGGGTGCCTCCGGCGCGCCCGGCAAGGGGACGAAGATCTTACCGCACGGCCCGTAGGCCGGCAGGCGCCGCGAGTCGCCGCCGGCATGCACAATGAGGATGCGCAGCCCGTTCAGCGTTTGCTCGATCGTGGTACCGCCGGTGAGGTCGATGCCGCGCCGCGCCCGCTCGCGTCGCAGGATCTCGACCAGGCACCCCAGCGTGCTGCCCCCGCTGCCGATGCGCCGGCCTTCGAGATCCGGCACCACGATTGCCTCGCGGATCTGCGAGAGCAAGCCCAGTTCCCGGCGGGCCTGCAACTGGCTTTCATAGCCCTGGGCCTGCAGGGCGTTGGAGGCCGTGACGATCAAGTAATCCCAGGTGGATCTAGACGCGTTCATGCCGCACTTTCGATCCGATGAATGCGAAATAGGCGATAAAAATGTAACAGCACAGTGGAACCAGCATCGCCAGGGCCATGCTATGGATGCCGATCAGCCCCATAATCGGCGTAAAGGCCGCGCCGCCGACAATGCCCATCACGATCATCGAACCGCCCAGCTTGGTGTTAGGTCCAAGTTCCTTCAAGCCCAGGGCGAAAATGGTCGGGAACATGAGCGACATGAAGAAACTAGTCAGGAAGATCGACCACAGGCCGATCCAGCCGGGCCAAGCCACACCGACCCCCACCAGGAACACGTTCGTCAAAGCGTAGGCGCCCATCAGCACGTTGGGGCGCACGAACTGCATTAAGTAAGTTGCCGAGAATCGCCCCAGCCCAAAGGCCACCAGCGTTCCGGAAAGGAAGTATCCGGCCAGTTTCTCGGGCTGGTGGGTGTAATCCTGAACATACTGAATGAAATAGCTCCAGGTCCCCACCTGCGCTCCGACATAAAAAAACTGGGCCAGCACGGCGAGGAGAAAATGGCGGTGGCGCACGAGTTCTTTGAGGCTCCCCTTCTCCCCGCCCGCGAATTTCTCCTCCCCCACCGCGGGGAACCTGGTCCGCGCGATCAGCAGCGCCCAAACCAGCGTAATGCAGCCCAGCACCAGGTAGGGCGTGATGACGCGCATGGTTTCCTGATGGAGATACGCTTCGTATCGCCCCGCGATTCTGAGTGCCTGCACCTCATACGGCTTGAGCTCTATTCCGGAGAAGATGAACACGGTTCCGATCAGCACGCCGGTGATGGCGCCCAGCGGATTGAACGCCTGCGAGAAGTTCAAGCGGCGCTCCGAAGTGGCGGGATCTCCCAATTGCGCGATGAACGGGTTGGCGCCGGTTTCCAGGAAAGCCAGCCCGCTGGCGATAACAAACAGCGCACCCAGGAAGAATCCGAACTTCCCGATCACCGCCGCCGGCCAAAATAAGAGGGTGCCGGCGCTATACAACAGGAGACCCGTCACCAGCCCGGCCTTGTAGCCGAAGCGGCGCATCATCAGGGCGGCTGGCATGGACAGCAGAAAGTAGCCCATGTAAAACGCGGACTGCACCAGCCCCGCCTCGACGCGGGTAAGCTCGAACGACTTCATGAACTGCCGGATGAGAACGTCGTTCAGATTATTAGGTATGCCCCAGAGGAAAAACAAAGCCGTGACCAGCACAAACGGCAGGAGGCTCTGCGCGGGCAGGAGCGGGTGCCGGGAGGCTCCCATGGGTTTGAGTGGAACTGTGGATGCGCGCATCATTGCCGTCGCCTCAAGCGGACTCCAGGATCATGTTAGCGTACTGAATCGTATCGCCCGTCCGGATCAGCCCGATGGCCAGCGGAACGCGCCTCTTCAGGTCCGCGTGAGGTTCAAAGACGAGGGTTACGTTTTTCAGCGCCTGTTCGAACTCAGCCCGCACACCCGCCTGGTTGGCGGCGCGGAACTCCTCGGCCATGAAGGCCCGGCCGATCGTGAAATTCGCGCGGATCGACCGGAGAACGTCGAGCACGCGTGGAACGTCGTCGACCAGCGAAATATCCACGGTCTCGATCTCGCGCCAGAAGGGGAAGCCGCGGTCGGCGATCACCACCGTGTTGGTGTGGCGGACGCGGCTCAGCAGGGAATTGATATTCGGATTCAAAATTCCGCTTTTGAGCAATTTCATCCTCGCTACGAAGTTCAATCGAGCAGGCTTACACCAGGATAGATCAGACCGATCCTGTCCTGCCAGGTCAATGCGGATCGCAGCCCGGGGTGGTACAGTTTGCTTTGAAGTCCGGCTTTAAGCCGCGGCACAGGAGGCCATGAGTTTATGAAGATCAGCAGACGAAATGCAATCTGCGCTATAGCTGGAGCACCCGCGCTCCTTCTCCCGCGGAAGTCGCTCGCCGAGGACGGACCGGAAATCGAGAAGGGGCCGTTCGACGGAACGCCCGAGGCGTTGAAGACTTACCAGGTTCCGCAATGGTTCCGCGACGCCAAGTTCGGCATCTGGGCGCATTGGGGACCGCAGTCCGCCGCCGAAGACGGCGATTGGTATGCGCGCAACATCTACATTCAGGGCAGCCCGCAAAATAAGGATCACGTCGCGCGATTTGGCCATCCCTCCAAGTTCGGCCACAAAGATATCTGTAAGATGTGGACGGCCGATAAGTTCGATCCGGATCATCTGATGCAGCTTTACAAGAAGGCGGGCGCGAAATACTTCATGAGCATGGCCGTCCACCACGATAACTTCGACCTTTGGGATTCGAAGCACCAGCCGAAGTGGAACTCCGTCGCAATGGGACCGAAAAAGGACATCGTCAGCCTGTGGAAACAGGCCGCACGGAAGCAAGGCTTGAGGTTCGCCTTGAGCGAGCACCTGGCATTCAGCTACCTCTGGTGGACGGTCTCTCACGGCAGCGACCAGACCGGCCCCATGGCCGGCGTCCCCTACGATGGCGCGGATCCGCAATATGCCGATCTCTATCACGAGTACTCGAAGGAATTTCTGCTTCCAGAGCCAGCCGGCCGGAGCGGCGCAGTTGGCATACGTGAGGCCCCACTCGCGTGGAGACAACACTACTTCGCCCGCATTAAGGACTTGATCGACAAGCACCAACCCGACCTTCTCTACAATGACGGTGGCCTTGTCTACCCGGAGGTCAGCTATCATCTGGTCTCCCATCTTTACAACGTGAGCGCGAGGGTCCACGGCGGCAAGGTGGAGGCTGTCTATACCAGCAAGGGACGGACCGACTGCGACACCGGCACCTGCGTCTTCGACATTGAGCGCGGTGTGGCCGACCAGCTGCAGGCCAACGCCTGGCAGACCGACACCTGCATTGGCAACTGGCATTATAAACGGGAGATCGAATACAAAAGGCCGAAACAGATCATCGATCTGCTCTGCGACATTGTCAGCCGCAACGGCAACCTGATGCTGAACTTTCCCCTGCCCAACAGCGGCGAGCTGGATCCCCAGGAACTCAAGATCCTGGATGAGATCACCCGGTGGATGGCAGTCAACAGCGAAGGTATTTACAGCACGCGGCCGTGGAAGATCTTCGGTGGCGGCCCCGGCACGAAATCCGCCGCAGTACCGGACCAGCGCTTTAACGAAAATAGCCGCAAGGATCTGACCGCGGACGATGTTCGCTTCACGACCAAGGCAAACGCGCTGTACGCTTTTGTTATGGGCTGGCCCCAGGAGAAGGCTTCGATTCCCGCGCTCGCCCTTGGCGGCCAGAATAGCGTGCCCCGGATTCGCAATATCGAACTGCTGGGCTACAAAGGAAAGCTCAAGTGGACCCAGGATGCGGGGGATCTCAAAGTCGAGCTGCCGAAAGAGAAGCCGTCCGACTACGCCGTGACGTTCAAGATCGCGTTTGCCTGACGATCCCCGGTGCGGGTCTGCCGACCTGGTAGTGCAGTCCCGGTACTGAAACGTAGGCCGTACTGCGAACTCCCCGTACTTTTCCGAAGGGGCGGATTCAGATTAGCTTTGAGTCATGAGGTTCGCACCAGCGCTCTTCCTGTTCAGCGCCGTCATTTGCTCGGCAGACACGATTACCGATACTTTCGGCCAGGCGCAGAGCAGCAGCACATGCCAATACTCTTCTAGTGCGCCCTACAGCCAATGCGATGTCATCGGTAACGAGAGCCTTTACGATATCCAGAGCGCCAGCGTGTCGGTAAACGGCAATTCGGGACTCACGACCATTACCCTGGACAGCAACCTCGGCGGCGTCACCACCGCGCCGCATGGAACGCTGACGCTAGGCAGTTTCACCGACTCGGGCCTTACCCTGACTCCCGGCGCAGTCTTCTTCTACGCGTCGAGCAACAACACTGCGGTCAGCAATTTCGTGAACCCCAGCGTCATCGATTTCGCCAACCCCCAGGTGAATATTGATCTTTACCTCACCTACGCAATCCCCTTGGTGAGTACGGGTAACCTGGTCGCCGGCAACCTGTACCAGATCACCGATCCATCCAGCATTGAAACAGCCTCCCAGGCTCTCGGTTCGCCAAGCGGCGTCTACTACCGGAGCAACCTGCCCGTAACGTTCACTGCGGGCACGCTGGTGGCTACCGGCAACGGTGTTTCTGTGAGCACCCTCGGCGGAGGCAACGCCGAATACCAGATCTCGATGAGTTTCACTGCGCCCTCGAGCACGCCCTTTACGAGCAGCGCAGTCGGGCTCCTGTGGTCTTCAGCGGATTGCGGCAACGATTTTGTCCAGGGCAACATCGGCACGGGCGTCCCCGAGCCATCGTCCTTTGTCCTGCTGTTGAGCGGCGCGACCATGGTGGCCCTCTCGGCCTTCGCTCGCCAATGGGCCGGGAAAGCCCGGAAATAGCTTCCCCTTCCGCCGGTCCCAGCTTCAGGGCCTCAGGATCACCTTCATCAGATTGGCTTCCCTCCGGTACAATCGATCGAACCAGCCAGGCCCCTCGGCCAGCGGCGCCACAGCGCTGATCAGCGGATCCACTTGAATCGCGCCCGCCGATAGAAGTTCGATCACCTCCGGGTACTCTCCGGCCGATGCGCACGAGCCCTGCAGCCGTAACTGGCGGGTCACCACGGCCTGCAAAGGCAAATCCACCGAAGGCGTCACATTGCCCACCAGCGTCACGGCGCCTCCCTTGCGCACGCAGGCGATGGCCGTGCGGACCGGCTCGTTCGCCCCCACGCACTCGACGGCCACATCGGCGCCGCGTCCCTCGGTAAGCTCGCCCGCGGCGGCGGCGATATCGGTGGTCCGGGGATCCCAGGCGTGGCTGGCGCCGAGCTGCCGGGCAAGCTCGAGCCTGGCGGCATCGACATCCACCGCCGCCACGCAGCCGCAGCCGGCATTCCGCAAGGCTTGAACCGCCAGCAGACCGATCATCCCGGCGCCCACCACCACGGCCGTGTCGCCGGCGCGCACCGGGGTAATCTTCACGGCGTGCAGGGCCACCGAGACCGCTTCGATCATGGCGGCGCGCTCGAAGGTGAGGCTGTCCGGCAGCGGAAAAACGATGCGCCGGGGGACCACCACGTAATCCGCGAACGCCCCGTGGCGGCGGTACGGCCCGGGCGAAACGCCCAGCACCTCGCGGTTGTCGCATAGGTTGACCTCCCCGCGCACGCAGAAGAAGCAGCGGCCGCAATAGATGGTGGAATCGAAAGTGACGCGCTGGCCCACGCGCAGACCGGCGGCGCGATCCCCGAGCGCGGCCACTTCCCCGGCGGCCTCGTGGCCCATCACGATGGGAGGAATGCGGCGCCCCGTGCTGCCATCCAGGCCGTGCACGTCGCTGCCGCAGATGCCGCAAGCCCGCACGCGCACCAGGACGTCCTCCGGGCCGGCCTCCGGCTCGGGCATCCGGGTCATTTCAAGATGCATGTAATCGGTCAACAGCAATGCGTTCATATCGAGATTCATGATCGCACGGCGCTGCTTCCCGCGCAGCCGCAAGATCACGCCCGGCGTGGGCATCGCGGTAGAATCGGAAAAGGCATGGATCGCCCCGCCGCTACCGCTCCCGCCTCGGCGCGGGACGTCATCGTACAAATTGTGCGGAACATGCGGGAGGGCCTCGAGCCCCTGCGCTATTCCACGCTGGCGCCGGCCGTCTATCACGTCTACCTGCATCCGGACGATATGGATCGCCTGCGCGGCATCCTCCCGCGCGTGATCGAGGAGGCCCGGCGGGCTCTCGATGCCGAAGTGGAGACGCTGAACCGCGCCTCGCTGGCCCAGCGGCTTAAGATATCCCGCCATCGCGACCCGAAAATCGCCGTGCCGGAGGGAGGCTGGCAGATCGGCATTCTCGAAAATACCGACGATGACGTGGATCCCGGCGATATCGTGATTTACTCCGAACTGGCTCTGCCGTCCAAACCCGAGTATGGAGCCGGCTCGATGACCAAGCGCATCGCGACGCGCCGCATGGCGGGAGCCGAAACGACAGCTCAGAAGTACGAGCCGCCCGCCGCGCCGGCTGGTTCCCCAGCCTGCGCGGTCATCGAATACGAGGATAACGGCGGCCGCAAGACCTTTCAGATGACCAAGAACGAAATCGTGGTGGGCCGCGGCGGGCGGGATTACTGGACCGATCTGAAACTCGATACCCTGCCGGACGTCTCCCGCGAACATTTCCGCCTGCGGCGCGATGCGGCTACCGGCAAGTTTTTCCTGAAGGATCTGAGCCGCCTGGGCACCACCATCGACGGGCGGAAGGCGCCCTCCAGCATCGAGTTCGTGGACGGTGAAAAGCGCGACCGCAACGTGGAGACCGAAGTGGCTTCCCCGGCGCGGATCGGGCTGGCGGATGTCCTCTATCTCGAATTCCGAAGCACATCGAATGGTTGAGACCAAACTCAGGTGCGCGGGCGCCAGCCATACGGGGGTCATCCGCCAGAACAACGAAGACGCCTTCCACATGGACGCCGAACGCGGCATTTTCGTGGTGGTGGACGGCATCGGCGGACAGGCTGCGGGAGAAGAGGCCGCGCGGATCGCGGTGGCCCGGCTGCGCGCCCGCCTGGAGCGCCAGACGGGCACCGCCGAGCAGCGCTTGCGCGAGGCCGTCGCCATGGCCAACAACGAGATTTTGCGGACCGCGCGCGAAAACCCGGAGTGGCATGGCATGGCCTGCGTGCTCACCGCGGTGGTGCTCGAAAACGGCTCGGCAGTCGTCGGCCACGTGGGCGATTCGCGCCTCTACCACATGCGCGGCGGCGAGATCCGCAAGATCACCCACGATCACTCGCCGGTGGGCGAGCGCGAGGACAACCACGAGCTCAGCGAAGCCGAGGCCATGCGCCATCCGCGGCGCAATGAGGTCTTCCGGGACGTGGGATCGGAGGAGCATTCGCCCGGCGATTCCGAGTTCGTCGAGATCCAGCGCATCGCCTTCGAACCGGATGCGGCTTTGTTGTTGTGCAGCGACGGCTTGAGCGACCAGGTCCCTTCCGCCGAGATCCGCGAGGCTGCGGAGCGGCACGCCGGCGACCCGCAAGCGGCAGTGGATGAGCTGATCGAAGCGGCCAATCGAGCCGGCGGCAAGGACAACGTGACCGTGGTGATCGTGGAAGGGGAGCGCTTCACTGCGCCGGCGCTGCCGCCGGTGCGTGCCGCGAGCCTCTTCGCCGGCCGCCCGGCGCTGTTCCTCTACGGCCTGCTGCTGGCGGCCGCCGCGGCGTGGCTCTCGCGCGCCTGGTGGACGCCGCCGCCCCTAATCATCCAGCCGCGCGTGCTGGCGGTAGGGAACGGCGCGCCATTCGGCTCCATCGCTGCGGCCCTGGCGCAGGCGCGGCGGGGCGATACGGTCGAGGTGGCGGGCGGCGAATACCGCGAACAGGTGCGCTTGAAAAATGGCGTC
>Ga0326728_10006941_pt1 | contig 29907 bp, 24 predicted proteins | sample MB3enrmetagenome_FD_207602 | JGI IMG/M metagenome (GOLD analysis project Ga0326728, IMG submission 207602) | Lab enriched peat soil microbial communities from McLean, Ithaca, NY, United States - MB31MN | ecosystem: Environmental > Terrestrial > Soil > Wetlands > Peat | place: USA: New York... | reverse complement strand
GAGAGATTCAGATACTCACTTCGCTTTCCTGCTCGCCATTTGCACAGAATTGGGAATGGTTGAGCTTTGGCAGCGTCGCTTGGCAGCGGCCGATGACCCCCTGCCCACCAGGCCGGCCTCGCTGGGCAGTCACTCCAAGTTGCATGCACCCGCGGCGCCGCAGCGCTTGTTGCTGCGCGCGAAGAGCATCCGGAACCTGGGGATCCTGCGGCATCATCCGAGCTGGCCGCTTCTGGTCAAAGCCTTGGACGATCCGCATGCCGATATACAGACTGTAACCCTAAATGCATTGGCCGCCATCCGCGCGCCCGGGAGTTTTCGGGTTCTTATGGAACGGCTCCAGGCGGTAGCCTTAGGTCGACGAGCAACGCCTCCGTTGCCGTCCCTACAAGCCGCCTTGGCGTGCTTCGACGTCGCCTTCTGTTCAGATCTCCTTCCCGCCCTCCGCCACCCCCACCGGCGAATCCGTTTCTTGGCTATAGAGTTACTCCGGCTAATCGTCCGGCGAGAAACCGCACAGGACCCTCTGTTCCTGCTCACCAAAGAAAATCTCTCGCCGGAAATCACCGATTTGTTGTTAACAGATCTTTATCGAGATGCGATTGGAGAAGTGCGGGGCCGCGTGGCAGAGGTCATCGCTTTTCTCGCCGACCCTCGTGCGCCCACGGCGCTATTCGAATTGTGCTTTGATGAACAGTGGTATGTGCGGCTTCGCGCCGTGCGAGCGCTCGCCCACCCGCGTCACAACACCCCGCTTCTCCTTCTCGGAATCCGGGATTGTTTGCGCGACGCCCAATGGCGGGTCCGCGAGGCCGCCGTGCATACTCTCATCGCTCTCGGTCCGAGTGGAAAGCAACAACTCTATGAGCATTTCCTGACTTCCGACGACCAGGCGATGCGGGAGCAAATCGTGGAAGTATTCGAACGCACGGGATTGATGGCTTCGCTGATTGAAGCCTACAGCCAGGGCACCTGCGGTGTGGAAGCCCTCGTGGTCGAGCAAATCGCCAGCGGAGCTGCGCCCCTGGGACTTCCCGAAGTTCTTCGGACCGCCGTCCCTCACGTCCGCCTGAAGTTCACCGAACGATTCGTCCACTATTCACGTTTCAAGATGCGGCTTCAGATGGGCGCACCCCCGGAGGCAGCCGCCCTGGTCGCGCGACAGAAAATGTTGGAATTTCCCCCCGCCCTGGCGGCTTAGAGGAGATCTACAGTCATGATTCACTTGCGCGCTTTCCTCTCCGACGTCGTCATCTTCTCCAACGTGGTGATCCTCTCCTACTTCTTTTTGGCGAATGGAATCTATACCCTGCTCATGCTGCTGTCGTTACGCGCGACTTTGCTTCAGACGCGCAGATGGGCTTATCGGGGATTGGATTCTCTGCGCGAGTCTCCTCTCACCCCTCCCGTGACCATCATTATTCCTGCCTGGAATGAGGAGAATGTGATCGTGACTTCGGTCCGTTCGGCCCTCATGGTGGACTACCCGCGCGTCAATGTCATCGTGGTGGACGATGGCTCAACGGACCTGACCCTAGCGCGGCTCGTGGAAAGTTTTAAGCTTCTGGAAACGGACTGGACCTATCGCCCGAGTGTGCCAACAGCTCCTATTCGCGCCATCTACATGAATCCCGCAATCCCCAACCTTCGCGTGGCCAGCAAGGTTCGCGGTGGCAAGCCGGACGCACTCAACACCGGCATCAACCTCTGCCGTACATCCTACTTCTGTAACCTCGACGCCGACTGCCTGCTGGAGCGTGACGCCCTCCTGCGGCTGATGGACCCGATCGTTAATTCCACCGTGGACACCGTGGTGAGCGGCGGAACCGTGCGCATCCTGAATGGGTGCGAGTCCCAGGCCGGCCAGGTTCTGAAAGCCCGACTGCCCTCCACGCTCCTGGAACGTTTTCAGGTGGTCGAATACCTGCGCAGTTTCCTTTTCGGCCGGACGGGCTGGCATCTGCTGGGTGGGACCCTGATCGTATCCGGGGCGTTTGCCGTCTTCCATCGCGCCACCGTGCTCGAAGCAGGAGGCTTCCGTGACGATACGGTGACCGAAGACATGGATATGATCGTGCAGCTCCATCACTGGGCGGCGGAGCATGATCGCCAGATCCGCATGTCTTTCAGCTCCGATCCCGTTTGCTGGACCGAGTGCCCTTCGTCGCTCACCATGTTGGGCCGTCAGCGGCGCCGTTGGCAATTGGGCCTTTGCCAGACTCTCTGGAAGCATTCCGGAATCCTCTTCCACGGGAAATACGGAATCGTCGGTTTGCTCAGTTTCCCCTTCCACGCTTACGTTGAGGGACTGGGATCGGCGGTGGAATTTCTCGGTTATCTGCTGGTGCCCCTGGCTTTTATTCTGGGCTTCGTTCCTCCCTTCCTTCTGGTCGTGTTTATTTTGTTGGGCGTCGTCTACGGCGGATTTCTCTCGGTAGGAGCTGTCCTGCTGGAAGAACTTGCCTATCACCGCTACCCACGGTTTCGTGACCTGCTCACGCTGTTGATATTCGCCCTCTTCGAGAATGTCGGTTACCGTCAATTGATCCTGTATTATCGCTTTCAAGGTGTCCTCAAATTCCTGTTCGGCAGCCGCCGTTGGGAAAAGGTCGCACACGCCGGCGCCTGATCCGCCCACCCATTTCACGAAAGGTCCGGAAAGCTATGCTTAAGAATCCGGCCACGCAGATCTGGTTTCGCCATCCCGAGCGACAATCCCCCCTTCGGCAAAACCCCCAGCCCCACGATGGATCGCCCATCCCCAGCCACTCGCCGGGTGTGCGCTGGCGCTTTCTTGCCTCCCGGGACGCCAAGCTGGGGCGGGGACACGTGTTTTTACTGGTCGTCGTTTGGGCCGTGGTATCTCTCACCCCCTCCATCTTGTCCGCCGAAGATCGCACTCCGACTCCTCCTCAAGGAGCAGCGGTCAAGACGCCGGGGGAGGCTTCGGCGATCGAGGAACTCTATCGCGAGCGCTCCGCGAGGAATCCCCGTGATCTGGTGGCGCTGGAAGGATTGGCCATTCTACAGGCCCGGCGAGGCGACTATGCGGAGGCGATCGCCTCGTATCAGCGCGCTCTGAAGCTTGCCCCGGACGACCGCGACGCCAAGACCGGGCTGGCCCGCACGCTGGCCCTAAGTGGGCAATACGATTATGCCCTCGCGGCCTACCGGAGCATGCTTAAAGACCCCGCTGAGGATTCGGACGCCCTCGAAGGGATCGCGCGTGTTTACATGTGGTCCGGCCGCCCGTCCACCGCGCTGCCCATCTTCCGGGAACTGGCGGCGTGGTATCCTGCCAACCCTGAATATGCCATCGACCTGGCGCGGGTCGAAATGAACCTGAACCGCTTTCCGGAGGCGCACCAAATCCTGGACAAGCTCTTAACGGCCAATCCCCGCGATCGCGATGCGCAGTTGCAGCTCGCTTACCTGGAGCTTCGCGAGGGCCGGCAAGCGGATGCCCTCCAGCGTTTCAATCGTCTCATCGCTCAAGACCCCAGGGATCCAGACGCCCTGCGGGGCAACGCGCGCGTCGCCTTTTATCGGGGCGATTTGCAGTACGCGCACAATCTGGCCAGGAAACTGGTGGAAGATGATCCGCGCGACGCCTCCACCCTTCTTCTGCTCGCCTACCTCGAACGGGCGCTGCATAACACCAGGGAGGCCCAGGCCCTCCTGGCCCGCGCCCAAGCGCTTGACCCTCGGAACGAGGAAGCGCAGGAGCTCACCGGCAGGCTTCATGATGAGTCCCGACTCACTTTGCACACTTCTGCTTCGTTCGCGCGGGAAATAAGTTCCGGGAATTCTTTTGGGGATGAAGACCTGCGGGCCTTTGGGTATGAAACCACCTTGGGTTTCTCGGCGCTGCCCCGGTCGGATTCATATATCTCGTTATACTATCTTCCTTCCGATAGCCCCAGTGGTGGTGTGCAGGGCGCCGTAGGGGCGTCGGAGTTTCTCTATCGGCAGACTACCTACCTGACCCCCCAGCTCACGCTTCGCGGCGGAGTGGGCCTCACGCGGTTCGGACCGGGTGAACTCGAGGGAATCCCCACGCAGGCAGATCCCATTCGTTCAGCGGGATTCCGCCCGCTGGGATTCGGTAACCTGAGCTATGCCGTGCGGAAAAAGCTGACCTTGAATCTGACGGCGGCGCGTTCGGCGCTTACCTACACACCCACCGCGGTGCGTCTGGGGGTTATGGAGGATCGTGGCTCAGCGGGGCTGAACTATCGTTTCAATGCTCAGACGGAGCTGAATCTGGATTCCTTCTATGCGATCAGCTCGACCATCGCTTACGACCATGTGTTGACGGCCAACGGGCAAACGCTAGCGGTAAGTCAGGAAGCCGACCACAACCGCGCTCAAGGTGGCTCCATCACTTTCATCCGCAATCTTTTCCGTAAAGATCATGCCACCGTTGACCTGGGTTATTCCGGGCTTCTCTACGGCTTTGCCGGTGGCCCGCAAAAGTCTTATCTGGGCTTATTCAATCCCGACTTTTACCAACGCCACACCCTGATCCCCCATGTCTATGGCAAACTTCGCGGCCCTTGGGGATACGATTTCTCAGGTGGCTTCGGAGTCCAACAAGTGGAGCACGCCGCCGCGCTAACCCCCGCCCTGTTGCTCAGCCCTGCCTTGACACTGCGAACTGGCCCCCGGGAGATGCTCACCTTGGGTTATATCCATTACGACTGCTCCCCATCACTGGGCAGTTTGCGCGGCAATGCCGTGCGGCTTTCCACGGACTGGAAATTCTGAGCCTGCCAGCCCGGACTTCTCACTCGTGGGGGAAAGGACGGGGCTGAAGCTCCGCCCTTCCGACCGTATGATGAGATTACCTGGGCTTGGTGGGAAATTCCTGGTAAGCACTCCGGGGGCGCCTGTGTACATTAGCCGGCATGGGCCGTCGCTGTATCACCGCGCCGATAACCCACCCCCGATGCCTTGCACGAGAAAGCCCCCATCGACGGAAAGGACTTCTCCGGTCACAAAACTCGCGCTGTCCGAAGCAAGGAATATTGCGGCGCCCTGGACCTCCTCGACGCGGCCGAACCGCCGCATAGGCGTGCGGGTCATGATGGAAGCCTTGCGCACTGGATCCTTGAAGATGCCTTGGTTGAGGGGGGTTTCGAAGAATCCCGGCGCCAGAGCGTTGACCGCAATATGATACTTCGCCCATTCAACGGCCAGGGCGCGCGTCAGCATGAGGACTGCGCCCTTGCTCGCGCAATAAGCCATAGCCTCGTTCGAGCCTTGGAAGGAGGTGATGGAAGCCAGGTTGATAATGCGGCCATACTGCTGCTCCTTCATCACCCGGCCCACCAACTGACACGCGTTCCAGGTGCCGTTCAGATTGGTATCCAGAATCCGGTTCCAATCCTCAACGCTCATGTCCAGGGAGGGCACGCGCTTAGTCGTTCCCGCCGAGTTTACCAGGATATCAATCCGGGCAAATTCGTCGAGCATGAAATCCACGACGCGCTGGAGATCGGTACGGCTCGTCACGTCCGCGGTCACCCGGAGCGTACGCCGCCGCCGCGCGCGGATTTCCGCGGCCGTTTTCTCCACGGCTTCGGCGCGACGGCTGACGGCCACCACGTCTGCGCCCGCTTCTGCCAATCCCAAGGCAATGGACTTCCCCAGCCCGCTCGTCCCGCCCAACACCAGCGCGCGTTTCCCTTCCAGACCCAGCCCTGCGTATGTGTTCACAGCGATCAACCTCGGCAGGAAGATGCCCAGCGGAGAATCCTACCACCCAGGGAAAAAAAGAGGCAAGAAATGAATGCACCTCTTGCGCCGATCCCGGCAGGAGTGTTAGCCTACCTCTCCCGCAAGTCCTCGACGCGATGGCCCTCCTTGAGCGACACTCCCGGCGTTGGATCTAGTGGGAAAAATGCTGCGTAATGCCCAAACCCAATCGGGAGTCTTATCGCGGCATGCTGGGCATACCTATAGGGAGGTTATATCTCCATGGACTCATCGGAACTAGCCCGTCTTTATGATTTCAGCGGGCAAACGGTTGTCATCACCGGTGGCACGGGAATCCTGGGTGGCGAAATCGCCTGCGCCCTGGTGGGGTGCGGGGCCAACGTAGCGATTCTGGACCGCAACTTGGACCCCGTCCAGCACATCCTGGATCTCATGGAGCCACGCGCCAATCAGGCCGTGGCCGTTCGCGCCGACGTCCTCGACCCGGACAGCCTGCGGACGGCTGCCGAGACCATCAAAGCCAAGTTCGGGACAATTCATTGCCTGGTGAATGCGGCAGGGGGCAACAAGTCGCAGGCGACCACCAGTTCGGATCTGTCATTCTTCAATCTGCCCACGGACGCTCTCCGCTGGGTGTTTGAACTCAATATGCTGGGGACCATCCTTCCTTCCCAGGTGTTCGGGAAGCTCATGGCGGAAAAAGGCGAGGGGGTCATTCTCAATATCTCTTCCATGAATGCGCTGCGCCCCCTGACGCGCGTGCCGGCATACTCCGCCGCGAAGGCCGGGGTTAGTAACTTCACGCAGTGGCTCGCCGTCCATATGGCACAGGAGTACTCGCCACGCATTCGCGTGAATGCGGTGGCGCCCGGCTTCTTCCTGACACAGCAGAACAAGTTTCTGTTGACCGATGAAAAGACGGGTGGGCTGACCCCCCGTGGCAAGGCCATTATTGCCCACACACCCATGGCCCGTTTCGGCCAGCCAGAGGATCTGTTCGGAGCGGTCATTTGGCTGCTTTCGCCGGCTTCAGCTTTCGTGACCGGGGTCGTTCTTCCGGTTGACGGCGGCTTTTCGGTGTATAGTGGAGTTTGACGGATGTCATAAAATACGAAGTCGGAGCATCGGGAGGGAGGAAGGCGATGGTAGTAGGAAAGGGATTCGCGGATCGCTACTTGACCCGGGAGGAAATCAAGCAAGTCGTCCAGGAGGGTCTGGCCTCGCTGGCTGTGGATGGAAAGCGCGTCCTGGTCATCATCCCTGACGGCACGCGCACCATGCCCATGCCTCTGATGTTCGATTTCCTCGAAGCGAACCTGGCTCCGCGCGTGGCGGCCTTGGATTTCCTGGTGGCGTTGGGCACGCACCCGATCATGACCGACGAGCATCTCGGCAAGCTGGTGGGCCGCACCGTAACGAATGGGCAATGCGGCAGGAGCCACATCTTCAATCATCACTGGGAGGACCCTTCGACCTTCGTCACGCTGGGAGTGATCCCCGCCGCGGAGATCGGCGAACTCACCGGCGGGTTGCTCGCCCAGGAAGTCCCCGTTCGGCTCAACAAACTGATTTACGACTATGACCAGCTCATAATTTGCGGGCCGGTCTTCCCCCACGAAGTGGTGGGCTTCTCCGGCGGGACCAAGTACTTCTTTCCCGGCATCGCGGGATCGGAGATCATCAACCTGACGCACTGGTTCGGCGCCCTGATAACCAACTACAAGGTCATCGGTTCCGGTTACACACCGGTGCGCGCCATCATCGACCGTGCCGCCGGCTTCATCGACCGGCCTTCCGCCTGCCTGGCCTTGGTGGTGAAGCACGAGGGTACGTCAGGCATCTACTTCGGCTCGCCCCAGGAGGCTTGGAAAGCGGCTTCGGCGCTCTCCGCCGTGAAGCATATCGTTTACGTGAAGAAGCCCTTCAAGCGCGTGCTCTCCGTCATGCCCAGGCTCTACGACGATCTGTGGACCGGCTCCAAGGGCATGTACAAGATGGAACCGGCCGTGGCGGACGGCGGCGAGGTGGTGATTCTGGCGCCGCACATCAGCGAAATCAGTTACACGCACGGCCGGCTGATCGAGGAGATTGGGTACCACTGCCGTGACTACTTCCTGGCGCAGTGGGACAAGTTCAAAGCCTACCCGGGGGGCATCCTGGCGCATTCGACGCACCTCAAGGGCCTGGGGGAGTACAACGCCGCCACGGGTAAGGAGACGGACCGCGTGCAAGTGACGCTCGCGACGGGCATCTCCAAAGAGCGCACCGAGCACGTCAATCTGGGATACCTTGAACCTGCCTCCATCCGGCGGGAAGAGTGGGAAGGCCGCGAGGACGAAGGCATTCTCGTGGTGCCTCGAGCCGGTGAAATGCTCTACCGCATCCAGTAGACGCCTGTGAGCTGCGTGTGCTTGCCCGTCACCCTTGCTCGTCCGCCGATGGACCATAAAGCGCGGGGACGGGAATTTCATTGAGCCGCAGATAAACGCCCAGTTGGGCGCGGTGGTGGATCATGTGATTCATCACCATGCCGCGGAACACCGCAACTCGCGGCATCGAGAAAATCGTCTTCCCTCCCGCCAGCAAGCTCCAGGTTTCCATAAGTTGAGCATCACTTGCCCCTGCCAGACCTTGTCGCGCCTTCGCAAGATCACGGTCAAATATCTCCAGAAGCTCCTTACGCGAGTTCACGGCGGGTGGTTTATAGCCCTCGCCTCCCACCGGCGCGTAATCAAAGGATGGACTTTCGAGGGTCATCGTCAACCAGCTTGGAAACAACGCCAAGTGCAACGCCAATTGTCGGAAACTCGCCGATTTCGCGTGGGGCTTCCAATCAAACTTGTCATCGGGGACCCGCTCAAGACTCTTCCGCGTGCCGGCCATTTCCTTGTCGAATTCCGATAGCAATGCCTCATTCAGTGCCATGTTTTCCTCCGCAGAGTGAGATTTGTAACCCGCCCCTTGCTGTGGAATTGCCTGGGTTATCGAGGGAGAATAGTAGGCGAACAAAAAGCGAATGTCAAGTACTTTCCCAAAATGGCAAAGGTACAGATGGCTGTAGCGGCGATCTCTGATCGCCGTTGGCGAATTCGGCGGTCAGAGACCGTGGATCCCATAAACCAACCGACCCACTAAAAATCGCTCCACCCCGTAACGGCGGGAGGGATCCAAACTCACCCGCGCAGATGCTCGGCCAGCCAAACGATGTAGTGCGAATTTCGCCGGCGCACTTCCGCCATCAAGTCTTCCGGCAGTTCGTCGAGCTTCTCCTTGAAGAAGCGGCGGTCGCCATCGGGCGCTTGCGTGTCGCGGCTTCCCACCAGGTTGCCCAGCCAGAAAACCAGGAACAAGTTCCCGTCCACGCGCCCTTTGGAGGAATCGCCCAGGTAGAATTCCCGGCCCATTTTCGCGTACTGGTCGGCCAACTCGCTTTCCGAACCAAACGCGCCGGCAGCGGCAAACTGCCGGGCGCGGTTCACCATGCGCTCGAAAAGCTGCCGCCAGGGTGAGCCCGCCGGCTGCTCCGCAAGCACATCGAAGAGCTGGAGTTGGAGTTCGCCGGAGATCTTGTAATTCACGCGGCCGCGTGTAGAGTGCCCAATCGCTTCCAGCACTTCCGCCTGTTTCCCGCTGCCGGAATGAATGCTCAAGGTGCCATCGAAATGCCGCGCCACGTTGGCGAGGTTGTAAACGCGGTTGGCAAGCTCGGCGAGAGGTTGCGACGCGAAGCCTTGCACTACCCTCGGAACCAGTTCGGACCACATTTTGTGGTGGCAATAGTCTTCGAGTCCCTTGCCGTGCTCGACAGTGGTTTCCATCTTCTCCGGATAGGCTTGGCGCTTCTTGAATCCGAGGTTGGGGGGCACCAATTGCGCGGGACGGCCGCGCACCTTCAGCCAATGCATGTAAAACAGCAATTCTTCCTGAGTGGTGAGCGTTTCGGCTTCATCCAGCGAGGGCTCAAAGTCAAAGTCTGTGCCCGTCCCGGCAGCAGCCTTGGCGGCGCGAATGGCATCGTAAAGCTCTTCATTCAGCTTGAGGCTGCGGCCGAACTTCACGGCCAAGCGCATGATCTGTTCACGGGAAAAACGCACTCCAAAAGACCGGTGCCAGCCCTTGGTTCCTTCCACCGGACCGAGGTCGATCTGAATCGGCTTCTCGAATTCCCCCAGCACCCAGCTTGCTTCCTCCGGCGTGAAAATCTGGTGGAAACGCTCCTCCACTGCGGAGGCGCTCCAAGTCTGGGGGTGGCGAGTGTCGCTTTCCAGTTCGAACAGGCGCGATGTATCGGTGGTGAATTTCGTGTATCCCGCGGCGTGGCGAATCGCTTCCTTGACCATTTCCACCGAACGCGCGATTTCCTGCTCGGTGGAGCCCTGAACGATGAAGTGGTCAGCTTCGGCCGTGTAGCCCTCGCGCCACCCGGCACGTATGGCGGCCCACAGGCCCGTGTAGTACAAGTGGCGGATGGAAACGCGGGTGTGGCCCATGGCCACCGGGTCCTCGCCGGTGCGCGCTGCGATGGCATCGTCCGTGGTCATCTCGCGCGTGGCGGAGAGCTGCACCGTGGACGCCATGTTCACACCCAACTTTTCGAGGATGGTTCGAAATCCCGCGAAGACGGCAGGCAGACTGATTTCCGGATGACGATTCCCCGCCGCGATGGCGGGCCGCTCCCTTTGCGGCCGAGGCAGGAATACCGGCGCAACTTCCCGCGCAAACGCGCCGATGGTGTCGTGGTCGTAGGACGAAAATGAATAGGCCTTCAGCCTCCCTTCCCCGGCGTTAAGCTGCAAAAGCATCTCCCGCACCGGATTCCCAAACCGGACGGCTGAGCGCATGGAGCCAGCGGACAATTGCATCAGTTGAGGCTGGACAGCATTTCCGTCGATCACGTCAACGGCCAGGTAACAGCAGTCAGCCTGCGCGGGGTCCTGTTCAAGCGAGCCGGGGTACGCGCGAATGCTCGTAAAGTCGCGCTCCGCCAATTCTGGTTGCAGGCGCGCTCGCGACTCGTTCGTCACTTTTCCGGTCCTGGCAATGGGCAGCAATAGTTCCGCGAGCGCGAGGAGTTCGTCCGGGCTGGGCAGCACAGCTTTTCCCATTTAACTTCTCCACGAGAGCGGGGAAAAACAGGGGGGACCCACTAAATCCAGGTCAGCGCGCCGCGCTTCCAGATCCACACATAGCCGATGACCAGGATGCCCAGGAAGACCATCATCTCGACGAGACCGAACAGTCCGAGCACCTGAAATTGTACGGCCCAAGGGAAGAGGAAAATCGTCTCCACGTCGAAAATCACGAAGAGAATCGCGACGATATAGAAACGAACTGTATAACGGCCACGCGAATCGGATTCCGGGGTGATGCCGCACTCATAGGGCATGACCTTTTCAGGAGTGCGTCGAAAGGTAGGGCGTATGAACCTAAAGAGCCACAGCGTCACCGGAGGAAACAGCGCCGCAATCACACCGAAAATCACGATCGGTCCATATTGGTCAAGCACGCCGGTATTCCCTCCTTTTGAAGCGGGAATCATAGCACAATCTCCCCGAGGCCGCCATTTTGGAGATCGAGTGTCTAATAGTGGGGTGGCATGGCTATCTTGGCCGTGTCTGGACACGGGGCGGGGCGCCCATACCATTTCAAATTGCGTCACTGCGGATCCGAAAAATGACGTGAAGTACGAGCCGATCTCCCCCCGTAAGGGCTCCGTCTATTTCGAATATCTCCTGCGTTATCAAATACATCGTCACAAAATGGGGAGCCTCATTCACGTAAGCTTTGTATTTTCAATATGATATCGCAATGATGGAAAATCCGCCTGCGGATGGCGTCGTTGGTGCTTGACTATATCCAATATTTTCATAAACATAGAGGAAATTTGCCAGAACTACTATAAGCCATTTATTTTCAACGTGATGCGGGAATCAGTAGAATAGCTGCTCATTTTGGGGAAGGTAAAATGTGGATATCTCTTGCATTTTCAAATACATAAAGGGATTTCCCGGGCATAAAATATAAGTCTTTATTTTTCAATTATATATGGACGTCAGCAATATCTCGCATTCCTCCAATGTTTTGTTTTCAATAACATTCCGGCTTCCTTCGAAGAAAAAAGGGGCCCTTTTTTTATTTCCTGTGTTCGCGCGCCCACCGGAACTCATCGCCGACTTCGAATTCCGCTTGGATACTCAACTCCGCGATCTCCTTAAACAGGGGGTGAAGCGCCGGTTTGGAGCAGAGGAGGGTCTGCGCTATCAGCCTCATCTGCCCCGGTGGAGCATAAAGGAGCGCCAGGAAAAAGTTGTTGAATTCCGGCGAACGCCCTCCGTGCCGCAAACGGTTTAGCCTCGACCAAGCCTTGCCCCGCGCGGTTCGCGGGCCCGTGGATTTCTTGGCATTGCGGCGATTGGAGGCTAACAGAGCAGGAGTCAGAGTGGGAGACTTACGCAGGGACATGACACCGCCTACCTTCTAAAACCTCTACACTGTATACCATAACGATACCGTAGTCAAATATAAAACACCAGGATTAGAGCCTACAATAAGTCGCTCCGCGTTCATCGCAGACCTAAAAAGCAAGGTCTGCGCAGGCCTCGCCCTTCCCGGCAAAGGCGGCCACATCCTACGCGCGACAACGATTCAAGGACGGGCGAATGGGGGTGGGGTCGAGAACCCCTAGACGTTTGGCCGCAACCAAAATGTGCCACGGCCATCTTGGCCGTGCCCCTTCACGGGCGAGACGCCCGTGGCACATCGCCGGCCGAACGCTGTTCGGCCTCACACAGGCACGCACCCCCGGCCGTTCTTGTCAGCCTCGCCGGTATGATATAGTTTGGCAGCCCAAAACAGGGGGCGACCGGTATGAAAACCTGCCCCGCTTGCCAGGCAACCTATCCCGACGACATCTCGTTTTGCGCTCGCGATGGCGCCGAGCTCAAAACGAGCGGGACGTGGGCTGCGGGGACGGTGGTCCGCGGCCGTTACCGCATCCTGAGCAAGCTGGGTGAAGGCGGCATGGGCGCGGTTTACAAGGCGAAGCACACGGGGTTTGACGAGTTGCGCGCGATCAAGGTGCTCAATGCCGACCTTATGGGCGACGAGAAGCTCCGGCAACGCTTCCAACGGGAAGCCTTCATCACCCGAAAACTCCAGCATCCCAACGCCGTACGCGTCGACGACATCGACGAGGCAGAAGACGGGCGCCCTTTCATCGTCATGGAATATATCGAGGGCGTGAGCCTGCGGAAAGTCATGGAACCAGGTCCGATGTCGGCGGCGCGGGTGTGCGCGATCGCCAAACAAGTAGCTGCAGCTCTTGAGGCTGCACACGGCCTGGGCATGGTTCACCGCGATATCAAGCCCGACAACATCGTGCTGGTCAGGACTCCGGAAGGCGAGCAGGCCAAAGTGCTTGACTTCGGCATCGCCAAAATCAAAGAGGGGGGATTGCGCGAGGAAGCGAAAGGGATGGATCTGACCGGGGTGGGATACGTGGTTGGGACTCCCCGGTACGTGTCGCCCGAACAGGCCAAGGGCAAACGGGGGGACGACCTGGACGGGCGCTCGGACCTCTATTCGCTCGCCGTCGTCATGTATGAAATGCTGACCGGCAACGTGCCCTTCCAGGCGGAAACCACCATGGAAGTCCTGATTGCGCACATCCAGAAATCACCCAACCCGGTTCAGATGGTCCGTACGGACCTGCGCATCCCCGAGGCGCTGGCCAGCCTGGTGATGCGGACGCTGCAAAAGAAGCGGGAATTGCGCCCGCCCACCGCCACGGCGTTTATCGAAGAGTTAACGCGAGTTGAAGAGGGGCTGCCCCCCGGCGCCTCCGGCATTCCCCCCAGACTTGCCGGTAGCGCTCCCCGCGGGCAACCTGGAGCGCCGCCGGTTCCTGCCCCGGCTGCCCAGCCTCCGGCGGCACGATACGCCGCCTCCGACGCTCTGCCGGCTGCGGCCGCGCCGGGCGAGTCGGCGGGCCTTTCACCCGCTCGTAGGAATGGTTTAATCGCCATCCTCGTCCTCGGTCTGGGGGGCGGGATTTGGTATCACTCCACCCACCGCCCGGCGGATCTCATTGCACGCCATCGCGACGCCGCGGCGGACTTTGAGAGTCAGCGGCTCTGGGCCCAGGCGGAGGAGGAATACCGCGCCGCTGCCAAGCTCGATGCCAATGACGCAACGCTCTTTTCTGCCCTCGGGAATGTTCTGATTCAAGAGAAGAAATGGGACGAGGGTATGGCCGCACTCCGTGAGGCAGTGACCTTGCGGCCGGATGATGCGGTGACCCACAACAACTTGGGTGTGGCGCTCCAGACCGTAGGGAAGGTGCCGGACGCTATCACGGAATACCGCGAAGCGCTGCGCCTCAAGCCCGATTACATCGAGGCCCACCACAATCTGGGCGATGCCCTGGAGAAGCAGAACGATCTGGCCGGCTCGATCGCCGAATATCGCGAGGTGCTGCGCTCGAACCCGGACGACGCCGAAGCGCACTTTCATCTCGGGCTGGCCCTCTATAAACAAGGCAATTCCGATGCCGCCGTGGAAGAATATCGCGAGGCGATTCGGCTGAAACCGGGATTTGCGCTCGCCCATTTCAGTCTGGGCGGGGTTCTTTATAACCAGGGCGAACATGAGGCGGGGATCGAGGAGTTGCGAACCGCTTACTCACTCTCACCGGACGATCCTGAAATCCGGGCTTCCTACCAAAAGTTGCTGGAGAAATAGCGGGGGCGCGAAGGCGTGGCTGTCGAATTCAGCACCACCCCGGCGCTCGGCGCGCCACCCCTCCTCATCTGAGGAGCGGAGTTTTTTAAGAACTTCCCACTAGTCGTGATGCACGGTCCGCCCCTGGATCAGATCCACGACGTGCGGCAATAAATCCAAAATGCTTTCCAGCGATTCGCAGGCGCCACGCGGGCTGCCGGGCAGGTTGATGATGACCTTGCCTTTGCGAATGCCTACCACGCCCCGTGATAACGCGGCGCGCCGGGTCTTCTTGAGACCTTCGGCTCGCATCAATTCCGCCAAGCCGGGAATTTCTTTTTCCAGGACGGCGCGAGTCGCCTCCGGGGTGATGTCGCGCGGGCCGACGCCAGTGCCGCCGGAGGTCACAACGGCGTCGCAGTCGTTCCCATCGGTGAGGACGTGAAGCCTGCGCCGAATAGTCTCCAGGTCGTCAGGAAGGATCTCGACCGCCAAAACCTGCCATCCCTGCACTTCGAGCAGCTTGCGCACCGCGGGTCCCGACTGATCTTCACGCTCACCGCGGGACGCGGCATCACTTAAGACCAGAATTTTGGCGCGTAGCTTGGTAGACATTGGAGGAGAGGTGCAAGGGCCAGGTTCCCGGTGCCAGGCGTCAGACTCGAAACTCGAAATTCGAAACTCGAAATTCGATTCACCGAGTTGCGAATTTCCATTTTCCAGTTTCGAGTTTCATCTTTTCCCCAGTCCCCAGATTTACCCCTCATCCCGTTTGGCTTCGTCGATCCGCCGCAAGCCTTCCATCATCAAGCCCTGGGTCGACATGGTGGTGGTGCGCAGGGGCGAATTTTTCTGGAAATCCACTTCCCAATCCCCGTCGGTCCAGGTCAGGATCTTGAAGACCACGGGGTCACCTTTTAGACCCCCACCTTCCGCGTGGGTCACAATGCCATCAGTGAAAAACAGGGTAAAGACTTCGCTCGCGGAGCGCAGAGTCAACGCACAGGTTTTGCGGCCCTGTTCCAGCGACTGCATCCAGTCAATTAAGCTGATTTCCGCGAGGCGGCCCTTGATGCCCGCCGTCCCACCCTCTTTTTCCATGCGCTGCTGGAGCAAGCGAGCGGTAATGCGGCGCGCCTGCTGCAACAGGTCGCGCACAAAAAAGGGTTTGATAAGATAGTCCTCGGCGCCTTCGACGACTATGCGCAGGCGCTCATCAACCTCCTTTTGGGAGGCGAGAAAGACAAAGGGAATGTTCTGGGTTTCCTTGCGCGCCCGGAGCTTTTCAAATAGCGCGCGGCCATCCATGACCGGCATCGAGTAGTCGGAAATAATCAGGTCAGGCTTGATCTCGATCGCCTGCATCAACGCATCCGCGCCGTCCGTGGCCGTGAACAGCTCGCCACACTTTTCCAAACTCTGACACACCAGCTTCAGAATGGTCGGATTGTCATCGACGACGAGGATCTTGAGAGTTGACCCCATTCGAGCAACCTTCGGAACTTACCCCTTCTGCCGCCCGCGGCGCCGGGGGGCGCGATAAGGACCGCTCTTCCCTCCGCTCTTTTCGAGCAGGCGAAGTTCGGAAATCTCCATGCCTCGATCCGCCGCCTTACACATGTCATAAACAGTCAGCGCCGCCACCGCCGCCGCCGTGAGTGCTTCCATTTCAACTCCCGTTGGGCCGGTCGATCGCACTGTCGAGGATATCTCCACGCCATTCTTACAGAAATTCGCCTGAACATCAACGTGACTCAAGAATAAAGGGTGGCAAAGCGGAATCAGTTCGGCGGTGCGCTTAGCCGCACCAATGCCCGCAATGCGCGCAATCTCCAGGGGATCACCCTTGGGATTGCGCCGGGCGGCACGCAGGGCCGCAGGGCTCATCTTGACGAGTACGCCTGCCACCGCCTCCCGCAGCGTGTCGGGCTTGGCTGACACATCCACCATCTTGATGCGGCCGGCAGGGTCGTAATGGCTTAGTTTCCTACGCATGATCACAATATCCGGTGATCGGGTGATCCGATGATCGGGTGAACAAAAGATCGGTTCATCGGATCATCGAGCCATCGGGTCATTGAAGACATAACTCCTGGAATAATAGTTGGGTCCGGGAGCAGGCGAATGCGTCCGGGATTCTATTTTCGGCGATGCGGTGGTTTAAGAAACGGTTTTTTGTTCCCCCCATCATCGGATCACCCGATCACCCGATTCCTCGTCACTGCCCTTTGGGCATCACATCCACCCAAGCGCCGGCCTCGAGGTGCGTCTCGTGCGGATGCACGACGAGAAAGCAATTGGCGGCGGCCACTCCCACCAGATCGCCGGAGCCCTGCCATCCCACTGGACTCACCACCGGATCACCGGACCGCGGCTCGAAGCGCGCCGGCAGAAACGCCGTCAAGCCGGTCTTCTGCTGGAAGGGATGGGCCAAACGCGCCCGCAGGAAAACCGGCGGCTCAAAAATCGCGCCCGCCAACGCCGCCACGGCCAGGCGCGCGAATAACTCAAAGGTGACGAACGTCGAAACCGGATTGCCGGGCAAGCCAAAAAAAAACTTGCCGGCGGCGCGGCCAAAGACCAGGGGTTTGCCGGGCCGCAGGGCCACCCCCTGAAAGTAAAACTGCGCATCGAGGCCGGCAAGCGCTTGCTCCACAAGATCGTACTTTCCCATCGAAACGCCGCCGCTGAGGAGAAGCAAGTCCGCCCTCAAGCCCTCCCGAATCATGTCGCGCAGCGACTCCAGGCGGTCAGGCGCAACGCCCAGGGGGCGAGGGATTCCACCCGCCGCGGCCACCTGGGCGGAGAGCGCCAGGGCGTTGCTGTTGCGGATTTGGAACCATTCCGGCCGCTGCTCGACGGGAACGACTTCATCCCCAGTGGGAAGAATGGCCACCACCGGTCGAGCGAAGACGGTGACCGGGGTCTTCCCGACCGTGGCGAGCAGACCAATTTCCCCGGCGCCTAACCGCCTGCCCCGCACCAGGACTCTTGCCCCGGCAGGGGCTTCGCTTCCCTGCCGAACCACATTCTCCCCGGCGCGAACCGCCCTTTGGATGCTGATCTCGTCTCCGTGGGATTCCGTGTGTTCGACCATCACCACGGCATCGGCGCCGGCCGGCAAGGGCGCGCCGGTCATGATGGAAACGCACTCTCCCGCACCCACACTGCCTGCAAAATGACGACCCGCCCGAACTTCGCCCAGCATACGCAGCGCAACGGGCGGCGAACTTACATCCACGGCGCGAACCGCAAAACCGTCACGTATGGCGCGATGAAAGGGGGGGTAGTCGCGATCGGCGGCTACTTCCTCAGCCAGGATGCGGCCTCGGGCTTCGTCGAGAGGTACAACCTCCGTATCCGGGCTAAGATTTGCCGCGGCCAGCTTATCCTTGACGATATTGACCGCTTGCTCGAAGGAGATCATCTTCTAGGATTCAGGATCAAGGATTCAGGATTCAGTCCCCCATCCTGAGTCATGCTGTGGCAACCGCATGGTGGGTTCAGGATTCGATCTAAAGTTTTGAATCCTCTTTAGGCTTAGGAAACCGGCTAACCCGCACTGATCGCGGACTCATCCATCCAAATACATTGCCCACGCTCCGGCCCGGTAGAAACCATGGCGATCTTCACGCCAACCTGGTCAGCGAGGAAGCGGAGATAATCCTGGGCGCGCGCCGGGAGTTGTGAATAATCGCGGGTACCGAATGTGGGTTGTTGCCACCCGGGAACTGATTGGTAATGAACGGTGGCCTCCTCCAGGCTTTCGATTTCGGGAGGAAAATCCCGGAACCGTTTCCCCTTGTATTCGTATTCGACGCCCACGGGGATTTCCGGCAGCAGGTCAAGGATGTCGAGCTTGGTGATGATCAGGGCGGCCAGGTTGTTCACACGCGCGCTGTAGCGCGCCGCCGGAACATCGAACCACCCGCAGCGGCGTGGACGTCCCGTAACCGCCCCATACTCGCCGCCGCGTTCGCGAATCTTTTCGCCCTCCGGGCCGGTGGCTTCCGTGGGGAAAGGCCCGCTTCCCACGCGCGTGGCATAGGCTTTCGACACGCCCACTACCGCCCCGATGCGCGTTGGCCCCACGCCCGTCCCCGTGCAGGCTCCACCGGCGGCGGCACTGGAAGACGTCACGTAAGGGTATGTGCCCTGGTCAAGGTCCAGCAAGGTCCCCTGCGCGCCCTCGAAGAGCACGCGCTTACCCCGGTCCATCTCCGCATTCAGGTATGCGGAAACATCGGCGAGGTAGGGTACCATGCCCGCCGCCGCCGCGAGATATTGATCCGCCAGTTCTTCGGCGTCAAGCGGGCCTTTGTCAAAGAGGGCGGAGGCGATGCGGTTCTTTTCCGCGACCACCGCTGCGCATTTCTCGCGGAACTTCCCCGGGTCGCGCAAGTCGCACGCCCGCAGGCCGCGCCGGCCGGCTTTATCCTCATAAGTGGGCCCGATACCTTTGGCCGTGGTCCCAATCTTCCCCACGCCGCGAGCTTCCTCGGCAGCCACTTCGTGCGCACGATGATAAGGCAATATCAGGTGCGCGCGGTCGCTGACCAGCAGCCGCTGGCCGACCCTGACGCCGTTTTCCTCGATCCTGCGTATCTCCCCCAGCAACGCTCCCGGATCGATGACCACGCCGTTCCCGATCGCCGCAACCTTCTCTCGGCGGAGGATACCGGTGGGGAGGAGTTGGAGCACAAACTTCTTGTCCCCGACCAACACGGTATGCCCGGCGTTGGCGCCCCCCTGGTAGCGCGCCACGATATCAAAGTGCTCCGCCAGGGTATCCACAACTTTGCCCTTGCCTTCGTCACCCCACTGAACACCGACCACCACCACACTGGTTGACATGATGAGCCTGCTTTGGTTGGGGACGGAGCCGCGTCCGCTGATTCTGCCCTGGATGATTTCGCGGATGCCAGGGGATTGAAAGGCTGCCCTTCCGGGGCCGAGGGTCCGCCCCTTTTCACGCCAGGCATCCTGCCGCGCGAGATCGGGGCCGCTTTCTCGACTAGTCCTTCAATGACCTGCTAGAGATGTTTATCGAGTAATTCGCTGATGACGTCTTTCGACGCCGTCCCCACCACCTGTTCTTGAATTTCCCCCGCCTTGAATAGGAGGAGCGTCGGGATGCTGCGAATCGCATAACGACTTGGAACAAGAAGATTCTCATCCACATTCAGCTTGCCGACTTTGGCGCGGCCGGTGTATTCCGCGGCCAGGGAGTCCACGGTGGACGACATCATGCGGCAAGGCGCGCACCACGCTGCCCAAAAATCCACCAACACCGGTTCAGCGGATTTCAAGACGTCCTGCTCAAAGTTCTGGTCGGTAAATTCCAGCGTTTGACCGGCAGCCATTCTCAAAAACCTCCCAAGGTGGGGAGCACCGGAACGTGACATTTCCATCGGAGCTCAAGCTCTGGCCTTTTGCAAGCTCTCATAGATTCTGGCGTACTCCTTGGCGGAACTGGTCCAGGAATAGTCCATCTTCATACCATTCTGCATCAGCCGCTGCCAGGACCTGGGCGCGGCATAAGCCTTCAAGGCCGTCTGGATGGTAGCCAGTAAGGCTTGCGGTGAGTACTCCTGGAACTTAAATCCTGTACCGGTTTTACCGTCGAAGGGATCGATCGTGTCGTCCAGCCCTCCTGTAGCCCGCACGATGGGCACGGTGCCGTATTTGAGACTGTAAATCTGATTAAGCCCGCAGGGCTCGTAGCGCGAGGGCATCAGGAACATGTCCGCGCCGGCTTCAATCTGGTGCGCCAGGGTGTTATCGTAAGCAATTCTCACCAGGAACTTTTCCGGGTACTTCGCGGCCATGGTGCGGAACAGCTCCTCGTACGGAAGCTCGCCCGTGCCTAGCGCCACAATGTACAGGTCGAGCGCCGCCAGGGGCTCGGCGATGCTGGCAATCAGGTCAAACCCCTTTTGCGCGGCGAACCGGGAAACAATGCCGATCACCGGCCGCCGCAGCACCGGAGATTCGACGCCCATCTTCTCCAGCAGAACCTTCTTGCAGGCCTCCTTGCCCTTCAGGTTGGTGGGCGTGTAATTGGCCGCGATCAGCTTGTCGGTCGCAGGGTCCCAGGCCTCGTAGTCCACACCGTTCACAATCCCCTGGAGGTAGTCTGCACGTGAGCGGAGCACGCCTTCCAGGCCGCAACCAAACTCGGGGGTTTGAATCTCCTCCGCATACTTCCGGCTAACCGTGGTGATAAAGTCTGAGAAAATAATACCACCCTTGAGTAGGTTCACCATTCCGTAATATTCCAGGCCGTCTACGGTGAACAGGCCGGCATGGAGGGAAATTTGCGGCAGCAGGTGCGGAGGGAAAAGACCCTGGTAGCCCAGGTTGTGGATGGTGAACACCACCGAGGTGTTCCGGAAGTAGGTGTCCTCCGGATAAAGATTGCGCAGATAGATCGGCACCAGCGCCGTCTGCCAGTCGTGGCAGTGAATGATGTCGGGGGGGGTCGCGCTGCGCTTCAGACATTCCAGCGCCGCCATCGAGAAGGCGGCAAACCGGTGGGCATTGTCAGGATAGTCTTCGCCTTTGGACTGATATAGACCTTCCCGATCGAAATACTCCGGACAATCGACGAGATAGGCCTTGACGCCGCTCGTGCGGCCGCCATCCTGGACGGACGCGAACTTGAAGCCTGCACCGAGTGGCAACGTCAGGCTCTGCGCGTCGGGCACAGGCGAGCCTGGCTTGGTCATTCGATAGCGAGGCAGAATGAGTTCCACCTCGTGCCCGAAGGCGGCGAGTGCTTTGGGCAGGGCCCCTACAACGTCTGCCAAACCGCCCGTCTTGGAATACGGAACACCTTCGGATGCGACGAACGCGACTTTCACGCCGCTCCTCCTTTGCGCGAGATCAAACCTCCAAACTTCGTTACGTTAGAGGATGCCTCCGGCAATGTCAAGAACTCTACGCTCGTGCTATGATGCGCCGCGGCCCCGGTAACGACGCGCCTCGGTGCCGGGCCGGTGCATTCAGCTTACAGGGTCGTGAGCCTCCCGTGCCCCCGAAACACCGCCCCAAACTCGGCCAGCACTTCCTTCAGGATGCAAGCTATCGAAATAAGATCCTCGATGAACTCCGCTTCTCCGGGGAGGGCCTGGTGATCGAGATCGGACCAGGGCGGGGGGCCATGACCCGCCTGCTGTCAGAACGCGCTCGCCAGGTGGTGGGTATCGAGGTCGATTCCTCGCTCGCACACCGGCTCCAAGAGGAGTATGCTAAGATACCTCACATTACGATACTTCAGGCGGATGTGCTGACCGTGGATTTTGCGGAACTGTGCCGCCAACAGGGTGCCTCCGAGTGTTGGGTTTTCGGGAACCTGCCCTATTACATTACCTCCCCTATCTTGCAGCACCTGTGGAGTTACCGGAATTGTATTCGCGCCATGGGCCTGCTCGTGCAACGCGAAGTCGCAGAACGGCTGACGGCTGAACCTGGAGCACGCGATTACGGCTACCTGACCGTCTTGGCGCAACTCTACTCCCAGCCGCGGATGGTGCTGGCCATCCCCCCCGGAGCCTTCTCGCCCCCGCCCAAAGTGCATTCGGCACTGGTGGCTTTCCAGATGCGCCCCAGGTTTCCAGATTGGACCGAGGAAGATGGCGAGAAGTTCCTGGATTTCGCCAAGCGTTGTTTTGCCCACAAACGCAAGACTCTGCTCAACAACTTGACGGGCGCCTACTCCCGCGAACGAATAGCGCGGGCGCTGGCCAGCGTAGGTAAGACTCAGAATCTGCGCGCCGAACAGCTCTCCCTGGAAGAACTTGCCATGGTTTTCAAATATCTCAAATCCATGCTTGGAGGGTAGGAAATGAAACGTTTGCTGAAGGTCACGGGTATGATTCTCGTGGTCATCGTTCTGCTCCTGGCGGGAGCCATCACCTTGACCATTGGCTGGCGGCCTTTTGTTGGGCCGAAGGCGCGCCCCTTGACCGGCCGGCAATTCGAGCGGACGCCGGAACGGTTGAAACGCGGTGAGTACCTGGCCAACAACCTGGGGTGCTTTGATTGCCACGGCGAACACGACTGGACGAAGCACGATGCGCCCCTGATTGAAGGCACACGCGGCGCCGGTTATGCGGACTTCCCCTTGGCGGGGTTACCCGGCCGCATCATTCCCTCCAATATCACTCCCGACCCGGAGACCGGCGCCGGCAATTGGACCGACGACCAACTGGCCCGTGCCATCCGCGAGGGAATCGGCCATGACGGACGCGCGCTCTTTCCCTTCATGCCCTACCCCGACTTCGCTCACATGTCGGACGAAGACTTGGCCTCGGTCATTGTCTATCTCCGGTCCATCCCGCCCGTGCATAGGGCGCTGCCCAAAACGGAAATTATTTTCCCGGTGAAATACCTCATCCGCAGCGTACCTCAACCCATCACTGAACCCGTTCCCCAGCCGGACATGTCCACACCCGTGAAGCGCGGTGAGTACCTTGTGACCATCGCGGGATGCACCGATTGCCACACGCCTCAGGACAAAGGGCAGCCGATCGCCGGTTTGGAATTCGCTGGGGGGTTTATCCTGGAGGGGCCCTGGGGCCGGGTCGCCAGCGCCAATATCACTCCCGACCCCTCCGGCATCTCCTACTACGACGAAGCGCTCTTTCTCGAGATGATGCGCACCGGGTACGTCAAAGCGCGGAAAATTAATCAGATTATGTCCTGGGCTGATTACCGGAACCTCTCGGAAGAAGACCTGAAGGGCATTTTCGCCTATTTGCGCACACTGAAGCCCGTCAAGCATCGGGTGGACAATACCGAGCCACCCACCTTCTGCAAGGTCTGCCGAAATATGCATGGGATGGGAAGTCAGAATTAAGACAGGCTTGGCGCTCGGCTGACGTTGCCTGCTTTGCCCGCGGGCGGCGCACCCGTCGCCCGTGTCCCCTGCGACCGCACGGCTCAAGAATGTGTGCTAGCATAAGCAGGCACGCAGGAGGATCGCATTCCATCTCTAAACCATAAGCTGAGAGCCATTCCGCTCGGGGGCCTGGGCGAATTCGGCATGAACATGATGGCGTTCGAATTTGACGAACACGTCGTGATCGTCGACTGCGGCGTCATGTTTCCGGATGCCGAATTGCTGGGCGTGGACATCGTCGTCCCTGACCTGACCTACATCCGTGAGAACCGCGACCGGATTCGCGCCATACTGCTGACTCACGGCCACGAGGACCACATCGGCGGGCTACCCTATTTGCTGGAAGAAGTCGACGCGCCGGTTTACGGAACGCCCTTCACGCTGGCCTTGGCGCGCTCGAAATTGATCGAGCACGATCTGATCGATAGCGTGGAACTGCGTGAGATGCGCGCACGTGAACCCTTTGAGGTCGGCCCCTTCCACGTCGAGTTCATCCACCTGACCCACAGTATCATCGAGTCGGGCGCCCTGGCGCTCACTACCCCCCTCGGCACGGTGATTCACACCGGCGATTTCAAGTTCGATCCCACGCCCACCGATCAGCAGGTAAGCGATCTGCACACTATTGCCGACTATGGCCGGCGGGGCGTGCTGGCGCTATTTTCAGATTCGACCAATGTGGAGCGCCCGGGCCTGACACCCTCGGAACGCGCCGTCAGCCAGCGCCTGGCACAGATCATGGGGGATGCCAAGGGGCGCGTGCTGATTTCCTGCTTTGCGACGTCGATGCATCGCTTGCAGATCGTCACCGACCTGGCGCATGAGTACGGCCGCCGCCTCTGCTTTGTGGGCCGGAGTATGTTTCAAAACTCCGAGATTGCAATGCAAATGGGCAAGCTGCGCGTGCCGGAGGGTCTGCTGGTCCCGCCCCAGGATTTGCGCAAGTTGCCGCGCCCACAGGTGGCGGTGGTGATCGCGGGAAGCCAGGGCGAACCGATGTCCGCCATGGCTCGCGTGGCGGTGAACAGCCACCGTTGGGTTTCCGTAGAGCCCGGCGACGAAGTGGTGCTCAGCGCACGGGTCATTCCCGGCAATGAGAAAGCCATCTTCCGCATGCTTGACCACCTCTACCGGCGTGGTGCGCGCGTGCATTACAACGACGGCAGCCTGCCCCCCGTGCACGTCTCCGGGCACGGCAGCGCGGAAGAATTGAAGCTGATGCTCAATCTTGTGCGGCCCAAGTACTTCGTGCCCATCCACGGCGAGTACCGGCAACTCTGGCGGCACGTGGAAATGGCCAAGGAACTGGCGGCGGTCTCCGAGGAAACCTTCCTGCTCGAATCCGGCGACGTGCTGGAGTTCGATGAGCAGGGTGCACACCGCGCCGGCCGTGTGACGGTGGGACGCATCTGCATCGATGTGGGTACGCTCGACGAAGTGGAGGAAGTCATCCTCAAAGAGCGCCGCCACATTTCCGAAGATGGCATTGTGATTCCTATCCTCGCCATCAATGAGCACACGGGGCTGCTTGAAACCCCGCCGGAAATCGTCTCGCGCGGATTTGTGCCCCTCGAGGAGGCGCGCGATCTGGTGGAAAGCGCCCGCGAGGTCATCCTGCGCACCATCGAAAAATCGAACGTTGAAGAGGTGGGCGACTGGGGCGTCATCAAGGAAAAAATTCGCACCGCCCTGCGCCGCCACTTCAACGAAGAAACCGGAAAGCGGCCCATGATCTTGCCGGTCATCCTTGAGGTGTAACAATTTTGGATTTTAGATTTTGGATTGGGGGGCTCGGACTTCCAGAGCTAGACCGCCTCTGTGTGCAGGAAAGGAAAGTTACTGGGGCTTGTAGATCAGAGGCCGGCGCGTTGCTAAATCCAAATTCCAAAATCGAAAATCCAAAATAAAGGTTTGAGCATCAGGAGCCGTATGCCTATTTACCAAGCCATCGTTCTTGCCATCGTGCAAGGCCTGACAGAGTTCCTTCCGGTTTCGAGCACGGCGCACTTGTGGCTAGTTCCCTGGGTCCTTAATTGGAAAGATCCCGGCCTGACATTCGACATTGCCCTGCATGCAGGGACGCTGGTCGCGGTGCTTGGCTATTTCTGGCGCTACTGGCTGGAGATGATCAAGATGGTATTGGGAATCGGCGGGGGTGGCAAGGACGCAGCGGCAAGTAGCGGCGCCCCTGCCCAAGCGGGGGCCATCACGCTGCTCGGTGAGAATCGCCAACTCTTCTGGTTCCTCGTCATCGCCACAATTCCTGGAGGGATTGCAGGCTGGTTGTTTGAACGTGCTGCGGATGAAAAGCTGCGCTCGCCGTTCGTCGTCGGCCCAGCGTTGATTATCGTAGGCCTGCTGATGTGGGCAGGCGAGCGGGTGGGCAGCGAGGATCACGACCTGGGCCAAATCAGTTTACTGGATTCCATCATTGTTGGCGTGGCCCAAGCGTTTTCCGTCATCCCCGGGGTTTCTCGTTCGGGCTCGACAATGACCGCCGGCCTGTTCCGGGGCATGAATCGCGAGACGGCGGCGCGCTTTTCCTTTCTGCTCTCCACTCCCATCATCGCCGGCGCCTGCTTCAAGAAAGGGTTGGAGATTCACCACCACGGCCTGCCTGCGGACATGCGCATGCCCTTCCTGTTCGGGATCGTCGTATCGGCGCTCGTGGGATATGCCGTCATCGCTGTGCTGATCCGCTATTTAGAGCGCCGGACCTTCGCAATTTTCGTCGTTTACCGGGTCATACTCGGCGTGATACTATTGGCAGTTGGATGGGGATTGCGTCACTAACTAGCAGGTTCCAGGGTTAAGTGTCGAGGTCAAGCGCCAACTTCCTTTTGACACTTTGCACCCGGGATCACGCGGACTTCCCTTCAAGCGCCGGTTGGATAAAGTGAGGCACCTCATGGGCAGCCCAACCCCGGCGTCTTCCTCAAAAAGCAAGGAAGCAAACTCCAAGAACCAGAAAACTCCGCTGCTGGACTCGCGGCGGCTTTCCGAGCTGATCGGACTGCTCACCGGTGTGACTGGCTTGCTGGTCCTGCTGAGCCTGGCCTCTTTCCTGCCGGATGACCCTTCCCTGAACACGGCGGTGGCAACGGGGAGCTTGCCGCACAATTGGATTGGCCCGGTGGGCGCGTTTGTCGCGGATGTCCTATTTCAAGGCCTCGGCTGGGTGGCCTACCTGGTTCCCCTCGCCCTGCTCGTGGTGGGCACACGCTGTCTGATGGTGCGACCCTTCCATGCGCCGCGCACGAAGGCCGTGGGCGCCGGGATGCTGGTGGCGTCACTGGCCGGGCTGGTGGAGCTCTTTCCGTACACTCCGGCCATTCATGGAGCATTGCGGGGCAGCGGCGTGCTGGGTTATCTCGTTGCGGCGGGCTTGATCCACACCTTCAACCGCGTGGGCGCGAGCATTGTCGCCGCGACCGCATTTCTGACCTCCCTGTTTCTGGTCACGCGATTCTCCTTCGGCTGGGCGGCGGAGTTCCTGAAAAATCGCTGGACCGGTGTCGCAACCCCGCTCAAATTGCGCTGGGATGCTTGGCAACAGGCGCGTGCCGCCGAGCGCCAACGGAAGCAGATGGAGCGGCAACGCGTAACGGGCAAGCCACCTGTGGTGGTTCAAAAAGTGGTGAGACCGGTAATCCCGGTACGGGCGGCCACCCCACCGCCGGCCGGCGCGCCGGAAATTGTTCCCTCGAGCAAGGCCGAGTCCCCGGAGAAGCCCGCGCTCGCGCCTTTGGTTCGTATGCCCAAGCCTGCCTCAGGCGTCATGCCGCCCAAAATAGTGGGGCGCGGGTTGCATGGCTACAAGCTGCCGAGCGCCACGCTGTTGCGGCCTCCCGAAGATGCCGAGGGCATAGATGAGGATGAGCTGAAGGACCGCGCTATCCGCCTGACCGACAAGTTCAGCGAGTTCGGTGTTACCGGCAGCGTTACGCAGATTCACCCCGGCCCCGTCGTGACCACTTACGAATTCAAGCCGGAAGCCGGAATCAAGTACAGCCGCATCACCAACCTCGTTGATGATCTGTGTCTCGCCATGAAGGCCGAGTCCATTCTCATTGACCGCATCCCGGGCAAATCCACGGTTGGCATCGAAGTCCCCAACCTCCACCGTGAGATCATTCACCTGCGTGAGCTCATCGAGTCGAGCGAGTTCGCGACGACACCTTCAAAGCTCAGTGTCGGACTGGGGAAAGACATTACCGGCAAGATCCGCGTGGGCGACCTGACCCAGATGCCGCACTTGTTGATCGCGGGCTCGACCGGCTCCGGCAAGAGCGTGGCGATTAACTCCATGGTGGTTTCCATCCTTTTCAAGTCCACGCCGGAGGAGGTGAAACTGATTCTGATTGACCCGAAGCGCCTGGAATTGAACCTCTACGACGGTGTCCCCCACCTGCTCACCCCCATCGTCACCGAACCCAAGCAGGCCGCCAATGCCTTGCGCCGCGCGGTGATGGAAATGGACGAGCGGCTGAGGAAGCTTGCCGAGCACGGGGTGCGCAACATCGACCAGTACAACAAGATGTTCGAGCCGGAAGCGACCCTCAACCTCTTCGACACGAACGGCGAGCGCGAGCGTCCCCTGCCCTACATCGTGATTGTGATCGATGAACTCGCCGACCTGATGATGGTTGAGCCACAAGGGGTGGAAGAATCCATCACCCGCCTGGCCCAGATGGCGCGGGCGGTGGGCATCCACCTGATCCTGGCCACGCAGCGGCCGTCGGTGGACGTGATTACGGGTTTGATTAAGGCCAACATGCCGTCGCGAATCTCCTTCCGCGTCGCCTCGAAGGTGGACTCCCGAACCATTCTGGATGCCAATGGCGCCGAAGCCCTGCTGGGACGTGGTGATATGCTCTTCCTGCCGCCCGGTAGCGCCCGTCTCCAGCGGTTGCATGGGGCGCTGATCACGGAGCAGGAGATCGGCAGGGTGGTGGACTGGTGGAAGTCGCAATCGCAGCCTCAGTACAACGAAGAGTTCCTGGAACCGATTCGTGACAAGGACCAGGAAGCGTTACCGGAGGACGAGGAGGAAGCCGCCGAACTGGATTCCGTCTATGAAGAAGCCGTGCACATCGTGGTGGAATCCGGCAAGGCCTCCACTTCCCTGCTCCAACGCCGCCTGCGTCTGGGGTATGGTCGAGCCGCGCGGCTCATCGACATGATGGAAAAGGACGGCATCGTCAGCTCACCGGACGGCTCGCGTCCGCGCGAAGTCCTGAAGCGCCCGGACTGGGTGCACGAAATCGATGAGTCCCTGCGCTGACGCTCCGCTAAGGGATCATCCGGCGGAATCGGGCCTGCTCGTGCCCTTGGCCAGGAGTTCCTGCACCTGACTCGGCTAGGAACCGATTTCCCGGTAGTGGCTCATTTTGATGTGCCACGGGTGTCCCGCCCGTGAACGGGCACGGCCAAGATGGCCGTGGCACATCAAAATGAGTCACTACTGATTTCCCCTTGAGCTGCCTCCAAAGTGGTATTACATTACTAGGGAAGTGGTTCTGCCGGGGCCTGTGCGATGACAATTTTTCAGCTAACCCGGTGACGAAGGATGAAAGTATGCCCACGGCCACACAACCTTATCCGCAACAGAGGCGCTCCTCAAGGCTCCTCTTCCGTTGTCAAATCCAGATCAATGGAAAGGACGCTCAGGGCGACGATTTCACTGAAGACACGGTAACTCTCAGCATCGGTAAATTCGGGGCATCCCTCAAAACCACTCGGCACTATTCCCTGGGCCAGATCATCACGGTTCGTTGCAAAGAGCCCGGCCACGTGGGGCAGTTTCAAGTGGTCTGGATTGGCGATCCCGAGACCCGAGAGGCTGGGCATATCGGGATCGAACTGCTCGATGCCCGGCGATTCTGGGGCGTTGAGTTTCCCCCCGAAGACTGGGGGGCATTGTAGGTTTGTTCGCTCGTGCAAGAGCTGCGGGAGCGCGTCTTATACTTGGTTTCAGCCGCTCCTCGAGCAAATTGAACCTCTACCATGGCTTTCGGATTCTTGACAGGAAACCAAATCCGCATGAGAATATTTGCTCGGAGCTGAGGTTGCCCTGCGAAGCGTCTGGCCAGCATACGAGCGCGATGTAACCCCGCTCAGCGATTCACTTTCCACGTGCCGCGGTAGCTCAGGTGGTAGAGCGCAGCCCTGAAAAGGCTGGCGTCGGCGGTTCAACTCCGTCCCGCGGCACCATCTTTTCAAGCACTTAGCGTGACTCCACTCCCCGATTTTGCTTCCAATTGCTTCCAATTGCTTCCAATTCAATTCACCCTCTGCCCGATCTGGCGTGTCTCACCCAGCCTTTCCACGACTCGCTTTTGCGACTCGGGAACGAACTGCTGGTAAATATCCAGGGTCGTGCTTGCCCGGGAGTGCCGCATCTGCGCCTGCGCGTCCTTCACGTCGGCTCCTGCTAACTTGAGCCAGGTCGCGTGGGAGGTACGCAGACACCGCCAGTTTACCCAAGGCAAGCCCAGACTACGGGCCGCCGGCTTAATGAACCGGCACAGGATGTTGTTATCACGGATGGGCTTCCCATCCTTGACCGA
>Ga0326728_10006940_pt1 | contig 29908 bp, 24 predicted proteins | sample MB3enrmetagenome_FD_207602 | JGI IMG/M metagenome (GOLD analysis project Ga0326728, IMG submission 207602) | Lab enriched peat soil microbial communities from McLean, Ithaca, NY, United States - MB31MN | ecosystem: Environmental > Terrestrial > Soil > Wetlands > Peat | place: USA: New York... | reverse complement strand
TCCATGGTTGCGGCTAAGATACTGCCCGAGATGACGCGCGCGCAAGGGGGTTTTACTACATTTATGTGTAGCGGTGCATAACCTCGCCCCTCGGGTTGTTTTCAAGCTGGAAACAATCCATAGAGGCTTTTTCAAAACTCGGACGAGTTTTGAAAAAGCTACCTTAATTTTATGCAGATTCCGTAGTGGCGCATACAAACATCAAGAGCCGCGAGAAACTGCAAAGCCAATTTCATAAGTAACCGACTTATGAAATTGGCTCCATATTCAATTCAGTTTTTGTTTTCAGCCTGATTTTTTTTATTCCCAGTCTCAATATTTTCTTTTCGAGTCTCAATCTCCGGGGTTTCTCGTCGGCGCAACGAACGCGGAGGGCTGGTGCGGGAAAAGCGGCAAATTGCGCTTGACTCTCCAGTAGCTGGAGGCCCGAAGCTCTTCCTATCTCATGGATTATGGAGGAGGAAGGCATGCGCGGAATTATCGTAGCAGTCGCGGCTCTCGCCGCGGGGGGCATCCTAGCCGTGCTCCTGTCGGCCTGCAGTGGGTCGCTGTACAAGCCGGGGAGCGCGGCCAAACTCGAGGTCCGCCCCGAGGGAAATCTCCAAGGCCCCGAGGGCAGACTCGAGGTCGGGAACGGGGTGGAGCTCTATTGGTTCGCACAGGGCAATGCAGGGGGAAGGCCTGTGATCATGGTCCACGGGGGACCGGGCTATCCTTTCAAGGAGCCGTGGAAAGCCCTCGACTCTCTGGATGATGGGCGCCGCTTCATCTACTATCATCAGCGCGGCTCGGGCAAGTCGACCCGCCCCGTCGATCGATTCCAGTCGAAAAACTTCTACAAGAACATGAAGGAGCTCGATGCCAAGCTCGGTATGGCCACGCAGCTTCGCGACATCGAGGCCCTCAGGTTGGCGTCGGGGGCCGAGAAGATATCCCTTATTGGGCACTCCTACGGAGGGCTTCTCGCCGCACTGTACGCGGTGGAGTATCCAGCGCACATCGATCGCCTCGTCCTCGTCGCCCCGGCCGAAGTGGCAAGGATGCCGATCAAGAAGTCCTCGGGGCTCTACGGCGTAGTCCGCGAAAAACTGCCGGGGTCGAAACGCGCCGACTACGACGACTTCCTAAAGCGCTTCTTCGATTACGGCAAGCTCTTCGACAAGAGCGAGGGCGAGCTGCAGGAGCTCAACTTCGAGTTCATAGACTTCTTCGAGGAGGCCTTCCCTTCCATGCGGGCCTTGGACGGCGGCTTGAGCGTCGTGGATATTGCCGGTTGGGAACCTCAGGCTCTTTTCCTCAGCCTCGGGCGCCAGTACGATCTTACCAAGGCAATCATCGGGATAAAGGCTCCGACTCTGATCATCACAGGCTCGAGCGACTTCGCATCGGAGGCGGAAATACTCGACACCTACGGCAAGATACCGGGCGTAATGCATCGGGTTCTGCCTACGGGTCACTTCGCCTTCGAGGAAGACGAGCGGGACTTTGCTCGCGTCGTTGGAGACTTCCTGGACGGGAAGTAATGTCAGGCTAAAATAAGACCGCGCGACAAGCGTGGGAGGCGAGCATGGAGCATTCGATTGGGGAGTTCTCGATCATCGCACGGATTAGCGTCAAGACTCTGCGCTTCTACCACGAGGAGGGACTGCTTCTGCCTTCGCGTATCGACCAGTCCACCGGCTACCGCTATTACGACGAGACTTCGCTCGGCCGCGCTCAGGCGCTGACCCAGCTCCGCGCGCTCGGCTTCAGCCTCGCCGCTATTAAGGAAATATTCGCCCAATGCGCTGAGGACGAAGAAGTCGTGCCCTTCCTCGAACGGAGGGGCCTCGAGATTGCCCGGAGCATCGAGGAGCTACAGGCGACCGAGGGCATGATACGGGAATTCCTCGAGCGACAGAAGGAGATCGCCGATATGAGCGTCGAAAAGGACATAGTGATCAAGGAGCTGCCGGACATGAGGGTGGCCTCCATACGCTTCAAGGGCAAGTATGAGGATATGGGGAAAAGAATCGGCGAGATCATGAGGCGCGCCGCCAGGTTTTCGTCGGGAGGCCCCTTCGTGCTCTACCACGACAGCGAGTACCGCGACCAGGATGCCGACATGGAGGTCTGCGTGCCCCTTTCCAGGGAGCCGCATGAGGATGGACTGACATGCCGCATTCTTGCCGGCGGCAGGGCCGTGACCCTCGTCCACCAGGGGCCCTATTCCACACTCTCGAGATCCTACGAGAGGATAATGAGCTATCTAGGCGATTGCGGGCTCAAGGCCCTGGTGCCCTCGCGCGAACTATACCTCAAGGGGCCGGGGTTCATCTTCGCGGGCAGCCCCAAGAAGTACCTCACCGAGATTCAGATGCTCACGCAGAAGGCCCCATAAGGACTGGCAGGAGCTACCTTCTGAGCGGTATCCAGTACTCGCACCAGAAATCGGGGGATTCAGGCGGGCCGGCAGAGGCCGGATAGAACTCGATCTCGGCAGAGCCCGCATGTTCCCAATCGGAGGCTGGGAGCCACTCGCCAAAAACACGTTTGATCGTATCCTGGAAGTTGGGCCGAAGCGGACCGCGGCTTGTAAACTGGCCCCAGGTGGATGCCGGTACGTCGATGAGCTCGCTTCCCGCCGGCATCCCCTCCATGTTTTCCGGCTTGTCGATCGCGATGCTGTAGACGAAAGTTCCGGAAGCCATGTTGAAGTTTCGACACAATCCGCAGACACCCAGTCGTTCGAAATCGGCCTTGGCGAAAAGCGCCTTCCAGCGTCCATCTTTCATAATCAATTCCCAGAACGCGGGAACGTCTACGAAGTTGCTGCCATCCTTCGAGGTTATCATCGTGCTGATGCCGGCCAACCTCATCGCCGCCCCCTTCTCGATCCTATACTCCATCGCCTTGTCTCCTTTGAGCACAATTGAAAATGAGAGCGGCGGGTAGCTGTGCAACTTCACGCCGCCTTTCTTGGCCTCTGTGGGCAGGCATCCGAATTCTCGACGGAAGGCCCGGCTGAAGGCATCCGGCGAGTCGTAGCCGAAGCGCACGGCGAGGTCGATCACCTTCTCGTCACCGCCGCTCGAAAGGAGCAATGCAGCCTCGGAAAGCCTGCGCCTGCGCAGATACTCTCCCGGGCCGACCCCGGTGATCACCTCGAACATCCTATAGAAGTGGAAGACCGAGCAGTTGGCCTCTCGGGCAGCCGCTTCCAGTTCGACTTCTTCGTACAGATTGCGTTCGAGGTACTCGATCGCCCGCGACATCCTCTTCTGCCAGTCCATTCCGATCCTTCCGTCCATGCTCAAGGACAGAAAGTATTCTCAGCTGATGAGCGAGTCTCGACAAGCCTTGCTGAGCGTTCAAGGCCTTGCCTTCCCCATGCTCTTGTCGAAGAACTCACAGGCTTCATTTCCGACTCGTTCGTGGATCTTTGCCCTGTCGACGCCGCTCGGATCGGCGAGATGCATACTGTCGACGAGCTTGCCCTTAAAACTACCTTCGCAGAGGAAGGTATAATGTCCCGCGCCCTCGACGATCGCCAGCTCCGCTCCTGGTATCCGGCCCGCGACGGGAATCGCATTCTCCTTGGGGACGGCCTGGTCGTCACGGCTGCCGACGACGATCTTCACAGGAACGCCTATCTTCCCGAGACTGTCCCCATTAAGGAACGGTACAAGAGGGGGAGCAATGACGAAAGCAGCCTTGATTCTTTCATCCAAATAACTGTCGTCGGCGTGCTTTATAGACTCGATGACAGAGTCGTCCGAGCTGATCAACCTCTTCGCGTCCTCCATCGAGAAACTCGCCTCGGGCGGCAGGCGGCCGAGCATGCCGCGCTCCCAACTCGCGGGATCGTTCCCCCACTTGCCTACTTCCAGGCGAGCGCCTACGACGGAAAGGGCCGTATAGCCGCCTAGCGAGAAGCCGGCAACTCCGATCCTCTCCCGATCGATCTTGTCTCGCAGGGTCTCGTCCTCGAGCAGCCTGTCGAGGACGACCCGAATGTCCTGCGGCCTTTCCCACCAGAGGAGAAATCCCTGCAGGAGGTACTTGGGCTCCGCGCCCGTGTTCCCGTGATGATTTACAGCCGCTACGATGTATCCATCCCGCGCGAGTGCCTCCGCGAGCCAAGCGATGCTAAAGACGGAACCGCCGGTTCCGTGCGAGAGGAGGATCAAGGGATATTTACGGTCTCCGTCTGGGAAGGCCGCGTCTTTCGCATAAACGCCGGTCTTGAAGATCGAGACGGTATGGGAACTCTCCTTCGTGCCCTTCTTTGCGGGATACCAAAGAACGGTCTCAAGGGGCCTGGGGCCGCTCGTGCTCCAGCTTCGCCGGGAAGCGTCGGAGTAATGACAGAATCGGAGGCCGACTGGCTTGTCCCGCTCGACCACGCAGGCGCTCGCCAGAATGGAAATTAATACGAGGAAAATTAACTTGCTATTCACAGCCCCCCCCTAATGTCCAATCGGATATTCCGTGCCGACCCGATCCAATGCGGCCGATTAACCGCCTTTGGGGAGTCTATCGTGAAGGAACCGCGGCTACCCGACTTCCGCTGTCCACTCCTGTCGGTTGAGGAAACGAGCCAATTTCATAAGTAACCGACTTATAAAATTGAGCTTCTCCTCTTGATTTTGATTCATTATGATATCATACTAAAATCATGAACAGTGTTATGCATGCATCATCCACCGCTCGGAGAGTGGCGCTTGTCCTCTGCTTAGCGTCGGCAATAATCCTTCCCGCGAGCGCCCAGGAGAAGGCCTCCCTCGTAGGCAGCTGGCTCGGCGAACTCAAGATACAGTCGCAATCCCTCAGGATCGTCTTCAACATCACCGGAGAAGACGGGAAGCCGAAGGCGACGATGGACAGCCCCGATCAAGGCGCGAAGGGCCTTCCGGTCTCGTCTGTCACCATCGATGGCAACTCCGTGACGATCGAATCGAAGCCTATAGGCGCGATCTATAAAGGCGAGCTCTCGCCTGACGGCAAGCGCATGACGGGCACCTGGAGCCAGCGCGGCGTTTCGCTTCCCCTCGACCTCGCGTGGCAGAAGGCGTCCTTCGCGCTTTCCCGCCCCCAAGACCCCACGCCTCCCTTCCCCTACATGGCCGAGGATGTCACGGTCGAGAACAAGAAGTCTGGAGTTCGCCTCGCGGGGACCCTCCTCGTCCCAGCGGGCAAAGGACCATTTCCCGCCGTAGTCTTCGTGACGGGCTCGGGTCCACAGAACCGCGACGAGGAGATACTCGGGCACAAGCCCTTCCTCGTGCTCGCGGACTACCTCGCGAAAAGGGGGATCGCGTCCTTGCGCTGCGACGACCGCGGAGTGGGCCGTTCGACCGGCGACTTCGCGAAGGCGACGACTTACGACTTCGCCGACGATGCCGAGGCCGCCTTCGAGTACCTCGAGCATAGGCAGGAAGCGAAAAAAGGCGGCATCGGCATAGTCGGCCACAGCGAAGGCGGTATGATCGCGCCGATAGTGGCGTCGCGCAACGCGTCGGTTTCGTTCATCGTACTCCTCGCAGGCCCCGGCATGAAGGGCGAAGACCTCATCCTCCTCCAGGGGCGTATCCTCGCCAAGGCTCAGGGCATGGGCGATTCCAACATCGCGGCCGCTATGAAAGTCAATAAAGAGCTTTACGATATAGTGCAGGAGACGGGGGACGAGACGGTCATAGCCGCAAGGGCCAAGAAGGCCTATCTCGACTACATGAAATCGACGCCGGAGGCTAAGGGCGTCGCCGACGCGACGCTCTCGGCCATGGCAGACCAGACAGTACGGTCGCTCCTGTCGCCCTGGTATCGATGCTTCCTGAGTCTCGATCCCGCGCCCTACCTCGCCAAGGTCGGCGCTCCGGTCCTCGCGTTGGACGGATCTAAGGACCTCCAAGTCCCCGCGCAGGAGGACCTCGCGGGCATCAAGGCCACTCTAGGAAAATCCGCGGTCGGTGGGCCAAACTCGAAAAACAAGTTTGTGGAACTCGAGGGTTTGAACCACCTCTTTCAACACGCGAAGACCGGTTCGCCCGACGAGTATGGGAAGATCGAAGAGACTTTCGCGCCAGAGGCCATGCAGGCTGTGGGCGATTGGATCCTGGGATTATAAAGGAGGAATAGAATGGAAGACTTCAAAGAGAGCAAAATGTGGAAGACGAACGGCTTCTCCGCCCTGCTCGTCGTACTCGCCGCCATAGCGGTAGCCGTCTACTGGTTCGTGCTGACCATACCGCAGGTCAGCATTTATGGGCCGAACGGCGAGTTCTGGGCCACCATCGTCCTTTTTTGCCTCGCCTGCGTCGCTATGGGCGGCTTCTTCATCGTGCAGCCCAACGAAGCCAAAATTTTCACCTTCTTCGGACGCTACGTGGGATCGGTCCGCGAGGCCGGATTCGGCTGGACCAATCCCCTCACGAAGAAGCAGACCTTGAGTCTGCGCGTGCGCAATTTCGCTACCGATACGCTCAAGGTCAACGACTTCCTCGGCAATCCGATAGAGATCGGCGCGATCGTCGTCTGGCGCGTCGTCGACACGTCGAAGGCGCTCTTCAGCGTGCAGAACTACGCGGACTTCGTGACCGTGCAGAGCGAGACCGCGCTCCGCGTGCTAGCCAGCCACTTCCCCTACGACTCGGACGACCATAGCGTCGAGTCCCTGCGAGGAAGCCAGGACGAGGTATCGAAGGCGCTGCGCGTGCAGCTCCAGGAACGGCTGGCCCCAGCGGGCGTCGAGATAGACGACGCGAGGCTTTCGCACCTCGCTTACTCGCCCGAGATCGCGCAGGCGATGCTCAGGCGGCAGCAGGCGGGGGCGGTCATAGCAGCGCGCAGACTCATCGTCGACGGAGCGGTCGGCATGGTGAAGATGGCGCTCGAGGACCTCGAGGCCCAGGGAGTGGTCAAGCTCGACAACGAGAGGCGCGCGGCGATGGTGAACAACCTCCTGGTCGCACTCGTCTCGGAGTCCGAGGCCCAGCCGGTCATCAACACGGGGACGCTCTACTCCTAAGGGCTAGATTATGGCGGAAAAGAAGCGCTTCCTCCTCAGGCTCGATCAGGCCGACTACGAGGCACTCGAGAAGTGGTCGGCCGACGAGCTGCGGAGCGTCAACTCGCAGATAGAGTTCATCTTAAGGGAAGCGCTCAAAAAAACGGGCAGGCGCCATCCGTCGGATGGCGCCTAGCCATCGAAATCGCTCTCTGCCTCGAAGAAGCCGCAGACCGCGAGCATGCGCGTAAACGAGGAACTCCCCTGCCGACGGTAGGAGCCGAGTCTCTGGTCGCAGGAAGTGCAGGCGTCGATCGACAGGAGATAGCCGATCCCGAGGCTTTCGGCGAGGGTTATGTTGGCGGCCCTGAGGTCCAGGAAAGTTTCGCCGCCGCGGCGCAGGGCTGCCTCCTTCCCGAACTCAGCGGCGAAGGATACGGCCCGCTCTTCGGGCACGGCGTAGCAGCAACTTCCGATCGCGGGGCCGAGGATGGCGGCCATGGACTGGGGCCGCGAGCCGAAGCGGCGGCGAAGCTCGAGTACCGCGACGCGGAGTATGCCCGTGCCCTTCCAGCCCGAGTGAAGCACGCCGAAGGCGCCCGAGTCGCGGTCGAGGAGCCAGATGGGCATGCAGTCCGCGACCGTAACGGTCGGGGCGAGTCCCCGATCCCTGACGACGAGGCCGTCGGCCCCGCCCACCGTGGACGCGAGAGAAGCGACGTCGTCGGCCGCCTCCGGGAACAGCAGGTTGCGCGAATGAGCGAGTCGAAGGCCTCGCGAAAAACCGGGCTCGATGCCGAGGCCGGAAAGGAAGCGCTCCCGGTTCGCGACGAGGGAGTATTCGCCGAACTTCATGTCGCCCTGCGAAGCGAAAGAGAGGGCCATTTTTGGCTCCGCCTTGTCCTCGACATTCCCGGGAAAAGCGACTACGAGGCGATCGGACAGCGAAGGGGGTATCGAGGCGCTGCGAAGCTCCATGGAGGTCATTCGTCCTTGGAGAGGTCGAGGCCGGAGAGTTCCGCGAGGAGGGAAAGCGCCCGCTCGCAGCGACCTCTGGCCTTTTCGAGGCTCCGGAGGAAATCCCTGTTAGCCTTGCCGTCGATGTAGGAGATATTGGCGAGCGAATCGTAGCGGCCGCCCGCCTCGCCCTTGAGGAAGCCTTGAAGTACCGCGGCCATGGTTTTAAGCGCCAAGCCCTCCCGTCGGATGATGTGCTCGGCCTCTTCCTCGACGCTCCGCTCGATGGACTGCAGCTTGTGCCGTTTCATAGGCCCGCCGCTCCCTATCTCGTTCCTGACCGCCATCCATACGCTGCCGAACTCTCCCTCAGGGCCGAGCTTCGAGTCGAGGCCAGCGAGGAGCTCGGGACAGCGCAGAAGGGAGTCGTAGGCGTCGGTGAACTCGACCCTGTTATCCTTGCGGTAGAACTCGCCGTCGACAAGGACCAGCTTGAGCGGCCGATTGAGCTCGCGCAAAAAAGGGCCACGGTAGAAGGCATCGAGGAAGATGAGCGCCATATTCTGCCTGAGCGCAGGCGCCCCTTCGGTCTCCTCGCGGGATATGTGGGCGAAACCCGCTGGGCCGGGCTCGCCGACGAAGGCGGATATCTCTTCGACGAGGGCCTTTGTCCGATGTTCGGTGCGCCAGTCGTCGAGGGCCGCGTCGATGCGCTCGCGCCAGAAGCTCTTGTAGATCGTGAACCAATCCTCGCCGCCTGGCAGTTCTCGGGGAAGGTATTCGGGATCGCCGGAGACGAGTTTGAGGATATCGAAGAGGGGTACGCGAGCATTGAAGCTGCGAATGCTGGCAAGGGCGGCGTTCGCTTTCTGCATATCGCCGCTCACGACCGAGACGGCCGCCTCGGCCCCCGCGCCCAGGGCCTCACGCTCGGCGAACACGAAGATCGCTCCCATGAGAGAGGTAGAAGGAGGCTCGGACATCGAGAAGAGGATATCGCCGAGTTCGAAGATGAGCTCTCGCACGTCGAAGAAGGATGCGGCGGACGAAGCGTCCGGTCCCTCCTTAAACCCGCCGAGGAGGCGGTCGAAAAGGAAGCCGGAGAGACGCTTAAGGAAAAGGACCGATCGGAGGTCCTGGTACATCGCCCTCCTGCCCCGATCCGAGAGTTCGGAGAAGACGTTTTCGTAGGCGGCGAGGGCGGCGGCGCGCAGGGTGGAATCCTCGACCTGGCTATGGAGTTCGGCCATAGAGACCGCGAGCTTATCGGGGTCGGCCTCGGCGAGAAGTCGCGCATGGGTATCGGGCAGCTCGATCGAGGCGAGGAATGCGTAGAAGGCTCCTTTATCCCGCTCGACACTGCGGTCGAGCGCATCGTAGAAGAAGCGGGCCGAATCTCGCAGGCTTCGCAGTTCCTCGGCGACGAAGCCGAGGAGGAGGCTACGGCGATAGTCGATGATGCCTATGTAGCGCGCCTCGATGCGGCGGGCGATGGCTTTGAGCCCGTCCTCGCGTAAAAGCTCCTCCCGGCTCTTGCCGGTGAAAAGGCTGCGCAGGAAAAGGAGCAGCCGTGCGAGAAACCCGAGGTCCTCGGCCTTTGGGGCGGCGATAGCGGCCCCGCCGGACGCAGTTTGCGCCGAGTATAGAGGCTCTGGGGAGACGGGCATCGACGATTTAATGCGCTCGAGGAGGAGCGCGCGTTCATCGTTGGAGAGTGCGGCGACGAGATGGTCGAACGGATAGGTTGAAGCCATCGAGTTAAGACTATCGAAGTACCGAGCTAAAAGCAACGTTGAAGTCAAAAACCGGTAGATTACTCGACTTCGGATATGGAAAACGGCTGCCCTGAGGCCGGATGCGTGAAAGAGAGCCGAATCGCGTAGAGCCTAAGCCGTTCGTTGGGCGCGCCACCATATAGGAGGTCGCCGGCGATCGGCAGGCCGATCCAGGCGAGCTGAGCCCTGATCTGATGCCGAAACCCTCGGGAGAGCCTAAGGCGCAGCTCAAGCTGAGGCCCCTCGCCCTCCTGCGATCCCTCGAGGAAATCGCAGCCGAGTATATCGCTTCGGTAGATCGAGGCGGCGTCTTTGCCACCTTCGGCCAAGCAGGCCACACGGGCCCCTTTGGGGCCGAAGGGCCTGAAGGCGCATTCGATACCGCAGATGCGACTCGGGGGGAGAGGGGCCTTTAACGCCTCGGACAGGACGGAGCTTTCGGCTTCGCGCTGCGCGCTCGCAAGGCGAGCGGCGGCCCATGCTCCAGGGTCGGCCCCGGAGGGCGTACCTCGGATCGGAGAGGATCCCTGGGGTTCGGCTATGAGCGAAGGAGAGGAGAGGGCGATATACTCTTTATGGAAGGAACCTTGCGCCTGCTGCTCGAGGAAAGAGGAAAAGGCTTCGGCATCGCGGGCGAAGAGGACGAGGCCGGAAGTCTCGTAATCGAGCCTGTGGAGGAGCCCGCCCTCGGTCTGCTTCCGCCCCGCGTTTTCGCCGTGAATAGCGGCCAACTCGGGATAGCGCGTGAAGGCCCAGGCGCAGAGATCGCCCGATCCAAGGCCGGGGGCGCTGTGCATGCGGACGGGCTTGTGGATCGCCACAAGGCGATCGTCCTCGTAGACTACGCGCGGCAGAAGACTTTCGTCGAGCTGAATGGCCATGCCCCGTTATACCGCGCCTACAGGGGGAAGCCTAGGCGGCCGATACTGAATACAATGATGATTAAGCTTGAGAAGACGATCTGCCTGCTTGCACTCGGCCTAGCGATGGCGCTGGTATGCTCGGCCCAGGCGACCGATAGCCCCACGGATACGGTAAAAAGCGCAGCAGCGAGCGCGACGCCAAAGAAGGCAGAGGCTCCGGCCAGAGCCTTCCGCGGCGTCGAGCTCGGGATGGACAGGGATACGGCGATAGCCGCGCTCAAGAAGGACCCGGTATTCTCGTACCGCGGGCCGGAAGACCTCTCGCTCCTGCCCTCCCCCAACCAGAGTCTCATCGAGGTCACGGGGTTGTCCTTCGTGAAAAGGGGCTTTTTCCAGTTTTACGAGGGAAAGCTCTGGACCATGATCCTCGAACTGAATCCTGACAAGGTCGACCACTACTCCGTTTATACGAGCCTCGTCGCTAAATACGGTGAGCCCGCTCTTCTCGATCCAAAGGAAGCGCGCTGGGAGGACAAGGCTACCCGCATGGCCATCGAGCGCCCGCTCACCCTCCGCTATATGGATATGGCCGTCTACGCCAAAATAAGCGCAGGAGAGTCGGCGAAGGCCTCGACCCAGGAGCTGGACAGGCAGGGATTCCTCGGCGGGCTCTAAGAGCTTAGACAGGGTTGCGGCTGCCGCTTTTTCGGTGAATACTACTAGCCATGATGAGCCCCGGACGCTTTCTTTTTATCGCACTCGCTGCATTCTCCCTCTCCTCCTGCGCTATTCTTGGCGCCGCCTCCAAACTCGGGCCCGTCCTCTCGAGCGAGGAGGACCCCGAGCTCGTAGCCGGCGCCCTGCCCAGCTTCATCATAGCCTCCGAAGCCCTCTACGAGGCAGATCCGAAGAAACAAGATAACGCGGTTACACTAGCCTCCCTTTATGTAATGTACGCCAACGTCTTCGTACAGGGCCCGGCCTCAGAGCTCCCCGACGAGAAGTTCGAGGAGAGACAGACCGCCTTCGAAAGGGCCGGCGCCATGTACCGCAAGGCTTTCCGCATCCTCTCGGGTGCCCTCGACTCGCGGGCCGCCGGCCTCGTCGAGGCGACAGTGGACGGCTCTCCCAAAGGCGTCGCGGCCCTCGCGCGGCTCGGAAAGGCGGACGTCCCCCTCCTCTACTGGAGCGCGGCCGCAGTGCTCGCGGGATTCGGCCTCAATCCATTGGACTTCAAAAGCGCGCATTACCTTGGCGCCGCGCCGCGTTTCCTCGAGCGAGCGGCGGCGCTCGATCCCGGCTGGAACAAAGGCGCGATATATGGCCTCTATCTCTCCTACTACGCGGGCATGCCTGACTACCTGGGAGGCGGCATGGCCAAGGCCGAGGAAGCCTATGCAAAGGCCCTCGTCTATTCGAAGGGGGGAAGCGCCTCTCTCTTCGTCACCTACGCGAGCTCGATCTGCATACCCAAGGATGACTATGAGGGATTCAAGGCCGCGATAGAGAAGGCCCTCGCCATAGATCCCGATTCGGTCCCGGAGTCCAGGCTCGAGACGGTCATAGCACAGAGGAACGCGCGCCGCCTCATGAAAGGGGCGGGCGATTACTTCATGAGTACGCAACAGGGGGAAACACCATGAACAAACACAATCGCGCGGCCTTCGTCCTCTTTCTCGGCCTCGTCCTTGGCTCGGGACTCCTCGCGCCCGAGCTTTTCGCCCAGACGGTAACGCTCAAGCTGGCGGCAATCGTGCCGGCCAATAGCCCCTGGGACCTCGGCCTCAAGCGCCTCGCAGCCGACTTCGACAAGGCCTCGGACGGGAAGGTCAAGATAGTCTTTCCGCAAAGCGCCCGCGTGGCCGACGAGTCGGACATCATTCAAAAGATGCGGCTCGGCATGGATGGGGCTCTCTTCACCACCTTCGGGGTCGGGGAGCTCTATCCCGATAGCCTCGTTCTCTCGATCCCCAGCTATATCCGCAGCGACGCCGAGTTCGACGCGGCCCTCGCCGCCATGGAACCCCTCATAAAGGCGAAGCTCGGCGACCGCTATGTCGTCCTCGCTTTGTCGAAGGGCGGATGGGTGCGCTACTTCTCGCGCGAGCCGATAGTCGTCCCCGCCGACGTCGAGAACATCCGCATGTCGATCAGCCCGAGCGACGTGAAATTCCAGACGCTCATGCGGAGCGCGGGAGCCCGCACGGTGAAGGGCACGACCTCGGACTTCATGCTCCAGATCAACTCGAACACCGTCGACGCCTGCTGCACGAGCCCAATATACATCGCGAGCCTATGGTCCCAGCTCCGAGGCAAGGTCGCCTACATGTCGAGCTATAAGGTTGCGCCGTTCATCGGAGCGATCATCCTCAACAAATCGAGTTGGGACAGAGTGCCTGTCGAGCTCAGGCCAAAACTCGAGGAGATCGCGCGCAGCATGGCCACGCAGACCAGCGCGGAAAGCGCGAAGCTCGAGGCCGATGCGATCGCCTCTCTCGACGGCATAAAGTCCCCGCCCCAGAGCGCGGCGCAGGCCAAGCTCTGGGCCGACTTCGTCGCGCAGAAGCGCAAGACAGTCATCGCGCAGCTGTTCTCTCCAGAGATACTCGACACCATGGACGCCGCCTTGGCCAAGGTCCGCGAATAGTGGCCCAGGCGGAGAACGTCATAGCCCGGGCGCTCAGGGCTGGCCTTATCGCGATAGCCAGCCTCTCAACGCTGGTAGTCATAGTCCTGCCCGTGCTCGACCTCGCCCTCAGTCGGATATTCTGGAAGGGCATCGCAGCCGCGGGCCCCTTGGCTGACCACGGAACCTTCGTCCTCGCCTTCGCGGCCGCCGCCCTCGCTTCCCTCGACAAGCGGCACATAGCGCTCGGCTCGGGCCTCGAGCGTAAGGGGATACTCTCCGTCCTTACGGCCTTCGGCGACCTCGTCGCGGCCTCTACTCAGACTTGTCTCTTCTGGGCTGCCCTCTCGTTCACCTTAACGGGCTTCGATACCGCGGCCAAGGTCTGGATCATACCGACCCAAGCGATCGTCGCGATCATGCCCCTATGTCTAGGCCTCATGACCGCCTTCTCCGTCAGGGACGCAGGACCGCAGGCCTCGCGCAAGATCGCCGCCATCCTCGGCATCGTGCTCGGCAGCATCCTCGCCTCATCGTCGATCCGCAACTTCGCCGTCGCCGCCTTTGCGCCCTCAGGCGGCGCGGCGCCCGCCTGGCTTTCTTCCCTCGCGGCCGTTACGCAATCCTTCGTCGCCAAGTACGGTCTCTTCCTCGGCATAGCCATGGCCCTGACCGTGCCCTTCGGCGCGCCGATCTTCACGATTCTCGGCGGCTTTGCCTGCCTGCTCTTCGTCAGCTCGGGCTCCTACATCGAGCTCGCCTCCAGCGAGGCCTACGACCTTCTCAAGGGCGGCTCGATATCGGCCCTCCCCCTCTTTGGCATAGCGGGGATACTCCTCGCGGAGTCGGGCGCGGGCAAGCGCTTCGTCTCCGTATTCCGCGAGCTCTTCGGCTGGTTCCGCGGCGGGGAGGCGATCGCCGCGGTCCTCGCCTGTGCGGTCTTCAGTACCTTCACGGGAATCAACGGCGTCACTATCGTAGCGTTAGGCAGCATACTCGCCACGGTGCTCTCCGAGGCGGGCGGCCTTTCCGAGTCGCGCGGCCGCGGCCTCGTGACGGCTTCGGGCGATATAGGGCTGCTTCTTCCCCCGAGCGCCGCGGTCATCGTGTACGGCGTGAACGCGCAGTTCCTCTACGGCCCCGGAGAGGGCTTCACGATTGTATCCCTCTTCAAGGGCGCCCTGGTGCCGGGCTTCCTCCTCGTCGGCGCGATGTGCGCCGTGGGCGTGTTCCTCTCGCCCAAGCGGAGCGGCGCGGCGGGCGTAAGCGCCCAACCGGCGCGATCGTTCAACGGGCGCGCCGCGCTCAAGGCGGTTAAGCCAGCGGCCCTCGAGCTCCTGGTGCCCATTGCCGCGATCCTCCTCTATTTCACCGGCTTCGCCGGCCTTCGGGAGATCGGCGCCCTCACCGTCCTTTACATCGCCATCGTCGAATCGCTCGTCAAGCGAGAGCTCGGGCCGAGGAAGCTCATAGGTGCCCTGGGCAAGGCCTTCACCATCGTGGGCGGCACACTCATCATCATAGCGGTCGCGCGGGGACTGTCCTTCTACCTCATCGACGCCAACATGCCCGCGGCCTTCGCGGGATGGATCACCTCGCGCGTGGACTCTCGCTTCCTCTTCCTTCTCCTCGTAAACCTCTTCCTTATAGTCGTGGGCTGCCTCATGGACATCTTCTCGGCCATCCTTATCGTCTCGCCCTTCCTCATCCCGCTCGCCCAGTCATTCGGCGTTGGGGCGGTCCAATTCGGCGTCATCTTCATCACGAACCTGCTCCTCGGATTCCTCACCCCGACGGTCGGCATGAACATCTTCCTTGCGAGCTACACCTTTCATAAACCGATATCGCGCATCGTGCGCGACGTCTGGCCCTTCCTCCTCGTGCAGATTGCGGTGCTTCTCCTCGTAACCTACGTGCCCGGCCTCTCGACCATCTTCAAATGATCGGGCATACTCAGGCCGCTATGAGCGATACGAACGAGAACAAAGGTGTCATCATCTATACAGACGGCGGCTGCTCGGGCAATCCCGGTCCCGGAGGCTGGGCCTTCGTGATCCGCGTTACTCCGAGCGGCGCGGAGATCAGGGGCTCGGGAAGAGAGAAGGCCACCACCAACAACCGCATGGAGCTGCGCGCGGTCATCTCTGCCCTCGAGGAGGCCGAGCGCCAGGCACCCGGAGAGCCAGTAATAGTCAACACGGACTCGCAGTACGTGAAGAACGGCATCGGCTCCTGGATCGTGGGGTGGAAGCGCAACGGCTGGAAGACAGCGGACAAGAAGCCGGTGAAGAACAAGGAACTCTGGGAGGAACTCGACGCGGTGGTCTCGCGCGTTAAGCCGCGCTTTCTCTGGGTGAAGGGCCACGCGGGCGTGGAAGACAACGAGCTTTGCGATCAGATGGTGCAGGAAGAGATTCGCAAGATCCGCTAGAGTAGAAGCGCATCGCATGCTGCAAGCAGCTCCCATGCAAGATGGCCTAAGCGGCGTAGGAACAACTATGAGCACCGCCGTTGGCGGGTCCTGTCATACAGAGCAAAGGGCCTCGCTCCGCGAATAGACTCCGCGAGGTCCTTTGCTCTGCATGACACCCGCCCTTCAACGGCATCGATTATGTCTGGGCTGCGTCCAGGCCGATCCCGCGATAGCGGGATTACAATCACATTCCTCTCGGCCCTAGCGAAGCGTTTGGGAGACTTTGCTGCCTGCCTAACTGCTGATTCCTGTAAGGATTACGAAATATTCTAGGCAGCGGATTAATTACTCCTGACAGCAGCAGTAAATTCCATGCCTTGAAAATTTTATTTTCACGGTTGCAGGATTTAATCCTCACGGCGGTAGAATTGAATAGTACTGCTGGGGGGACTAACACTTCGTTACGCTGGGCCTTCCGAGAAGGCTTCTGCGAATGATTGCCTTACGAATACCTTCGATAGTAGGGCGACATGCTCCGCATGTCGCGAAATCAAGGAAGGTTTCGTGTAAAGGCCTTCATTGCGACACACCCTTCGGTCGTGTCGCCTATCTAATGAAAGCCTTAATAACGGCCTAGGCATGCGACGTTTTCGCTTCCTGCCGTGGCTTTCGGGGCGGCGGAGGAGGAAAAGCGTTGGCCCGACTTTCTTCGGAGGGACGACGCTTTCCCTCCTCCTCCGACTTGCCCACGGCAGCGAGTATAAATGTCGAGCGGCAGTAATATATTGGAATATCCACGCTGAGTATTTCTACCAAAAGTAACTTGACTATTTATTTCGCGACGTGCTAGTCTCAGATACGAAGGTTATGGCAGCAATGCAAGCGCGAAATCAATTCGCTAACGGCTCGGGAGTCTCTTCCCATGCCGTGGGAAAGCTTTCCTGCAGCCGTCCTTCCCTCCGCACTTCATCCTTCCTCTACTCCTACTTTTACTTCTTCTTTTATTCCTACTGACGCTCCTTCGGCGACCGGCCGGGCGAAGAGAGCACGGAAAGCCCACCAAGGCCGGACGCGCCAGACAAGTCTGGCGGCGCCAGTTTAAACTGGCGAGGCCAGCTTGACTGGCGAGGCCGGCGTCGTCGGCTTAAACCATCCACAGTGATTGCTTTCAGAGGAATGTCGCGATGAGCGATATAGCTATAGGTAGGATTAGCCCACATTTATCGGAGCATGGCGAAAGCTTCTCCCATCCGATCGAAGGCGGCGGACAGACGCTCGTCGGAAGAGGCGAAGGAGAGGCGCAGACAGCGGTCGTCGCCGAAGGCCGAGCCCGGCACGAGGGCTACGCGGGCCTCCTCGAGGAGAAACTCGCAGAAGTCGTCGGAGGAGCGGATCGCCTTCCCTCCTACGCTCTTCCCGTAATAGGACGAGACGTCGGGGAAGATGTAGAAAGCGCCCTCGGGCTCCACGAGACCGAGGGCGGGGAGTTCCCTCGCGCGCTCGAGGACGAGGCTCCGCCTGCGGCGGAAGGCAGCCTGCATGCCGCCTATGAGCGTGACGCCCGACTCCAGGGCGGCGAAAGCGGCGCGTTGAGCGATCGAGGACGCGTTCGTCGTCATCTGGCCCTGAAGGTCGATGCACGCCTTGACGAGAGGAGCGGGGCCGGCGAGGTAGCCAATGCGCCAGCCCGTCATCGCGTAGGCCTTGGATACGCCGTTTATCAGGACCGTCCTGTCCGCGAGGCCCGGGATGGACGCAGGGCTCGCGTGCGAGAGCCCGGTGTAGTCGATATGCTCATAGACCTCGTCGCTCACGACCCAGACGCGGGGCCTGGCCTCGAGGACGTCGGCGAGGGCCTCGAGCTCGGAGCGCGAGTACACGGCGCCCGAGGGATTCGAGGGCGAACAGAGAATAATCGCCTTTGTTCGGACGCTCATCGCGGCCGCGAGGGCCGCGGGACGGAGCTTGTATCCCTCGGAGGCGAGAGTCGGGACGGAGACGGGGATACCGCCCGCGATCTTCACGAGTTCGCAGTAGCTCACCCAATGAGGAGCAGGGATGACGACCTCGTCGCCGGGATCGACAAGGGCGAGGAGGCTGTTCGTGATGCAATGCTTCGCTCCCGCGGAAACCATCACCGAAGAAGGCTGATAGGAGAGGCCGTTCTCCCGCTTAAGTTTGCGAGAGACAGCCTCCCTCAGATCGTTGTAGCCGGCGACGGGCGTATAGAAATTGTTGCCCTCGTCGATCGCCCTTTTAGCGGCCGCGCGCACAGGTTCGGGCGTAGGGAAATCGGGCTCGCCCACCGTGAGATCGATTACATCGACGCCGCTCTCGCGCAAGGCTCTCGCCCTCTGGTTCATCGCAATGGTACGGGAAGGCGAAAGGCTGCGCACGCGCAAGGAGAGCTGATCCACGATAAAGGCCTCCGATATATTTCCGCAATTTATACGCATAATTCTGCGGTTTATGCAATACGAGACGCCTCATCGTCCCGAACAAATGGAGAAGAATCAGCATGAACAACTTGAAACTAACCGGAAAGAAGCCCGGCGAGAGCCGAAGCGTCATCGAAGTAGGCGGCATCCGAGTCGGCGAGGAGTTCGTCGTGATCGCGGGGCCCTGCTCGGTCGAGACCGAGGATCAAACGGTGCGCACCGCGGTCGCAGTGAAAGCGGCGGGCGCGAAGATGCTCCGCGGCGGGGCTTTTAAGCCGCGCACCTCGCCCTATGCATTTCAGGGCCTTGGCCTCAAGGGCCTCAAGATACTCGACAAGGCCAAGCGAGAGACGGGCCTGCCTATCGTCACCGAAGTAGTCGACACACGCGACGTCTCCTGGGTCGGCGAGTACGCCGACGTCCTCCAAATCGGCGCGCGCAACATGCAGAACTTCTCCCTCCTCCGCGAGGCTGGCAAGTCGGGCAAGCCCATACTTCTCAAGCGCGGCATGTACTCCACCCTCGAGGAGTGGCTCAACTGCGCGGAGTACATCCTCGCGGAGGGCAACGACCAGGTCATTCTCTGCGAACGCGGCATCCGCACTTTCGAGACCTACACGCGCAACACCCTCGACCTGTCCATGATTCCCGCGGTCAAGGCCGAGAGCCACCTGCCGATCATGGTCGATCCTTCGCATGGGACGGGGATCAAGTTCATGATCGAGCCCATGAGCCTCGCCGCTATCGCCGCCGGCGCCGACGGCCTCGAGATCGAGGTCCACATAGATCCCCCCTCGGCTCTCTCGGACAAGGACCAGCAGCTACGGCCGGAAGAGTTCGCGGCCATGATGAAGCGTCTCTTCGAGCTGCGCGAGTTCATGGTCGAAAAGAACGAGAAGGCCGCCGAGACAACCAAGCGGGGAGACCTCGATAAGGGTAAAGGCCCGTCGGGTTCTCGGGACGTCTTCGCGGACGCGACGGACTAAGCGGCCATGGGAGAATCGAGCATTACGATCCAAGGGGCGAGCGGCAGGCCTTCGCGCGTCTCCTTCGGCCCTCTCTCGGGCCTGGGCGAGGAGATCGAGAGCGCGAAGACGGTCATCGTCACCGATCCGGAGATACAGAGGCTCCATGGGAACGAGCTGCCCTCCTGCCCCATCGCCCTGGTCGAGCGAGGCGAGGCGGCCAAGTCGCTGTTCTCCCTCGAAAAACTCTACGGCCGATTCCTCGAACTCGAGCTCGGCCGCGACGGCACCGTGCTCGCGGTGGGCGGCGGCACGGTCTCCGACCTCGCGGGCTTCGCGGCCTCGACCTGGCTTCGCGGCGTCGATTTCGGCTTCGCGCCGACCACCCTTCTCGCGATGGTCGACGCCTCGGTAGGCGGCAAGAACGGCATCGACTATCACGGCGTCAAAAACCTCGTCGGCAGTTTCTCGCAGCCGCGATTCGTGCGCATCGACGTCTCGCTCCTGGACAGCCTCCCGGACAGGGAGTTCGCCTCGGGCATGGGCGAGGTGGTCAAGCACGCGGTCATCTCGGGCGGAAGCTACTTCGAGCTTGTCCAGGCCTCGGCCCCCAAGCAGGCGGGATGCCGCGAAGCCACCCATCGGCTCGACCAAGCGACGCTCGAGCGCATCGTGCGCGGCTCCGTCGAAATAAAGGCGGCGGTCGTCTCGGAGGATGAGCGCGAGGCCGGCCGAAGGCGCGTGCTCAACCTCGGCCACAGCGCGGGGCACGGGATCGAGGTAGCGACGGGAATCCCTCACGGGCACGCGGTCGCCGCGGGGCTAGGCACCGCCTGTCGCCTGGCGGTAAGGCTCGGGAGACTCGGGCAGGATGACTGCGATCGCATAACCAGCCTCATCGAGGCCTGGGGTCTGCCTCCTTCTATTGCGGAGGCTGCAGAGGCGGGGCGTGTCTCCGACTCGCTCCAGCTGCGAGAGGCCGTCGCGAAGGCGGTCGCATCCGACAAGAAACGGCAAGGGGGCGACATACTTATGGCCCTGCCCGAGGCTATCGGCAAAGTCGTCATTGAGGCAGTGCCTCTTTCAGATCTCCAAGCTTTCGTTATGGAGGCGCCATGAACAGCTTCGGCCGGATTTTCCGCGTCGAGATATTCGGCGAGTCCCACGGGCCGGCGGTCGGTGCCATAGTCGACGGCTGCCCGCCGGGCATCGAACTCTCTTGCGATGACCTCGAGCGCGACCTCGAGCGACGACGCTCAGGTGCGGCGGGCACTACCGAGCGCCATGAGGCGGACCTGCCGGATATCCTCTCGGGCATTTACAACGGGCGCAGCACCGGCTCGCCCATCTGCATCGCCTTCCGCAACGCGGACACGCGTTCCTCCGACTACGAGGACTTCAAGCGCGTGCCGAGGCCGGGGCACGCGGACTTCACCTCTCGCTATAAATACGGCGGCTTTTCCGATCCGCGCGGATCCGGCCACTTCTCCGGCCGCGTCACCGCAGGTCTCGTGGCTGCCGGGGCGATAGCGAAGAAAGCGCTCGCTGCCGACACTACGAGCGATATCGTCTTCGAGACGCGCATACTCGAGGCGGGCGGCAGCGCAGACATCGCGGCGGCAGCGGCCGCCGCCAAGGAAGCCGGCGACTCTATCGGCGGCCTCGTCGAGATCCGCGTCCGAGGCCTAAGGGCGGGCCTCGGCGAGCCCTTCTTCGACGCGGCGGAGTCCGTCATAGCCCATGCCCTCTTCGCCGTACCCGCGGTGCGCGGAGTCGAGTTCGGGGATGGCTTCGCCGCTGCTCGCATGCGCGGCACCGAGCACAACGATCCCTTCGTCGACGCGTCGGGCAGGACCTCGAAAAACGGCTCGGGCGGCATCAACGGCGGCATCACGAACGGCAACGAGCTCGTCCTCCGCGTGGCGGTGAAGCCCGCATCCACAGTATCCGCGCCGCAGAAGACTCTAGACTTCGAATCCGGCGAAGAGACCACACTCGCCCCCGGCGGGCGGCACGACGCGTGCATAGCATTGCGCGCGGCCGTTGTCCTCGAGGCGGCCTGCGCGGTCGCCCTCGCCGATCTATCGCTCGTTTCCCGCGCGACGAACGCGCGGTTGGAGGAATGATGACACTCAAGGAAATCAGGGACGACATCGACCGAATCGACGCCAAGATGCTCGCGCTGCTCGACGAGCGCATGGAGAAGGCCCTCCTCGCGCGCTCCTTCAAGGCCAACGTGACTGACGCCAAGCGCGAGGAAGAGGTGCTGGGCCGAGTCGCCCGCTCGTCCCGCTGCCTCGCGGAGCCCGAGTTCACGACCGACCTTTGGAAGCGCATCATGACCGAGTCCCGCGCGATCCAGGAGAGCAAACCCAAGACCGTCGGCTTCCAGGGCGAGCACGGCGCCAACAGCGAAGTGGCGCTCAGGGCCTGGGACCCCAAGGCTGCGGCTATGCCCTGCGTCGATTTCTCAGACGTCTTCGACGCGGTGCGCGACGGTCTATTCGACTACGGCATCGTGCCCGTCGAGAACACACTAGGCGGCCTCGTCGGGCCGGTCAACTCGATCCTCATCAATACCGACCTGAAGATCGTGGCGGCCATCGACGCGCCCATCTCGCACTGTCTCCTCGCCGTGCCCGGCGCGGACCACCGAGAGATCCGCTCCGCCTACTCACACAGCCAGGCCCTCGCCCAGTGCCGCAACTTCCTCGCTCGGAACAAGCTGGAGGCGCGGCCGTATTACGACACCGCCGGAGCCGCGCGAATGATCGCCCAGGAGCGCCGCAAGGACACGGCCGCGATAGCCAACCGTTTCGCCGCCGAGATCTACGACCTGGAGATCATCAAGGACGAGATCCAGGATGCGCCCAACAATCGGACGCGCTTCTACGTCATCGCGAAGGAAGCCTCGAGCCAGGCGGGCAACAAATGCTCCGCCGTCTTCTCGACCGACGACAAGGCCGGAGCACTCTTCAAGACCCTCGAGGTCTTCGCGAAGGCCGGGATCAACCTCACTCGCATAGAGTCCGTGCCCGACACTCCTGGCAACTACGCCATCTTCATCGATTTCGACGGTTCCGACGCCGACAGCGAAGTCGCCCAAACCATAGCGGCGGCGAGCTCGGCTGCGCACGGATTCCGAATCCTCGGCTGCTACAACGAAAGGAAGCTGTAAACATGCGCATCCTTATCATTGGAACCGGCCGCATGGGGGCCTGGCTCACCGAGGAACTCTGCATGAGCCACGAGGTCGCGGTGCACGACGCCGACCTCGCGAAGATGAAGTACTTCATCAAGGTGAAGCGCTTTGTCGAGTTCTCGGAGGCGAAGGACTTCGACCCCGAACTCGTTATCAACTGCGTGTCCCTCGGCTACACCGTCGACGCCTTCAAGGCCGTCCTTCCCTACCTCTCCAAGGACTGCATCCTCTCGGATATCGCCTCGGTCAAGACGGGACTCGCCGACTTCTACAAGGAGTCAGGCCACCCCTTCGTCTCGAGCCACCCGATGTTCGGGCCCACCTTCGGCAACATACGCGAACTCCAGGACGAAAGCGCAGCGATCATCTCGGAGTCGGACCCAAAAGGTAAGGCTTTCTTCCGCGCCCTCTACTCGGGCCTCGGCATCCGCATCTTCGAGTACGATTTCGAGGGCCACGACAAGATGATCGCCTACTCCCTCGGCACGCCCTTCGCCTCGTCGATGGTCTTCGCCTCCTGCATGGAGAAGGTGGAGACCCCAGGCACGACCTTCAAGCGGCACATGATCGTTGCGAAGGGTCTCCTTTCCGAGGACGACAGGCTCCTCACTGAGATCATGTTCAATCCCTACACGATCCGACAGCTCGAGCTCATCGGCTCTCAGCTCTCCTACCTCACGCACATCATCCGGGCGCGCGACTCGGAGGAGATGAAAAAATTTCTGGACGGGCTTAGGGCGAACATAGCGGATTAGGGGGAAGCATCCCCGCTATAAACCTGCACATTGTTGCGGCCGGACTCTTTGGCCTTGTAGAGCGCCGAGTCCGCCGCGGACAGGAGATCGTCGGAGAGCTGTCCGTGCCCCGGAAAGACGGCTACGCCCGCGGAAATGGTGATGCGCAGGGAGAGTGCGATACGGTCTTTCCCTACAGATATCTCGGCCTCTTCGATTGTGCGACGCAGCTCCTCGGCTCTCTCAATGGCCGACTCGAGCGTGGCGCCGGGCATTATCACGACGAATTCCTCGCCTCCATAGCGACAGGCGATATCCATCTGGCGTGTCTTGTCCGAGAGAATGCGCCCTATCGACGCGAGCACGATGTCTCCCGCACTGTGGCCGTGCTCGTCGTTGACCCGCTTGAAGCGATCGATGTCCATCATGATGACGCACAAACTCGAGCCGTCGCGCTCGGAGGCGGCTATCTCGCGTTCGAGGGTCTCCTCGAGATAGCGACGGTTGAAGAGGCCGGTAGTGACGTCCCGCACGGCTTGCTCGAATAGGCGCTCTTGGAGAATGCTATTGCGTTCGAGCTGATCGGAAAGCTCGCCGTTCGCCCGCGCGAGCGCCTCTTGGGTTTCCTTGAGGGCAGTGATATCGCGCCCCACGGACTGGATCTCCAAGACGCTTCCCGACTCGACTTTCACTGGACGATAGATCCAGGCCATCCACCGCCTCTTCCCGTCGCGAGAAAAGTTGGGCTCCTCCCTGACCACTGTGGCGTGGTTCCGAACGAGTTCGTCGACCGCTCCGCGGACAATCATGCGCGATTCCTCGGAGATCCACGATTCGAATCTCTTGCCTAGGCTTTCTCCTCGCGAAAGTCCGAAATACTCGCAATAGGCCTCGTTCACGAAGGTGAGGGTCGTATCGGGGAGCCAGCGGCAGACGAGATCGATCTGGTCTTCGACGACACCGAGGTAGAGAGCCTGACTGGCCCGCAGGCTCTCCTCCATGCGCCGAGTTTCCGTTATGTCGCGGAGGATGAAAAGCTCGCCTCGCTTGCGCCCACCCTCGTCGTCTATACACTCGGCCCTGACCTCGAAGCTGCGCATGTCGGCGTCTACAGCCATGGCGACTTCCATACGATCGCCCACGGACAGGGACTTAAGCCTCGAGGCCCAGGGCTCGGGCAAAGCCTTGCCTAAGATGGCGGCTTCCGAGACGCCCAAGGCCTTCCGCGCCGCCTCGTTCAAGTCGGCGACAAGCCCTTGTTCGTCCAGTACGATCGCGAGCTCAGGCAGGCTCTCTATGACGAGATCGCGGGCGATGAACGTGACCCCGCGGAAACGCCCGTTCAAGAGCCCTAATATGTCGCAGACTCCCGTGAAGACCAGAACGATTGGCCCTGTATCGAAACCGCGGATCGGCGAAAGTCCAAGCCCGAAGAAGGCCTCGACCGCGTCGAGAGCGGCGATTCCCACCGACATCAGGATCGCGGTTCCGCTCACGCGCCTGTCGCGGAAGGCCGAGAACAGCAGCAGAGCTATCGGGGTGGAGAGGATAAGTATCTGGTAGATCAAAAAGGGAGGGTAGAGGGCACCGATAGAAAAGCCCAGGGAGGAAAATCCGCTTGAGCGATCCACGGCGAAGCCATAGCGAAAGAGATGATGCCAGGGACTCGATAAAGCGATGATGCCGATGAACGAAGCAAGGCCAACGAGGATCGAGACATTTGTCTTCGAGATCCACGAGCCGCGCCCTGTGTATTCGACCGCCATTATTAATGCCGATACGTTCGTCCCGATGGAAAAGACCAAGGCGGCGTTCCCGAGAAAAACGCGGGCTCCGAGGCTCGGCGTCGAGATAGCCAGCGCGTCGGTGAAAGACCAGGCTGCACCGAAGAGCATCATCGCAGCATGGGCCTGCACCGCGGGGGTCGACTTGAAGTGTAGCGTGAATGCCGCGATAGCCAACAGCGCGACGCCCGAGAGGATGAGCAGCAAGGAGTATGGCGTAAACAGCATAAAAGCGGCATTCCCTCCGAAAGCACAGAGCCCTACCAGGCTAGATAAAGTCTAGTGGCGAGGGACGGAGGAAGCAAATCTATCGGGCTATGATCGCGAGATCCTCGTAAAAGCTCGGCCAGGACTTGGCGACGCATTCCGCGCCATCGATCTCCACGGGAGCCGAAGAGGCGAGAGAGGCGATAGCCGCGGCCATGGCTATGCGGTGGTCGCCCCGGGAGTCCACGCTGCCTCCCGCGATCCTTCCGGAGGCGAGGCCCGACCCGCGCACGCGCATCTCGTCGCCCTCGACTTCAACCTTGGCGCCCAAGGCGCCAAACTCCTCGGACAGGGCCGCGGCGCGGTCGCTCTCCTTGCCCGCGAGCCGCCTCGCTCCGCGTAGAACTGTCATGCCCTCGCATGCAGCGGCGAGCGCGACGAGCGGCGGAAAGAGATCAGGGCAGTTTGAGGCATCGAACTCGAAGGACTCGAGTTTATTTCGCCTAATGCGAATACAAGCGGCTGAAACGTCGACCGCTGCTCCCGCGAGACGAAGGGCCTCGAGGATAGCCCGATCGGGCTGAGAGGAGTTCGGGTCCAGGCCCTCGACCGCAAGGGCCTCGTCGCGGGCGGCCAGAGCTCCAGCGACAAGGAGGAAGGCCGCGCCGCTCCAATCGCCCTCGACCGTAAAATCTGCCGGCCGGTACGACTGCGAGCCTGGTATTCGAAAGAGGCTATAGTCCGGATCGCGCTCCGCCCGAACGCCGAAAGAGCGCATCGTGTCCAAGGTCAAATCGACGTAGCCGCGGCTCGCGAGGCTCTCGACCTCGAGGACGGAGTCCCCCTCCGCCAAGGGCAGCGCGACGAGCAGGCCCGTCAGGAACTGAGAGCTCTCGCGCCCGTCGACCTTGGCGCGGCCGCCGCGTAGGACGCCCCTCACTCTCACGGGAGGGAGTCCCGAAGGCCCTGTCTCGCAATGGACACCGAGCGTAGAGAGGGAAGACGCTAGCATATCGACGCGTCGGGAACGCAAGGTGCCCTCGGCGCGCAATTCGGTCTCACCAGCGTAGAGGGCGGCAATCGGAGAGAACATGCGCATGCACAGGCCCGATTCCCCGCAGGAGAGCGATCGAGTCTTCACCTCGCTCCGTGCGAGAGCCGAAGCGCCTCGTATCTCGAAGCGCTCGCCCCTATCCTCGACCGAAGCTCCGAGGGCCCTGGCCACGCCGATGGCCGCGAGGCAATCCGCGGACCTGCTCGGAGCGCTGAGGCCAGAGGGGCGTCCGTCATCGGATCCCGCGAGGAGAGCGCAGGCGGTCGCTCGTTGCATCGAGCTCTTCGACGCAGGGGCGCGAGCGACACCGCCTACTTCACGATAGGCGATCGATCTCTTCATGCAAGGCCTCCGCGACCGAGCGGGCGCTGCGCCCTTCGGTCGAGACGAGTATCTCGGCCGAGGATGCGTAGGCTCCCCGGCGCTCATTTTCGAGGCCGCGCAGCCTCGCCTCGGGGTCGGTCCCCGCTAGCAGAGGACGCGCGGCAAGCGAACCGCGCTGCTCCCCCGACCGAAGAGCGGCGGTCTTCGGCGATACGTACAGCCAAGAAGTCATGCATCTCTCGCGCAGGAGAACCGCGTTTTCTTCCCTTGTAGCGGCACCGCCACCGACCGATAGAACGATCGCCTCCGGGGTAGACGTTATACGCTCGACAGCGCGCGACTCGCGCTCTCGGAATCCCGACTCGCCCTCGGTGGCAAATATCTCGGGTATCGCCATGCCGGCCTCTTCCTCGATGACCGTGTCCGAGTCGACGAAGGGCAGACGCATGATCGAGGCGAGCGCCTTGCCCACCGAAGTCTTGCCCGCACCCATGAGGCCGATGAGGGCAATCTTGCGGCCCTTCTCGTATGCCCGGCGCGAGCTCGCGAGAAATCTCGAAAGGCGCCCCAAGCCGAACTCGGAAGAGCTGGGAAGGCTTTCGCCCATGAAAAGCTCGTAGGCCGGCAGCGCCTGTCCGACGAGCCAATCCGCACCGTTCGAGACGGGGAGACCAAGCGCGGCCGCGTACTTTGCGAGTGTTCCGGTCTTGTAATCCGCGTCGACGACCGCGACAGAGCGGCCTCGGGGAAACCACGACTCCGGGTCGGGAAGCGCGTCGGCAACGAGGGTGGACGCGATGATGTCCGCGCTCGAAGCTAGTTCAGCCAACGCGTGGAACTCCGCCGACTCGCAGCCGAGAGTGGCGGCTAAAGCGTCGGCCTTCTCGCGCGTGCGGTTGGCGATGACGACATCGCATCCCGCGCTCACAAGGGCGAAGGCGGCTGCCTTCCCAGCCCCGCCTGCGCCAATGACGAGGCAGCGCTTACCGCGTACATCGACACCATTCGCGGCTAGACCGCCGAGCACTCCCGCGGGGTCGGTGTTGCGACCGACGACCCTGCCGCCCGCGAGGGACACGAGGCAATTGACGGCGCCGAGCTCGCGCGCCTCCTCTGAGATTTCGTCGACGAGGGGAAGGGCCGTTTCCTTAAAAGGGGCGGTAAGGTTCATGCCCTGCATGCCCAAGGCCTTGAAGAGGAAGAGCGCCTCTTCGGCGGAGCCGGCGGCGATACGCAAATAGGCGGCCGTCTTCCCCGTGCTGCGAAATAGCTCGCGGAAAAGAACGGGGCTCATCGAGTGTAGGACGGGCTTCCCCGCCACGCCGAGTATCGAAACTTGCTTGCTCATTCTTCCGGCGGCTCGAGGATGAGCTCGTCTATCGGCTTGCCGGAGGGGACCATGGGCAGAACCTTCTCGTCGATCTCGAGGAGGCACTCGATGAGGGCCGGTCTCCGCTCGGAGAGCGCAGCGTCGAGGGATGCACGGAATTCTTCTTCGTTCGATGCCCTGAAGCCGCGCACGCCGTACGCGTCGGCTAGTTTCACGAAATCGGGAGGACGATCGAGGGTAGTCTCCGAATAGCGGCCTTGGTAGAACATCGTCTGCCACTGGCGGACCATTCCGAGCGTGCCATTGTTCATCACGATAATTATGATAGGCAGGTTGTAGTGCGAGATCGTCGCGAGCTCGTTGCAGTTCATCCTGAACGAGCCATCGCCCGCAATGTGCACTACCTGGGCATCGGGGTTAGCCACTTGGGCACCCATGGCCGCGCCGGTTCCGAAGCCCATGGTTCCGAGCCCCCCCGACGAAAGGAAGGTGCGGGGCTTCGAGAAGGGGTAGAACTGAGCGGTCCACATTTGGTGCTGGCCGACCTCGGTAGTCACGATCGTATCGTCGCTCGTCCTCTCGTGGATCGTCTCCATTATGAAGCGGGGATGGAGTCGCCCCCCCAGACTGTGCGCCGAGGGGACTTCCTTCTTCCACGCGTCGATGTGCCCGTTCCAGTCCGTCGTCTCCTTGACCGGCAGTTTCACCACGAGCCGAGCGAGCACGTCCTTCACATCCCCGACCAAGGAGAGATAGCTCGAAACGTTTTTATTGATTTCCGCGGCGTCGATATCGATGTGAAGAATCTTCGCCTTCATCGCGAAATGCGAGGCGTCGCTCACGACACGGTCCGAGAAGCGCGCGCCTATGGCGATGAGGAGGTCGGCCTTGCTCGCGGCCATGTTCGAGGCCTTGGTCCCGTGCATGCCTATCATGCCCGTGAACAAAGGGTGGCGAGAAGGGAAGGCACCCTGGCCCATGAGGCTCAGGGCGACGGGCGCTTTAATGCGCGCGGCGAACTCGAGCAACTCTTCCGACGCCTCGCTTGCTATAACGCCGCCGCCCGCGTAGATGAAGGGCGCTCGGGACTGGGCGATCAGACTCGCCGCCTCTTCGAGCTCCCCGTCGGAGACGCGCCGAGTCGCCTTCGCCCCGAAGCGCGGGTCGCAGCTGCAGCCAGGCGCTTTGGCCGAGCCGCGTTCGGAGGCGGGCTTCCATTCGCAGAGGGCGGCGGTCACGTCCTTCGTGATATCGACGAGAACCGGGCCTTTACGGCCCGTCGTCGCGATCACGAAGGCTTGATCGAGGGTGTCCGCCAAGGCGGCGACGTTCTTCACTATGTAATTATGCTTGGTGATAGGCATCGTTATGCCGGCGATGTCCACCTCTTGGAAGCTGTCCTTGCCGAGGAGTGTATTGGACACATTGCAGGTGATCGCGATCATCGGAATCGAATCCATGAAGGCGGTCGCAATACCGGTCACAAGGTTGGTCGCGCCCGGCCCGCTCGTCGCCATGACGACTCCCGGCCTCCCGGTCGAGCGTGCGTAGCCGTCGGCCGCGTGCGCGGCTCCCTGCTCGTGGGCGGTGAGGATGTGCCGGATCCTATCCGAGCACTTGTAGAGCTCGTCATAGACATTGAGTATAGTGCCGCCCGGATAGCCGAAGACGACATCCACGCCCTTCTCGATGAGAGACTCTACGACGATGCGCGCGCCGTTCACTTGCATGGCGACAAGACCGCCCCACTCGCGGCGGAAGAAACCAATGCCGCATATCGAGCGAGCCAACCGGTCTTCACGTTCGGCTCCCGCGGTTTCCAGGCGGCCCTGCGCCTAGAGAGCTCCTCGTCCGAAACCTCGAGCTCAAGCTTCCCTGCGTCGATGTCGATCGAGATGATGTCGCCCTCGCACACGAGGGCGATCGGCCCGCCCGCCGCGGCCTCGGGGGATACGTGGCCTATGGCAGCGCCGCGAGTGGCGCCGGAGAAGCGGCCGTCCGTGATGAGGGCGGTGTCCGCGTCCCTTCCCATGCCCGCGAGCGCGCTCGTCGCCTCGAGCATCTCGCGCATGCCCGGCCCCCCGCGCGGCCCCTCGTAGCGGATGACGACCACGTCGCCCGCCTTTATCTTGCCGCCGAGGACTGCCGCGTTCGCCGCGTCCTCCGAGTCGAAGACGCGGGCCGGCCCCTTGTGCCTCAGCATCTCGGGCGCGACGGCCGCGCGCGTGACGACCGCGCGGTCGGGTGCGAG
>Ga0326728_10006939_pt1 | contig 29912 bp, 23 predicted proteins | sample MB3enrmetagenome_FD_207602 | JGI IMG/M metagenome (GOLD analysis project Ga0326728, IMG submission 207602) | Lab enriched peat soil microbial communities from McLean, Ithaca, NY, United States - MB31MN | ecosystem: Environmental > Terrestrial > Soil > Wetlands > Peat | place: USA: New York... | reverse complement strand
ACTCAGCGCGCAAGTAATTCACGAACACTTCCCATTCCTGACGCGAGGAAGGCAGCTCGACAAAGCTCGAGGCTTCCCGCTTGGCCCACTCGAGAATCTCCTGATCGCGGATCAAATTGCCGATTCGGAAAGCGGGAATGCCCCATTGCCGCGTGCCAAAGAATTCGCCGGGGCCGCGCAATTTCAAATCGATTTCCGCAATCTTGAATCCATCGTTGGTTTCAACCATGGTCTGGAGCCGCTGCCTGGCCAACTCGTTTCGGTTCTCGGAAGCCACCAGAAGGCAGTGCGACTTCTGGCTACCCCTTCCGATGCGGCCACGCAGTTGGTGCAACTGGGAAAGCCCGAAACGCTCCGCGTGCTCAATGAGCATCACCGTGGCGTTGGGAACATCCACGCCGACTTCCACCACTGTAGTCGAAACCAGGATTTGAACCTCGCCCAGCTTGAAGCGGCGCATTACATCTTCCTTTTCCTCGCTGGGCAACCGCCCGTGCAATAATCCCACGTGAAGCTCGGGGAAGACATTGTGCGAAAGCTGCTCGAACATGCGCACGGCAGGCTTCAGATCGAGTTTCCCTCCCTCCTCGATCACCGGATAAACCACGTAAGCCTGCCCGCCTCGCCGCACCTTTTCGCGAATAAACTCGAAGGCCCGCGTGCGCTCACTTTCTTCCACCAAGCGTGTTTCGATGGGCGTGCGATTGGGTGGCAACTCGTCGATGACGGAGAAATCCAAGTCGCCATAAAGCGTCAGGGCGAGGGTGCGCGGAATGGGAGTGGCGGTCATGACCAGGACGTGGGGGATGACCGCCTTGCGTATCAACCCGAATCGTTGCAGCACTCCGAAGCGGTGCTGTTCGTCCACCACCACCAAGCCGAGCTTGGAGAATGCCACATCCTCTTCCAGCAAGGCGTGGGTGCCCACCACGAGGTTGATTTCTCCCTTGCCCATGCGCTCTTTCAGGTCTGTCTTGTCCGCCGCCTTGCGCGCGCTGATCAAAAGGTCGATCCTGTAAGGCAAGGACTGCAACAACGCACGGGTGTAAAGGTAATGTTGTGTGGCCAGGATCTCAGTGGGGGCCATCAGAGCCACCTGGTAGCCGTTTTCGATGGCCAGGATGGCCGCCTGGATAGCAACGATGGTCTTCCCCGATCCCACATCGCCCTGCAAAAGACGATTCATGGGGTGGGGAGAGCACATGTCGTCCACGATCTCCTTCAGCACACGTTTTTGTGCGGCCGTGGGATGGAAGGGTAAGATGCTGCGAATGGCGGCGCGGGCGCTGGCTTTTGGCTCAAACTCAATTCCCTGCGCAGCTTTGGCCTTGCGCCGTCTCAAGGCAAGACCGGCGCCGACGTTGAAGAACTCCTCGAAGATCAGGCGCACTTGCGACGGGGTACGGAAATTGCACAACTGTTCGAGCGGCTGGTCAGCAGCGGGGAAATGAGTCTGGCGCAAGGCCGTGGCACGGTCTGCGAGCCGGTTCTTCTCGCGTACCGACAAGGGAAGCCGGTCCGGCAGGTTATCCCCGAGGGAGTTCAAGGCGGTCCAGACCAGCCGCCGGATGACCCGCGTGCCAAGATTGCCCATGCCTTCGTAGATAGGCACAACGCGTCCCACCTCGACGGAATCACCGCTCTCCGATTCCTTTTCCGGCAGGATTTCAAACTGCGGCTGAACGATTTCCAAATTGCTCGTGCCGTAGAAATCGCGCTCCACCCTCCCGTAGAAGAAAACGCGCTGCCCTTGGCGAAAGACCTTGCTCTTTTCCAGGTAGACGGCATTGAACCATTTGCAGCGAATCATTCCGCTGGCGTCTCGGGCTGCAAGGTCGTAAATGTAGACGCCCTTCCGAGTCCTCATCAGGCCACAGGTCAGCACCTCCGCAAAGACGGTCGTCGTCTGACCGGGAACGAGGTCGCGAATGCGGGTGATGTGAGTGCGGTCCTCGTAGCGAAAGGGAGTATAGTAAAGAAGGTCTTCGATAGTGCGGATGCCGCGTGCGGCCAGAATCTCAGCTCGCGCTGGACCCACGCCCTTCAGGTATTTCACTTCCGAGGCGAGGGTGAGGTTCGGGGTTGCCATGGCGGTTCAGAATTTCCTATTATAGCTGCAATGAAACGTTTAACAGTGAAGTGGTTCCGATACTTGGTTGCCATTTTGCTTGGCAATGGCTTGTATTTTGCCCTCAATCCCTATTTGCCCCCCGCCGCCCGGCACCACCCTTTCAAGCTTGACCTCGGAACCTTGGTTGATTTCTGGCTTTGTCTGGCGGTTTACGGCCTCCTGGAACTGGGAGTTCTTGTGCATAAGTGGCGCGAACGCTGAAGAATGAAGTCTGTGCGGCGCGGACTGTTTAGTTTTTCAACAGCCGGTCCCATTCCCTCGCGGAGTATCTCACCATTTATCACCATGATAGTAATTTTTTGCTTCTCTAGCGGGAGCACTTCAGATATACTTCTGCTGGCATTTCGGTTCGGAGGGAGCCGCGCATACCTTTGTGAAGGGCGCCGGCGCACTCCCGGCAAGCACCCGAGAGGCTTTTCGTAGTGGGTTTGTATTCCTGTTTCGGGGCGCACGTAACAACCGATAATTGAACGCCTCCTGCGCGCAGAAGGTGCAAGCAAGCACTTGGTTCTTGAAAAGCCCGCAGGCGGCAAAGGTACAGAGGCATATCAAAATCCTAAATTAAGACCAGCGGGAGGATGCAAGAAATGGAAATCAATGGCCAAGTCGGTGAAACGGCAGGGAGAATTTGGCAGGTACTTAACAATGAGGGCCCTCAAACATTTCCGCAACTTAAGAAGAAGCTCAACGGATCCGGTGAACTCCTCAGTTTTGCTTTGGGCTGGCTAGCTCGTGAAGACAAAGTGGGCATCACGCAGGAAAAGAAAATCGTTAAAGTAGCACTTAAATAGTCCCGCCCGAAGTCGTCCGCGGCGGCGCCTGGCAACTCAGAATGGGTACTCCAATTTCCGATTAGAGATCGCCGATGCGAGGAAAAGTCACGGCCCTGCTCATATTTCACCAGGCAAAGCCTTACAGTGACATGGAGGCTGCCCTGGAGAAGCTCGCCATCCCCAGAAGGAGGGTGCAGACCCTGGCCGAAGCATGCCATGTTTTGTCCTGGGTCAATCCGCCCTTGTTGGTCTTCACTGAGAGCGAATTGCCAGACGGAAGCTGGGCTGATGTCATGTCCTTTTCGACGAGGGCTTCTTCACCTGTCAGTGTGATTGTCGTGGGACAGGAAATTGATACCAAGCTTTATGCTGCGGCCATCGAAGTGGGAGCCTTCGATTTCATCGCGCCTCCATTCGATGGCCTGGATCTGGCGCACGTAGTTCGCTGCGCGGCAGACAATGCCTTGGCGCGTCGTCAAGCAGCGGCCAATTCGCGACCCACCGCCCGCCAGCCGCTTCCGATTGCAGTTAAGAGCCGGAGGAGTGCTTGAGTCAAGAACTTAAGAAAGCCCTGCCTGGATAATTATCGAAGGAAGTGGCCTCGTGTTTTCAATGGTTTGCAGTATCCCAACCCATGCATGGCCTAGCCCGCTGACCTTTACTTGACTATATTCCACTACTTTTGTTACAGTTAGACTTTAGATCCCGGGTGAGGTAACTGCCCCGGTAGCCGCTCTTTGGTTTCAACATACTGAAATGAAAAGCCTTATCCGGCAACAGAAAACGCTAATCCGGACCTCCAGAAAGAGGCCGGTCCGCCTTGCACGCTCGCTCGACCATTCTGGTCGCGCTCGATCCGCCAGAACCGCTCATGCACGAGTGGATTCAAGGTCATCCCCTGAGTCGATAGCCGGCGCCCTAGGTCAAGCGGGCAGTTCTCAACTGATTGAGTCCCGGCGTTCTGAGGCTCAGTTTCAGGCGGCAGTCAAGATCTTCGAGCTCGGCGCACGCGCTTTCCAAAGACAGAATTACGAAAAAGCAAAGGAAGTATTCGAGAAGCTGGCATTCAGCGGAGTAGCAGGAGTGGCGGAAAGAGCGCGCGTCCACTTGCGGCTGTGCGAGAAGAAACTCAGCCGCCCCGCTCCCCCACCGAAAAAGGCCGAGGATCTGTATGCCCTCGGGGTGGCGGCCTTGAACTCCCGGCGTCTTGATGATGCCATCGAGTACCTGAACAAAGCTCAGAAATCGGCGCCAAAGCTCGATCATGTTTGTTACGCTTTGGCCGCTGCTTATTCGCTGCGTGGAAATGCAGAGGCCGCTTTGCAGCATCTGAGGGAGGCCATCTCACTCCATCCTCAGAATCGCTTTCAGGCCAAGCGCGACGAGGATTTCCAGGCGCTGGCGACCGATGCCCGCTTTAGAGAACTGGTTTTCCACTCGCACCATTAGCTTCATCGCTTCTCAGGGCAGAGCGACGATTTTATCCGTCGGCTGACAGGCCACAGCGCCTAAGCGTGGCGACATGAATTCGCCGCTACCCGGGAGTCCCATGAAAGTCGTTGCCATTGGTGGCGGTACCGGTTTGTCCACCGTCTTACGAGGTCTGAAGCATTACCTCCGAGGAATCGCCTACCCTTCCGGCCCTCGCGCTAAAATTTCCAGACTGACCGCCGTCGTCACCGTTACTGATGAAGGCGGAAGCTCCGGGCGCCTGCGACGCGACTTCCGCATCCTCCCGCCAGGTGACATTCGCAACTGCATGGTGGCGCTGGCCGAGGACGAGAAGCTCCTCACGCAACTTTTCAATTACCGTTTTTCGGCCGGTCACGGCTTGCGCGGCCACAGCTTCGGCAACCTGTTTCTGGCTGCCCTTACGCACCTGACACGCGACTTTGCGAAGGCAGTTCGTGTTTCGAGCGAAGTCCTGGCCATCCGAGGCGAGATCTTCCCTTCCACGCTTTCCGACGTCCATTTGAAGGCTGAACAAATGAACGGCAACCTTATCTCCGGCGAATCGCGGATCACGAAGACGCGAATTCCCATCAAGCGCTTGCACGTTGTCCCCAGCCGTTGCCGTCCTCTGCCGGAAACGCTCACCGCGCTCGAGCAAGCCGACCTCATCACTGTCGGGCCGGGCTCCGTTTACACCTCGCTAATACCAAACCTGCTGGTTCGCGGGATTCCTGAACAGATTGCACGCTCCAAGGCTCGGAAGGTTTTTATATGTAACCTTATGACTCAGCCGGGCGAATCCCGCGGCTACTCCGCCGCTGACCACGTGCGCGCCTTGCACGAACATGCCGGCCGCAAGCTCTTTGATGCGGTGATCCTGAATGCACAGCCAGTCTCGCCCTCCCTCCGCAGGCGATACGCCGCAGAGGGGGCCGCACCCGTTGTGAATGACTTGGCGGAAGTGCGCGCGCTGGGGGTCCTACCCGTGCTCGCGGACGTGCTGGTCGAAGACCGCGTGGCGCGCCATGATTCCGATCGCCTGGCAAAGCTCCTGCTGAAGCAAGTCGAGGAGTCGAGAAGCTGAGAAGTCGAGAAGTTGAGGAGTCAAGGAGTTGAGAAGTTGAAGAGCCCATCTTCGACATATAGACTCCTCGACTTCTAAACTTGTCGCCCCCCGGAAGAGCCCCTCTTCGACTTCTAGACTCCTCGACTCTCAGGGCCGGTGGTGCGATGGGACGATAAGGACGATGGCCACGGTGACGGCCACGAGCACGGCCAAGAAAACCCAGGCCCCCGGGTGGCCGAAATTGAGCGTGTAGCCGATCCCGAAGCGGCTCTCGACGAACAGTGCCGGATCGTTGCGGTTGATGTAGAAGAGGCCAAGTTTCCAGTATTGGTCGGGCGTGCGGTCGCCCACCGGGGCCACGGCCTTGCAGCGGGCGGCCGCGGCGCCGGCCAAGCGCGTGCCACCCTGGCCAAGCCGCATCATAAGCGCCACGATCGCCACCGTGAAAGCCAGCGAGAAGACGAGCACGGGGATGAGACCCGGTGGGCCGGCCTGCTTGTGCGACAAGGGCAAGAGCGCCGTCCACATAAACAGCAGTGCCAGGAAATATTCAGTGCCCACGATGATCGACACGACCAGAAGCCGGAAGCGGCGCTCGCCCGCGCCCGCCGCTCCGCCCACTCGGATGGGACGTGACCAGCGGAGCATGGCATAAGCCATGAACCCCATCAGGGCGCAGAGCACGGCCCCGATCATCAGCGGTCCGTAGACTCCTCTAAAGCTGCGAGCGGCCCAGTTGTTCGGCTGGCCGTTGGCTCCCCAATGGATGGGGAAGACCTCCGGGATCTGACTCCAGTGCAGGTGCATCCAAATCGCCGTCGCGGCCAACAGGGCGAACGGGGGAAACTGGAGCCGCCATCCACCCGGCAAGCGCGTTTCGCGGGGCACGAGCACCGCTTCCCGGATAGTTGCCGGCGCTGTGGCGTGCGGCAGCACGCGCCCCCGCGCCCGGTAGTAAGCGAAGAAAGCGCCCACGAGCTGCAAGAACAGCCCAGCCAGCGTCACCACCATCATGTAGTTGGGCTCATGAATCCGCGCGGCAGCCAAAACTATAAGGAGAGCAAGAACGCCGAAAACCGTTGCTTCCACCCGGTAGCGATTGAGGATCGACCAGCCCTCCGCCGAGTCGCGGAACTCGGGTGGGACGGTCACTGCAAAGTAGACGTCCGGGCGGGTCAGCCGTGGCATCAAGTAAAAGAGGACGAGACTGAGCCCAATCACAAAGGCCATGACCAGGCTCGGTCCCAGGACCCATTGAGTATTCATTTAAATTCTCCGTGCTGGGCATCGACCCAGCTCGCGATGTCTCGAAGCATGCCTTCGGCAACATGGCCGGGCTTTTCGTAATCCGCCGGCGAGGGCGGGTTGCCCGCCGGCGTGAAGAGGTGGCAAAGGCCGGGATAGCTTTTCATGGTGACGTTGTTATGGCCGGTCAGGGCTTCTTCCCAACCCTCGAAGTCCTTTCTTGTGACTTGGTAGTCGCTCTCCGCCCGAAGCACCAGGATCGGTATCTTCAACCGGGCTACCGTCGCGGCGGGGTCGTAGTCTCGCAAGTCGAGGACGTAAGAGGCAGGAAGCGGTATGCCCAGCATGCTCACCGTCTCGCCTGCCTTGAGCATAGGGCTGTCGTAATCTTTGGCGAATTTCTCGGCCGCTTCAATCTGTTTCTTGGCTCCCTCGCCCACCGGGCCGCTCAGCGTGGAAAGATACTTGATTTGGTCCACGACTATCTGCCCCATTGGGCGCGTACTGCCGGCCATGATGATGATGCCGGCGATCTGATCATCGCCTTCGGCGATGCGGGGCGCCAGCATGCCGCCGAGACTGTGGCCGAGAACGTAGATGCGCTTCCTATCCACTTCCGGAAGGGTCGAGAGGAGCGCCACCGCCGAGCGCGCATCGTCGGTCACTTCCTCTTTGACGGTGAAGTTCGCCGAGTCCTCCGCAGCGTACTTGTGAGTCCGCTTCTCATAACGCAGCACCGCAATACCGTGGCTGGCGAGCCCCCAGGCAAGGTCCTTAAACGGCTTGTTGGAGCCAATACTCTCGTCTTCGTCGTGCGAACCCGAACCCTGCACAAGCACCACGGCGGGGAAAGGGCCGGTGCCGTTTGGCTCTGTCAGGGTGCCCGGCAGTTGCCAAGAGCCCGTGATTATGGAGACGCTCTTTTCGTGGAAGGCGGCGGGTCTCGCGTAATCGGGAGCATTCCAAGGGGCTGCGGCCGCGACCGGGGCGAGGAAGAACCCGGCGATTTTGCTCTCCTTGTCGAAAACCAGCCTCAGGTTAAGAGGGCTTTTCTCAAACGTGCAGGTAAGCACGACTATGTGATAGCCCTGCTGCTCTGACGGGGCCACTTTGGTGATCGCCTTGAATGCGCCCACTTGGCCAAGCGTGGCGTCCCAAAAAGACTGGAACTTCTCAAGCGGCATAGCGGAGGCCATCCTCGAGTCGAACCGAGCCTCCACCTTGTCGTACTGCCGGGCCGCCAGCTCCTGGGTTACATCTTTGGCCAGTGCTTCATATTCTTGGGCGAAAAACCACGGGGTAAGTGTTAAAAGCAGGGCCACCGAGGCCCCTGCCTGAGCCAAAGTCCGATTCATCGCCTTTCTCCTTCCTGGGGAGCTTAACTGAGCCGAAAGCTCGCGGCTCACTGTGCTGGGCGGCACTCCTTCCGCCAGCGCTTTGACCACCACTTCATCAAGTGCTTTCCGGAACTCCGCTTCGGCGCGCGGGGTGGGGGCGGGCGCAGGCCGCTCGATCACCGTCGCGCCACGCCCGCGACGCAGCTCGAGCCACCCTTCTTCAGCCAGTTGCCGATAAGCCCCGGCCACCGTATTGTGATGAACACCAAGGTCCACGGCGAGTTGCCGGACTGAGGGGAGTTGATCACCAGGACGGAATTGACCCGCTAGCAGTGTGGCACGCAGGCCTCTCACAATTTGCTCGGAAGCGGGCACGGGTGAGGCCAAGTCGATCTGAAGGACAGGAGCTTGGTCAGGCATAGTATAATGTACATATACAATGTACAATTACAGACGAAGCCTGTCAAGCCCTTTTTTGGCGCGCTCGATGTGCCCGCTGCAACGCAATGCTGTGAATTCATGGTTTCTTAGCAAGCATTTCCCGCGCTATGTAGGGCCGAACGGCGTTCGGCCCGGGGCCAGCGGCGCTGGCCCCTACAAGTTTGCTCGAGCCGCCGCCACGCCGTGCTGCCTCACACATAGCCCCCGATTGGCGACAGTGCAGATGCCGCCATCACATGCATCAAGATTGGAGTCAAAGGGAAAAGCGTCTGAGGGATTGCTCGCCAAGGGCGGCAGTTTCAGGCTCTTGAACTCTCATGAGGGGGCAACCGACACCTGCCGCAGCCACTGGAAAGACAGAAAACCGATTCCTGCCATTGCATGGAGAGTCAATCGTGTGTAAATTATATATGGGTCCAATGGGAGTTACAGGTGATGTGGTGGGCAGGAAGACGGAGAGCACTCTCCGGGCTCTTGAACTCCCAACGCGCAACTCATGATCTTGTAGGTGAGGTATGTGGCCGCGATTCATACGCCAATTGCAAGAAGTGAACAAAGAGCTGTGGCTTTTGTTGATGATGTTCAGCATTCTCGCCGGCTTGAATTACTTGGTTGCCTCGGACCGAATGATGCTGGGGTTATACGTCTTACCCACCGTATACGCCGCTTACTTCCGCGGGCGCCGTCACGCGACGTTAACGGCCTTGGCGAGCGTCTTGATGGTGATCCTGGTGGTGTATTTGAATCCCCGTTTGTTCGCGGAGCAGGGCACGTTCAAGGTAATCGCCCAGAAGTGGTGGGACATCACCATCTGGGGTGGGACCTTGATCGTTACGGCCTACGCCATGGGCACGCTCTATGAAAAGAAGGAAGCCCGCATCCGGGAGTTACGTGAGACCTACAAGGGCATCCTGGTTATCCTGCGACAACTGACTGCGCACGACAAATACACTCATGACCACTCTTTCCGCGTGGCAGCCTACGCCGACACGATTGCTGGGCATATGGGTTTGAATTCAGATCGGCGTGAAGTCATGCGGGCCGGCGCTTTGTTGCACGACCTCGGCAAAATGGAAACCTCCCGGGAGCTTCTCCACAAGGCAGCGCGTTTCACCGAAACCGAATACGAAGAGATGAAGAAGCACGTGCAGAAAGGGGTGGAACAGATTCAGCCCGTGGGAGGGTTACTACGCCGGATCATCCCCATTATTCTGGCCCATCATGACAGGTTTGATGGCTCGGGTTACCATCCCACCCAGGGGGAGGAGATTCCTCTCGAAGCGCGCATCATTTCGGTTGCGGACGTGTACGACGCGATGACGAGCGATCGTCCACACGCCAGGGCGATGTCACCGCTGGATGCCAAAGAGGTCATTGCCCGAGGCTCGGGGACGGACTTCGACCCGGTCGTCGTCAGAGCTTTCCTCAAGGCGTTTCAAGGCGGAGAACTGGAAATCGATTTCACAGCCTTGGATATGCGCCGCCCCTGACTTTTAAGCCCAGTCTTCCCCAGGCGGAGTGTGCTTGCGCATGAAGTCCGGGTCGAACTCGAGGCCGAGGCCCGGCCCCTGCGGAAGGCTGAACATCGAGTGCTTGATTAGTTGCGACTTGTCCGCCGGCATCTGCTCGACCACGCGCCCGGCGTGCCCCAGGCGGCTTTCGCAGCGGTAGAAATTCGGAATCGAAGCGGCGAGGTGAACCGAGGCAAACGTCCGCACCAGCGACCCGACGTTATGCAGGGCCATGGGCACGCGGCCGAGCGCCGCATAGTCAGCGATCTTCCGACAGCCGCTGAGGCCGCCCGCGTAGGAGACGTCGGGATGAATGTAGTCCACCGCCTGATTGTCGATGAAGGGCTTGAACTCTCGGACCATTTCCACCTTTTCTCCAGTTAGAATCGGCGTCCGCGTTGCCCGCTTGACGGCCAGCCACGCTTCGCAGTACTCCACGTTATCCAAAGGATCCTCAATGAACAGCGGATTGATGGCTTCGGTGGCCCTCGAGACGGCAATCGCGCTGGGGACATCGTACTGGTTGTGACAGTGGACGGCAATGTCGATGCTCTCTCCCACCGCCTCGCGCACGTTGGCGAATCCCCGCGCGATCTTCCGCAGTTGCGCGCTACTCACCTCAGGCCCCGCGCTTTCGCCGGGAAGAGCCTGGAGTGGCTCGATCTTGAAGGTCGTGAAGCCCTCGGGCTGCTCGCGGATGAACTGCGCCCACTCGCGACAGGAAGCCGGGCTGCCCATGTCCTTTAGAAAATCGCCGTGCGAATACATTTGCACCGCGTCCCGCAACGGCCCTCCCATCAACTTGTAAATGGGCAGGTCCAGGATCTTGCCCGCCACGTCCCACAGCGCGATGTCAATGCCGCTGATGAAGGGGATGCTCGGCCGGTAGGGATGAATGACCCCGGTCATGGCCTGAAAATGGCGCTCGATGGCCAGCGGGTCGGCGCCGATCAGGTGCAATTGCGGGATCAGGGCGCGCGCCTTCTTGATATCTACCCCGGTTTCCCCGTACCCAGTAATTCCAGCGTCAGTCTCAATTCTCACCAGACAACCGTCGAATTGAAAGTCCAGTTGCAGCGCTTTAATGGCAGTGATCTTCACCGCGCCGCGCAAAGGCGCAGCCAATGCCTGGAATCTTTCGAGATACAAGCCTGCCGGCAGTAAGAGCGCCGCCTTGAAGAAGTCTCGTCGGGTCGAATTCATAAATGGTTCCTCGCTTGTGGTTCCTTGCCTGACCTAAGGCTCGCTCCTGAACCAGATGTAGGGGCGGTTCGCGAACCGCCCCTACATCGTTCGCATAGTTATACTGCGCCTGCGCTCATAATGCTAGTGCCTGGTCACACTTAACTTGTTACGACGTTACGCCCCCCGCCCCCCGTAGGGGAGAGGGGTCGGGGGGATGAGGTCAAAGCGATGCCTGCGTGTATAATGAGTTTCACGGCTTTGGCTTCTTACCTGTTTCACTAGATCGAGGGTACGCACGGAACGGAGAGAGAAATGTCTGAGCAAAACTTTTCCATATTGATTCTTGCCGCGGGCAAGGCGACGCGCTTCAAGTCCGAGCACTCGAAGATGCTGCACCGGCTGGCAGGCCGATTCTTGGGTGAGTACATTTTGCAGGCCGCGCAGGCAGCAGGACCTGACTGCCTTCACATGATAATCGGGCACGAAGGCGAAGCGGTGCGCAAAGCCTTTGCCCGCCCCGGCCTCGTTTTCATCGAGCAAAGCGAGCAACTGGGCACCGGCCACGCGGTGATGATGGCGCGCCCGGAGCTCGAGAAGTGCTCGAGCCCCACGGTGCTGGCGCTGGTGGGCGACGCTCCCCTGCTGCGCCCGGAAACGCTCCTCGAACTGGTCGAAACCCACCGCCAGGCGCGCACCGCAGCCACCATTTTGACCACCCGCCTCGACAATCCCACCGGCTATGGGCGCATCGTTCGCGCCGGCGGCCGCGTGCGCAGCATTGTGGAAGAGAAAGTCGCCACGCCGGCGCAGAAGCGAATCCGCGAAATCAACTCCGGCATCATTTGCTTCTCGCGAATGCACTTGCTAAAGCATCTCGAGGAACTATCGGCGGAAAACGCCCAGAAGGAATTCCTGCTCACCGATCTCGTCGAAATCTTCAACCGGCATCGCCTGAAGGTGGCTGCCTTCCCCGTAACAGATTCGCGGGAGGTGCTGGGCGCAAATGACCGCGTGGAGTTGGCGCAGATCGAAAAACTACTGCGGCTGCGCAAGGCGGAGGCGCTCATGCGCCAGGGCGTGACGGTGGTGGATCCCGAGGCCACCTACATCGACCCGGATGTGGAAGCGGGCCAGGACACTGTGATCGAGCCGGGTGCGAGCCTGCTGGGGCGGACGCGCTTGGGCAGCGACTGCCACATCCAAAGCTATTGCACCATTACCGATTCGTCGCTCGCCGACCGCGTCACCGTCCGGCCCTGCTCAGTAATCTCGAGCTGCGAGATTGCTTCCGGCGTTACCCTCGGCCCTTTCGCGCACCTGCGGGACGGCGCGGTGATCGAGGAGAACGCGCGCATCGGCAACTTTGTGGAAGTGAAGAAATCGCGGGTAGGCCGCGCCAGCAAGGCTCTTCACCTGACGTACCTCGGCGACGCAACCCTGGGCGAAAACGTCAACATCGGCGCGGGGGCAGTCACCTGCAATTACGACGGCGTGAACAAAAACCCCACCATTATTGAAGACGGCGTCTTCGTGGGAAGCGGCAACATGCTGGTGGCCCCGGTGCGGATCGGCAAAGGGTCCTATACCGCCGCCGGCTCGACCATCAGTGAAGACGTGCCGCCCCGCTCGCTCGCCATCGCGCGCAGCCCTCAAGTCACAAAGCAGGATTGGGTGAAGGAGCGCCGCCCGGCGAAGCCCCCGAGGGAAAAGGCGTAGCATCGAAACTTGAAAATCGAAAATGGAAATTCGAAACTCGAAAATGGAAATTCGAGATTCGAAAATCCACTAAGTCGAATGCGACCTTTCCGAGTTTCGATTTTCGAATTTCGATTTTCGAACTACTCGAAGGCGCCGGCGGAAAACAGGGCATTCACCTGTTGAAGGTCCGCCTCGGTGTCGACGCCGATGGTGTCATCGGGCGCCTCGGCCACCATGATGGGCACGCCATTCTGGAGGAAGCGCAGTTGGTCCAGCTTCTCTGCGAGCTCGAGCGAGGATTGCGGCAGGGAATGAAACAGGGCGAGCGTCGCCCGCGTGTAAGCGTAAATCCCCAGGTGCTTGTAGTACTGAATCCCTCCTTGGGCATCACGGTCGTAAGGGATGGGGTAGCGGGAGAAGTAAAGCGCGCGGCCGGAGCGGTCGGTGACGACTTTGACATTGTTCGGGTCCCGCGCCGCCACCGCGTCCATGGCGACCTTGAGGGTGGTGACCTGAACCTCTCCGCTTGAGAAGGGCGCGAGCAGCAAGTCGAAATGCGCCGGGCGCAGCATTGGCTCGTCCCCCTGGATGTTCGCATAAACTTCCGCCTTCGTCCGCGTCATGACCTCATGCACGCGGTCGGTGGGCGAGGGGTGGCGTCCGGTCAAGGTGACGGGAATGCCCTGCGATTCGCAGTACTGCTTCACTTCCTCGTTCTCCGTCGCCACCAGGAGATCGTCCAGCAGCGGTGAACGCCGGGCATGGTGATAGACCCAATAAAGCATCGGCTTGCCCGCGATCTCTCGCAGCACCTTTCCCGGCAGCCGCGTCGATCCCAGCCTTGCCGGAATGACTCCCATTATCTTTGGACGAGCCTTCATGATCTCTCCCCAGGCCGCTTCGCGAAAGTACTTTCGAGCGCGGTATTGTCCTAATTTGGCTCGCGCGCCCAAAGTAAGACTGCGCCTCCCGCGCCCCTTCCTTGACACCCCCGAAACGGGCATGTTACATTTTTGGGTCTTTGATAGTAGCAGACATTGCTCTCTGTGAGGGTGCCCTTTAATAATGGGCGGTGTTCTAAGCCAGCTCGCGCAACTTTTTATCCAAACCATTCCGACGGTTATTTTTGTCTTCGTGGTGTATGTCATCCTCAGCCGCTTCTTGTTTGGGCCCCTGACCGCCGTGATGAAGAAACGCGAGGAAGCGACCACCGGTGCGATGGCGCACGCCCGCGAGCAGGCCACCGCGGCGGAGGAGAAAGCGCGTCAATACGAAAATGCTTTCCAGGCTGCGCGGCAGGAAGTGTACCGCCAGCGGGAGGCCGATCGGCGAGCCACCCTTAAAGACCGGGAAGCAACCCTAAAACGGGCGCAGCAGCAGTCGGAAGCATTGCTGGGCGAAGCGCAGGCCAGCCTGGCGGCGGAAGTGGCCCGGAGCAAAGAGGAATTACGGGCCACCTGCCAGTCTCTAGGCCAGGAAATAGCCGAGACGATCCTGGGAGGCGCCGCAATCGGTGGCGGGGGAGGAGTCCGGCCTTGAGAGTTTCTTTGCGCCGCGCGTTGGCTCGAGGGCTTTTCGCCGCCTGTCTGCTGGGGCTGGTGGGACCGCCGGCCTCCGCTGGCACCTTTACCCTGGACCGCAGCCTTGCCTCCGCCCGTGTGTCCCAGGATGAAGCAGAAGAGAAAAAGGAGGGGCGCGAGTTACTTTACAAGTTTATTAACGTCTCGCTGCTCGTGGGCACTCTCGCTTATCTCTTGCGGAAGCCCGCGGCCGAGTTCTTCGCCCAACGCTCGGCTTCCATCCGCAAGGGGCTTGAGGAAGGGCGCAAGGCCCTGGAAGCATCCCAGGCCCAGCTCAAGACGGTGGAGCAGAAGTTGCAGCATCTCGAGGAAGAGATTGCGGCGTTCAAGGCTTCCGCGGGGCGGGAAATGGAAGCGGAACGCCAGCGCTCGAAACTCGCGGAGGCCGAAGAGGCGGAGAAAATCTTCCAGGCCGCGCGCGCCCAGACCGAAGTCGCGCTGCGGGCCGCCAAGCTGGAACTCAAGAGCTACGCGGCCGAGCAGGCGGTCCAGTTGGCCGAGGAGATTATTCGCCGCCGCCTGGACGAAGCGGGGCGGAAGAAACTGGTGGAGGATTTTTTGGCCAGAGTGTAGCGCAAGGCTCGCTTTCCAACCTTGCGGCTTTTGCACCGTGAAGAACCGCAGGGCCGAACGGCGGGCGCTGCGCTACAAGAATCTGAAGGTCAGCAGTCATGCCCATGGTCGTTGCAAACCGATATGCCCGCGCGCTCGCCGAGGTGGTGGCGTCAAGCGGTGATTACCGCAAGGTGCTCGACGAGCTTCAGGAATTCGCGCGCGCTTACCGCGAGGGCCCGGAGCTGATGGAAGTGTTCGCATCGCCCGCCGTGGCCTTGCCGCAGAAGATGAAGGTGCTGGAAGCAATCGGGCAAAGACTGGGCCAGTCCCCGGTGGCCCTGAACTTCTTGCGCGTGCTCCTGGCCAACTACCGGATGCCTTTGCTCGAGGAAGCGATCCAGGCGTACCGGAAGATCGCCAACGACCGCTTGGGAATAGTGCAGGTCATCATCTCTTCGGCCTCGGACCTCTCGGCAGTGGAGCGGGAAAGTGTGGCCTCGCGGTTCCGGGAGTTGACGGGCAAGCAGGTGGAACTCGAGTTTCGAACCGAAGGCGAATTGCTGGGCGGAGTCCTGGCCCAAATTGGCAGCACGGTTTACGACGGATCGGTGCGGGGCAACCTGGAGCGGATCCGGCAGCAGTTGACGGCGCGATAGGCTGAAGCAGGCAGGGAGACGCAAGCACATGCCACAGATCAGAGCAGACGAAATCACCAAGATTATTCGAGAGCAGATTGAACACTTCGACCGCGGTGTTTCGGTCACCGAAGTGGGCACGGTCATTTCCGTCGGCGACGGTGTAGCGCGCATCCATGGCCTGGACAACGTCATGGCGGGCGAACTGCTCGAGTTGCCCCACGAGGTGGCCGGCTTGGCGCTCAACCTCGAGGAAGACCGGGTGAGCGCCGTGCTCTTCGGTGACTACGTCAAGATTCAGGAAGGTGACACAGTCAAGCGGACGAAGCGCATCATGTCGGTGCCGGTGGGCGAAGCGTTGGTGGGGCGGGTGGTGGATGCGCTGGGGCGACCCACCGACGACAAAGGTCCCATCTTGACCGACAAGTATCTTCCCATTGAGCGGCTGGCGCCCGGCGTAATTGACCGGCAAAAGGTGCGCGAGCCGTTGCAGACCGGAATCAAGGCCATTGACGCTATGATCCCCATTGGCCGCGGCCAGCGCGAATTGATCATTGGCGACCGCCAAACCGGCAAGACGGCCATCATGCTGGACACTATTCTAAACCAGCGCGGCGGGGACGTGATATGCATTTACGTGGCCATCGGCCAGAAGCGTTCGACCATTGCGCAGGTAGTCAAGACGCTGGAAGAATATGACGCAATGAAATATAGCATCGTTGTGGAAGCGAGCTCCTCCGACCCGGCCCCCATGCAGTACATTGCCCCTTATGCGGGATGCGCCATCGGCGAATACTTCCGGGACAGCGGCCGGCACGCGCTGTGTCTTTACGACGACCTTTCCAAGCACGCGGTGGCTTACCGCGAAATCTCCCTGCTGCTGCGCCGGCCTCCCGGCCGCGAGGCTTACCCCGGCGACGTCTTCTACTTGCACTCGCGATTGCTCGAGCGCGCCGCCAAACTGAGCGATGCCCTGGGTGGCGGATCGTTGACGGCCCTGCCCATCATCGAAACGCAGGCGGGAGATATTTCCGCCTATATCCCTACCAATGTGATTTCGATCACCGACGGCCAGATCTACCTTCAGACCGACTTGTTCAACAGCGGCGTCAGGCCTGCCGTGGACGTGGGCCTCTCGGTGTCACGCGTGGGCGGCAACGCGCAGATCAAGGCCATGAAGCAAGTGGCCGGCACACTGCGTCTGGACCTGGCCCAGTATAATAACGTGGCAGCCTTCGCCCAGTTCGGGGGTGACCTGGACAAAGCCACCCTGGCCCAGCTCAACCGCGGGCAACGCTTGACGGAAATCCTCAAGCAGGGCCAGTACAGTCCTCTGCCCGTCGAAAAACAAATCCTCATCATCTTCGCGGGCGCCAACGCCTACCTCGACGACCTCGAGGTGCAGGATTGCCAGCCTTTCGAGCACGGGCTCTTCGAGTTCATGGACTCTTCCTACCCGTCGGTGGGAAGCCAGCTCATCCAGAAGAAACAGATCGACGAATCCTTGCGAGCGGAGATTCGCAAGATGCTCGATGAGTACAAAGCCAAATTCCTGGCGGAGAGGAAGGCTAAGGCGGCGTGAAGCCAGCCCGCAAAGCGGGCGAAAGAATGTAGCCCATCGCAAGCCCAGGGCTAAGATCTTGCGTCCCTATTGGGGCTTTGAAACGACGGACGGAAGACGATCTGACCTAATTCGAAGCTAGTCCGCGAAAGACTACGAAGTCATGGCCACTTTGCTTGATATTCGGCGCCGCATTCGCTCCGTCAAGAGCACGCAGCAGATTACGCGGGCGATGAAGATGGTTGCGGCGGCGCGTCTGCGGCGCGCTCAGGACAGCATCTATAAGGCGCGGCCCTACGCCAACCAGATGCTGACCTTGCTGGAGAGTCTGGCCGCGCGCGTCGAGCAGCGCGCCCACCCCTTGCTCGCCGAGCGGCCTATCGAGAAGGTCCTGCTGGTGCTCATCACCGCGGACCGGGGCCTTTGCGGGGCCTTCAACGCCAATCTGATCCGCGCCGCCCAGGATTATCTCGAGGCGCAGGGTGGCAAGGAAGTCTCGATTATTGCCGTGGGCCGCAAGGGCCGGGATGTCTTCCGCAAGCGGCCCCTCGAGATGGTTTCGGAGCACATTAACCTGTTTGGGCATCTGGAGTTTTCGAAGGCCCAGCAGGTTGCCAAGGAGATCAGCGACCTTTATACGCAGCGGAAGGTGGATGCGGTTGACTTCCTCTACAACGAGTTCAAATCCATCCTGGCGCAGCGCGTGCGGGTGGAGCGGTACCTGCCCGTAAAACCGGTGCAGCCCACGCCCGGCGAGGCGTTAATCGACTACATCTACGAGCAGCCGGCGGCGGAAATATTGAACGCCTTGCTTCCGCGCTACGTGGAAATCGAGGTTTATCGCGCCCTGCTCGAATCCCAGGCTGCGGAGCTGGCCGCCCGCATGACGGCAATGGATGCGGCCACGAACAACGCCTCCGAATTGATCGACTCGCTCACGCTGCATATGAATCGCGTGCGCCAAGCGGCCATTACGCGCGAGATCATCGAAGTGGTGAGCGGAGCAGCGGCGACGTAAGAGTCGAGAAGTCAAGGAGTTGAGAAATAAAGGGCCAAGAAGTCGAGAAGTTCAGAGGTCAACATTTGAAGGCCGTGAGACTTTTTACTCCTCGACTTCTCGACTCCTTGACTTCTCGACTCTCATCCCAACCGAGGAATTCGCATGAGCAACGAGCAGCACATTGGCAAAGTCGTGGAAATTACAGGCCCGGTGGTGGTGGCGGCGTTTGGGAGCGATCATCTTCCGCCCATCTATAATGCGGTGCGCATCATTTCCGAAGGCTTTGATGTTCCGCAGCCCATCAATGTTATCGCGGAGGTCGAACAGCACCTGGGCGAAGGACGCGTGAAATGCGTGGCGATGGAGCCCACGGAGGGCATGGTTCGGGGCATGAAGGCCATCGACCTCGGCGAGCCGATTACCATTCCGGTGGGCAAGGCGACACTCGGGCGCGTGATGAACGTCATCGGCGAACCTGTGGACAAGCTCGGGCCGATTTCCTCGCCCACGCGCTATCCCATCCACCGCCATGCGCCCGAGCTCGAAGAGCAGAATACCAACCTGGAAATGTTCGAGACGGGGCTCAAGGTGGTGGACCTGCTCGAGCCGTATTTGAAAGGCGGCAAGACGGGGTTGTTCGGCGGCGCGGGCGTGGGCAAGACGGTCATCATCATGGAGCTGATCAATAACGTCGCGCTCAAGCACGGCGGCGTTTCGGTTTTTTCCGGGGTGGGCGAGCGCACCCGCGAGGGTAATGACCTGTGGCTGGAAATGCAGGAGTCCGGCGTGATCGTGCCCGGCGACTCCAATAAATCCAAGGCAGCCTTAATCTATGGACAGATGACCGAGCCTCCCGGCGCACGGCTGCGCGTGGGCTTGACCGGCCTCACCGTGGCGGAATACTTCCGCGACGAGGCGGGCCAGGATGTGCTCCTGTTTATCGACAACATTTTCCGTTTCACTCAGGCGGGCTCGGAAGTTTCGGCCCTGTTGGGGCGCATGCCTTCCGCCGTCGGGTACCAGCCGAATCTCTCCACGGAAATGGGCGAGCTGCAGGAGCGCATCACTTCCACCAAGAAGGGCTCCATCACCTCCGTGCAGGCCATTTACGTGCCCGCCGATGACCTCACGGACCCCGCTCCGGCCACCACTTTCTCGCACCTCGACTCGACCACAGTGCTCTCGAGGCAACTGGTGGAAATCGGTATCTATCCGGCCGTGGACCCCTTGGCCTCGACTTCGCGCATCCTCGATCCCCGCATCGTGGGCCAGGAGCACTACCAGGTGGCCAGGGCCGTCAAGGCGATTCTCCAAAAATACAAGGATCTCCAGGACATCATCGCCATCCTGGGCATCGATGAGCTTTCCGAAGAAGATAAGCTGACGGTGGCGCGGGCGCGAAAAATCCAGCGCTTCCTTTCCCAACCCTTCTATGTGGCGCAGCAGTTCACGGGCCTCGAGGGCCGCTACGTGAAGCTCGAGGACACCATCCGCGGCTTCAAAGAGCTGGTCGAGGGCAAGTACGACGACATTCCCGAGCAGGCCTTCTACATGATGGGCACTATCGATGAGGCGCTCGAGAGGGCGGAAAAACTCAAGGCGGCAGCCTGAGAACAGTGAAATACCTTGCTGTGGAGGGAGATCGGGGGAATAAAGGGGCCGGCACTCTTCGACTCTTGACTCTCGACTCCTTGACTGTCTTATGAGCGACCTTCTTCCCACTGAACTGGAACTGAACATCGTGAGCCCAGACCGGCTGGTGGTGCGCGACTCCGTCAGCGCGGTGACCGTGCCCGGCAAGGGCGGATATCTCGGGGTGTTGCCCGGCCACGCTCCCTTGCTCAGCGAGCTGGTGCCCGGCGAGCTCACCTACACGCGGGAAGGCGTGAAGCACCATCTTTGCGTAAATTGGGGCTTCGCCGAGGTGCTTCCCAATCGCGTCATCGTTCTGGTCCAAAGCGCCGAGCGCGCTGAAGACATTGACATCGAGCGCGCCCAAAAAGCCAGGCAACGCGCCGAGGATCGCCTGAAAAGGTTTTTGGACCCGCAGATTGACATGGAGCGCGCCCGAGAAGCCCTGCGCCGCGCCATCGCCAGGCTCGAGACGGCGCACCACGGCCAGAGCTGATCATTGCCGATTGCCGATATTCAAAACTCGAAACCAGGGAACCGAAACTCGGAAAACCAGTCCCCGCGATCCAGCGTAGCCGAATTTCGAGTTTCGATTTTCGAACTTCGATTTTCCGCCCCGGCAATCGCCGATCGTCAATTCCATGCACATCCGCATCTACACCACGAGTTGGTGTCCGGACTGCCACCAAGCCAAACGGTTTCTTGAGGAACACCAATTACCCTACGAGGAGACTGATATCGAGGCAGACCTTCGGGCAGCCAAGTTTGTCAAGCAGGCCAACAACGGCAAGCGGAAAGTTCCCACCTTCGATGTTGATGGCCGCATCTTCTCCTGCTCACCATTCAACGCCCAAGACCTTAAACAAGAGTTGGGATTGTAGTTCTTCGTGGGAATGACTGGTTTGTCGCCACCTCCGCGCAAGCCGCGGTCCATGTCTGTACGGAAGAAGCTGGAAGCCCGTCGGCTGACGGGAATGGCGGCTGCTTCGCCCGAACGGCGGTTGTGCCGGGGAAGCTGAAAGTTGATGGCTGACCGCTGATAGCTAACGCCTGACGGCTGAGAGCTGGGGGCTTCGTGCCCCCCAGTGCGAGTCTTGGCGCAAGCTTCGCCGTGCCGATGGCGGGGCGCTTGGGATTGTTACTTGCCGGGCGTGTAGCGCTTTATTTGACGGGCGGTGGGGTCGTAATTCCGTGGTAGAACCAGAACCCGACTATCACCAGCGCCACTACCACCCAGGCTGCCCCTAGAGCGTGGATGGGAAAGCCCAACTTGCGGATCTTCATCTCGCTAACCTTCTGAGCCTCAATGGCTTTCTCTTCCCTCGCGTCGCCACTTAGGGGGATCCAATCCGTCTCTTTCTTGGAAATGCGGGAACGGTAGAATACCAGGACCACGAAAAGGATGGTTACCAAACCCCAAATTGCAAAGAGTGCAATCATAATGTCCATATTTAGCCTCGCTGGAGTCAGACATCCTGTCGCTGCGCAAAAGCCTGACTCCATTAGGCGTGTAGCAACCAGCGTTCCAACATTGGTCAATTCAGCCGTCAGCACTCAGCCATCAGCTATCAGCAGACGGCCACCGGGAGCGAATGGTTGCTGACCGCTGGCGGCAGAAGGCTGGCAGCTCTTTCCCTGACACCCGGCACCGGACACCTGACACCTATTCGTACCGCAGCGCCACCAAGGGATCGACCTTGGCGGCCCGGCGCGCCGGGAGGTAGGTGGCAAGGAGCGCCACGCCGCCCAGCAGCGCCGAGACAATAACAAAAGTGAGGGGGTCTCGCGGGGGCACCTCGTAGAGCAGGCTGGATAGAAAGCGCGTCAAGGCAAGGGCCCCAGCGAATCCGACGCAAATACCGAAGGCGGCCAGGATGATCCCCTGCCGCAGCACGAGGCGTAGCACATCGAGTTGCTCCGCGCCCAGCGCCATACGGATGCCGATTTCGTGGGTACGCTGCGTGACGGCGTAAGTCATCACGCCGTAGATGCCGACCCCCGCCAGCGCCACGGCGAGAAATGCGAATAGGCCCAAGAGAGCCATATTGAATTTGCGAGAAGCCACTTGCTCGGCCATAAACTGATCCATGGTCATGACCTCGTAGATGGCCAGGCTCTTGTCGAGGCTCTCCACTCGCGAGCGCAGCGCGCCCGCGAGGCGCTGCGGGTCCTGCGTGCTGCGGATCACTACGGACATCTCTGAAGACAACATCTGCAAGCTGGGCAAGAAGATCTCAGGCTTGGGCCGCGACATCAATCCTGCTTGCCTCAGGTCGCCGACCACACCCACGATCGTGGCCCAACCCATGTCGGAGATTCGAATCCGCTTGCCAACAGGGTCCTCATGAAGAAAGAAAGTGCGCGCACAGGTGCGGTTAAGGACGACAACCTTAGGAGCTTCGGCGGAATCGAGCGGCGTGAAGGCTCGCCCCGATATCAAAGGGACGCCGATGGCGTGCAGGTAGCCCGGGCTCACGATGTTGATCGCCGCCCCCTGGATCATGTCGGTGCGACCAGGGACGCCTTCGATGTCAAACCCGGCCGACATCATGTAGCCCCACAGTGGCGGCACGGCCACGGCCTCGGCCGAGGAAACCCCCCGCAGAGTGCGGAGACTCGCCAACAGGTTCTGAAAGAAGGCGCGCTGCTGGTCGGGGCGGTGGTATTGATTGTCAGGCAGCCCGAGGCGCGCGGTGAGGAGGTTGTGGGGATCGAAGCCCGGGTCAGTCGCGGTCAAGCGCAGGAAGCTTCTTATCAGCAGCCCCGCGCCCGCGAGCAGGACCAGCGCCAGAGCTAACTGCACCACGACCAGCGCCCCGCACGTCCGCTCGCGGCCAGGCCCCACCGACAACCGCAAGCCTCCCTCCTTCAGCGATTCGCCGGGGTGGGTTTTCGTGGCGGCCAGGACGGGCACGAGGCCGAAGACCAAGCCCGTCACCATTGACACAAACGCAGTGAAGAGCAGCACGCGGTAATCGATGTGGATTTCGGCCAAGTGGGGAATGTTCGCCTGCCCCAGTGTGCGCAAGACGGAGACTCCCCATGCGGCCAGCCCCACCCCGGCCGCGCCTCCCAGTGCCGCAAGAAGCAAGCTTTCGGTGAGGAGTTGCCGCGCCAGCCGCCCGCGGCCCGCGCCCAGTGTCGTACGGATGGCGATCTCTTTCTCCCGCCGGACGGCGCGAGCGAGTTGAAGGCTGGCCACGTTCGCGCAAGCGATGAGGAGAACAAACGCCACCGCTCCCACGAGAACGAGCAGGGCAAGGCGCACATCGCCCACCAGACGCGTGTGCAGCGACATGACTTGCGCTCGCGCCCCCGCCATCATCCTGGCGTACCCCCCCTTGTAGCTGCTCTCGAGTCCGTGGTTGATGAAAGCGAGATTGGACTCGGCGCGCTCGATGGTGGCCCCAGGCCTCAGGCGGGCGATCACATTCATTACGACCCAGTGCGTTTCACCGGGCGCGACCCCGGAACTCTCGCGCAGACTGTAGGGCACATAAAGAGCGGGCTGGAAACTGCCTGGGTACTCGAAGCCCGCCGGCATCACCCCCAGGACGGTGTAAGGTTTCCCGTCAAGCGTGATCGCCTTGCCGACGATCGAAGCGTTTGCACCGAAGCGGCTCTGCCAGAGCTTGTGGCTCAAGACGCAGACTTGCGGCCCGCCCGGCCGGTCTTCTTCAGGAAGAAAAGGCCGCCCCAGCATGGGTGCGACGCCCAGAACGGGAAAAATCCCGCCGTCACTCTGGCGCCTTCGAGGCGCTCAGATTCACCGGCGCCGGTCAGGGTGAGATCTGCGTCGCCGTATGCCGCCATCCCCTCGAAGACTTGATTTTGCCTGGCCCAGGCGAAGTAGTCAGAATCGAAGACCAGAGTATTGTTCTGGCGGGGAATGAAATCGGTGATCCAAACCAGGCGGCCGGCGTCTTTGTAGGGCAGGGGCCGCAAAAGCACGGTGTTCACAACGCTGAAGATCACGGTGTTCACCCCAATGCCCAGCGCCAGGGTCAACACCGCCACCGCTGTGAAACCCGGATTGCGACGAAACGCCCTGAGAGCATACGACAGATCCTGCCGGAGTTCGTCCGGCCAGCGTAAGCCGTGCGCTTCGCGGCATTGCTCCATGTATGTCTCGCGAGTCCCGAGTTCGATGCGAGCTTGGCGCTCGGCCTCTTCTCGGCTCAGGCCGGAGCGCATCAGGTCTTCCGTCCGGCATTCCACATGCGAACGCAATTCTTCCTCGAGGTCCTGCTCCCAGGCAATTCTGCGGGTAACTGCCCGCCACATGGAACGTGTGCGTGCGAACATGCTAAACCTCCTCCGGACGCGCAGAAAGCACGCTGGCCACGGCGGTAACAAGCTTCTGCCAGCCCACTGCCTCGCCGCGCAGACGTTTGCGGCCGGCGGCTATTTCCCTGACACCTGGCCCCCGACACCTGACACCTACTCATACCGCAGCGCCACCATGGGATCGACCTTGGCCGCGCGCCGCGATGGGAAGTAACCGGCAAATACCGCCGCGGCGACCATGAGCAACGCCGCCATCGTTAACGTCAACGGGTCCGTGGGCTTTAACCCATAGAGCCAAGTCGAAATCAACCGTGAGGCTCCAAGCGCCAGAACGATTCCAATGACGATTCCGATCCCCACCAGCGTGAAAGTCTCGCTCAGGACCATTGTGGTGATCTCCCCACGACTTGCGCCCAGCGCCATGCGGATGCCAATCTCACGCGTTCGACGCGTGACGGCAAATGCCATCACACCGTAGATACCTACACAGGCGAGCGACGCCGCGAGCGCGCCGAAGAAGCTTGTTAGCCGAGCAAATAAGCGTTCCTGGAAAAGTGATTCATCGATCTGCTCAACCTGACTCTTCACCTCATAAGGGGCCAAGTTGCGGTCCATCTCTTGTGCTACGCGCCGGACAGCACTCACGAGGTCCAGCGGATTGCCCGCCGTGCGCACTGCAAAGTGCATCGGGCCCATCCAGTCGATTTGTGGCAGGTAAGAGAGATAGACGGTGGGAGGCACCTCCGTCCGCAGGTCGGTATATTTTGCATCGCCCACGACCCCGACGATCTCAAAATCCCTGGCGGTGCTCTCCCCGCCAAAACCGAACCGCCGGCCGAGGGGATTTCCATCGCCCAGAAACTGGTGTACAAATTTCTCATTCACCACCGCTACCTTGGGCGCTCCTGCCCTGTCGCCTTCGCTAATTGGACGGCCGAGCACAACGGGAATTCCCATCGTCTCAAAGAATTTTGGCCCCACCATGTTCATGTAAGTTTGAAGGCGACCGCTGACTTCCCCCGCTTTTGGCGTATATCCGGAGATCCGCAAGTCGTTGATATTCCTGTCGTCTCCCATCAGCCGGAGCACGGACATGCTTACTGATTGTACTCCCGGCAGGGCACTTAGGCGACGAGCCAGTTCCTGATAAAACTCCGCCAGGCGCTGGCCCTTGTAGCCGTCCTCGGTGGGATCGATGCAGAACAGCAACAAATTCTGCCGGTCGAATCCGGCGTTGGTGTTTTCCAGGTTCGTGAGGGTACGTACAAACAAGACAGCGCCCATCAGCAGCAAGAAGGACAGGGCGACCTGCGTGACCACTAGCGTCCGGCCGAACCCCAATCTTAGACCGTGCTGGCCAAGCGCTGGGCCTTGCCAAGTTCGCGGACTCTCTTTGAGTGCGGGTGTAAGGTCCACTCGTGTGCTGCGCAGGGCAGGAGACAAGCCGCACAAAACTCCTGTCAGCACGGAGACCACTGCCGTAAAACCGAGCAGGCGCGCGTCAGGCGCGACGCTCAAAGTAATTGGTTGACGTCCACTCGCCATGAATGCAACCAGCAGGTGCGTGCCCCAGAACGCGAGCATCAGTCCCACTACTCCCCCCAGGCCCGCCAGCAGCACACTTTCAGTGAGCAGTTGCCGTATCAGGCGGCTTCGTCCAGCGCCAACCGCCAGGCGCATCGCGATCTCCTTCTGCCGCGACAAGCTGCGGACCAGAAGCAGATTCGCGATATTTGCGCAGCAGATGAAGAGAACCAGGCCCACCACACCCATCAGAAAAAAGAGTGGTTTGGAGAACTGGCTGCGCAGGTAGGCCAGCCCCTGGCTTCCTGACTCCAACCCCACATGCGGAATGCTTTCCGGCTTGGCGGCCGGTCTTATGTCGGCAGCGATGGCCTGCTGAAAGATCACATCTGCCCGGGCCCTAGCCTCTTTCTCAGTGACTCCCGGTTTCAGACGTCCCATGATTAGTACCCACCAGTACTTTCTTTCTGCGAACACCGCGCCAACCGTCCTTGCCGGCCACCACCTTGGTTCCACTTGGGGTTGGCTGTGAAGGGGCAACCAGACTTCTGCGGCTAGCCCAGGCTGTATTCCATAGAACTCCGGCGGGCTTACACCCACTACGGTGAAGGGAACACTGTTGATAGTGATTGTCCGCCCGACAATGGCGGGGTCGTGGCCGAACCGCCGCTCCCAATAGCCGTAACTGATCACCGCCGCCGGACTCGCTCCGATGCAATCATCTTCCAGCGTCAGGGTTCGGCCAAGCGCAGGCTGCACGCCCAAGGTCGAGAAAAATGTACCAGAAACGAGCCCACCGTTGGCGCGGTTCAGCTGCCCTTTGTAGGCAACGGTTAGTTCGCTGCTCATTGCTGCCAGTGCCAAAACGCCTGAGAACACGTCATTCCTGGTGCGAATCTGCTCGTAGGCTGGGTAGGAAAAGGAGGTGCTGATCATGCGTCCGAACTTGTCCTGGCTCATGTTCCCTGACATGGAGTACATGAGGCCTCCCGCCGGAGACCCCTGCGAGGTCCAGTCGAGCAGGACAAGCTGTTGCGGATTCTGGACGGGCAGCATCTTGAAAAGCACCGCGTCGATAAGGCTGAAGATGGCTGTATTGCCCCCAATGCCCAACGCCAGGGATAGCACCGCCACCGCTGTGAAACCCGGATTGCGACGAAACACCCTGACGGCATACAACAGATCTTGCCGGAGTTCGTCCAGCCAGCGTAAGCCGTGCGCCTCGCGACATTGCTCCTTGTATGTCTCGCGGGTTCCGAATTCGATGTGAGCTTGGCGCTCGGCCTCTTCTCGGATCAGACCAGCGCGCATCAGGTCCTCGATCCTGTACTCAATATGCGAACGCAGTTCTTCATTGAGGTCTTGCTCCCAGGCAGTGCGGCGGGTAACTGCCCGCCACACGGAACGTATGCGCGCGAACACGTTAAACCTCCCCCAGTGTCCTAATTTGGCTCGTAGCGCTGGCCTTCAGGCCACCACCTGCCGACCTGAAGGTCGGCGCTACGCGCAAATCAGAACACTACTAAATTTCCTCTGGACGCGCCGAGAGCACGCTGGTCACGGCAGCCACGATTTTCTGCCAGCCCTCCGCCTCGTCACGCAGGCGTTTGCGGCCGGCGGCTATTTCCCTGACACCTGGCCCCCGACACCTGACACCTACTCATACCGCAGCGCCACCATGGGATCAACCTTGGTTGCCCGGCGCGCAGGGATATAACACGCCAGGAAGCCGACGGCCAACATCAGGGACGACACGAAAACAAATGTTGCGGGGTCTGTGGGCTTAATCTCAAACAGCAAGCTTGACACGACGCGCACAAGCCCCATGGCGCCAGCCAGGCCGAGAAGTATGCCCGCGCCAATCAATAGGGCGCTCTCCCTGAGAACGAGCATCAGAATCCGCGCCGGCGGCGCGCCCAACGCCATGCGCACGCCAATTTCATGGGTTCTCTGCGAGACCAGGTAAGTCATCACACCGTAGAGACCCACCGTGGTCAGCGTCAGCGCCAGCAATGAAAACAAGCTCAGCAATTGTGTGCGCAAACGCGGGGGCGCCGATGCGCCGTACAAAATCTGCTCCATCGTTTGGATCCCAAAGATGGGCTGGTTCTTGTCCACCTCCATGATTGCTCGCCGTATGGTCTGCGCCAAGCTTAAAGGCTCCGCGTGCGTCCGCACGAGGTAAGGTAGGCCAGGAGAGATCCAGGCTTGGAAAAGGGGGAGGTACATTTCCGGTGATGGATCAACCGCGAGTCCGCCCTCGCGCACATCGCCTACTACTCCCACTATCTCCAAACGCTTTTCCCTGCCCATCCCTCCGTACAACCGTTGACCCAGCGGGTCCATCCCCGGAAGGAATTTCCTGACGAACGCCTGGTCGACCACCACCACCGCGGGGGCATCCCTTCCATCGTTCGGAGAGATGAAGCGCCCCTCCACGAGCGGAATACGCATGACGCGAAAATAGTCGGACGTAATCGCTTGGTATACTGCGCTGGTTTCATTGCCCAGTTGGGGCACGGGCTGGCCCTCAAGTCGCACCGGCACTTGGATGCCCCCAGAGAGGGACAACGAACTCGCGAGCGCCACCGCCTCGACGCCGGGCACAGCGCGAATCTTATCAAGTGTCTGTTGATAGAACGAGGCCCGGCGAGCCGAGGGCTCATAATTCGCACTGGACAGGCTTGTCCAAAAGGTCAGCACATTATCTGGTCGAAAGCCCAAATCCACCGAGGTGAGCAGGAGAAGACTTCTCACCATCAAGCCCGCGCCGATTAGCAGGACGAACGAAAGCGCCATCTGGCTGACAAGAAGGAAGCGATTGAGGGAGCGGTGGTCGATTCCTCCTCTGGCCGAGATTATGACCTCTCGACGACCCGTGCGGAGCGCCGACTTCGAACCCGGTAACGCGGGGACGAGGCCAAATAGGAGTCCCACGAAAACTGAGGTGGCAAGCGTAAACAGCAGCACAGGGCTGCTGAGTTGAACCTCCGCAAGCCGCGGGATGACCGTCGTCGATGTCGAGCGAAGCGCGTGAATTCCCCACACCCCGATGGCTAGGCCCACGCCTCCGCCCATCAGTGAAAGCAGAGCACTTTCCGTCAGCAGTTGGCGGATCAGCCTGACCCGGCCCGCGCCGAGGGCCGTCCTCACGGCCATTTCCCTTTGGCGCACTACCCCGCGCGCGAGCATCAAATTCGCCACATTCGCGCAGGCGATGAGCAGCACAAAACTCACCGCTCCGAAAATGATCAGGATCGGGAGGCGGGCATCGCCGGCAACATCTTCCTGCAACGGAACCAGCCTCAATCGCCAATCGGCGTCGTACGAGTGCGCACGCTCGAGCGCGGAGTGGATAGGCCCCAGTTTAGCCTGGGCTTGGCGCGGTGTTAAGCCAGGCTTCAGGCGCGCGATCGCCGCGACGTCGCGATTGCCGCTGGCTGCGTCAACTGGAGAATTCCATGGCAACCAGATATCCGTCTTCACGGGAGGCTCGGTTCCAGGAAAGTGAAAGCCCGACGGCATCACGCCCACCACGGTGTAAACCCTTCCGTCCAAAGTAATCGATTGGCCGACGGCGGCATGGCTTCCCAAAAGGCGCCGACGGAGCGCCTCACTCAGCACGAGGACCTGATCGCGACCTTGGACATGCTCGTCCGGTAGAAACGTGCGGCCTTCGACTGGAGGAACGCCCAGCGTCGAGAAGAAATCCTCCGAGACTCTCACCGTTCTCAAGAGTTCCGGGTCACCGATGCCTGTCAGAACGCTTTCCCCTTCCTGAAAGTAAGCGATTCCCTGGAAGTCAGGGCTCTTCCGACGTATGAAGTCGATGTCTCCGGGGGAATTCATTATGTGGTCACCGCCATTGCGCACGTTCGCTGAATAGATCCGCAGCAAACGACCGGGGTCCTTGTACGGCAGAGGCTTCAGGAGAACCGCGTAGGCGACGCTGAACACAGCCGTGTTGGCGCCGATGCCAAGCGCGAGCGTCAGCACCGCCACCGCTGTGAAACCCGGATTGCGACGAAACGTCCTGACTGCATACGACAGATCTTGTCGGAGTTCGTCTGGCCAGCGTAAGCCGTGCGCTTCGCGACATTGTTCCTTATATGTCTCGCGAGTTCCGAGTTCGATGCGAGCTTGGCGCCCAGCCTCTTCTCGGGTCAGGCCGGAGCGCATCAGATCCTCCGTCCGGCATTGCACATGCGAACGCAGTTCTTCCTCGAGATCTTGCTCCCAGGAAATTCTGCGGGTAACTGCCCGCCACATGGAACGTATACGCGCGAACACGTTAAACCT
>Ga0326728_10006938_pt1 | contig 29913 bp, 22 predicted proteins | sample MB3enrmetagenome_FD_207602 | JGI IMG/M metagenome (GOLD analysis project Ga0326728, IMG submission 207602) | Lab enriched peat soil microbial communities from McLean, Ithaca, NY, United States - MB31MN | ecosystem: Environmental > Terrestrial > Soil > Wetlands > Peat | place: USA: New York... | reverse complement strand
CGCGTGGCGCAGGTCGGGTCCTTCGACGTATTCCATTGCGATGTAGGGAGAGCCGTCCTCGGCCTGGTCGAGATCTACGACTTCGGCGATGTTAGGATGGCGCAGCTCTATGGCGGCCTGAGCCTCGTGGCGGAAGCGGCGCAGAAAGGCAGCGTCCTGACTGAGTTCGGCGGAGATGAACTTGAGCGCGCGCCGTCGGTTCAGAAGTATGTGCTCGGCGAGGTAGACGGTACCCATGCCGCCGCGGCCCAGTATACGCACGATGCGATACTTGCCGCGAATCACCGTGCCCGGCTCCTGCTCACGCAGATCAATGAGCATTGCGCCGTCAGTGGGACAGTTAGCGTGATTGCTCGGCCACGAGTTTTCGCAGATCGGACAAGTCTTCATGGGCCGGTCGCCCCTTTCTCGCGTAAAAATCCCCCAGCATAGATTGAACGCTCAACGTCAGGGGACGCTCCCATTGTAGACGGGTTAGCGCTTTGCCGGAGTCAATCTGAGTTCAGGGAAGGCGACTTTGGGCGGGTCGGCGAGGGTGACGGAGACCCGGACCGGCGTGGTGTGAGCGCCGCGCTTGACCTGATTTTCTTTGAGTGTCAGGGCGCCGTTCATGATTTCGGCGTCGGCGGTCCAGCGGTTGAAGCGAGCCAGGACCGGGGGGACGAAGCCTGAAGTCGCGGCAATGCTCCCATGATGCCAGTCGAAGTGAAGATCGCCTTTGGCCGAGGCAGCCAGGTCAGCGGCGGAAAAGCCCGTGAGCTCGATTTTGCCATTGGCGTCGATAGCGCCGCCGGAGAAACGCAGGCCGAGCAATTGGCCGAGGGCCGGAGGGCTGAGCTTGTCAAACTGGGCTTCCAGAGTGTAGGTAGGCTTGTCGCTGGTTGTGGCGGCAGCGTGGTACGTGCCCGTTCCGTGGATGCGGCCGCCGAGCAGGGCGGCTTCAAAAGCTGTGATTTCAGCTCCGTTGGCAAGCGTGTGCAGAGTGGCCTCAGGCTGGTGGAATATGACCGGGCCGAGAATTAAGGAATCCGCCTTGACTGTGCCTTCCAGGATAGGCCAGGCCGGTGTGGCCCTGGAACGAAAGCGATGGATCAGAGTGGAGAGCAGGGTTCCCCGCTCCTGCGCGCCGAGGAATGTAGTCTGGATGATGCCTGCGTCGAGTTCCCCGAAATGAAGCTGGAAATGAGGCGGACAGGGCTGGGGCTCGATGCAGTCGGAGGGCAAAGTGAGGCTGGCTGTTCCCATCACAGGGCCGTAGGAGAAGACAACCGGGTCCCAGCGAAGCTCGCTGTAGGCCAGGTGGAGCGTGGCCTGGGAGATTTCGACGGGGTTAACGAGATAATCGGCCTTCCATGTGGCATTGTGCAGGATGACGCTTCCAGTGAGGCTGTCTGCCGGGGCTGCGGACATTAGCGCGGCGGCAGGCGAAAGACCGCCCAGGGAAAGCGACTGGGCTGGCAGCGTCTGGACCGGTAGCAGCCAGGGACCTCTGGCGGTCAGGTCAATTGAGGCGGGACCGCCGGCAAGCGCGTCCATGGCCAAAACATTCCTGAAGCCTGCCGCGCGCGCCAATTCCCTGCCCCGGCTGATGGAGGCCTGGCCGTGCACCGTGATCTGATAGCCGGAAAGCAGGAGGCGTGTGGAAACCGTAAGCGGAGCGGCTGCTCCGGCAGGAATGGCCACAGTGGCCAACAACGCCTGACCGGCGCCGGAGGGCTGGTTTGCAGGCGACAGAAGTATTTTTGGAACACGAATGGGCTGGCTGAGGCCGCTGCCGTTGAGCTGAAAGCCCTGGACCGTGAGGCTGCCGGTAAGAGGCCCTTGAAGCGCGGCATGAGCCCTGGAGGAGCGTGTCTGGCCGTTGGAAGCCGGCATCTGTGGCGTAGCGCCGCCGGGGGCGTATGTGATCTTGCCGCTTACCGATCCAGCAACTTCCAGGCCGGTAGCCAAATCGCTGCGCATGGTACGCAGCGCGTCCAGACCGGCGGCAAGGGAGATACGGTCCAGCTCGACGGAGATGCGGGGCTGGCCGGTTTCGCCAGGCAGGCTGCCGGTGAGACGGATGCGGCCAGAGCCGAGCGGAGAGTCGCAGGCCAGGTTGTCAACGGCGCGAAAAGTAAAATGGGCTAAAAAAGTGCAGTTAGCGTCGAAGTCCATGGGCGCGGCTGGAGCAAACTCAGCGCGATGGACGCCGGTGGCGCGCAGCCGGGCTTTTACCTGGGCCGCTTCGGATGTGCCGTCGAGATGCAATTCGCCGGTAAGGTCGCCTCGCCAGCCAGCGTCGGCGCCAAGAAGCAGGCGGGTGAGCTGGCCGAGTTGTGCATCGCGCCACTCCAGATCCACGTGCAACGGCATCTGACGCAGTTCAGGAGCATGGCTCAGGTTTGCTTCCATGCGGAGGATGCCGGTGTCAGCCTGCTGAATACTGAGGTCAGTGCGGGCTGGCTGGCCGCGCAGCCGGACGCGCCAGTTACCGGGACTCTGCTGTTCCAGCGACATTTCGGCGTCGAGCAGGGAATAGGGGAGTTTTTCCACGCCGTTTTTGATGTTGATGCGGGAGTGTGTGGCTTTGAGGTAAGGCAGATGGACGGGCCTGCTCATATTGCCAGGTCCGGTGCTGCCTTCATCGGATTGAGCCTGGGAAGTGGCCGTTCTCAGGAGCGAGTCGAGGTTCCAGCGGCCGGGAGCAGCGCGCACCAGGTTCAGGCTGGCCTCATCCACGCTGATCGTGTCCAGTTCCAACCGCCCGCGCCACAACGAGAAAAGGCGGATAGAGGCGGTCACCGTATTGGCGTGGAGCACCGGCTCGGCTCCATAAGCGGGATCCTCCTCGACGGTGAGGTCTGAGAGGACAAAGCCCGGCGTGGGCAGCAAGCGCACCTCAACCGAGGAGAGGCGCACGGGGCGGCCCAGTGAAGCGGAAATCAGCTGTGTAATGCTGCTCTTGTAGCGGCTCACGCTCAGAAAGGGAGGCACAATCAGGATTGCCAGGAGAACCGCTAGCGCTGCCACCGCGAGCCAAAGCCGCTTGCGCTTTCGTTGCCGGGGTTGTGCGTCTTCGGTCATGTCAGTTGTTAGTTATCAGTTTACAGTTTACCTGGCTACTGATCTGATCACTGACCACTGTCCACTGTCCACTGACCACTGTTCACTGTCATCTCACCAGATGGAGGGTCCGGCTCCAGCGGGTTTCGGTGAAGAAGTGCAGCGCGACGTGGCCTATCCAAGCCAGCTGGTTGCCGATTCCGGGCTGTTCATACTGGTCTTCCGGTGTCACAAACGACCAGTAGTTGAAGATCGGCCGGCCAACGATGTTCTCCCTGGGCACAAATCCCCAGTAGCGCGAGTCGAGGCTGTTGTGACGGTGGTCGCCCATCATGAAGTACTTGCCGGGCGGGACCACCAGGTCGCCGTTCTCGAAGTGGTTGGGAAAATCGACTTCCCAGGCTTCGGTGGCGTCGTGTTCCGTGCTCGGAGGAATGGAGGGAAACTCATCCAGAAAAACCACATCGCGCAGGTTGTGGAGGTTGGGAGAGTTGTCCGCATCCCCGGGCAGTTTCTGGGCCGCTCCGTTAATGATGACGACTCCATTGCGCAGATGGATGTGGTCGCCGGGCACGCCGATCAGCCGCTTCACCAGGATCAGGTACTGAGGGTTCCCATCCGCGTCCGGGTCCGTCACGGGCTTGATGAAAACCACGATGTCGCCTCGCTTTGGCTCGCGATAATGAACCAGCGGCATCCATTTGGCGGGCGGAGCGAGGGTGATGCGGTCCACCAGCAGGTGATCGCCCACCAGCAGCGTCTGCTCCATCGAGCCCGAGGGAATGACGAAGTTCTGGCCGAGAAAGGTGAGGATGAACAGGCCTATGACCAGGATGGAGCAGATGCTGGCCACCGCTTCGGGGAAGGTCTCTTCTACGCGCTCTTCAGCGGGTTCGGTTTCGGGAGTCGTTTTGGGGGCGGGCGTTTTTTTCTTGGTCATTCTGTCGCTCTTTTTAATGCACCACGCGGAAGATGCGCTTCCAGCGGGCAAAGCCTGTCAGCCAGGCTGAAAGCTGCCTGTCGTGTCCGAGTCTATCATCCGCGGCCAGCAGCGCGACCTGTTGAACATCGGTGGTCGAGGGCCGGGAGAGAGAGAAGTAGATGACCAGGGGGCGGGCCACGATCTGCTGCCGCTCGACAAAGCCCCAATAGCGGGAATCCGCGCTGTGATTGCGGTTGTCTCCCAGTACGAAGTACTCGCCCTGGGGCACCGCCAGCTCGCCATCACGGGTAAGGCTCTGCATCTTTTGCCACCAGGCCGGGTCTACCTCCGGGTTGGTATAAACCGTGGCGGGAAAGTCATCGCGAGAGGGATTGCCGGCTGTGGGTTCAAATGCGGCGTAAGGTTCGTCGAGGAATACGCCGTTCACCTTGACCCGGCCATTATGGATGCGCAGCCGGTCACCGGGCAAGCCAACCACGCGCTTGACGAGATAAGGATGCTGTGGGTGGTGGAAGACAACAATATCTCCGCGTGCAATCTCGCGATAAGGCATCAGATGCCGGGTAAGGCTGCCGGATGGGGCATAGATCTGCTTATTGACCAGCAGAAAATCGCCCACCAGCAGGGTGCGCTCCATGCTTTCAGAAGGAATAAGGTAAGGCTGAAGCACAAAAGTATTCAGAAACAGCGCCAGGATCACCAGTAATATCAGCCTCGCGAATACCTCGGGGACGGTAGGCAGATGATGTTGCATCTGCGCAAACCAATGCGAGGATGGACCCGGCCCCTGGGCAGTCGTGCTCATAGCGCTGCTGTCTCCTCTTTGCTGTCTCCCAGCCTGACTTCGGCCGCGTTGCCGGCTTTTTTCCCGGCTGCCTTCAGCCGCTCCAACGCGCGCCGCGCCGCATCCTGCTCGGCGTGTTTCTTGGTGCTGCCCATGCCGCGCGCCAGTTGCTTCCCCGGTACAGCATTGGCAGTCTTCAGCCGGACCTCAACCAGAAAGCGCTTTCGGTGGTCCGGGCCGCTTTCGCTCTTGACCCTGTAGACTGGAGAGCCGGCGCGGGTAGCCTGCAAGTGTTCCTGCAACGCCGATTTATAGTTGCCCAGGGCGGCTCCTGAGCGCAACTGCTCGGCCAACTGCTCGGCGGCCTCGCCCATCACCCAGCGGCGGGCAAAGGTGGAGACCGGCTCCAGTCCGCCATCCAGAAAAAGCGCGCCGAGTACGGCTTCCATGGCATTGGAAAGCACGGTGCTCTTGTGCCTGAGGCTGCCGCCCTTGTCCTCTCCGCGACCAAGCCGCAGATGATTGCCCAGTCCGATGGCCGCGGCTACCTCGGCTAGATGCTGGCGGCTAACCAACTGGGCGCGGACCTTGGTCAGCTCGCCCTCATGCCACTCCGGGTGGAGCTGAAAAAGGGCTTCGGCAACCACCAGTCCCAGCACGGCATCTCCCAGAAACTCCAGGCGCTCATTATCTCCCGTACCGGCAGCCTCGGCCTTGCCGCCAGCGTGGGCCTGCTCGCCGGGCGGGTGCTCTTTTGCCGCTCGCTCGTTCGCTAAAGATCGATGGGTGAGCGCGCGCACCAGCAGTCCGGTGTGTGCAAAGCAATGCCCCAGTGCGGCTTCCAGCTCGGCAAAAACGGCTTCCATATGCGCCTCGATCCGATGACCCTGAATCTGGTTTTGTGGAAGGAAACGGATTTCATTCCCCGCCTTACAACCCCAGCTTTAAACATTTCCGGAGACGCCCCTGGAACCGGTTTCCGGTCCTGGAAAAGCCCCCTTCCCATTATGAGTCGATCTGTGCTCTCCCGGCAGACACCTGTCAGCTTATTGGGGCTTTTCCGTGCCGTTGGGCCATGCAGACTCGGGCTTGTCCGGCTGAGGGCTGGTTGCCGGGGGCTTGGCCGGCGCGGGACCAGGCGAGCCGGTGTCTTCGGCATCGTCCTCGCAACTGTGACCATTCACCGCATAGGCAGTTTTAACGCCCCGCTCGGCAGACAGCCGGGTATCCAACTGCCCGTCGCGCGTCTTCAATGCTTCTTTGTACTCGGCCAGGGCCTCATCGCGCTTGCAATCCAAATCGAACATACGGCCCAGGTAGATGTGCGACCAGGCAAGCAGGCGGGGGTCCTTGCTGGCGGCCAGTGTTTTCTGGAATCTCTCGATGGCCTGATCGGGATGACCGGTGAGGACGGCCGCCCTGGCCAGGATGAACTCCGCGCGGGCATTCACGGCGGCTTCGTCTGGAGACAAGCTGGAAGAATCAGTGTGCGTAACGAGGGCCTTGCGGGCCATGGCGCTGGCCGTGGCCACATCGCCGGCAGCTAGGCGCGCTTCGGCCAGGTCAAGTCCGGTCAACTTGCGCGGTGAGCTGCGCGAGAGCACATCCTCGTCACCTTCCTTGTCGAAGTCGAGATCTCTGGCGCGGTGCACCTGCTGGTCAATGTCCATGCTGTAGACCATCTCGCCGATGGTGTCCTTTAGGCCGGCGGGATTCTTCTCAAACTGAATCATCTGCCCATAGAAGTACTGGGTAAGCACGAATCCCTGCGTCATGTCGTGATGCACGGTGGCAAGGCGTACGGCGTCCACCTTCTGCTGGTAGGCAATGCGTTCGCGCTCGTAGCGCAGCATATCGGAGCGGTCAATATTAGCAGGAATCTTGTACTCGGGAAAGCCGGTGTCCATGATGCGCGCCTCGATGGCCTTGATGAGGCACTCGACGGTCAGGGCCACGGTGTCAGAGCGATAGCGGAACTCCAGCGGAGCGTCGTGAATCTCCTTGAGAATGGGCTGCGTGCGGCTCAGGGCGTTGGTCCTCATGTAAAGCAGCGGATCGATCATATAGTGCAGGTAAGTGTGGCGCACGTCGCTCATGCGGATCGTTCCATTCACCGGCGAAACCACTACTACATAATCTGTGCCATAAATGCGGGCGTTGATGGTGCGGGGCGAGAGCATGGACTCGATGACCACAACAAACCGCCTTCCGTTGTAGGTTTCGGCGGGCATTTTGAGGTACAGATTGGTGGAAACGATCATTTTAGAGAGCGGATCGTGCAGCAGATCGGCCTCCTTATCGTAGATAGGATGCGCCACCATCCAGATGCCGTGCAGGTCCACTGCGGCGACAAAATCGCGCAGCAGGGGCACTACTTCAGCTACCTGGGTCGAATCGGGAGGCATCTCGGTCAGCGCTACCGCGGTTTCCAGCTCCGGGGGCGGGGTCAGATAGAGCGCCAGCGAGATGTACTGCGCAATGTCGCGTACGCCGCCGGTCAAGCGGCGCTGGGCAATAAAGAGGCAGAGCTTATCGCGCTTGTTGCGGGCATCTTCGCTTTTGGCGAGCGCCAGGTTCATCTCGTCGCGGACGCGCTTACGGATCGGGGCGCTCTCGTCCAAGCCGTCATCGTAGCCGCAGGCATTCAGCGCCGCGGCCATATCGAAGACCGGCTCGGCGCTGACCAGCGAGATGGTGGGACCGGCAGGATCAACCAGCGAAGGGGCCTTTTCCCGCACATAATCTATCGCTGAAGACGCTGTCTGCTCCTCGGCGGAGCTGCTGGAGGATTGCGCGAGAGCCGTGGCTGGCGCAAGACCTGCCCAAAGGCAAAAAACAGCGGCCAATTGAACGGCGGTAGATGCAAATGCTCTGGATGTCATGAAGAACCCTGTCTCATTCTAGACGCAAAAGCATGATGAATGGGAGCCGTGCGGCGGCAGGGCGGCGCACGATGCGGAAATTGTCATATTTCTTCTTACAGGGCGGCGGCAAGCGTGGGATATCTGCTCACGTGGCTGGTTTGATAGAGGGCAAGGAGGCGCTGGCGCATCAGATAATAGGCCGAAGACGCCTCCTGTGCATGGAGGGGGAGGGTAAGCCGGAAACGCATAAATAACCTGGCTTGAAACATGCCGATTTCCACACGGCGGACGGCGCGGCGCAAAGAAGCCGCATCCAGCCTCATCCGCTCGGTGACGATCACCGCTTCCTCGAAGTTCCAGCGCTGTGCATAGGCGGCCAAGGCAAGCATGATCTCCGCATTCTCGCGCATCCGCCTCAAACCTTCGTAACCTCCGAGGGATTCCCAAATCTCCTTTGGCTCCATATCGATCTGGCCACGTCGCGGCGTAAGGTAATCTATCGCTACTGCGGACAACTCATCCACGTTCAGCCGATGGATTCCGGCAACCAAATCACTCCATTCCAATAGCCCTATCTTGCAGGATGAGCGCCGGTCGGCGATCACTACTGCGGCGAGGCCACACAGGATGGCCCCAAATACGAGATAGGGGAGCGCAAAGGTCATCGAGAAAATGTTACCTTTGTGCGCTTAGTGTGTCAAGGTCATTTTGAATGCGTTTGTGCAAATCCAGGATATAGGCTTGCAATTCGGGCGAAATCGGCTGCCGGGCCGGTTCCTCCAGCCAGAATTGAACCGTCCAGTAACTAATAGACACTAAGTAGGCAAGCATCTTCAAGTGATCCAATTCACTAAAGTATCGCTGCGCTCCAAAGTAGCTGTGCAGTCCGTCCACAAGTATGGCCACTACTGCCCAGGCCGTCCAGCCGTTGCCTAGCGCCATCACATGGTTGCGCCAGCCCAGGCCCAGGCTCTTTGAGGTCCGCGTCACGATGGCGATCAGCTCGCAGAACACCAGACTTGTGAACAGGAATCCCCGCACCATCATGCAACCGAGTAAATTTGCTGCCGGTGGCTTAACCAGCCAGGGAAGTGCGGCGGCAAACAGGATGCCCACCATGCCCCAGAGGATGAACTGCTTTCTGGCGTCCCGGACCCAGGTCCCCGTGGGCCGCAGAACAATGCGTGTAATCTCGATCGCAATCCCCAATTGCAGAAAGAACTCGATAAGTACTGCAAACCAAAAGACATGTACATACCAATTCTGCAAATTATGCGTGACGAGTGTATAAAGGACAGGACCCAGCACTGTCTCAAAGCCCATGTACGCTGTGAAGACAGGAAACCCCCTCCATCTGCGCCTGATGATTAAAACGGCAAACAGGACAGTGTTGCCTAATGAAGTAGCCGCCACCAACAACCAGTCGAGCGCCGACAGGTTCATTTCACCTCTCGACTTCTATTCTCTCCGTTCAGAGAGGCCAGGGACAGAGAGAACTGTAAATATTAGGGTGTGAAATGGGCACCCCGTGGGATTGGCACTGGCCAAGGGTTAGAGGGTGAAGAAAGGGATATGCCGCCCTGCGGAATCGGCACTGGCCAAGGGTTGGAGGGTGAGGCCATTAGGATTGGAGCAGCTATCGCAAGGACGGCGATGAAAAAAGCAACTCTTTGGGATTTTTTCACGGGGAGGGTCTCCTTTTTCTGGCGCAATACTGCGCAAGATTAGCGTAGCCTTATTTCTTGTCCCCGTAAAAGGGAATAAAAGGCGTAAATAGCTGATTGTGTGGAAATAGTAAAGTTTAGAGCGACGCCCGCTCCGCCCATCCACCATAACTGGGGCGCGATGGGCTGTGGATAATTCCTCTGGATTACCCGCGCACGGAGACACCGTAGAAGGAGAGTACCGCCAATCCGTTGACCGGCTGGCCGAAGCGGCGAGCGGGTTCAAAGCGGCTCCATAAAAGTATGTTCTCCACTTGCGCGCGGGTCGCCTTGTCGGTCGGTCCGGAGACGATGCGGTAGTCGTAGACCTGGCCTGCTCCGTTGACATGGGCCTCGATCACGACCGGGGTGGAGACGTCGCCGATGGGGTTTCCGCCCACTTCGCTCGCCAGATAGAGGAAACGCGGAGCGGTGGCCGCTCCCAACGGCTCATCCGTGGTAGCCTGCGCGCTCTCCGGCTGGGTAAACATGCCGGCCAGCACGATGACCGTGCCCAACAACAGCACGGCAGTGGCGAATCCCGCGGCTGCCTGTAGCAGGAAGGGCCCCACGGTGTTTCTCCAGGCCAGATTCAGGGAGTGGAAGGCGCTTTGACGGCGCCGGGCCCGCTCGTGGCTGATGGCTATGCGAATGCGCAATAACAGATCCTCGGGTTCAGGCACCGGGCCCAGCGTGGCCAGCAAGGACTGCATCTCCTCAAGTGACTTCCAGTCACCGGCACACTGACTGCAACTTTCCACATGGGCGGCGACACGCTGCATCTCGCGTCCACTCAGACGGCCGTCCAGGTACTCGGTAAATTTTGTTTGCATTGCATCACAGCCGTTCATCGCGCCTCCTCTCCCAGGGGCATTTCAAATTCCGCGCGCGCGGGTAAATGCGCGCTTTGTGCCGGAGCCGTCAGAATCGCCTTCAAGGCCGCGCGCCCGCGCACCAGCCGCGACTTGACCGTCCCCAGATTCACCCCCTGCATCTCCGCCACGTCTTCGTATACATAACCTTCAATGTCGCGCAAAATCAGCGTAGTCCGGAATGGTTCCGGCACCTGGCTCAAGGCCGCCTCAACGCGCGCCCGGTTCTCCTCGTGCAACGCCTGATCGAAGGGCGACTCGGCCGTGTCCACCAGCAGCTCCTTCATCAGCATCGGCTTGCCACTCTCGCTCTCGCCCGTCTCCTGCTCGATGGGTATCTCTCGATGTCCGTGCCGCATCCACCAGCGTCTGTGGTTAGAAGCCTCGCGCAGGGCAATCCGGAAAATCCATGTCCGCAGCGTCGACTCGCCGTGAAAGCTTCCCATCCCCCTGAAGACCTTCACAAAAACCTCCTGGGTGAGGTCAGCAGCAGCGTCGCGATCCTGTACAGCGCGCGCCAGTAACGAGTAGATCGGTTGGTGGTAGCGCGCGATCAACCACGCAAAAGCTTCCTCGGAACCGGATTGCAGCTCTTCAATCAGAGCCGTCTCTTCGGATTCAAAGGTCAGCGCAGTAGCCAAATTGCCCATGGTGAGGTCCGCCTGCATATCAGAGTCCTCCCACCTTACCGCAGCAGAAGCACATCTGGCTGCTGCCAAATATGCGCCGGAAAAGCCGGTTTCCGGTTGCGGCCACTCGCTTGTACGGCTGAAAAAGCGCCGTCAAAATCCAATGCTGCCTCAGAGTGCGCGGGAGACGGACAATAGCTTCCCAGCCAAGTGTCCCACGCCCTCTATTGTCTTAGACACCGGAAGACCCCTAAAGTGTTCCCGGTCACGCTAGATTTATCTTTGGAAGGTTGCGGATGCGAGGGCGGAGAGGACCGGTAGCGGATGATATGGCCGCTAGCAGGCGGGGTTTGACGAATTGCGCCCCAGCGGAGACAATAGAAAAGTTACATCCTTCGAGCGTGTGGGCCTGTGGCGCAGTTTGGGAGCGCGCTTCCATGGCATGGAAGAGGTCGTCGGTTCGATCCCGACCAGGTCCACCAATTATTCGTTTAGATCCGTATACTTACAGTACGCGTCAGATTCTTTTGGCCTTCAAACCGCCTTTCAGGCAGAGTTCCAACGTATCGTGGACCACATCCTGGTACTTCTATTGTTTTGCTCTTGTCCGCCTGTCTTTGCCGGATCAACCTATCTATCTCTTAATAATACACTTATCAGGTAATCTTGCCTCGCTGTTTCTTGGATTTTCCGTCTTGCTCGACAGAACTGTGGCGTATGGTTTGGAAGAGGTCAAACTCAATCGGATTGCACTCACTCCTTATCCGGGAGTTGAAGAACAGATTTGGGTGTCCGTTTGTGCTTGATCTTACTCTTTGTCATCGGTACGGCCTCCAATCGCCGTGGCAAATAGCACGATCTAAATCTCCGTCTCGGTCTAAAGCACACATTGGCGTTTCCGAAGAGTTGTCCAGTCCGACTCGCTTTTCTCGTTCACATTCGTACCCTCATACATTGCATGCGGACAAATAGGCCACAACGCAACCACCAAGTCTAAGGTTTCCTTTTCCTACATGACCCCGCTAAGGTTTCAGCAAAGGACTCGACAGGCGATGTAGCTGGCCAGCCGACCATGACCAAAAACACATCGAGGACAAAGAGCGCAATGGCAATGTCGTTAAAGAGCGTCGCTTGACGATAATTCGGCAACAGTTGATTGGCTGCCCAAGAAGAAAGGCAACTGCCAGCATGACTGCCTTAGCGAATTCCTTCCCTGCCGGTCGACGCGCACACTGATAAACGATGTATGCGAACGCGATCATGGCAAGTGGAAATGCTCCCAGATAATTATGGCATCTGGCAGGAAAAAGACGGGGAAAGTAGTCCAATGCGAGCTGCACACCGACGCTTGCCAGCGTAACAATACCAAGTTTCAACGAAAAGATCATGTGTGGACGGTCCAGACGAGTGTACATAATCCATTATCGGATGCCTGATAAAATGAACCCATAAAGACTCCTCAAGTTAATGGAGAATCGCATTCTATCCTATCCCGCATCGTAAAACCTGTGCTGAGATTTCTTAGGCCTGCTGCGGTAGTTCATTAAATCGGTAACCGACATAAGCATCCGTCAGCAAATACTTTGGATTACGCGGATCGTCTTCAATCTTCTTGCGTAACTGTCGGATAAATGTTCGTAGGTACTCGAGCTCATTTCCATACTCCGGTCCCCATACGGACTTCAGCAGACGGGCGTGTGGAATCGGCTCGCCAGCGTGCATCATCAGGTAATGCAGAACCTCGAATTCCTTTGGCGTCAGATGAATTGGGCGCCCGCTCTTCAGCACCCGGTATTTCACCGGATCCAATTCGAGTTGGCCATGGCGAATCGGCGCGTCGCGGTTGTCATCCTGAGCATTTCTTCTGCGTACTGCCGAGCGCAACCGCGCCGTTAACTCCCGCACTTGAAACGGCTTGGTGATATAGTCGTCGGCTCCGGCGTCCAGCGCCAGCACCTTGTCATCCTCGCTATCCATTACCGTCAACATCAGGATAGGCAAGCGCGCAACCGCGCGCCGGATACTTCGGCAGGCTTCAACTCCGCCCATCCCCGGCATATCCACGTCCAACAATACGGCATCGAACCAAGTTACGCGGGCAAGCGATAATGCCTCCTCGCCGCGAGCCGCTTCCACAACCGTGAAGCCCATTCCGGTCAGGGTCACGCGCAAAGCCCTCCGCGTAGAACTGTCGTCGTCTACCACGAGGATCGTGCCCTGCCCTGTACTCGGCTGCTCCGTATTCACTACGTCCTCCTTGTGTCTATAGGAAGGGAAAGAAAAAATGTCGTTCCTTCCTTGATATCACTGATTACCCAAACATGCCCATGATGCGCCTCCGCGGCTTTCCTCACAACGGATAGCCCGATTCCAGTGCCGGGAACGGCATCTTTCAAATCCGAAGACCGATAAAAGCGCTCGAAGATACGTTCCCGATCTTCAATTCGAATCGTCGATCCGAAGTTATGCACGGAAATTAGAAACTCGGTTTGACTTGCTCTTGCAGCAATCGCAATCGGCGTCCCTGCCGTCGAATACTTCCGCGCATTGTCGATGAACTGAGCCAGAATCATGGCAAGCAGTTCGCGATCCGCACGCACTGCCAACGAAGGATTCTCCACCGCAACCTGAATGCTGTTTCTTTCCTGTTCTACTGGATACCTGGCGAGTACCTCGGAAATCAAATCAAGTATAACCACGTTGTCGGCCTCTAGGCCGACTTGTTTCGCATCGAGCTTCACAGCTTTCAGCAGCCGCGTGCATAATTCGTTCAGTCGAACAGCTTCCCCGTTGATTAGAGTAACCAGATTGCATTGGGGCTCCGTCAATCCCCCCAGCTCTAGCAAGCCCGAGCTGGCAGTCTGAACCGCTGTAAGCGGCGTCTTCAACTCGTGCGCAAGCGCATCCAACACCGCCGCGCGTAATTGCTCACTTGTTTTTGCGCTCTCGGCTCTCTCTTCCTTCTCAAACCACTGATATCGGTCGATTGCAATTGCGGCAAGAGATGTAAGCGCATCGAGCACAAGAGGGCTGAGATTGCCTCGCGCCACCAGTGCGCCCACAGGCCCTGGTCCGGCGCGCAGGACACGCTGCCAGGTCTGAGTACCCGAATCATCCTCAGATGTGCCGCGCAAGTAGCATTCTTTGGCCAGATTTTCCTCGCCCGTCTCCCAATCGCCCATCCTGTATTGATAGCTGAGATTCGTATCGTACAAAGCCACCGCGCGCAGGTCAAATATCCTATGAAGCAAAACCGCAAGTTGCGGCCCCGGCGGCTGGTGTAAATCCAGCAGAAGCGTGCTGCGGCTCAGCTCATACAACTGCTCCATCCCCGCGCGATGGATGACAACCTCTCTTGCAACCCGCCTTTCCCGCGTGTGCAATCTGCTGATCGCAAGCGCCGTCACCTCGAATGTTGCAAGCGCCACCCAGTCCTGCGGATCTGCAATATCAAAATGAAAAATAGGCGGCAAAAAGAAATAGTCCAGACAGGCTACCGCCAGAAATGAAATCAGCGATGCCTGCCAGAAACCGGAGAGCGACGCTACGGCAACGACAATCAACAAATAGAGGAGGCCAATTGTCAACAGGTTAATATGCAGAACAAACCCGAAGTATGTCAGTAGAACGAGCACAGCATACGCCGTCAGACACTGTGCCACAGCCCGAAGTCTTCGTGGCAGCCGCTTCGATCCCGAGACAACTGGATTTGCCATCTGACCTAACCCTTGCTCAATCCGGGTTCCCGGCTAGCTGGCTAAAGCCTAGCAGTGCATGCATGAAGATTTCATAAGGAATGCATCTCTAGAATATGTGATTGGAGGTGGGAGCGGCTCCAGATGAACCAGCTCCCTGCACTCCATCGCCATTGAGGTGTCTACTCGACGGAATTGCTCTTGTTCGCCACGTTATTGTTTGCCTGCAAGGACATCCGGCGACGCCAGATGATTGTACTTTGCTTCGAGGGCGCTTGCCTGGGCGGCCTTGTGCATGTAGTCCTCGTAATAATTCCATACCGAGTCTGCAGGCCTCGGGACCTTGAGAGCGCGGCTCGTGCCATTCTGGCTGAGTTGCACCCACTCCTTCCTTCTTTCCTCTGCCTTCTGCAGATAGTTGGCGCGCTGCTGGTCGAAGTAAATGGCGAGTGCCATATATTGCTCCGGCGCATGCGCACTGAGCATCAACTGATTCAACTGCGCCTTAGTGTAATGGGCGCCAGCCTCTGTTGTAGAGGCTGTACCCTGTGCATATCCAACACCCGCGAAAGCGAGTGACATAACGCATGTTGCTAACAGTTTCCGGGTCATGTGAATATACCTCCCATGCTTTAAGTATTGAAGAAATAACGTGAGGGAGGCATGAAGAGATCGACTGGAATAAAATAAATCTTTACAAGAAGTTAGTAAGCGCTGCTCTTTTGTTTATCTATGCGTACCCGCCCTTCCCTTTATCTATAGGCGCTGTCAACAAGCTTACAATCTAGCCGTTCTTGTAGCACTCCTCTCAGGCTAGCCACGAGCGACTAATAGCCTCATAACCCTAAGATGCATGTCTCGCCTTTCGCCTGAGCAGCCCTTAACTCAGTAGAGTGGAACTCGCCGAGGTTTCGCACGCTTCACAATACACGATCTAAGCGTTGCCCTAGTAATAAGTATCTCGCAACGCCCGCGCATCCCTCACCAAGCCAAGGAACCTGTTCGCCAACTCATGTATGCGATCTACTTGGCGAAAGTGCAAGGCCTCCTTGGGCAGCAATTCTCCACCCAGGCCAATAGCAGATGCCCCAGCCTGAATAAAGTCAAATGCCGTCAACTGATTCACGCCGCCTGAAGCAATCAACGGAATTTGCGGAAGCGGCACTTTCAGCGCGCGCACGTACTTAATGCCTCCGATATGGCCTGTAGGAAAGATCTTGACAAGATCCGAGCCTGCTTTCCATGCTGCGATAACTTCGGTGGGCGTCAAGGCTCCCGGAAGCACTACGACATTCACGCTGTTAGCATATGCCGCCACCTCCGGAACAAATCCTGGACTAGTCAGGAATCTGGCTCCGGCGTCAACGCATAGGCGTGCAGCTTCCTCATCCAATACAGTGCCGGCGCCCACTGCCATATCCGGATAGCGCTTAGCCAGCTCGTCAATCACCTCCAGCGCGCCGGGCGTGGTCATGGTGATCTCGACAACCGGGATTCCCGCCGAGTAGACAGTCTCCGCCGCGAACATCGCCATCTCCCGTGACGGAACACGCACAGATGGCAGAATGCCAGATTCCTCGATGCGAGCTCGAACTTCGTGTCGTTTCATTGATTCGGCCTCTCTCTACCGGTATCCGAATATGCGGCGCGCCTGACGCTCTTCGCGGCAGGCAGGTTAATCATTGAATCTCCTCGCGCCCTACGGCAAGATTCAATTGGCCGGCGGATGTCAGGTATGCGCCTACCAGTTGCAAATACGCCAACTGCACCACGCGGTAGTCGCTCTGCGCATTCAGAAAATCCATCAACGACGCTCCGCCGTGCTCATAGGCAAATGTAACCGTATCGCGCACCCGCGTTGCCTGAGCCTTGTATTTGTCGCGGTATGGCTTCAACAGCGCTATGTTGCTCTGCACTTCTTCATATGCCGAGTCCACGTCGCTGAAAACCTGCTCACGCGCCGCTTCTGTCAAGTGCTGGTTGCGGTCGATGTCGAGGAGAGTGCGCTTTTTCTCGCCCTGATTGCGGTCGAAGATTCGCAGCGGGATGCTCACATTGAGACCAAGCGTCTGTTGGTCGTATGGGTTATTGAACGATGGGTTGTAGGTATACCAGGCGCCGAATGTCGGATCAGTTGAACCATTGGCCTTGGCAAGCTTGTGGTTGGTAACAGCTTGTTGAGCGGACTCAAGCGCCGCCCTCAAATCGGGACGATTATCAAGAGCAATCTGTCGAAAAGACTCCTGTGGCTGCAACTGGTCAGCAAAATCGAACGAACCTGTCACATCGAATTTGTCCAATGGTGTATTGTCGTCCAGTAGTTGCAACAACTGAATCTTTGACGTGCGCAGGTTCACGATTGCGGTCTGTATCTCCGACTCATACTGCACTCGCAATAGTTCAATACGATCCAGATCGATCTGCCCTATGGCGCCCGCCTTAAACCGTTCCCGGCTGATCACAATGATCTTGTCGTAGTACTCAAGATCAGCCCGCGCAAGTTCCAGGACCGCCTTTGCCTGCAGCGTCTGAATGAACAGCGACCGCAGGTCGAAGATCATATTGCGTTCCATATCTTCGTGCAGCGATCCGGCTATCTGCGTGCCTTCCTTTGCGCTTTCCAAACGCAGCTCCCGCTTGCGCTCCCGTTCATGCAGGTAGCTGAAATTAGGTTGGTACTGAGTGCCTGATAACGGCATCCAGACCCCTTGATGACGAGCAACCTGAGTTCCGTCCGTTGAAAATGTGAATTGCGGATTGGGGCGAAGATATGCCGTAATCTCCTCAGCTTTCATCTCCTGCACGTTGACTTCATCCGCTTTCATGGTGGGGTTTGACGCCATGAACCTTGCCTTCACCTGCTCCCAGGTAAGCGCCTGCTGCGCGCTTGTGGTACTCGCAAGGAAAGCAATGCACAAGACATAACTGCCAATGCTTCGCGTGAAAGCAGATATTAGCCTAAACGGCTTCATTTGACACCTCCGGTTTCGGGAGCACGTCCCCTTCTCTCGCGACCCAGACATACAGCGTGGGCAGAAGAAAAATGCTCAACACGAGAGCTGCCATGAGTCCCCCCACAATGACGATGGCAAACGGGCGCTGCGAATCGGAGCCGATAGCGTGCGACATCGCGGCGGGAAGCAGTCCCAAAGTAGCCACCAGCATGGTCATCATGATGGGGCGAAGCCGCAGAACGGCGCCTTCGATGGCAGCGCCCTCCGGAGTGTAACCTCGGGCTCTAAGCTGATTGATATATTCAAGCATGATGACACCCGTTTGAACCGATACTCCAAAGAGCGCCAGGAAGCCAACTCCGGAGGACACGCTGAAGAATGTGCCGGTAACAAGGAGAGCGAGCAAGCCTCCAACGGGAGCCATAGCCACGTTGGCGAGAATCAGCAGCGCCCATTTGAAGGAACGAAACATGGTGTAGAGAATGATGAAGATAAAAAAGATCGTCAAGGGCAGAATCAAAAGCAGCCTTGCTTCGGCTCGCTTTTCGCTATCGTATTCTCCCGACCATTCGAGGTGATAGCCATGCGGCAGCTGAACATTCTTGGCGATCTTGTCGATGGATTCCCGAACCGTAGAGCCCAGATCGCGCTCGCGAACCTCAAAGCGGATGGCCACATAGCGGGCTCCGTCTTCCCGGTAAATGTCGTAGGCGTCATCGTGAATCTGGGCTTTGGTCAACTGAGCCAGTGAGACGCGCTCTCCCGAGGGAGAGAGCAACCGAATATTCTGGATAGCCTCCTTGGTATCGCGATATGGTTTCTGATAGCGCACCACCACGTTGTAGACTGCCTCTCCCTGCAGAACCTGGCTTACCGGATTCCCCCCCACCGCGGTTTGTATCGCGTCCTGGATGTCGGCCACATTGATGCCGAAGCGCGCAGCCGTCTGACGGTCAACGGTGAGATCGATATTCGGCTGGCCTGTATCGCGTTGAATTCCCAAATCCTTGACTCCGTCAATCTTGGCCATGACTTCTTTGATCTCTTCGCCCTTTTCCTCGAGAACGTCCAGGTCCGGCCCGTAAAGCTTGGCGCACAGTCCGCCTTTTGTGCCGGTAAGCGTTTCATCCATGTTGTCCTCAATGGGCTGAGAAAAGTTCCAGAAAGCCCCTGGGTGTTTCTCCACTTCGCGATCCATCGCAGCGATCAGCTCCTCTTTATTCTGATGAAAGACGGGCCGCCATTGGTCCTTGGGCTTCAAGTCGATGAAGTATTCTGTGTTGCCGAATCCCCCTGTGTCGGTTCCATCGTCGGGCGCCCCGGATTGCGAGACGACCTTTGTGACCTCGGGGAACGAAGCGAAGATATAGCGGTTTTGCTCAGCGAAGCGCGTGCCTTCCGTCTCGCCTATGCTGTTGGCCATCGCGCCACGCGCCCAAATGGCGCCTTCGTCCAGATGCGGCAGAAACTCAGATCCGATGATTCTGCTTAGTGCCAGGAACAGGCTAAGCGCAAGCGACGCGATACCAACACCAAAGGTGATCCATCGATTTTCAATAGCCCACTTAACCCCGTACCGGTAACGGTCCTTCAGGAACTCCATTGCCGGGTTGCGCCATTCCCTGACGCCATGCGGGAAAAGAAAGGCTGCAAGCACAGGCACGATGAAAATGGAAAATACTATGGCGCCGAGTAGCGCGAAGGCAACGGTCCATGCCATGGGCCGGAACAAACGCCCTTCGACTCGTTGCAGCGTGAAGATCGGCATGTAGGCGGTGATGATGATGCCAATTGCGTAGAAAACCGGACGCTGGACCTCGTGAGCGGCATCACGGATCATCTCTATCGGCTTCTTGACGCTCATCGTAATCCTGCCCGCTTCCGGCGAAATGTTTTTGCCATGATGGCTCAAGTGCCGCATGATGTTTTCCATCATGACCACAGCGCCATCCACAACCATTCCGAAATCGAGCGCGCCTAGTGAAATCAGGTTTGCGGGGATATGGCTCAGGTTGAGAAATACGGATGCGAAAAGCAAGGCAAACGGAATGGTGAGTGCAACGATGAAGGCTCCGCGGACGTTGCCGAGAAACAGAAAGAGGATGATCGTTACTAGGATCATTCCCTCGCCGAGGTTGTGCAGCACGGTGTGCAAGGTGTAATGAAGCAGATCGCTGCGGTCCAGCATGGGAACGACCTTCACGCCCTCGGGCAGGATGTGTTTATTAAGCTCCTCCACCTTCTTGTGAATCCCTTCGAGTGTAGGGCCTTCTTCGGCCCCCTTGCGCATCAACACGCCGCCCTGGATGACGTCGGGCTCATCCACAATGACGCCGTCCGGACGATGATCGGCTCTGGCCATGTGCCCCAAACGAATTCTAGGGCCCCATTCGACGACCGCGATGTCCTTTACGCGAACTGGAGCACCATGCGAAGTCGTCAGTACGGTGTTCTCGATATCCTGCACATTGTGGTAAAGCCCGAGTGCGCGGACATTGAGTTGCTGCGAGCCCTCTTCGACGAAGCTGCCGCCGGCGTTCACGTTGTTGACGGCCAACTGCTGCTCGACCTGGCTGATGCTCAGACCGTAGGAGATGAGCCTATTCGGATCGATGCGCACCTGATATTCGCGCGCGGTGCCGCCGAAGTCGCTCACGTCCACCACGTTCGGAACTTTCCTGAATTCCTTGTACAGAGTCCAGTCTTCGATGCTCCTCAAATTCATCAGGTCATACGCCGGATTCGTGCTCCGGATCGTGTACCAGTAGATCTGGCCCGTCATGCTCCAATCCGTCCCGATTTGAGGCAGCACGCCCGTCGGCATATTGACCTGCGTGAGCCTTTCGAGCACCTTCTGGCGGTTCCATTCGTTTACGGATTGGTCGTCGAAGATCAACGTAACCAGGGAAAGACCAAAAATCGATTCCGACCGCACAGTGGTGAGATGCGGAATCCCAAACATCTGAATCTCGATGGGAACAGATACCAGCTGTTCCATTTCTTCGGCGGAACGTCCCGGCCACTGGCTGATGATGTTCACGTAATTATCGGCGATGTCCGGATAGGCCTCGACGGGCATATTATGAAACGACACCGCCCCCCAGAGGAGCAATAGCACTCCAACCGCCAGCACTACGTACCTATTATTGAGAGCAAAATCTACGAGCTTGCGTATCATGGCTTCTTCCTCGTGCCCCGGAGTCGAGCGTCATTCATTGTCGATCGCATTTTGAAGATTGATTGCGTTTGTCACCAACTGCTGGCCCGGCTGCAAACCGGATAGGATCTCCTGCATGTTGTTCTGCAACTGTTCTCCGCTAATGACCTGAATCCGCATAAACTTCCCTTGCACGGGAATGAAGACCCAATCACGGTCGTGCAGATGCACAATCGCGGACGCCGGGACAGCCGTGTAAGTCTTCTTCTCCTTGCCGATCAATGTAGCCGTGGCGAACATGCCCGGCCGCATCATCTCGCCCGGATTAGCCACTTCGATACGGACCTTCGCTGTGCGGATATTCGGATCGAGAATCGAGCCGATGTTGCTGATCGAGCCCTTGAGAACTTTGTCTGGATAGGCGTTCAGCTTGATCTCGGCGGATTGCCCGACGCGCACGTTGGCCATGTCGTTTTCGTAGACGTCACAGACGATCCACACTGTGGTCAGGTCCGAAATCGTGAATGGGTTCGGCGCAGAGTAGGCCTGCACGAATGCTGCGTTGGTAACCTCCTGATCGGTGATTACGCCGGAAACCGGCGCGTGGATATCGACTATTCCCTTCGGGTCATCGGGATCGCTGCCGAGCAGGCGAAGATGCTCAGTAGCGGTATCGAGAGTGGTCTTGGCGTCATCCTCGGTGTCTTGAGCGACCTCCAGGTCTTGCTGCGCTATGGCTCCGTGCTCGTACAGCATTTTCGCTCGATCCAATTGCTTGCGCGCAAGCAGCTCATCGGAGATAGCCTTGCGATAGGCGTCGAAGCCTCCCGAAATGTCGTCGCTGCGAACACGCAACAAGACCTGGCCCTTCCTTACTGTGTCGCCCAGGCGAGCGCGGATGTCCACAATGCGGCCGGAGGCAAGCGAAATCACAGGAACAGTTCGCGCAATGTCCGGAAACACAGTGCCGGTCACGAATAATTGCGACGGGGCTTGGTATTCGGTCGCTGTTACGATCGGATACAACTCCGGATGCTCGACCGCGAAAAAGGAAACGTCCACTCCGGAAACCACCTTGGCGGGAGGCGGAGCCTCCGCGGCTGCATCCACCTTATCGCTCTTGCAGCCGCTGATGGCCAGCGATGCGCCAAGAACCATCAAGAGTAAAACGAGTTGAATAGCTTTGTTGTTCATACGGCTTCTTGCACCTCATTTTGCGTTTCCTGGTCTTAGGCAGCACCGGAATTACAAGCATATCCGGTGCTGCTGTTTGCAAGTTTCATGAGTTATTCTTCGAGTATTCATCGATTTGCGTTAGGGCCGCATGAAGAGTTTCACAAAGAAACGTAGTGATTACGGCCCGCTTAGTTAGCGTGTTTGGCCGCATTTACCAATCGCGGCCTCGTTGAACTAAATGGCTAGAATCTGACCATGATGGCCACCGTGCTTACAGTTTGATTAGTGCGCAGGTCAGGCCACCAGATAGTACTGAGACCAGCGGGTGTACCTGCGGATATGCCTGCGCCGCAGGCTAGCTCCGCGTTGTACAAGCTCTGGGTGCCATACCCAAATCCGGAAGCAGCACCACTGACGCAGGCATACTGTGACGGGCTGCCGTTGTTGCCGCCCGGAGGCGTGATGCCGCCGCGGCCGGTCCAGTAAGGCGTGTCGGAGTAGCGGTAGCCAGTCTCCGCGCGGAAGGTGATGTACTGGCTCGGCATGTAATCGAAGGTGATGGTGCCGTCGTGCATCTGAGCGCGATCACCGCCGTTCTCGGTATAGTACGGAGTGCCGGTAACGGCCGTCGCGCCGTTGATGGGCGGCAACAGCGTCAGGTAACGGCCAGGGTTGTTCATCTCTCCGCCGCCAAGAGTGATTGCGTACCGGTCCTTCTTGAACCAATAGCGGTTGTAGGCCATCCAGCCGGCAAACATCTGCTTGGGCCTGCCGTTCTTGCTGTTGTGGCAGTTCACGCCGCCGTTGTAGGTGTCGGTGGTGCCCTTCTCAGGCGATAAGCCCTTCTGGTTCAGCAAGCCATCCGAGGTGGCAAATGAGGCAAGGCCGCCGCCGTATTCGCAGCCAAGGTCGCCGGTAATGGTGAAGGCAATTTTGTCCAGAAACTGCTTCGGCTTGTCATATACCTTGACCTGCGCGCTGTAGTCGGCATGGATACGCGAGCGTCCGGGGTAGCCGGCATCGTCTTCACCCAGACCGTAGTTGTTCCAGACGAAGTCCAGCCACGGCTTGGGACGATACAGAATCTGTCCGCCCAATCCGGGCTTGCCGTTGTACCGCGCGTACGATTGCCAGCCGTTGATGAACCAGGGCTCGATTTTCAGCTTGGCAGTAGGGAACCACTGTACGCGAATGCCGTTGAAGAACCAGGGCGTGTTGGAGGAAACAAACGAGGGCTGATAGGTCCAGTTGTCGGCGTTGTAGTAGCTGAACAAGCCGATGTAGGAGACGAAGATGCCGCCGTCCAGGTTGAGGCCATGGTTCACATTCCAGTGATAACCTCCCCACGCCTCCGAGACGTACCTGTAGGCGTCGGCTAAATTCCACTGACCGCGATTGACGCTGCCGTCGTTGCGCGGGGTGGTGGTGGCGAACATGCCGTACATGGTTAGAAATCTGCCGCGTACATTGTCGATGCGAATGTCGCCGCCGAAGCTTAACTGCTCGACCTGAATCTCATCGGAACGGAAGGTCTCCGTCGATCCTCCCAGGGTGTCGTCTGACGGGTGGTTATAGTCGAGGGTGTAATTCACGTCGGCGCGGAACTCCGGCGTAAAGTACTTGGTTGTCATCGGAAAGTCCACCACGCGCCCGTTGCTGTTAAGCCAGGTCCAGTCGCCGGGGAACGGCGCCTCTTTGGTAGTGACCTCCGCTCTCATCTCCGGTGGCGCGGGAGCCGCCGCTGGGGCAGGCGCAGCCGCGGCTTGGCTCATGACTGCCGGAGTGCTCGGGGTGCCGCTCACAGATGTCTTCTCTGCCTCGCGCAGCGCGTTGGCATCGCGGACAGCCTTCAGTTCCGATTCAAGTTGCTCGATCCGCGTCTTCATCTCTTGGAGTTCTTTGATGATCGCTTCGCTGTCGGGCTGCGGCGCAGCGGCGGCAGAAGGATTCGAAGCAGCGTTTGCGCTCGGTGGCGTTGTAACGTTGTCTGGCGTTGCGCTTTGCGCTTTACACTCAAGCTGCATGGCGACTCCACAGATTGCAGCTCCTAATACGATGACCATCCTGAAGTTGTTTTTCATAGGTGTCTGATCTCCACGACGCCAGGCGTCGCCAGGTTATGTAGCTGTTGTTCTCATTGAGGAATGACTATTAGTCTGGTATCGTCCCTCACTTTACTAATATGCAAAGCGACATAAAGGAGCCGCAAAGAAAACGCAGTGTTTTCGAAAAGGCTAAGTAGCACTGCGCCTTTAGCTATGTATTTCCCTTGGTCACTTACATCCACTCTGGCTTCGAGAAGAGGGCTATTTACATAGAGGTTAGCGTTGTGGCCGTAAAGAATCCGTGTGTGTGTTGAAGATAGTTATAAGCAGTACATGAGTTTTACATAAGTAAGTCATAAATATCTACACTTTTAGTTATTATTCGTCCGCACTTTTATGGATCTGCCGATTTCAGAATGGATGGACTATGTGCTCGCCGCGCGGTTCACTGCATATATTTTATCTTTATCTATTCATATCTAGCATGATGGTTAGTCGTTGCGGTTGCCCAGATCGACCCGAACTGGAACCAGGACTCAGGCAAGTTATTGAACAGCATTCACTAAACAGCCACGGCACACGATCAAACGATTCGCAAAATCAAAGCGAACAGATCGAAGAATGGTAGATTTCGCCAAGTTCCGATCTTTGAATTATTGTGTATTCTATCGACAAATGATCGGAAGCATTTGGCTTGACAATTTACACTCTCAGCAGCAACTACACATTTAGTTAAGCCAAGCCAATCTTCCCCTTTAATGAGGATGGGTAGTGCCGCATTAACCTTGAGGCCAGCAAATGTGATAAGCGCAATGTAAGCGCACGTCATCGACGTGTACCGAATCGGTTGCAAGTCTGCATTCTTGCTGTAGTGAGTCTCACGGCGCTTGAGCGATGCAAGAACAGGCATTCCGATCAGCGTGGCATCGATGGCGTTTATCCTGACGTAGCATTTTAAGTTCGCAAACGCAGAACGAATAAAGTAACCGTAACGCCAACACCATCTTAAGGACGGCTAAGAGCCCATCGCAATTCGGATAGCTCCAGTTGTGCAGGCGACGAACTGAAAACACGATACGCATTGCGATACGTTGGTTCTCGGTGTCGCACGTGCTTACAAGGACTCAGGGAGCCACCGGGGTCTTGTAAGTTGTTGAAAAGCCTAATGTTGGGTCTATGGCATGGAAGAGGTCGTCGGTTCGATCCCGACCAGGTCCACCAATTATTCGTTTAGATTCGTATTCTTACAGTACGCGTCAGATTCTTTTGGCCTTCAAACCGCCTTTCAGGCAGAGTTCCAATGTATCGTGGACCACATCCTGGTGTTCACATGATTTTGATTCCGCCCGCCAGTTTCTTTCTTATCAATCTATATATATGATATAATTACACTTAACTCATTGTTTCGTTTCATTGCGCCTTGAGTTTCCGTCTCGGTCGGCAGAACTTGAGACGGATGTTATAGAAGAGGTCAAACTCAATCGGTTCGCACGCACTCCCTGCATTCGTGCAAGTCCCCGGCGGACATTGGTCATGATCGGGGAAGCTTAGGCGACAATCCAGGCGGAATATCAATTCTGGAACCTGGGGCGTTCTCAGTACTAATCCACAGATCGCCGCCTAACCTATCTTCAATGAGCGCATTGGGCTGTTGGCTCCAATTGAGATTCATCCTGGAGTGCGGAGACGGGAAGAATGGTTAACGCTGGGGTAGCACGAGTCACTAACTGTTTAATGGCGTCGTAGGTGTAGCTGGTGGCGTGGCCCAGGGCGTCGGTCTCGCTGGTCTTGCGGTTGGCGTCGTCGTAGGTCTCCGACGAAAGCTGGTCATCGGCGTTGTAGGTGAAGCTGCCGGAGTTGATGCCGGGAAGCGATAAGATCGCCGAGAGACTATTGACAACAAAATCAAGTTTGGAGATCAAATACACGACAGGCGGGTTATTGAGGTTCGTGGTTTCACAGAACAGTGAACCAGGGAAAGGGGTTAGGGACGCGCGGAATGTTCCACGTGGAACATGTTCATTCTACGGGACTTATTAGCCTATTTACCAGATAATTAACAGCAAGGTTTTGAAAATAAATATGGGTTTATTGCCAGGTCTCCCGACAGTGGTCATTGGACAACGGACAGTGATCTATTCGACTACCATCCCCGGTCCTCGAAAGCGAGTGATACCCTTCGACGCTGCTCAGGGCAGGCTTTCGATTTTGCTCAGTACAAGCTCAGTGGCACCCTCATCAGGGTTTGGAAAGATCACCGGGATCGGAGCCATCCGCCTGCTTCGGGCTAGCTTTCAGGCCACTGCGGACATGCTCGATCTCCGCACCGTGTTCCCGTAGCAACTGCGCTGCAAAGCTGCCCTCTTCCCTCAATAGCCCTAGTAGCAGGTGCGCCGGGATGACGCGCTCATACCCCAGCTTTCCGGCTTCCTCTTCCGCGTAGGCAAGCACCCGTTCGCACTCGTCCGAAAGTGGGAAGTTCATACGCGCGGGGAGCCTTTCACCCGGCAAGGACTTTTCGTGGACAGCGGAATGCTCCTCGATCTGTTTGCGGATTGTCACTATCGAGTCGATAGAAGGCAGGTAAAGGTCGAGATGCGCTTTGTCCTCCCGCAATACTCCTAGCATCAGGTGCTCGGTTTCGATCACTGACGAACCAAGTTGGCTGGCCTCATACCGTGCAAAGAAGATCGTGCGCCGCGCCTTTTCCGTTAAATGCTCAAACCTACTCGTCGCACTGGCGAATTCTTCGGGATTCCGGGGAGGCAGTTGATGAGCAGACGCAAATATCTTGCGTATTTGTTCGGTTGCGCTGCGAATCTTCTCCTCTCTAGGAAGAGGCTGGTATGGTACGGTCGCCAACTCTTTTCTGATTCGTTCGAAATCCGCCCCGTGCTCTCGGAGCAACTGCGCTGCAAGACAGTTCTCTTCGCGCAGCAACCCAAGAAGCAGATGCTCAATGCCAATCTGCTCACGGCCCATTAGATGGGCCTCTTCCGCAGCAAAGGAAAACACACGGTCGCATTCATCGCTAAAAGACACACTGGTTGCAGGTATCCTCTCGCTCAAAGTTGAGCAAGCGAGTACGATTCCTCGGATAGATACCTCCGAAGCATCGCGCGCTAAGAACCGGTTCACGAGTGTTATATCCTCATGTATTAGTCCCAACAAGACATGCTCAGTCTCGACCTTTTGAGAACCCATGTTACTTGCCTCTATGCTTGCAAGCACATATATGCGACGCATTGCTTCTGTAGATCGCTCAGTCATATTCATCTCCACACCCCATGCCACCAAACTTCTCTCCTCTTATTACGCTTGGCCATTTACCCTAGCTATGCAGTATTCGTAATACCATAGTGCCTCTCTCCCTGTCGCAATCGGATTGTTAAACATCCAAAGCAATGTAATGCCGGTACAGAAATAGACCTTCTCTTCAGCTGTTGCCGTTTTTGCGATTCCCTTCTCCATATATCCCCGAATCGCCAAGTCAGTTTGCTCATCTTCCGCCATTGCCTCTCGACCTTTCGGATCAGTCCTATTTATCGGGTCGCCATTGGCATAAAGATACTTGTGCAAAGTCTTGGAATCTTTTACATTTCCTTCCAACGGGTCTATTGAAAGGAACCTTCCGGTGGCGGGGTTGTAGTATCTGGCGCGGAGATAATACAGACCTAAATCGGAGTCGTACTGCTCGCCGCTACAGAACGATCTAACGCGATTTTTCGGCTCGGCTTCCCGCAACGCTAACGCATTTCTCGACTTGCAACGGGCGAAGCCCCGATGCAAGGCCCGATTTCTGGTCGAGACCCCCTGATGCGGTTTTTCGGCCCCACGCCGCCGCGCGGCCATAGAGCCGTCTCGGAGGCGCGCGCTGGAAGCTGGCTGCATGTGGCTTTGATTGTAAAGCTTCCGCCCCGGTTTGAGGGACTGGGAAGGACGGCGGATTCGGTCGGGGATCGGAGAACGAATCGGGGGCCGATTGCCCGCCTGGAAGCGGCGGCGGATTTTGGGCATAGGGATTCATCTTTAGCTGTAAATACACAGCTAAAGGGGATAAGATTTCTGATTGTTTTCGATGGCTCTGAGCGGACTCGAACCGGGCTGTTTGCGCAGCGATTCCGAGCCGGAACCGGGCCGGTTTCGGGCAGCTATGCCGGGCCGAGACCTGGATCGCTTCGGGGGCTATTCGTCCGGCTCTTCCTGCTCCTCTTCGGCCTCCCGGTCAAGGGCGGCAAGCAGGGCTTCGGCTTCCGGCGCTGGCAGTTCCGGGACCGGCGGCAAGTTCGCCGGATGACCTTCCAGTGTCGCTGCCGGATGCGTGGCGGCATGAACCTGCTGCAACGTGCGGATAGCAACCTGCGTGTAAATCTGCGTGCTCTTCAAGTCCTCGTGACCAAGCATCTGCTGGATAAAACGGATGTCGGCCCCGTTCTCGTGCATCAGCGTGGCCATGGTGTGGCGGAACAAGTGGCAGGAGCCGGTCTTGCCCAGCTTGGCCGCGTCGATGCGCAGCCGGACCGCGTAGCTCAGATGGCAGCGGCTGAACGGCTCGCCCTGGGCGGTCAAGAACACCGTGAAGTCATCCGGCTCGATGGCAAGCTGGGGCCGCGCCTCGGCGATGTACTTTTGCAGCCACGCCGTGGCTCGCTCGCCGATGGGCACATAGCGGTCCTTGTTGCCTTTGCCCTGGCGAATCAGGATCAGGCCACGGTCCAGCGCAAGGTCGAAGAGTTTCAGATGGATGATTTCGAGGCGGCGCATTCCGGTGCTGTACAGGACTTCCAGCAGCGCACGGTCGCGCAAGCCGATGGGTTCCTCGATCTCGCAGAGCTGCATGATCTGCTCAACCTCGACGGCGGAGAAGATGTTCTTGGGCAGGCTGTGGCCCAGCCTGGGAAGGTCGATCTCAGAGGCCGGATTGTGCAGGATGTGATTCTGCCGCGTCATCCACCGGAACCACACGCGCAAGGGCACTAGCCGCGTGTGCTGGCTACGGAAGGTCAACGGCTCGCCGTTCTTCTTGCGGTAGAAGAACAAGTACCGCTGATAGCGTTCGAGCACCGGGCGCGTGACTTCGATGGGTTCATGCAAGCCGTGCTGATAGGCCCACTCGGTGAAGAAGCCGAGATGGACGCGGCGGCTGTGGATGGTGTTCTCCGAGTAGCCGCGCACACCGAGCGCGGCCAGATGCTCGTGCATCAGCAGTTCCAGCGGCGTTCGTGGCGCGGCTGGCTGCTTGCGGGTTTTGGTTACGCGGGCCATGCGCCGCCCTCCATTCTGCCGTTGCCTTTCCCGTTGGGCCGGGGCATCGGTACGACTACGACGGGAGTCTGCGGAGCGGCACTCGTCGCGGCTCCCTTATATGCGTTTTTTGCGCTTTTGTCGGAAAAATCGCCTTCTACCCGCGTCATTGCTGGAGATTCCTCACTCAGACCACCCCCAGACACCCCCCAGACTTGGCCCAGACTCACCCCAGACCGCTGTGCCTCCAGCCCAGACACCCCCTCCGTAAACCCAGACCGCTCATCCTCCGAGCGTGGCCGCCTCGCGCCGTAGCTCAGTCCCGGCAGTACCGGTCTTCCGTTCGCGTCCATCTCGAAGTTGAGCGCATAGACGAAGTTCTGGCCGGACACGCCACGATGCAGCGCCAGATACTCCAGTTCCTCCAGCCGGTGCAGATGCGTCTTCAACTGCGAATCGCTCCAGCCGGTGAACTGCCGCACGGTGGCCCGCGTAAAGCGGTAGTCCAGCCGCTCGATTTCGAGCCGGGCGCATTCCGCCGTCACCATCTTGTCGATCAACAGCAGCAGGCGGCGCGTCTGCGTCTGCACGTCGTCCAGCGAGCGCATCAGCACATGGCTGGCAAGCTCCCACGCCAGCTTCACGTCGGCCTCGGTCGCCTCGATGTACTCCAGCCGCACGTCTTCCTCGACACTGGTTTTGATCTCGCGCTGATGCTGATGCAGCAGCGTGATGGCCTGGATCAGCGTCAAAAACTTCATGTGGTCACGCCGAGTCCGCGTCATCGCGTCCGGGAAGCGGC
>Ga0326728_10006937_pt1 | contig 29916 bp, 24 predicted proteins | sample MB3enrmetagenome_FD_207602 | JGI IMG/M metagenome (GOLD analysis project Ga0326728, IMG submission 207602) | Lab enriched peat soil microbial communities from McLean, Ithaca, NY, United States - MB31MN | ecosystem: Environmental > Terrestrial > Soil > Wetlands > Peat | place: USA: New York... | reverse complement strand
TGTGGGTGCCCTGGCTGACGAACAGGGCGGCCACAAGGGCCGCCCCTACGACGAGTCCGACGAAGAGGATGATGTAGGGACACCCCTTGTGGGCTCCCAGGTCGACGAACAGGACGGCCACGAGGGCTGCCCCTACGCCGCAACCGAACCGGCGGATGAACTGCGGTACAACGAACTGGTCCTGCTGCTCGAGGAAGAGAGGGCGAGCGTCGAGGAAGAATTCGAGTATGAGGAGAAGTTGAGCGAGGAAAGAGCGGCGATCGACCGCGATGCCTGCCTGGCTCCGGCCGGCGAGGAGTGGAAGCTGATGCTGCGCCGGGAAGAAACCCTGGACCGCTCCATCGATCGCAAGATCAAACTGTTGCTGAGCCTGCGCAAGGCAGCGGCCCGAACGCAAAACCCGCAGACCTTGGAAAGCAGGTCTGCGCCAGCCGAGAACGTAGGGGCGCCCCTAGTGGGCGCCCAAGCCCACGACGAGTGCGGCCCCGCGAACGAACAGCCCTCTCCCGAGGGGAGTCCGATGTCGGGACCCCGATGGGGTCCATCGGACCCCAGAGATCGGGGAGGGTGTCAGGCTCCGGCCGTTTCATCAGCCGGAGCGTGACGGGTAAGGGGTTTTTCCCTCGCCGAGAGCCAAAGCGTCTGTTAACCGCGCCGCGAATGCGGTGGGACGGAGAGGCGCGACAAAATTCTGGCCGCGATGAGAAGAATCAGGGAAAGAATGTCGATAGGAAACATAACTAGCCCATCACCCGGCCCGCCCGCCTCGCGAACGCGCCCTCTCGGCTCACCCTCTCCCCAGGGAGAGGGCTTCCTGGCCGAGATTTTGCGCGGAGAGAACGAAAAAGCAAAGGCCGCGGCCCTGCTCCCTTATCGAGGCATTGGGGTTCTCGAGTGGGCTGGCCTTTGTTTTCATCAACATTCCCGGTTCGTTCGTTGGTTTTTTGAACCCGCGCGCTGTAGGGGTAGGGTTTGTCCTGCCCTCGTCCGGACCGGCGGAAATGCGGGGACGGCAAGCCGTCCCCCTACAGCGGGATGGTTATTGACGGATCGGGCAGAGCACCTCCGGTTGCGGCCACAGCCCACGATGTACTACTATAATCAGGTATATTCTCGGCGCGCCAAGATGCTCCGCCTGAGGACTCGCACTGACCGTAGCTCCCGGAATGTGAAATCTGGCTGCTGGCTGGGCTCAAGTGCTCAAGAAGGAGACTTTTCTTTATGAAGTGTTGGTTTTGCGAACAAGAGGCAAGAGGAGTCTGTGCTGCCTGCGGCCGTGCCCTCTGTCATCAGCACGCGCACATTCATGACGAGATGACGCTTGCCAAATCCGATACGAGCACGGGTTACAGCACCTACTATAACGTCTACGGAGCGCTGAAATGCGGGGATTGTCGCTTGGAGTGGAAGTCCTTCGGGCCAGGCAAATAAGGGGCATTCGCCGAGGGTTTGGCAGAGCTGAAGCATCCTGATCGAGAGGCCACCGTGGACAAGAGTCAGGAGGAATCGAAGCTACTCCCTCGGGACAGTGCATCGCCTGACGTGATCCCGGACGAAGCAGAATCCGGCGAGGAGCTGGACGCCGAGGAACTTTACGCGCGCGCGCAATTGGAAGACGACGAGATTCCGGGCGGCGATGAAGAAACAAAGGTAGTCCTGCTGCCCGTCAATCCCCACCTGCTCTATGTTTACTGGGAGTTTTCGGCCCGTGACCTGGAAGAAATGTCGAGGGTGTTCAGCCGGCTTGGTCCGCGGGCTCGACCGGTGCTGAGGTTTTACGAAACTCAGACGAACCCTGACAGCTTGAATTCCGCGAGCTGTCTTGAGGTTGCCATTGCCCTGAGCGCCGGAAAATGGTACGTCCGCCTGGAGCATCCTGCCGATTCCTACTGCCTCGATTTGGGGATCTACTTGGGTCAAGGTTCGTTCCGTTTGCTGGCGCGATCCAACGTTGCGGAGATACCGAAGGTTTGCCCGTCGGACAAGAGGGAAGAGCGCTATTTCCGTGTCGAGGGCAACCAGTCCCCCGCAGAGGTGGTTGCCGCTCCCGCACAGGGCAGCAGCGCATCGCGAAGCGCTCCTTCGGAGGACAAGACGCAGGCCCCGCCGGGGCGATTGCTGAGATCGGGTGAGGCTTCGCGATCCGCGCAGGCCTGGGTTGAGCCGCCAGGCCGGGAAGTGAATGGGCCGGAACACCGGGGCGCCTGGGGATCTTTCATTGCGTCCGCCGGGCATCCAGGCGAGGAAGCGGAGTTGGCTGTACAACCGAGCGCCTCCTACAGCCGCCCTTTATATGACGGGTCAGAGGATGACGGCGCGATCGACCGAGAACTCGAGCGGACGAGGTTATCACGCGGCGCGCCGGAGGAAGAGACGCAACGGCAACTCGCGGAGTTTTCCCGGCAGCGAAGCTGGGACCGGGCCTGGTGGTCGCCGGGAGTGAAAGACAGGGAAGAATCCCAAGCCGCAGCGGAGTTGCGCACCGACCTCACCGATTTGAGCGAAAGAAGCTTTCGCGCGGGTCTGTCGTCGGGGCAGAAGTCGTCGTAAGCCAATGTCAACGGGTTATCTCAGCATCATCTTTCACGCCCACCTGCCGTTCGTCCGGCATCCCGAGCATCAGGACTCACTCGAGGAGAACTGGTTACACGAAGCCCTAACGGAAGTCTATCTTCCTTTGCTCTCTGTTCTCGAGGGCCTCGTCGAGGACGGGGTGGATTTTCGCCTGACGTTTTCCTTTACGCCAACTCTCCTCTCGATGCTTCTCGATCCATTTCTGCAATCTCGTTATTTGCAGCGCACCGAGCGCCTGATTGCGCTAGCTGAAAAGGAGACGGAGCGAACGGCTCAGCAGCCGGAATTCCACCGCCTGGCCCAACTGTATCATCAGCGCTTCCTCAACCTTCGAGATGCTTTCGCTAACCGCTATGGTCGCAATCTGGTGGAAGCTTTCCGGAAGTTTCAAGAGCTGGGAAAGATAGAGATCTTGGGCAGCGCCGCCACTCATGCCTATCTGCCCTTGCTCTCGCTGAATCCCTCCGCAGTGCGAGCGCAGATCCAAACGGGAATCGCCTATGGCGAGCAGGTGTTCGGTCGAAGGCCTGAAGGTTTCTGGCTGCCCGAATGCGGTTATTGTCCGGAAGTGGGCCGAATGCTGAGCGAGGAAGGCATCCGTTTCACCATCCTGGAAACCCACGGCGTCACGCGCGCCGAGCCTCGGCCGAAGCAGGGTGTGTATGCGCCTATTTACTCTCCCTCGGGGCTGGCGGCCTTCGGGCGCGATCCGGAATCGTCGCGCCAAGTCTGGAGTTCTGTGGAAGGATATCCCGGAGATTACGACTATCGCGACTTCTACCGCGACATCGCCTACGACCTCGACCTCGACTATCTGCGCCCCTACATTCATCGTGACGGCATTCGACTCGACACGGGGATTAAGTACTATCGTGTCACGGGAAAGACCAACCACAAGGAGCCGTACGTTCCGGAGCGGGCGGAAAGCAAGGCTGAGATCCACGCCGGCAATTTCATCCTCAACCGCCAGAGGCAGGTTGAATATCTGGCTTCGGTCATGGACCGAAAGCCGTTGATTGTGGCTCCTTACGACGCGGAACTGTTCGGCCACTGGTGGTATGAGGGGCCGGCTTGGGTGAATCACCTGGTACGCAAGATCGCGAGCGGCGAGGGATCCCTGCGCCTGATAACCCTTTCCGAATACCTCGAGGAATACCCGATCAACCAGGTCGCAGCACCGGCCATCTCGAGCTGGGGGTACGAAGGTTTCAACGACGTGTGGCTGAACGGCAGCAATGACTGGATCTACCCTCATTTGCACCGGGCGGCCCGTCTCATGGAGAAACTATCGGACGGGCAGTGTCGCCCGGGGCCGCTGGCCGAGCGTGCGCTGGCGCAGGCCAGAAGGGAACTTTTCCTGGCCCAGGCCAGCGACTGGGCGTTCATGATTAATTCCGGGGCCATGACGGAATACGCTACTCGAAGAACCAAGCGTCATCTTTCTCGCTTCTTTCGGCTTGGCGAACAAATCCAAAACAATGCCATTGACGAGAGCCTGCTCCAGGGTTGGGAGGTGCAAGACAATATCTTCTCGTCGCTGCTCTGAACATCGTGGTGCGGGCGTCCCGCCCGCTGTCGCGCGGGCATCCTGCCCGCGCGCGGGAGCGGGACGCTCCCGCGACCGCGGGCGAGACGCCCGCGCCACATCCGCCCAGTGTCGGCCCATTTTCATGGTCTCTGGGTAGCCGTCAGTGACGGGCATGAGCGAGTGCTATGAAAACTACACACAAACTCCTCGAGCATTTCCCCGTCATCGTCCCGCTTCCCTTGCAGTGGGGAGAGCAGGACCCCCTGAGCCACGTCAACAACGTCGTCTACTTTCGCTGGGCCGAGACCGCGCGCATCGCTTATCTGACCCAAGCCAACGCTTGGGACGGGTCGGCAACTGTGGAGGCGGGGCCTATCCTGGCGGCGATCCACTGCGATTTCCGTTTTCCACTCACCTATCCGGACACCATTCAGGTTGGCGCCAGTATAACCGCGATCGGCAATAGCAGCTTCAAAATGGCGCACCGCATCGTGAGCGCCGGACGCGGAATCGTAGCGGCAGACCTTGACTCGACGCTGGTCTGGATCGACTACCGCAGCGGCAAGCCCGTCGCCTTGCCTGCCCAATTGCGTGAGGCCATCGAGAAACTGGAAGGCCGGCGGCTCCCCGTGCTTACCAGGAATCGAGCCTAGCGAGAACGCGACCCGACGGTCGACGGATGTGGTGCGGGCGTCCCGCCCGCAGTGGCACGGGCATCCTGCCCGTGCGCGGGAGCGGGACGCTCCCGCGACCGCGGGCGAGACGCCCGCGCCACGATTTTCAGAGCAGCGAAGGGAGCGTCCCGGCTGCCCTTGTTGCCGCGCGGATTACATGGCCTCCCTTATTCGGGATGAACCCGCTTCGGCCCGGAAAGTAACGGGCCACGATCTCGGCCGGCCCCAGGTCTTCGATCTCGGCGAATCCCAGGGCCGCTAATTTGGGGTGGAGTCTTTCAGCCTCAAAGGTTGTGACCCAGGCCTCCCCCAGGTTGGCTACGCGCCGAGCCCTCCGGTCGTGGCGGGCCCGCCCTTCCGGCGTCATGGATGCCGGGGGATCGCTGTAGTCGAAGACGACATGCGCCCCGTTGGGCAGGCCGGCGATGAACGCCAGGGCAGACCATACGGCTTCTTCGTTCAGGTAGGGGACCACTCCAAGCCAGGTGAAGAACGTCTGCTGCGTGCGATCAAAACCGGCCGCCGCCAAACGCTCCGCCGGAGTTTCGTGTTCGAGATCAACCGGGACGTAAGCCAGCGACCCGGGCGCCGGAATAGCTGCATCTCGCAGGAGTTCTTGTTTCCAGGCCTGGGTGGCGGGGTGGTCGACTTCGAAGATGCGCAAGCGCTCGCCGAACGGATTGCGGTACGCATAGGTGTCAAGCCCCGCTCCGAGCACCACGGCCTGATGGACACCGTTCTCAAAGCAGAAAGCCAGTGCATCTTCGGCGAAGCGTGTTCGGACGGCGATGAACAGTCGCATGCGGCGTGCGGTAGGGTTCTCCTCAGCCCGGCGCGCAACACTCTGCGCATCCATTCCCAGGATCCGAACAGCCAGTGGATCGGAGAAGATCCGGCCCTGCTCCAACACCTGATGGGCGGCCCGGTGAAAGGCGGCAGCAAGAGCAGTCTGGCTGGGTTTTCCGGTCTGCATGCCATCTGAGTTTATCAGAGTCCTGGTAGCACAAGCGCTCTTGCCTGTGCTACGCGCCTGGTCCGGTGGCGCACCTCTGTAGTAGCGGCGGCTTTATGCCGCCACACGCCGAGGTGAACTCGCCGCTACCAGTTCAATCTGAGACGCTACCCTGCTAAGGGAACATTCAGGTACGTTTGGGCGTATGATGATGTAGGAAAGCGAGGTTAACGCTATGCAGTGCGCGAACTGTGGTGCTCCGGTCGGGCTCGGTCAGAGATTCTGCAACAAATGCGGCCAGCCGGTCGCTGGCGTGGCGCCTCCCGTCGCGGTCGCTGCTCCTGTGCCGCCGCCTCAGCCTGCGCCGCCAATTCAAACCACCATGCCCGGCCCCGGCGCAGGATACACCCGGCCGTCGCGCGTGGCGCGGCACCTCACCGCGCTCGGCCTGCTCTGGATCATCTTTTCCGGGTTGCGGCTGATCCCTGGGCTGGCCTTGCTCGTTTTGGGCCATACGCGTTTCCCCTACATGATGACGCCGTTGCCTGCACCCCTGCGCATGTTCATCGGTCCGTTTTTGGGCGGGCTCGGCTTGATCTTCTCGGGCTTTGCCATTGCCGGACTGATTGCGGGTGGAGGCCTGCTGGCGCACAGCCCCTGGGCGCGCATGCTCACTATCGTGCTGGGCTGCATCAGCCTTATCCACTTTCCACTGGGGACGGCCCTAGGGGTTTACACTTTGTGGGTGCTGGCACCTCAGGGTGCCTCTGTGGAATATCAGAGTCTGGCGAGTGCCCACTGAGGACGGACCAGATACCCAGTGGCGAGGCTTCCCTCGCGGGGTGAACTACTGCAGCGATTCATCGCTGTTCTGAAAACGTGTAGGGGTAGGGCTTGCCCTACCCGCCCGCCGCGGGCCCGGCAAAAGGGGACGGCAAGCCGTCCCCCTACGAGCATGTGAAGGAGGGGAGTCACCTTCACGCCAGGTGGTGAGCCGGAAGATCATGAAGTCTTCGTCAGGATAACTTGGCGGTGGGGTTTTCGATCAGGTCCAGTAGTTGACGAAATGCCCTGCCACGATGTGAAACGGCGTATTTCTCGTCGGGTTGCAGCTCGGCAAAAGTCATACCGAGTGGTGCATAGAAGAAGTATGGGTCATAACCGAAGCCTCCTGCTCCCCGCGGTTCATCAAGGATCACACCGTCCGCTCTTCCCTCGGTGACGCCGAGAATGCGGCCTGAGTGCGCCAGGGCGATAACGCAGACGTAGTGCGCGGCGCGGCGAGACGTTCGGCTCTGCGCCTCGCGCGCACCAACCCCTTCTTTGGAGAGCGTTGGAAGAGAAGCTGAGGCTGAGCCTTCAGCCGCCCTCTCGACGCGGCCCAACTCTTCTATCAGTTTGCGATTGTTTTCATCGTCGGTCGCGTCAGGTCCTGCGAAGCGGGCGGAGAATATCCCCGGCGCGCCTCCCAGCGCGTCCACACTGATCCCCGAATCGTCCGCGAACACTGCGCCCGAGACGAAGGCGCTGTAGTGCAGTGCTTTCTTGCGAGCATTCTCTTCGAAGCTGTTGCCATCTTCGATGCAGGCCGGAAGGCTCTTGAAACTGGGTAAGGGTTCTACGCGAATGCCGCGCGCTAAGGCCGCGGCGCTGAACTCCCGGAGCTTACCAGGGTTCGAGGATGCCAGATAGAGCGGCGAATCGGGAGTGATAAGGGGCATCAGGGAAATCGGAGTTTAAAGTCTGAAGTGTGAAGTATAAAGTACGGCTGGTTTACGAACAACTACAGAGATCCTTCGCTTCGCTCAGGATGACAGGGTTTCATCAACGGACCTGCCCATCCGCCTATCTGCCCATCTGCCCATCTGCCTCCCGTGGTTCCAATTTCAGAATCGAGCGCTGGACGGCCAACAGCTTTTCGATGCCCGGTCGAGCGACTTCGATCAGGGTATTGAGATTATCGAGGCTGAAGGGTTTGCCTTCCGCTGTAGCTTGCACTTCCACCAGTCGGCCGGAGCCGGTCATCACCACATTCATGTCCACGTCGGCATTCGAGTCTTCGGCGTAAACCAGATCGAGCAGAGTTTCTCCGCCCACAATTCCCACACTGATCGCCGCGACATAGTCCCGGATGGGATTGCGGCGCAGGGCCTTGAGTCCCGCCAGCTTCTGGAAAGCCAAGCCCAGCGCCACGAGGGAACCCGTGATCGAGGCCGTTCGAGTTCCGCCGTCCGCGCGGATCACGTCGCAATCGACCCAGATCGTGCGCTCGCCCAGCGCCTCGAGGTCGGTCACGGCGCGCAACGATCTTCCGATCAAACGCTGAATTTCCATGCTCCTGCCGCCTTGCCGTCCGCGCGTCACCTCTCTCGGAGTGCGGTCTTCGGTGGCGCGGGGGATCATGGCATATTCACTGGTAATCCAGCCTCGACCCGTGCCTTTCTGGAAAGGCGGAACACCGTCTTCGACCGTGGCCGTGCAAATCACCTGAGTTTCACCCAGGCGAATCAGCGCCGATCCCTCCGCGGAAGTGATGAAGTTGGGTACGATTTCGACAGGTCTCAGTTCCGCGGCGGGACGCCGGTCCGGACGGACCAGCTTGCCACCGGAATAAAGCAGACCTGATAAGAGTTTTGGCGTCGAGGACATGCGATCTCCTGAGTTGTAGGGGAGGTTCGCGAACCGCCCCTACGCATTTCACGGGTTGCCTTTCACCAGTGTTGGATCGGGAACGATAGCTTCGGTCAAGTCCGCGTGACCCTCGAGCGTGTCAACTTCCTGGCCCTGAATAAGGATCTTGACCCTCTTAACCGCAGGGATGTTGGTCGTAATTGAGTTCACGATGGAATAAACAGCTAGAGACTCGGCTTCAATTCCCGGATAAATGCCGCTGACCAGATCGCTCGAAAGGTCTACGTAAGCCGTTCCGTCCAAGGTTAAGAAGACGGCGCGAACGGTGGTTGCGGCCGCCAGCGGGTGGCCGAGGCGTTGGCTTGGCCCCTCCGCCAGCGCCAGCAGAACCTGGCGCACTCGGTCGGCTGCGGACGGCGCCCATTTGATCGGACGGCTCTCCGCCACAAGGCCCCGGCCGCTCAGCGAAGGGAAGAACAGGACAGCGATTTCATTGGGCCCGGCGCCGGACTGCAAGACCGCCTCGCTCAAGCGGGCTTTAGCAGATTCGTCACTATGCGCAGGAGGTTCAAAAAAGACACGCCGCGCCAGCGAACGCAAATAGAAGAGCCCTCCGGCAAACACCACCAACAGGGCAATCCAGAAAATCTTGGCGCGGCGGCTCATGTCTCAGGCGCCTCCAGCCTGCAAAGCGCTCAGCGCTTCAGCCACGATGGATGAAAGGTGGAGTTGAAATGCCGCGTCGGTCAGCGGTCCGGCGTCGACATCGGGCGATAAGCTGCCGATCTCAATTGCCACGGCCGGCGCATTGACACTGCGCAAAGTGCGTTCCGGCGCTGCCGTGGGCGGATCGACTGTGACTCCAGCGAGGACAGCAAGGTCCCGTTCGATGGTCTGAGCGAGTTTGCCGCTTTGCTCGAGGTGGTTTTCCTGGATTCGATCCCACGCCACGAAAAAGGGACTTGCCCCGCCTTCCGGGGAAGGGCTTGCCAAGCCAGGCGATTGGTAGGTGTAAATTGCCACTTGCGGCGAGCCGCCGCCTAAGTCGCCGGCATGAAAGGTGAGGAAATACGCAGCGCCTGCCACATTCGCGGCCACGGCGCGCTGTTCGAAGGTCACATTCGCGTCGCCCGTGCGGGTCATGATGACCCGGAATTTACCCGTGGTAAGCAGTGCCTGGCGCACCCGCTCCGCGAGCTGCGCAACCAGCTCTTTCTCCAGAACACCGTCTCGGCTGCGCGCGCCGTTGTCCTCGCCGCCGTGCCCGGCGTCCAACGCCACGACCGGCAAGGGCGGACCCGTCGGCGTGGCGGGCCCGGCTGGCGCAGCAGTGCCCGAGGCAGGCCCTGGTGCGACGGGTGGCGCAGTGGCGGCAGTCGAAGACGGCGTGGCGGGCGGAGGCGCTTTCGGCGTCTGGGGCGGGGGCTGCGCCGGCGCCGGGTTGGAGACCTCAGCTCGCAACATCTTGCCACCTTCGGACAATTCGGGATAGAAGTTCAGGCCTCCTGCGGATGGAGTGATGACAAGCTTGGGAAGTCCGTCCTGATCGTCGAATCGTACGTCGCTGACATAAGGATTCTGGAAGTGAAATGATTGTTCCAGAGGTTGGATGGGGTGGTCCCCCAGGAACATGACCCACTTCCCGTTAGCCGACTCCGTGTGAACCGTCACCTTGTCTGTGAACTGAAAGGTGAGCCTCGCGCCGTTGCTCTCCTGTTCCATGCGCAAGGTAAACGAGCCGGGTTTGATATTGCCAATGAAAACCCGGTTCGTTCCGATTTGATACTCCACATCCTGGCTCGTTAGCCTGGCCAGCACGGTGGTCAGAAAGTCGCTGGGCACCATCCATTTCCCATTGAAAACCCGCACCGGAGCCGCGAGTATCAAGGTCTTCTTATCGAGACGAACTCTTGGATCGCCGTCATGAAGTTCGATGTGGCTCTCTCCAAAAGCCACCTTGAGATTGTTCCGGCGTTCCGTCAGGCCGTTCAGTGTTCCCACCAAGTTGAGGACGGGAAGAAGTGGCAAATACTGAACGCTATCGATCACCTCCAGAGGAATGACGCGCCGCGAATTGGGGAAGTAAAAAACAAAGTTATCACTTCGCAGAGTGCGCGCAGGCCATAAGAGCAGCCCCAAGCCGCTGATTAGAAGGGTCAGGGAAAGCAGAAGCTTACGCCAGAAGCCAGGCAGATGTTTTTTCAGCGACTGCAAGCGTTTTACCTTCTCGTCGTGTTCATAGTCAATGTCAAGGCAACCTTAGTCATTCTATAGCAATCGCCGTCAACCGTTCAATCGAGCGCGGATAAGTGGGCAACTCCAAATGTGCAAATAAATCCCCGATGTGAGCAATTTTGAACTGACAGTCTCTGTCAAGTGATGCTCTGATTTCGTACTATGGACATCGTACGCGCTCTCGCTGTATTGTGGGAGCTTCAATTCGTGCGTGCTGTAGTCAGAAAAACTTGTGCAGTGCTGATGTCGTACAAATGAAGGGAAGGTGTTTCGGTGAAGGACCTGCGCGTTACTATTGTCGAGTTGCCCGCCACCGTGGATGGGCGGCTGGAAGGCCGAATGGCGAAAGACGTCTATTCGCTGTTCCGCTATCCCGCGCGCGGCATACCCTTGCTGGCAGCGGTTTGCCGGCGAGCGGGTTACGAGGACGTGGTCACGCTCGACCCGCAGTACAACCACGCCGCGGGCCGCCTGGATGCTGATGATTGGAAGCGCTTAGCGGCCACCGATGTCTTGGGGATCTCGGTCATCACACGCACGGCGAATCAGTCGTTTGAATTGGCACGCCGCGTTCGCGCTCTCAATCCCGGCGTGAGAATTGTCTTTGGCGGCCCCCACCCCACGGCGTTGCCGGACGAGTCGCTGCAGTTTGGCGATGTCGTCGTCACCCATGAAGGTGACTACACGCTGCCGTTGTTGCTTGAACGTCTGCAAGAAAGCCTGGAGCGGCCGCATCTCGACGATCTGTTGGGAGTGAGTTATCTCGGCCCAGACGGCGAAGTCATCAGCAATCCGGATCGTCCCTACCTGACCGGCGAACAACTTTCCGACCTGCCTTTTCCTTTGTACTCCGACTGCGTCAATCGGGGCATTACCCACAACGTTGTCAATACGTCGCGCGGCTGCCCCTATGAATGCGAATTCTGCTCGGTGATTGAGAACTTTGGGCGCGGATTCCGCTTCCTCAGCGACGATGCGGCTGTGGCCTTGGTCCGCCACACCATCCAGTTGAACGGCAAGCCGATCTTCTTCGGCGATGATATCTTCGCCGCCAATCGCGACCGCACCACGCGGCTGCTGGAGCGGCTGCTCGCGGAAGGAGTCAAGATGCCGCGCTGGTTCGCCCAAGTACGGGTGGAGACGGCGCAGGACCGGGAATTGCTGAAGCTGATGAAGCGAGCCAACTGTGTCATGGTTTTCATCGGCCTCGAATCGGTGAACGAAGAAACTCTCAAACTCTTCAACAAACACTCCACCCTCGAGAAAAACCGGCGCGCTATCGCGGCGTTCGAGGAAGCGGGGATCCGGGTGCATGGCATGTTCGTGCTGGGCTCCGACGCCGACACACCGGAGACCCTGCGCGAGACGCTGGAGTTCGCTCGAAACTCACGCCTCACTACCACGCAGTTTTTTGCACTGACTGCCTTGCCGGGGCCACCCCTGACCCGCCGCCTTGCCGAGGAGAAACGGATCTTCGCCTGGGGCGACTGGCAGCTTTTCGACGCTCAGCACGCGGTGGTTTGCCCTTCGCACATCAGCCCCTCCGAGCTTCAAGCAGGAATCTTCCGGATTTCCCGCCAGTTCTACTCCGTCAGTGAGGCGCTCCGGCAACTGGTCCGCGGGCGCTGGTTCGATTTTGCCATCCGCCTTCGGGGGAGTTTTCTTACCCGCCGCATCGAGCGAGACAGCGCGTCGTATAGCCGTGCGCTGGCCAGGTTCGACAAGGTTCGCGGCGATCTCTCCACAGAACTCGATCAGCTAACCGAGAAAGCCCGGGCTAAACTGCATGGGTACGGAGTGGAGCTCGAAGGCGGCCAGGCCCGCGCCAAAGCCTATTTCTCCGATCTGGCTCAGCAGTTCGAGTCCGCCTGCGATCAGTTCAACCTCGAACTTGTCCCTTACGGGCACGCGCTGCGAGAGATGGCGAGTAAGAAGCTCGAGAAATACCTTCACGCCCTGGCCACAACCGCGATGTAGGCGCAGGGCTTGCCTGACTCCTACACTCGGCGGCCGATGATCAGCCCCGAGGGCCCGGGCAGGCGGACATGCCGCGCGTCCTCGAAGCCTGCCTCCGTGAGCCAGGCAGCATATTCCGCCTCGGCGTAAGTGCTTCCCCCGCGTGTCCCCACCAGCATATTCAATGCAAACAATGCGGCGGATTTGGGCGCGGTCTTACCGGGCTCGAGGATGAAGTCCTGGATCACCAAGCGGCCCTTTGGTGCGAGGGCTTGGAAACACCGCTTCAAGAGATCCCTGTTTTCCTCGATGCCCAGCATGTGGCAGATGGCCGACACCAGTACCAGGTCGTATCCAACCCCAAGTTGGTCGGAGCGCAAGTCTCCCGGCCGCGTCCGAATGCGACCCGCAAGACCTGCGTCTTCGACGTGTCCTTGCGTGATGGGGAGAACCTTCGCCAGGTCCAGGAGGTCAACTTCGAGGTTTTCCTCTGCGCTCGCAAAGGCGATGGAATAGGCGCCCGAGCCTCCGCCCACATCTAACATGCGGGACACGCCTTCGGTCCCGACGGCACTGACCACCAGCGGCGCGCGCGCGCGGGCGTTGCGGTGCATGGCAGCGATGAACGCGCGCGTCCAATCTTCACCTCGCTCTGCCCTTGCCTGGCGAGTCACCGAGGTGCCGGCGCGAACGCACTCGGTGAGCGTGGACCACGTCTCCCACAAGTGCGCCAAATGCAGCGTGGCAGTCCGCGAGTCATCCGCAGACCCCGCCGCGAAATACCTTGCGCTCAAAGGAGAATTAGCAAAGACGGCGCCCTGCTTAGCCAACCATCCCATCGCCACGAGTGCGTTCAACAGCATTTCCGTGGCGCGCGGGTCGCCGCCCACGCGGGCAGATACCTCAGCGGCGGTCGCCCCGCTTCCCACGGCGGTAAACAGATCCAACTCGACGGCCGTGAGGACTACCCGGCTTTCCTGAAATCCTCGCAGGGTGCGGTTCATATCGTCGGGAAGAACCCCGGAGGCAGCTTGCGCGCGTTGCGCGGCTATGGCCTTGTCGCGGTTGGCGCAGATTTCCTGCTTGAGAGCCGCCACGTCTTTATTCGCCAAGCGCTCCACAACCTGTCCACCCTGAAAGTGCGACTTCACGATTTCCGGCACGTCCTGCGGCCCCACGCTTGAATACCAGACACCCTCGGGGTAAACAATCATGTTCGGCCCGCGATCGCAAAGGCCGAACGAGCCGCAGGCGGTGACCAGCACGTCATTCCCCAGCCCCCTCTCAGCCACCTCTTTGCGCAATGCCTCGAGCACCTTCGCAGAGCCGTGTGCCGCACAGCATGGCACCCCCTCAGCCTTCTGCTGCTCGCAGACGAACACGTGATAACGGAAAGGTCCCATGGTCTCCACCTCGCAGCCAGATTAACATAATCCTGCAACCAAAACTGCTTGCAACCGGACCGACCTCGGTTTTATATTCAGTGAAATGCAACTCCGCGGGGGGAGCTATGACAATTAAAGATCTCATCGAGTCCAGGAAGGATTTCTACTGTATTGCCGATGACGTCACCGTACACGAGGCTGCGCGCTACTTGCGTGAAAAGCAGATCCGGTCAGTCGGCGTATGCGATCGCCAGGGCAAGCTCCTGGGCGTTGTGTCACAAAGCGACATTTCTAATAAGGTGGCGGCGGAGAACAAGTGCCCTGCCTGGATGCGCGTGTCTGAGATCATGACCTCAGAGCTCACCGTCGTGCCGCCCGAAACGTCTTTAGATGAGTGTGTGCGGCTCATGGAGAAGCACGGCTTTTTCCACCTGCCGGTCGTCGACCAGCAGGGACAGTATCGCGGCATGATTTCTGTAAGGGATATCCTCACGCTTATTGCCTTGGACGAGAAGGCCCGAGCAGACATGCTGGAATCGTTTATGTTCCCGCAGCGGTAAAGGAAGGTGTCAGGTGCCGGGTGCGAGGGGCAGGGGAAACGAAAATGACGGTCGTCCCCGCGAAAGCGGGGACCCATCGTCCGTCCAATGGATTCCCGCTTGCGCGGGAATGACACACAGGGCGTGATTTTCTGGGGAGGGTTATCGTGATGGTCAAAAACGCTCGCGACGCAAGCGCCGCGGTCTTGCCCCGGTGGGCTCTGGCAATCGTGCCGCTGCTTATTTTGGTGATGCTGATGCTTGCGGGCCCGGAGCGCGTGCCCGGGCAACAGGCTTCGAAGATTGTATTGAAAACCACTTCATTTGAACCCGGCGGATTCATACCCAAGCGCTTCACCTGCGAGGCCGCGGATGTTTCGCCCGCGCTCGCCTGGGGCGACCCGCCCGCCGGCACGCAGAGTTTCGCCATCATTGAAGACGATCCCGACGCTCCGTCCGGGACCTTTGTGCATTGGTTGGTTTATGATCTGCCGGCGGCTTACCGTAGGCTTCCGGAGGCGTTGTCGGGAAACGATCAGATGGCAGGCGGGGGACGACAAGGGACCAACGATTTTTCAAGAACCGGGTATAGCGGACCGTGCCCGCCGCCAGGCAAGCCCCACCGCTACTTCATTCGGCTTTACGCTCTGGATGGGAAACTCAATCTGCGCCCCGCGGCCACGCGAAAAGAGCTGGATAGTGCAATGCAGGGTCACATTCTAGGTCAAGCGGAGCTGATGGGCCGTTTCAAGCGGTGAAGCCCACCTGCCGACCTGCCCATCTGCCGACCTGCCTACCTGCCCACCTGCCGATCTGCCTTCCTTGCCGGCACGCCTTTCGTGTGGCAGTCCGTGCATTTGACAAAGTGGATGTTATGGAGGCTGGTGGTGGAGCGGAACGTGGTGTCCATGGTTTCCACGTTCAGGCCGCAATTCGACAGGCGGGGGTGGCAGTTCATGCAGGAGGCGCGAGTGGTTTGCCCGTGCGTTTCATGGCAAGAAAGACAACTCAGCCCTTCGTGCACGCCCACCGGTGTTCGATCGTCTCCGGACGCCACCTCGAGGCTTGCCAGCGGAGCATGGCATTGGTAGCACAGCGCTTGGCGAGTGTCCGGACTGATTTTAACGGCGCGCGCCGCTTGATGCATCTGGGGAAGGGAAAGGCTCTGCAAGGGAACGTGGTCGAGTTCCCGCCGATCGAAAAGCGCCAGGGACGGCCGGGCAATCTCTTCCGTGGCGCTGGCGTTCGCGGCCTTGACGGCGGGCCGTGCCAAGGGCAAGCCTTGGCGGTGCATTTGGTGGCAGGTCAGGCAAGGAATGACAGGGCGAGCGGCAAGTTCAGGCTTCAAAAGGCGCCAGGGGCCCGTGGAATCGATGGGAGCCACCAGGTCGCGGATGCCGCCCTGGAAGTGCATGGCGTGGCAGCGCAGGCAATCGTCCATAAGGTGCTGCTGGCCATTGTGCTTCTTATCGAGGAAGATCTGGGAGTAAGTGGCGCTGTGCGAACTGGACGCCCAAGCGGCGTATTCGGCTTGGTGGCAATTCCGGCAGCCCTCGGTCACCTGGAAATTGTCCTTGGTGCGGAGCGCCACGCGTTCCGGAAGTTTACCCGAAAGATGGTCCGCCAGCCGCCGGATGTTGTTCAAATGAAAGCCCGCGTCCAACGTAAACACACTTCCATGACAGTCCGAGCAGGGGACATTCCGGTGCGCGGAGGTGTGCCAATCCGTGTAGGGCTGCCAGATTTCATGGCAGCGGGCGCAGGCCTTTCCCTGCGAGTAGTCGTAGTATAGGCTGCTAGCCGGAAGGATGAGCAAAACCGCCAGCAGTGCAATCAAAAGTATCGTACGGAAGCGTGGCGATGGCATAGGCAATTTAGAAAACCAAGAACAATTCAAATGGCAAATAGCAAATGGCAAAATTCAAATGGTTTGGAACTTACAATTTCAAATGGGAAACCATTTGCCGTTTGCCTTTTGCCATTTGCATTGCTCTTCAACTCCGAAAGCGCGTGCCTTTCCACTCGCCCACGATATGCGCAGACGCATAGTAGGCGATGGCCATAATGGTCAGCACGGGGTTGAACCCACCGTTGTTCACGTGGACGCTGCCATCGACCACGAAAAGGTTATCCACGTCGTGCACCTGGCAGTAGCGATTGACCACGGAAGTCTTAGGGTCGTTGCCCATTCGGCACGTTCCGGCCTGGTGTTGACCTCCGCTCAGGCCCACGCGGGGCGGACGCGGCCAGGTGGAGACGGCTCCGGCTTCCTTAAGCCAGGCGTCCGCCTTCACGGACAGCATCTTCCCCAACTCGACCGTGTGCGGGTGGTTGGTGCCGGACAGGCGCACCACGGGTATCCCCCAGAAGTCCTTGACGCGCGGGTCCACCTGGACCCTGGAGTCGAACATGGGCATCTCCTGCGCCGGGCCCATCACCACGACGGTCCGCCGGTAGGCCTGGCGCATGAAGTCTTTGTGCGCCTTGCCCCAGCGCGGCAGGTTGGGAGGAGACATGGAAGAAAAATGGATGGGCAAACGGATAAACTCGTTGCACAGAGCGCCACCGCCTACCATGCCCGGGTTGCCGTGGTTGTAATCGCAGATGGCAAGGGACGCGCCGGGGCCAACGTCGTCGTACACGTCATCGCCGAAAAGACCATAAGCCCCCGCGTAGCCATGCCCCTGCAGATTCCGCCCCACCCAGTCGTGGCGGTTGCCAATCCCCTGGGGGAACAGGCGGCTTTGGGAATTGAGCAGCAGGCGGGCCGTTTCCGTGGCGCCGCAGGATGCCACCACCAGGTCTGCCGGCTGGATCTCGAGCCTGTCCTGCGAGTCGAAGTAGGCCACACCTATTGCCCTGCCGCGATTGTCGGTCAGAATCTCCTTCACGACGCACTCGGCGCGCAGTTCGCAGTTTCCGCTGGCCAGGGCTTTGGGGATCACGGTGTTCTGCGTGCCGTTCTTGGCGTCAACTTCGCAGGCAAATCCCACGCACCAGCGGCAGCGCATGCAGGCCGCGCGCCCGTTGTAGGGCACCGAATTGCGCAGCATGGGAATGTCAAAGGGATGCAAGCCCAGCCGCCGGGCGGCGGGTTTCAGGATAGCGTGTTCGCGCCCGGGCGGGAGCGGTGGCATGGGCAACGGTTTCTTGCGCGGGGCACGGAAAGGATTCTCCGTATCGTCCCCCGAGACCCCGATTTCCCACTCCGCTTTCTCGTAGAACGGTTCGAGATCGGCGTAGCTGATGGGCCAATCGTCAAGAGTGCTGTTCGCGACGGGGCCGTAGGTGGAGCGCATGCGGAAGTCTTTTTCCATGTAACGCCACGCCATCGCGCCGTAGCTGGCCGTGCCGCCGCCCACGCAGGCGGCGTTGTTCCCGTAAACGCCGTCGCTGGGAAGCACCACTCGCTCGTGACCCTGGGGATCGACGAACACGCGGCGATAGCGCTCGTCGTCCGGACCGAAGCCGCAGCCCAGAACGGAAGTGCGCTGATTGCGGAGATCGTCTTTGCGACAGTCGAAGGCGGTGTACCACTTGCCGCGCTCCAGCAGCACGACGCTCAAGCCCGCCTCCGCCAGTTCTTTCGCTACAATCCCGCCCCCGGCCCCCGCTCCCACCACCACCGCATTTACACGTTTCATGACCATGTCAGCCTAAGCAAGTTTCACCACCGAGGCACAGAGACACAGAGGAAAATGTTTTTTGCTGCTAATTTCTCGGTGCCTCAGTGCCTCCGTGGTGATTCGTCAAGTCGTAGTGCAACCGCCCGCGAATCGGCGGGTAAGGCAAGCCGACCATTTTCCAACTCGCTCGCCCGTGGTTTCCCCCGTGCCGGGGGTCGCCGTAATAGCCTTGCATCGTGTGGCCCAGGATGAGCGTAAAGAAGTCTTTGGAGGAGATTTCCTTCCAGGCTTCTCCCGTCGCCCCACCTCGTTCCAGCTCTCTCAGTACTGCGTCCTGCTTCTCCGCGCTCAACTCGGTGAAGCGTTGTCCATACATCTGTCGGCTCGTCTGGTCGATGCCTTTCAGGCCTTGGCGATAGCTCGAGCGAAAACGCTTGTACGGGCCCATGAGCTGAATATCAAGGAAGTTCACGACGCCCGCTTGCGACGCACCGGGGTCTTGATCCGCAGGAATGAGGCGCTCGCAAATCGCGTCTGCCGTCTGCCCTTCCTCGAGGGTGAAAAAACGCCACGGGCTCTTCCGGTTTGTGCAGCACACCATGGATCCGGCGGCCGCGGCAGACGCCACCTGGATGAACTTGCGGCGTGTTACTCGGTTCATGGTCGTTCCTTTCGTCGGAGCTTTCGCACCACAGAGGCACAGAGGCGCTGAGAGGGTTACAGTGAACAGCGCGTGCTCCCCACCCGCGATACAGCAGAGCAATCGAGGGTCCATTCGCGCCAAGGGAGAGGCAGTATAAAGCCTTTGCGCGAAAACGCAAGAGACACAAAGTCACTAGTTCACCACTGAGACACAGAGCCACTGAGAATTTCAGAGCTTTTTCTCTGTGCCTCAGCGCCTCAGTGGTTCATAACACCATGCGCTTAATACCCTGACGCAACACTGGAACATTGAAATTCAGGATCAAACCGGTACGAATTCCGGCAAGGCGCAGATAGGTCAGCAACTGCGCTTCGTGAATGGGCAGAATCTTGTCCACGGTCTTTAGTTCCACTATTACTCGGTTCTCCACGACGACGTCCAACCGATAACCACAATCCAACCGTACGCCTTTGTAAACCACCGGCAAAGGCTGTTGCCGCGCGAAGGCGATTCCGCCCAGATGCAGTTCGTGGCACAAGCACTCTTCGTAAGCGGACTCGAGCAAGCCGGGGCCCAGCACGCGATGTACCTCGATCGCTGCGCCGATGATCTTCTCGGTCAACGGATCGTTTTCAATCATGTTCATCCCTTCCTACCACTGAGACACAGAGGCACTGAGAACTTCAGGGATTGTCTCTGTGCCTCAGTGTCTCTGTGGTTCAAGGTCCCCAAAAGAAAAGGGGCCAAGACGGCTTGGCCCCTGAGTCTAGCAATACGAATTGTTGATCGTCTTAGAAGCGAATTCGCAGCCCAAGCTCGATGAGCCGCGGGGAATTGTACTGACTGGTCAGAGTTCCGAAGTCGTACGGATCCTGCGTGTTGATACCCGGATCGTTGTACTCCATGTGATTGAAGGCGTTCAGCATCTGTGCGAAGAACTGGACGCCGACGCGCTCGTTCACCTTGGTGTCTTTCTCGATGGTCAAGTCCAGGTTGTAGCGTGACATACCGTAGTACGGGCCGGAGTCATAAGTCCTGGTGTCCACGCCAAGCACCAGGGGCCGGTAGCTGTTGTACACCGCCGTGGGGTTCGAGAACATATTGGCACCCGGAGCGTTTGAAACGTAAGCCGGATCGTTGTTGACGCCGACGGTGCCGTCGGTCTTGACTGCAAGGTGCGGGGTATGGCCGAAGGTGCCCGTGTTGGCCATGGGCACGGCCCCGGCGCACCACGGCATATAGGCGCCCGTGCCGTATTCATCGCACGAGCCGGTGTACGATTCGATGGGTTTGCCGGTGTTAAATGTAATTACCGGCGCCAGCGCCCAGCCGCCGATGATTCGATCCAGCACGCCGTTGCTGGTGGCAAAGTATTTGCCCTTGCCGAACGGCAGATCGTAGCGAGCCACGATGTTCGCAACCCACCTGCGATCAAAGGGAGAAGGAGCGTAGTCCGTCCGGAGGTTGTAGATATTATTCGGACTATCCTCGACATACTCCTGGTTAATGCCGTCGGTGTCCAGAGAGTGCGACCAAGTGAGGTTGCCGCTCAGCATCAAGCCGTGGCCGGTGCGCTTCTGCACGGTGAGGAAACCGGCCTGGTAGTTTGCGTACCCCTTGGTTGTGCTCCAGTCAACTCCGTAGTATCCCTGGCGGTCTGACGGCAGAATCGAGCAGCCAGAGCATCCTGGGAAGTTCCAGGCGCCACCCGAGTTCTTGTACCCATCCATATCGCCAAACATCCAGTAAACGTTCTCGGTGCCGATGTTGTTTGTGCCCGAGGAGCCTTCGTTGGCTTGCACAGCCGCAGTGCAGTTTGCGAAGCCGCCGCAGTAGGCGCTGCCGGCCAGAGCCGTTTCAAACCAGGGCTGGGGAGCGGCTTGCGATTTGTTGTGATCGGCCTGCCACAAGGCGGCGTATGCTTGGGCAAAGGTCTGCCCGCCGAGTTTCAGCATGTAGGGCACGCCGTCGTTGTTCATGCCGAGGTAAAGGTGCTTCATCCAGCGGCCGGTGTAGCCCGCTTCGAGGACCATGTTTCCGGGAAGTTCGCGCTGCCAGGTAAAGTCGATTGAGTCATCGCTGCCGGGCCGCCACTTGTTGTCGAGGCCGAAGACGTATCCGGTTGAAGGTGTATTTACACCCCACTCGACCGGGACGGGAAGGGTCTGAGCAACGGCCGGGAACGGAGCCGTGTTGCCGTCCACGCCGATGCGGAAAGCTCCTTGGCGGCCGCCCGTGCCGGTGGCGGTTGGGTCTGTCCCGGCGGTACCTGCGCAGTTTCCGGTGGTTGACCCGCCCAGGCACTGGATGTTCTGCCCGAAGCCGTAACCTAAGAGCGGCGTCATTACCAGGTTCACCGCGTTGCTGCGGTCGTAGATGCGCGAGTACCCGCCCCGGAACACGGATCTCTTATTCCCGAAAACCTTGTTCAGGATTCCCGAGCCGAAACCGGGGTTCCACGCCAACGACGCACGAGGTGAGAAGGCGCCGTAAAAGGGTTCGAAGGGATACTTGGGGTGCCCGCCTACAGATCCGATCGGCGCCATGCCAATTACAGGGTTATAGACCTGTCCATTGTTCGCGGCGCTTACGACGTTGTCGATATAACCCTGGTAGCTGACTGGGAACCCCGAGGAATCGACGGGCATCATCTGCGTTCCGCTCCCTTCGTACGGAGGCATCTGTGTGCCCCACTCGAGGCCATAGTTGATAGTGAGGTTTGGCTTGACCTTGTAAGAATCAGTAAAGAATAGGCTGTACTGATCGGTAATGGAGCGGTCTTGCAGGGAGGGCGAGCCGGTCAAATGGAGGTCGGACCCGCCGCGCACGAACAGTTGGGAAGCGGCTCCGACGAAGCCCAGCGCTTCGGCATAGTAGCCATTCCAAGTGCCGGTCTGGCCGCTGGCGAGATCCGGAGGCCGCCAGGGCGCGTCCATGAACAGACCGCCTCCCTTATCGATCTGATAGACCAACTGGGTGAGGCCGCCCACGATGTCATCGTTCCGCACGTGGTTGTCCCACCAGTGCATCATGTTGCCGCCCACCTGGAAGAAGTGCTTATCCTTCAGCCAACTGGCGGTGTCGGCATAAGTCCAGTCGTGCCCGTCCCAGGTGCGGAACCGGGCATCTTGGGTATCGAAGTTCATAGGCGCGAGCGGCTGGGTGGTTTCGCCGGCGATTTCGAGGCCGCCGACGATGCCGAGGTTGCCAACCGGTACGCCCGCACGAATCCAGTTCCAGTCGTTGCGCAGATAGCTGACGTGGAACTCATTGGTGAGGTTGGAGGTAATGTTTCCGGTTAGTCCTGCAACCCAATAGCGAGGCTGGCCTGGATTCGAGGATTTCGCTGTGGGCACGCCCAGCGTGTCACCGGGCAGCAGCCCGCCGATATCCACTTGGTTGGTGGAGGGGTAGACCAAGTCAAAGTAGCGGTAGCTGGTCATGAAGCGCCACTTCGCGCCGAAGTCATGGTCGAGCCGGATCACGCCAAAGTTCTGGCTTTGGCTCAGCTTCAAGGGAGCAAAGTAGCCGCAGGTGTTGATGTGGTCCCCGTAGTTGGAGCAGTCGTTCGGTTCCGGCATATACTTGGTCCACATCTCTTGAACTAACGGGTTAATCCCGATGCCGCGCGGATCGCAGGGCTCGTTGCCGGCGGTGCCGCACGTGGCGTCCGTCTTGAGGTTGACCTCGCCGATTCCGCCGGCCGCATTGTGGTACTTCAGGATGCCTGCCCGGAACGAGTCCGTCGGCACAGTCTTCTCATAGCGGCCGTTCTGGTAAGGGTACCGGAAGCCTTCGTAGTTGGCATAAAAGTAGGTTTTGCCGCCCAGGAAACTTCCCGGGTGGAGAGGCCCGCCCACGGCGCCACCGAAGCGGTTCTGGTGATACTTCACTTTCTGGGCGCCCACGAGGTCGAGGCCCCAGCCCGCGGCGTTAAGCTGCTGGTTCTGGAAATAATCATACAGCGACCCGTGGAACGAGTTGGTGCCGCGCTTGGTCACCATCATCACTTCCGCGCCGGAGGAGGAACTGAAGTCGGCGGTCTGCATGCCCGTAGCGACTTTGAATTCCTCAATGCTTTCTACGGGCGTCGGGATGCCGGCTTGTGGACCCATATAGCCGCGGTTGCCGGCCACATAGTCATTGTCGCCCTCAAGGTCGCTGCTCGCGTTGCCGCCGTCGAGCAGGAAGGTGTTCTGATCCGACATGGAGCCGGCGATTTGTCCGCCCGTGACGTTACCTTCCACGCCGCCGTTGGTGGGGATGGCGGTAGGCTGGTACAAGAGCAGGGAGGTGGCATCACGGTTTGCGTTGGCCATGATGAGCAGCGTATTGCTGCTCAGTGTGGTCCCGATGGTGGAGTTCATGGTCTGAAGCTCGGCGCCAGGGGTGGCCGTCACTTCCACGGTCTGGGTGGTGGCGCCCACTTCCAAAGTGAGGTTGAGCATGGCCTGCTGGCCGACCACCACTTCCACATTGGGAACGCTCAGCTTGCGAAATCCCTTCGCGGTTACTGTCACGTTATAGGCGCCCACCTTGACGTTAGGAAATACGAAAACGCCGGCCGCACTGGTGGGCAGGGTCTGATAAGTATTGGTTGCAACGTCGGTGATCGTCACTTCGGCCCCGCTGATAACGCCTCCGCTCTGATCGGTGACGGTGCCCATGATCGTGCCTGTCGAGCTAGCTTGGCCCCACAGAAGGCTCGGGGCTGCTAGAAACACAAGAGCCAACACGATCACAAAACGCGATGCGTGTCTCATTTATGCCTCCTTGAAATACAAACGCAAGAACAACCCTCAGATCAACCAAGATATACTGCTTCTTGACTTATTACCTCAGCGTATAATTAACCAAGCGTGAAAATGCCAACGCGCGAACGGGCTTGCTGTCCATCAAAGCTGTGAAAAGGTCTTCGTTCGTGGTTGGAACTGTGCGTGGCATCCCTCCGCTGCACGTAATCTTACTCCCGTGCGCAACGTAGGCCGCCAGACCGTTGCGTTCGCGACTTACCTGAGTTTGAAAAAAACTCTAAGACTACCCGGGATCGACCGCTCTCTAACGTCCTGGAACCAGTTCTGTTCTGTTTGCGACTTCAGGAACCAATCCCCCCCTGGGAGAGGAGGGATTAAGGGATGGTACTTTCGCAACTTCCCGAGCCTTCGGAATGGAGCAATCCGCATTCCAAATCGGAGAAGTTGTCCAACCCTATGATTTAACTAGCTAGAGCTCGTCCGTTACCGCTTCTGAACTTCCTAGATCATTCCAAAAAAAGTATGCATCTACGGAAAACTGGAGCCTCAAAGAATTCCTGTCATCGTCTAGTTATGCGTTTCAGTGCTAGTCGAATCTCGAGACGGTTGATGTTGATACATCCGCTTAACATTATTGTCAAGAAAAAAATGATGCGATCACCCTGGGCCTCAGGTGTTTAACTCATCGGCTAATGGCAACTTAAGCTTCGTGACTTTACACAGCGCGCCCGGGTCAGGCACGACTGAAAGGTTCGCGAAAGTCCGCCCGCCTTTTTCGCATTTTCCGCTTGACAAGCCCCGGAGCGTGTGATAGCCTATCATGGTGGTCTCGTTTTGGACACATTGTCGCAGGCGGGCGCCGGGGCGCACGGGAACGCCGGATGGTCCCGGCTATGGGGGAATGTAGGGAATTACAAAAAATGAAAAATAGTGGGAACGAAGCTAAGAAGTACCTGAAAACAAAGCACATCACTTTTTTAAGTGGTACAGATTTCGTGCGTTTTGCGCGCCAATGGACAGCAATTTGACCCCAAAAGGAGCGCAAAACACCGCGTTTTGCAAAAACGAAGTCAGGACTCGCGAGCCCTGAAGCGAGGCCGTGGAGGTGACAAATAGTCGGCTAGACGGGCCTCCCCCTTGCATCGATATTTAGCTTTGCCTGACTGTACGCCAGCGTGCCTACCGCAGCAGTTGCTCTTCCGCCTCGAGGTGAGCGCGCATTTCACGAATTATGCGGCTGCCGAGGGTCAAGAGCACGGTTGGGTCTTCGGAAAGGCCGTAGGAAATCATCTGCCGTTCGAATTTATCCAGGTCCACGGCGAAACGTTCGTGGTCGGCGCGGAGGGCCGCCAGCTTGGAAGCGCCGTCGGCATCCTGGAGGAGGGCGGGGAACGATTCCGATTCCTCACTCCGGCAATGTGTGGTCAGAACTGCCTTGAAGTATTCCAGCGACTCGCGCAAGCAGGCGTCCGCCGCCTGGCGCTCGATGGCTTGGGCGCCATGGGCGGAAAGCCGCTGGAGCGCGGTTTCCCAGTCTTGTAGCCTCGCGCGGATCTGGACGTGCTCGTCCATCCATCCCTTCACATCAATTGCCGTTTCCCTGGCAGGCGCCGCAAACTCGACACGACAGGGCGTCTCTTCGGCGAGGTACTGAGCGGCTAGGCCCCGTCGCTCGAGCGTAGCGGCCACTTCCCGGCGCGGCGGATAATCGTGAGTGGAAAATTGGCCGGGAAGATGCCGGCGCAAGTAGGCGCCCGGTAGCGTCTCGCAGTCCACGGTGAAGAGATCGCCGGCTGACACCAGCGAAATGTTCAGGTCGTAACTCTCCCGGGTGTTGAAGAACAGGCGAGAGGTGGGAAAGGCCATATGGTAAGCGCTGACCACGAGGCGGAAGTCGTCGTCGGAGACGGTGAAGCGATTGGGCTTCTGCGAGGCGAGGACGCCCCGCGCCGGTTTCAGACGCGGGATGCCCAGGGCGTGCGGTTCAATTCCGTAAGTGCGGCGCAAATAGTTTGCATGCTCGATAACTGCCAAGACGTCGTGGCGGAAATCGTAAAGCCCGAACAAGGCGCCCATGCCAATCCGGGTAATGCCTGCGGCTATCACCTGGTCCCAAAGGTCCAGGCGCGACCCGAAGGCGCGTTTCGGTGAGCTGCCAGAGTGCCAGCGGTCGAAGTGGGAGCGATGATAGGTTTCTTGCCACTCGACCACCCAATCCAGTCCGGCCTCTCGCAAGCGGACGTAATCCTCTTGCTTGTAGACAGGGGAGCACAAAGCGACCAGGCCGCCGCCAAGGGCATCGAGCTTGCGGCGCGTGGCGGCGACATAGCGGGCCACCCTTTCCGGGCCGAACTCCGGGTCGTCGGAGAGCACCAACTCGATTTGGCGGTGTCCCCAGGAGAGAATCAGGTCCAGTTGCTTCTCGAAATCCTCCTGGCTCAGGCGCACCCGCTCGGCGATGGGATTGCTTTGGCGATAGCCGCAATAGAGGCATTCGTTCTGGCAGAAGCTGGTCAGGTAGACGGGGATGATGAATTCAACTGTCTTCCTCGCCCATTTCATTCGAATCCGGTGTGCTGCCGCCTGAAGCTCGGCTCGACAGGCCGGATCGCGTGCCGCAGCGAAGAGAGAGGCTACATCTTCAGCCTCGAGACCCATCCCCTGGTCCGCAATGCGAATGATCTCCTGCGGCAGCCGTAGCGGCTCCGAGATTGCCGCCAGGCGTTCGAGGCGGGCTTGCTGACTTACAAAAATCTCGCTAAATCCAGTCACTTTCCATTGTCCTCCCATAGCTTCTCACTAAATCATTTTACTCCCGTCGCGGGTTCTGTTGGGGAACAGCCTGCCGTTTCCTCACACTCGCACCGACTTTTGCAGGGGACGGCAAAGGCGCGCCGTTCCCCGGACGCGATTACTCCCAGCGGAGCAATCGGTTTATCCTCCGGGCGGCGCTGAAGCCAACCACTCCGCCAAGCACTCCTCCCAGTCCAGTGAGCTCATTCCCGCACAAGTCGCTTGACTGGAATTTGGATGGTATAATGCCTGTTTCCTTTGGAGGTCCTAATGTCATCTGATCCTCTTCCTGATTTATCCCCTGAACAAATCTCCGCCCGCCAACTTGCCGCACAGGAACTGGCCAAGTACTGCCAGGAATTTGCTCGCTGGCGCAGGACCAAACGGGGTAGGGCAGCCGTGGACAATCCTCTTGCGGCCCAACGCACGGCCGAAGTGGCTTCCGTGAAGAAGCCGGAGCTACCCTCGTCGTCCACTGCCACATAGAGTCATCTAAGAAATTAGTGATTGAAAACTAAGGAGAGCGACTGAGGCGCAGACTGGTGGCCTCACGCGTCCCGCGAACTCCCGTTGGTGCAGGGCCATTGTTTCAGAGCTGCGGAGGCCTGTTCCGGCTCCGCCTGCCGCTTCCTGTGGTACCATGATCCGACTTTCAAAGCAGTCGCTCATGGTCTGTGCAGCACTTCGAAACAACGTTAATAGTGACGCGGCACCGGCGTCTTGCCGGCCAGGGCAGGCGCGTGTTGCCAGAGGCGGCCGGCCGGCTGCCGGCGCTACGGATTCTCAGAGCGGGAGGTGGTTATGCAGCGTCGAGGGTTTGTTGCCCAAATTCTGGGAAGCGGGGTCGTTTGGCGCGCGAGGGCGGGAGGTATGGCCCGACCGCTCGCCGCGATGGGTATGCCTGCGGAATGGGCGCGCGTGCCGGAAGTGGTGATTGAGCCTCCGCTCACAGGCAAGCCCCACTCCGGCAAGGTCCTGGCCGCCATCCAACCCCATGCCGATGACATCCCGTTTTTTGCCGCGGGGACTGTGGCCAAACTCGTCGGGGAAGGTTACACAGGGCATTTGATCAGAACCTCCAACGACGAGAAGGCCGGGAGCGGCACGGTGGGGGAGACCATCCTGAATAACGAACGAGACAACGACGCAGTGGCCAAGGCGCTCGGACTCGAGAAGGTGTTTAGTCTCGAATACCGCAATCACCAAATGGATGGCATCGCGCGCGAGGAAATGCGCGCGCGCCTGATCTTTCTGATCCGGCTGCTGAAGATCGATACCATAATCTGTTATGACCCTTGGGGTACCTATGAAGAAAATCCTGACCATTACGTCACCGCCCAGGTGGTGGAGTCGGCGTGCTGGATGGCAGGAATGGACAAGGATTATCCGGAGCATCTGGCGGCGGGGCTGCAGCCCCACAGTGTTCGAGAGAAGTACTACTTCGCGCGAGGGCCACAATTGGTTAATAGAATCGTGGATATATCGCCCTGGATTGATAAGAAGGTGGAGGCTAACCTCGCCAACAAGACTCAAGGGGCTGCGGGAGACAATGGCGCCAGGTTGCGATCCCGCTTGGCCGCTCAAAAACTCCGCCTTCCCCTTCTCGGTGATAACGACGAGGCTGCGAATCGCGAGTATATCAAGCACTTCGTTCTCGATCAGGATTCCAGGTTTCTCCGGGGTGTGCCCTCGGACCGGGAAGTCGGCCGCTCCTATGGTCTCGAGTGGGCGGAGGCGTTTCACTACATTGGACCCGTCGAGTCGATGCTCGACCACTACGTCGCAGAGCACGCCGTGCCTCTCTAGCGCTGTCGCGAACCGTGTGGCAAATTTCGCTCCGGAAGAGTATGATGCAGTGCCCGTAGAATGGCCGTTCCCGGTAGTTCAACACCGGACGGGGGCGGAGGGCCGGGCCGGCAGAGGCAAGAGCGCCGACGCCACAAGGGGGAATCATGGATAAACCAAGAGTCTCTCGCAGAGATTTTAACAAGACCGCGGCGATGGCCGCCGCGAGCCTGGCGTTGTCGGCGGGGCCGGTGGTGCGCAATGTCCTAGGAGCCAACGAGCGGGTCGGCATCGGGCTGATCGGAGCCGGAGGAATGGGCCAGGCGGACTTGCGTGATTTCCTGCACACGGGCCAAGTCGACTGTGTGGCGATTGCCGATCCCTATCAGCCCCATCTGGATGACGCGGCGACGATGGCCTCCGGCCAGGTGAAGACCTACAAAGATTTCCGCCGGGTTCTCGATCACAAAGAGATCGACGCGGTGATTGTGGCCACTCCCGACCATTGGCACGCTATTCCCATGATCGCTGCTTGTGAGGCCGGGAAAGACGTGTACCAGGAAAAGCCTCTGTCTCACACTTTATTGGAAGGGCGCAAGATGGTGGAAGCGGCGAGGAAGCACAATCGCATTGTGCAAGTGGGGACTCAGCAACGATCGGGCGAGCACTTTCAGAAGGCCGTGGAACTGGTGCGCAGCGGGAAGATCGGAAAGGTAACGCTGGCCGAAACTTGGATTCACGGCAACCAGTACCCGGAAGGAATCGGCAACCCGCCGGACAGCGATCCTCCCCCCTGGTTTGACTGGGACTGGTGGCTGGGCCCGGCGCCCCAGCGACCCTACAATCGCAATCGCGGGATTTACAACTTCCGGTGGTTCTGGGATTACTCGGGCGGGATTCTGACGGACTGGGGTACTCACCTCATCGACATCGTACACTGGGCGATGGGGGTTGAGGCGCCGAAAACGATTGTAGCAACGGGCGGGAAATACGTTCTCGGCGATAATCGCGAGACGCCGGATACGCTTGAAGTTGTGTACCAGTATCCCGCGTCGGCCATGAGCGGAAAGGAATTTGTGGTCCGGTTTTCCAACCGTGTCGCCAACGACCGCGGTCCGGACGGCCACTCTTACGGGATTCAGTTTTACGGGACCGATGGGACATTGTTTATTGACCGTGGAGGCTACACTCTGTGGCCGGAAGCGTCGCGACTCGGCCCGGAGCGATTCAACTCGGAAGGCGCGATCAGCGCCGGGGGTTCCCCTCAGCACTATCCACACGTGCTTAATTTCCTGGACTGCCTTAAGTCCCGGCAGAAGCCGAATTCGGATGTGGAAACCATGCACCGCTCAACGAGCGCCGGCCTGCTGGGGGGGATTGCCTACAAGCTGGGCCGCAAGCTCACCTGGGATAAAGAGCAAGAACAATTTCCGCGTGATGCGGAAGCTAACAAATTGTTGACGAAGGAATATCGGAAGCCTTGGGTGGTCGCATGACGGCAAGATCCTGATGCCACCGCGGGGCTTGGTTTTACTGCGGTGAGGCAGTCTTCACCAACCTCCACTCAACCTCATTTCGAGGGGGGCGAGTGGACGGGACGACAGCTTCAAAAATGCCAAAAAAGGTCTTGACAAGATTTCACTGGTCATAGTACCTTAGAGGCGAAATCGAAACGCTCGGAAAAACCACGATGGGTTAGGGAGGCGAGCAGCAACCCGGCCCACAAAAAAAGGAGAACCAATAATGTTGAGCAGGAATTGCATCGCGCGTTTTTCGCTGTACCTGATCCTCCTGGGATTGGTCGCTGTGGCGCCGGTGTTTGCGGGATCGGCGGTCGTCGG
>Ga0326728_10006935_pt1 | contig 29923 bp, 33 predicted proteins | sample MB3enrmetagenome_FD_207602 | JGI IMG/M metagenome (GOLD analysis project Ga0326728, IMG submission 207602) | Lab enriched peat soil microbial communities from McLean, Ithaca, NY, United States - MB31MN | ecosystem: Environmental > Terrestrial > Soil > Wetlands > Peat | place: USA: New York... | reverse complement strand
TCCAAAACTGACTATCGATCCTGCTCCGCGCGGCAGCAGACGGCGCGCTAGCTCAAAATCTGGATGGCTCGGCAGACTCGGGTGCAAAACCCAGGCCACTCCCGCGCTACCCTGCAGGAATTCGAGAATGTCCGCGGTATTTTCCATATGCCGATGGACCCTAAGACTCAAGGTCTCGACGCCTTGCAAGAGATGAAATGCATTCATGGGCGACAGGCACACCCCGAATTGGCGCAGCCCTTCCGTTCGGGCGCGCATCACGAACGCCGTGGGCCCAAACTGCTCCGTAAAGACAATGCCCTGATAGCCGGCGACCGGCTCGGTGAGCGTCGGATACTTGCCGGACGCTTCCCAGTCGAAGCGGCCACCATCAATCAACGCGCCGCCAATCGCGATACCGTGGCCGCCAATCCACTTGGTTAGCGAATGCATGACGAGATCGGCGCCGAATTCCAGCGGGCGGCATAGGTATGGCGTGGCAAACGTGCTGTCGATCAGCAATGGGATGCCTGCCTCATGCGCGATACCAGCGACCGACGGAATATCGAAAACCTCGAGGCCCGGGTTGCCGATAGCTTCGCCGATCACGAGACGCGTATTGGCCTGCAGAGCTCCGCGGAAACCATCAATGTCGCGGGGCTTGACGAACGTAGTCGTGATGCCAAAGCGCGGCAGCGTGTGCGCCAGTAGATTCACGGTTCCGCCGTAAAGCGACGCGGACGCGACGATGTGATCGCCGGCCCCGAGCAGCGTCGCAATGCCAATGTGCATGGCCGCCATGCCGCTCGCCGTGCACACGGCGCCTACGCCGCCCTCAAGCGCGGCCATCCGCTCCTCGAGAACGGCGATCGTCGGATTCGAGATGCGGCTGTAGACGTATCCCGGGCGCTCCAGATTGAAGAGCGACGCCGCTTGATCGGTGTCGTCAAAGACGTATGAGGTCGTCTGGTAAATCGGCACGGCGCGAGCGCCGGTCACAGGATCTGGGTGATGCCCAGCGTGCAGACTGAGCGTGTCGAATCCGGGTGGTCGCGGTGCACTCATACTTCAGGATCTCATCTTCACAGCCCCGAGTTGGGCAGCGCGGCATGATACTACGTGGCAGCTTGACGGATATGATCCAAAATTCCCGAGAACGCGCTCCCCGAATGATGGCACGAACGAGCTTGTGGTTCGATGCCGAGAACGTATATTACACACAAGGGCATGCTCGGCAGCCAAGAAATGTTTGCCACCGGTGGTGCCCACCGCCACTGATGAATTCGTCGAACACGTCGGCAGCGATCAGCGGATGGCCCCATCTCAATCATCGAGGCTGAATTTGCATCGAGGCATCCCATTCAAGACAAAATTGCCAGTTTGACGAATCGCCAAGCGCCAAATGCTCGCTGACGCCGTCGTAGTCGTGCATTTTCTGATCGTGCTGTTCATTGTGGCGGGGGTGCCTCTCGTCTACTTGGGTGTCGCGCTGCGCTGGGCGTGGGTGAGACGCTTGCGCTGGCGCGCGCTGCACGTTGCTGCCACTCTGTTCGTAGCGGCCGAGTCTCTGTTGGGGATTTCCTGTCCTCTGACAGTTTGGGAAGACACTTTGCGCGGGCAGCGGCCAGCCACCGGTTTCATTGAACGCTGGATTGACCAGCTCATCTTTTACGACGCTCCCCCCTGGATGTTCACCGTGGCGTATGTGGCATTTGCTGCGCTCGTTCTTGTAACCTGGTTCGTGGTGCCGCCGGCTCGGCAGAGGCGCGCAACCGATGAAACTTGACTGCAGCCCGCGAACACCAAAAGATACTGCGCTCAGTAGGAGGGAACATGCCGAACATTGTGATGATCAACATTTATTCTACGCCGGGAGCCTCGCGACCAACGCACCAATTACCGCATGTGCCGTGGTTCGCTGGAATCACGGCGTTGCAAGCGATGGTGTTAGGCGAGGCAATGTACGAGAAGAGTTTTAGCTTCCGCGTGGTCTACCGCTCAATATATGGCGCTTTTATCGACTGCATAGACGACGTTGCTGATGATCCCGCACGCCACTGTTTCTGGATGTTGTATATAAACGGGACGGAGGCACAGATCGGCCCGAGTGAGGCGATAATTCAAGAAGATGAAGTAGTCACTTCAGCCACGATTGATTGGCGGTATGAGGACGTATCGAAGGGCATACATCGACAGGCATCGCTTAAGGCAAAGACACTTCCTGCAGCTCGCTGATCTGATGCGATAAGCACAGCGCATCCGGAAGCAGGCGCATTATCAGACTTCGATTCCCGCGAGTTTTGCGGACTCTACCCACAGGCGCTTGGCTACCGCGTCGTCGCGCGCTTCCGTTGTCGGCGTCGCCGGTCGGCATCTGTAGAAATACTCGCCGCTCACGCGGCCCACCTCAGGCGACGAGGCCAGATGGACGATGGTCTGTGCGCCTCTCTGCGGCGAGATCGCAAAGACCTTAGCCAGGCGCAGCGCGCTTGAAAGAAAGCGGCCGCTGCCGTCGCCGAAGCGTGTCGCAACGAAGCCGGGGTGCAGGCAGTTCGCAGTGACCCCCTGCCCATTCCAACGGCGCGACAGTTCACGCGTGAACAGGATATTGCAAAGCTTGGATCGCCCATAGACCTTAAGCCCGGAGTATCCGCTCTGCGATTGCAGATCATTGAAATTCAACTGGCATCCTCGATGAGCATCCGAGGCGGTATTGACGACCCGTGCCGGTGCGGACGCGAACAGCCGTTCACGCAAGCCATTCGTGAGCACGAAATAAGCCATGTGGTTGGTCGCGAACGTGAGTTCGAGATTATCCTCGGTAGCCTGCCGCGACCCAAACATGGCGCCAGCATTGTTAATGAGGACATCGATGCGCGGCTCTGCCGCGGCAATCTCTAGCGCCAGTCGCTTCATCTCCGGGATGCGCGACAGATCGCCGTAATAAATGGAATGGCGGATGCTCCTGTCGGCATCGCGCAATCGGTTCAGGGCGGCTTCACCGCGTGTCTTGTCGCGGGCGATTAGCACGATCCGGGCGCCCATGCCTGCAAGCTGTCGTGCGGCCACTTCACCAATACCCGAAGTCGCGCCCGTGATGACGACGACCTTACCCTGCATATCCGTTTCCTTATGTTGATACGAACCGTAGGCGGGATCGCACTTCTCGAACAGCGCGACCTGTCCGCGCTTGATCTCATCCAGTACGCCTTGCATTGCCGTGGCGATGTTGCCCGGCCCTCGCGAACATTTTACGCCTTCTTTCTCATTCCGCCGCAGCCGCACGCGTAGTATTCTAGTGACCAGAAATGCCAGACTCTGACCCACGCGTATTTTTCGCTGCCGTACGGACCCTGCTGGCCTGGCAGCGTTGCAGCTTGGCGCTGATGGCGTTCGGCTTCGTAATCGAACGTTTCAGCCTGTTTCTCACTCTGCTGCGTCCACAGACTGAGAACTCGGCGCACCATTTCTTTTCGCTCGTCGTCGGCGTCGTGCTGATCTTGCTCGGCGCGGCTGTCGCGCTTGCTTCGCGCATGACGTTCCGCCGTTTCGTTCGCGAGTTGCCTCAACAGGATGTGCCGCCCGGTTCGTGGGCCAGTCTGGGCACGACCGTCAACGTGATTGTTTCCGCGATCGGAATCCTGCTCGCCGGCTATTTGGTGTTGGCCGCATACTAGCCACGCGTGCCCTGACATGTGTCGTGCCACGTCGGGAGTAGCAACGCATCATCTACGCACACAACGTGGTCGTACCGAGATCGGCCCGTTTAAAATTGCTTCCAGTCAGCGTCTGTGCCACCCACTGCCACTTTGCTGCGCGGAGATTTAGTTACGCTCTCCAGCTCCGGCTTTTCACGCGACTGCGCCCACGCTCGTGTCGGGGCGCGGCGCTCGGGTGATGGAGCACGCGCCGGAGTCTTCTTCACCGACTCTCCCCCTACCTGAAAGCGTCCCATCAGCTGCGAGAGGTTCGCCGCCTGCTCGGTGAGGGAGTCAGCCGCCGTCGCGGCCTCTTCCACGAGCGCGGCATTTTGTTGCGTCACCTCGTCCATCGCCGTGACAGCCTTGTTGACCTGCTCAATACCCGTTGCTTGTTCCTGGCTCGAGGCGGCAATCTCGGCGACCACATCGGTGACCTTTTTCACCCCGGCAACGATCTCTTGTAGAACCTTGCCTGACGCGTCCACGAGTTTCGTGCCATCGTCGACTTTGGCCACCGACTCCTGAATGAGACCCTTGATTTCCTTTGCCGCCGCGGCGCTGCGCGAGGCGAGATTTCGGACTTCGGAGGCAACCACCGCAAAGCCGCGGCCTTGCTCACCGGCGCGCGCGGCTTCGACCGCCGCATTCAGCGCCAAGAGGTTGGTCTGGAAGGCAATATCGTCGATGACGCCAATGATGTCGGCGATCTTTTTCGACGATGCATTGATCTCGCTCATGGCGGTGACCGCCGACTGGACCACGGAGCCGCCTTGCTCCGCTAGATCCCGCGCCGCGCGCGCCAGCTGATTGGCCTGCGCCGCATTGTCCGCATTGTTCTTAACTGCGGCAGTCATCTCCTCCATCGAAGAGGCAGTCTCTTCGAGACTGGAGGCTTGTTCCTCGGTGCGCTGGCTCAAGTCCGCGTTGCCGTGCGAAATCTCTTCGGCTCCCGTGTCCACTGCGGCGGCAACGCTCGCGATTCCCCTCAGCACATCCGCCATATTGCCGACCAATCGATTCATGCCGGCGGCCAGGTTCTTGAAAAATCCTTCCTTGCCCTCTTCCAAAATCCGGACCGTCAAGTTGCCGTCGATCGCGCCGGCGACCGTCGTCTGCACTTCCTGCTCGATCGCTACTTCCTGCGTGCGGTCGAACCATTGCACGATCGTGCCGACGCGCGTGCCATCGCCGTCGACCACCGGGTTGGCGACGATTCGCAGGCTCGCCTCACCCAGTTTGAATTCCGCGGTGTGAGCGGTGGTCAATTCCGCCAGAAGCTTGCGTTGAAAAATAGGTATCTGGTGGAAGACTTCGAGCGCGCAGCCGAGGAGCCGCTCCGGATCGAGCTGCGGCAGTTGCTTGCGCATCTCGCCGCCTTGGAGCCTTATCAAAGCTTGCATGGCATCGTTCATATAGATGATCTTGCCGTCGGCATCGGCCAGCATCGCGCCCACCGACACCCGATCCAATGCGTTGCGAATGCGGGCGTTTTCAGCAGCCAAGGCGCGGTCGCCTGCGGCGCGCCGACGCTCGCTCTCGGCGCGTTCCCGGTCTTGTTCGCTACGTTCTTGCAAACTTTGCTGCATCTTAGCGACGCTCGCAAACAAACTGGTCATATCGCCCGGACGTAGCGCAATGTGGCTTGAGAAATCTCCCAGCGCTACCTTATTCGCCACGGCCGCCACATCCGCAGGTTCGCCGCCCAGTTGACGTTTGAGCTGCCAGACCGACACGAGTGCAACGATACCGGCCACCACGGCGGCCACGAGCGACAGCAAAAATAACAGCATCTTGGTGCGCTCGTAAGCCGGATCGACCTGTTCTGCCCGGGTCTTGATCTGTGCTCGCTCCAAGTCAACAAACTGGCCGAGCTTGTCCAAATACGCTAACTGTGCGGGCCCGGCCTCTACAAGCAAGACTCGCTTCGCCGATGGGATTAGACCGGCTGCGACCAGACGCAGATACCCGTCCTCGAGTGTCATGTAGGTGGCGCGCGCGTCGACGACTGCCTGCAAGGCCGCGCGTTCCTCGGGTAGATTCGCGCTGGCGGTCAATGCGTCCATGTACTCTTTGCCCTTTGCCGTGTCGTCCTGAACGGCGTCGAGCTCTTCTTTGATCTTCGCAGGGTCGTCGAGAATCAGCATGTTGCTCGTATGCCGCGCGGTTTGCAGCAGACGGACAATCCAAGCGTTGGCGGTCTCGACCTTCGGTAGGTCCCCTGCGGTGATCGAATGCACGGTTGCCTTGAAGTCGGCGAGCCGCACGATGCTAAGCGCGACGGCGCCACCGAAGACCACGATTACAGCAGCAAAGGCGACTAAGAGTCGTGTTGCTAGGGTAAAACGAAAGCTCATGGACACTCCCTATCAATTCTTGCGCAGACCCAAGGAAAACTTTACGAGGCAAGGACAGTTAACGGCCGCGAGATGGATTACTAAAGGCCCCCCCGCAGGGGACGACAAAAAACACGGTGTCGGTCGTCAGATGCTGCTTCCGTCTTCGCGCCAGCGCAGGGCGACGGGGCCAGATTTTGTTAACTTTTACAGGTCGGTATCCGCGAGCGATGACCGAGTGCCGGCTCCTTGAACGACGGGCTTGATCCATGCTTGAGCCGGATGCGGGGCCAACTCGCAAGTCCGGTTCTTAGAGGGGCGCAGGTCAGCAATGGCCTGCGCCTACTCGACCGCCCACCGATGCCGTTCCACATGGCTCTCGAATACCGAGCGCAAACCGTGGCCGACAACCCCTGCACGACCGCGGCCGCCGGGGGGGAACCCCAACCACCGGGCCGGCGCACGCCTCAGATCGGCAATGCAATATCAGCACCGCCCCACGATAGGATTACGCCGCACCCGCGCGTTTCATAAAGATCGATGCGCTCAACCTCTGGCAGATCCCCGGCCACCTCGCGCCGGATCCATCGCGCAATACTCGCGCTATCCGGATCTTCCAGGCCCGGCAATTCGTGCAGCGGCTGATGATCGATACGCTTGAATACTGGAAGAAACAGTTCCTTCACATCGCCAAAGTCCACAGTCCATCCCATGACGGCGTCCAGGGGGGCGTGAAGATGAAGCCGCAGCGTGTACGTGTGACCGTGAATCCGCCGCCGTTGATCGCCGGCGGGTGCGCGCTTTAGCGCGAGCGAACTATCCAATGTCATCTCTTTCCAGATGCGGTAGCGATTACCATCGTAATTCGCCCCACACTGAGCTGTCTCGTAGACGGTGACCCAGGAAAGTTCCGGCAGTGCGGGCTTCAACCGATTCCAAATCCACGCGGCAATCAGTTCACTCGTCGGATTTTCCAGCCCGGGGACGTCGTTGAGGCAAGCATAGTTCAGTTCCGCATCGATTGGTGCCCACAATTCATCGATCGAATCGTAGTCCGTGCCAAGCGGCTTCGATCCAAGGTCTTGATCCGCATGCAGGAGGATTTCAAAGCCATGTCCATGCATTCGGCCACACTGATGACCTGCCGGGACATGAGGCAGCCTGTGGGCCGATTGCAGCGAATACCGGCGCCACAAATGGGCATGCTCGGCCGCATCGAGATCCACGCCCTGGTGTGCGGTGCTCTGCACGCCAATGGTATCAACGCCGGGGACATCGAGGCACCTGCCCAGCCATCTTGCAAGGTTCTCATCCGTCGGCTGATCAACCAAATCATTCAACGACTGATAATCGAGCGGGGAAACGGCACGTGCCAAACATGCCCTCAACCGGCCGACTTCATCGCCCGAAAATGCAGCCCATTGGTTTGGTAGTTCCGCACGCACTTTCGCGATAAAGCTGTGGCCGTGAAGTCGTCTGGCACGATGTCCGGCAGGAAGAACTCCGACTCGTCGAGCCGCTTCAAAGGGTATTGCGGCTGTAAATAATAAACGGTCCAACGTCATGCCACCTTAAGTCGCTCAACCAGTTACCTCCGAGATTCCAATGCTAAGAATAGCGCACTCCAGCAAGGATTTCGGTCCAGATGCCGACAAACGCCGAACGAAATACCGAGGGAACTTCGTCCGGGATTTCAGTACGGAAGCCCGGCTTCATTGTTGGCAATCTCTCTAGTCGATTCCCGCAACGCTTTGCACGATGCGGGTGTGCCGATCCGGACTCTTACTTCCGGGCAGTGTGGGACTGAGCGAAAACGGCCGGCGCGTGAACGAGGGAAGGCGCCGTGGGGCGAGTCAGAGGCGCGACTCCGACTCGCCTTTCAGACTTCCGGGCGAAGCGCCCTCGACTCCGTCGCTACGTCCCTGTAGCGAGCCCGTGGATCAAAGCGAGCGTTATCGGTTTGTGGCAAATCCTTGATTCGGCTTCGAGGCCGCGAGTTTGAAAGCATTGCTGAAACCCAAACCATACACGGTGCGCAGAACCAGTGCGGCCGCAAGGGCGACCACGATTCCGCCGTAGCCGAACACGATCAGCTGGCCGCGCGCCAAGCCTTCTGGCAATGTGCCAGCGATCATCACCAAAGCAATCGGCGCGAGGATCGCTACGGCGGCGAAGGCGCGAAGAAATAAGTCGCTGTGGTCGTGGGGGGATGTAGTCATGCGAGTCTCCTAAAACGTAGTGGCTTCACCAGGAAAGCGTTTGCGAAATTTCATGGTCGAATTCCATGATGGTCAAAAATGCCGACGCCCCATGTAAAGGTAAGCAATGCTCTGATATAGAACAAACGAGAAATATTTTTTCGGGGGTCGTATTTATTTCATGTGTAGGCGATTCCCGACAAACCAGCAACGCCTCGCTTGCCCATTTATTTCGATTCGCATCGCGTTGCCGATCAATCTGTCGGCGCGCGCCGACATTCCCATGACGATGCATTCATTTTCCGTTTTGCGCATGTCGATTGGCTAGACTAATTCCGGGTTCACTCTGCCGACCGATGTCATGCAACGATGAGTCACGCCCAAAGGAATCCCCTTATGTCGGAGCAACAGGAAGACTCGCTTCCGCCGTGCATTTCCGAGAACATCGAGGTCATCATCGGCGCGGAGCAGGCTGCGAACCGGCGCCGGTCCCGTAGCGAGGCAATTTACGAATTTGTCGGCGACTCAATCGGCACGTTGAACTTCGTTGCCTTTCAGCTGATTGGCGTGATCATCTGGGTCGTGATCAACGCAGGCCTAATTCCGCCAGTCCGCCCCTTCGATCCATTCCCCTTCCCTATCCTGAACCAGATCATTGCATTGGAAGCTGTGCTAATGACCGCATTCGTGCTGATGAAACAAAACCGCATGAGCAAGCTCGCGGACCGGCGCGCGCATCTGAATCTTCAGATCAACTTGCTGACTGAGCGCGAGACGACCAGGATCATTGGAATGTTGCTGGAGATCGGCAAGCGGTTTGACATCGAGCACAAGGTGTTCGACGAGGAGAGCCGTCAGCTCAGCCGGCTGTTGGCCATCGAGACCCTGATCGAGACATTACACAGCAAGTTCCCGGACCGGTAAAGGGAGTGGCGCGGAATGCTACGTCCCTATGTTTTGTTACGGTTCTTGGGTTTGCCGTTGTCTCGTGTCGCCCGGCTAGGTGCAGCAGACCGGTCCTTCGATGTGCTCTGGCCGTTCTTTGGAGCCGCGTCTCGAGCATGTGAGCGGGTCGTCACCAGCTGAGTGACATTGGTCTGAACAACGGGGACCGGTGTGGTTACCGCTGTCGCAGGCACGCTGACCGCCGCCGTTACCGCGGTCGCTGCAGCCAATGCAGGACTGGACGTGGTTTGCTGCTCGGACCGGATTTTCGTCAGTTCTTCGACACGGTTCCGCAGCTGCCCGCCGAATTTGACACCGATCTGCGCCTGCTTGGCAAGAAAGTCGGCCGGACTTTGGGCAGCCACCATGATTTTGGATAGCGCCAGGGACCACTCAAGGAAATCGCCGGCAACGGCGTATTGGCAACGGGCGAAGCGATCCAACGCACCGAGACCGTCTTGCTGAATGCGAAGCAATGGGGCCAGCGAGCGGCGACAAGCCTCGGACCAACTGTTCACGTCGGCAATGGGTTCATTCATGGCTCTGGGCTCCTGAGGATTACCGGTCGGAAAGTGCCCCTGGACAGCCTGGGCTGTCCAGGGGCGGGTCAGATCAAGGAGGTCTTGCGCTAGGCCGCTTTCTTCAAGATTGCAGAGGCCTGGGCGGCCGCCTCAGTGACCAGCTGAGTCACTGTGGTCTGCGTTTCGCTGGCGATAGTCGCCAGTTCCTGGCCGCGTGCACGCAGCTTCTCGCTCAGCGCCGAGGCGAGTTCAGTCTGCTTGGCAAGAAATTCCGTCGGGCTCGTGATTCCGACGGTGGCCTTCGCCTGGGTGAGGATCCAGTCGAGGTAGTCGCCGGCGACGGCGTACTGGTAACGGCCCACTCGCTCTAGCGCCTTGACGCCTTCCTGCTGGGCCTTCAGTACCGGCGCGAACGCGGCGCGATAGTTCTCGAAGATGGTCTTGGGATCAAAAATTGAGTCGCTCATGATAGCTCCTGGTCGGGGTGTTTGTACGTGAGCCATTATAGCGCAATTTGTATGCAGTGCAAGAAGAATTTCAATCGTGATGGGTAGCCTGTAAACAATTAGTTTCTATTATTTTTAATTTAAAAAACAGTAGTATACAAATGAATAAGGCTCATGATCTCGCCATGACACTTTGCGATGCAAGAAGAAATTCAGGCGGATTACGAAGAATGCACAACGCCGGTTGTCCGCCGTTTACAACGCCAGCGAGTAGATCGTCTGCTGCAAATCGCTCGGATCACGCGTAGCGGTCATTCCCAGATCCTCGGCGAGCGCGCGCATCGCCGCATTGTCCGCGAGGGCGATGGAATACAGATGCCGCACGCCGTTGCTCCGCGCGGATTCGATTAATTGCCTCATGAGCATCGTGCCCAATCCCTTGTGTTGCCAGGCATCGGCGACCGTCACGGCAATTTCTCGAACATCCGATCTGGAATTAGGGGCGTAACGGCTGACCCCAATCTCCGTTTCCCGACCGTCATGGCGGATCGTTGCGACGAATGCCATGGAATGTTTGCCATCGACTTCGCACAGGCGCGACACTTCGCCGGGCGCCAATTCTTTCACGCCACCCAAAAAGCGGTAATGTTTGGTTTCCGGGGATAGCCGGCGAATGAATGCCGCCTCCATGTCGGCGTCCGTAATCCGGATGGGTCGAATCGTCACAACCTCTCCGGCAATCGTCGCATGCGAGTCGATAGGCACAGTACCCATATTCCTACTGACAGAGACGCTGCGATGCTCGGACTTGCGGACAGGTGAGTCAATCCGCCTTAGTCCTCGCAGCGAGTTCTGATGCCGGCTTTCCCAGGGCACGCATTGTCGAGGCCGCGATCAAAGGCTAGCATGCAATGCGTTACCGGCATACAGCTCGTCACCGGGCGAAAAGCTGGCCCAAGTCGGCGAAGGCTTTGAACTCGAGTGCGTTGCCGGCTGGGTCCAGGAAAAACATCGTGGACTGCTCGCCGACCTGGCCTTCGAAACGAGTGTACGGTTCGATGATGAAGGTCACGCCAGCGGTGCGAACGCGCTCAGCAAGCTGCTTCCACTGTTCCTGTGTGAGCACGACACCAAAATGCGGAACGGGAACATCGTAACCGTCAACGGAGTTGCTGTCGAGCAGAGCCCTATTGCGTGGTGCCGCGGCGGGCTTGTAGTGCGCGACGATCTGGTGACCAAATAAATCGAAGTCGATCCATTGCTCCGCGCTGCGACCCTCCGGACACCCGAGAACGGTGCCGTAGAAGTGGCGCGCAGCCTCTAGGTCATCGACGGGAAAGGCGATATGAAACGGACGCAGCGACATACGCTCATGATACCCAGCGAGAAGCTGTCACGTCACCGACGGCGACTAATAAGTCTTAAGTGCAGGCAGCATCACGGTTGATCCTTGCGTGTGCTCATGTGCCTGAGGTAGGCGATCAGATCCGAAAGTTCGGCATCTGGAATCGCCGCTTCGGAGAATCCACGCATTGCTCTGCGCGGCCAGGTCCGCACACTCGCTGGATCCCGAATGAGCGAGGCGAGCGCCTTCGCTTCAAAGTACTCGGTCGGGTTCATCGGAAGATTCAAGTCGGGCCCGATCGATCCTGCCCCATTGCCGTTCATCTTGTGGCACGCAAGGCAATTTCTCTGGAACGACTTGAATCCGTTTTGAACATTCGGCGCGGCATCGGCGGCAGGGTAAATTTTCGGAAACACGCTGTGCGGGTCTGCCAAAATATCGAATGAGGCAATCTGGTACGGCCATTCCTCCGGTCCTATGGCGGATGCCTGCGGATTTGTCCAGACGAGGTAGAACGGCCCCGCTGAAGTTGTTCTCCCGAGGGCATGCGGCCATGGGCGCTTGGGATCCTCTATCGCCAGGAAGGCTTTCGACGCCTTGGGGTCCGTGCTGAAGAGGCGTGTTTTCTCCAGATTGGCCGAGAAGCCGTCCGTGGCATTGCATTGAACCACCGCGAGTTCCGGAATGGCCAACCCCCTGAACAGATTAGCGATGGGAATCGCCTTGAAGCGCGTAAATCGCTGCTTGTATACGCTATCAGCAATGGAGATCGTCTGAAGGTCGCCGCGGGACAGCAGCTGAGATTGGGAAAAAATCAGTCGCTCATTGTCCGCAATGATTTCCAGCGTAGCCTCCGCTGCAAGCGCGTTCAGAGAAACAAGGGCGAAGACCGCCAAGATCCATTTCATTTTAGCTCCAGGGACATGTCGGTTTTTGGCTCTCCCTTCGGCTCCACACTACCACGCCCGTTCGCCTCTTCTATGTGCCGGCCCAAGCTTGAAGATCGTTTTGCTACCATGACGGTCATGGCGGTCAGCTAGCTGGGAGAACACGGGGGTGAAAATCGGTCAGTTCGTTGCGGTGCTGTGGGCGTTGATGCTCGCGGCTGACGCGAGTAGTACCGCCTGCGAGAAACTCATCGCAGCGCAGGGAACGGATATGATGAAGTGGTCGTCCAGACCCGCGGTGGATGCCGCCATAACCGATGTTCTACAGCTGGCGCCGTAAACCGATTGTTGGCGACGCTGTGGGTAAATATAGAACAGACGATGGGAGTCAAACGCATTTCTAGGACCACTTGGCGCGTGTTATGGTTGGGCGTCAATCCGATGCGCTCACTATTTGCCATCCGCTTCTCGCTAGCCGGCGCGCTGCTCGCCGTATCGATCTGCGCTGAGGCGGCTGACTCGGCGTCGGCACCCAGTGCATCGCCGGTAGCCGCCGTTACGGATCAGCCGCTCGCGAAGCTTCCCTACACGCCGAGTCTGGACGTTGCGTCCATGGATAGGACGGCCAATGCGTGTGTTGATTTCTATCAGTACGCATGCGGCGGCTGGATGACGCAAAACCCGATTCCGTCCGACCAGGCCAGTTGGAGCGTTTACGGGAAGCTCTACCAGGACAATCAGCAGTTCCTCTGGGGCATCCTCGACTACCTTGCGCGCACGACCGATGAGCGTTCCGAAAACCAACAGAAAATCGGCGATTACTTTGCAGCTTGCATGGATGAAGCTGCCGCTGAGAAGCTCGGTGCAGAGCCTCTGGCGCCGATGCTCACGCGTATTGGCGACCTACGCACTAAGCGCGACTTGCCGGGGTTGCTCGCGATGCTGCATCTGCAGGCAGGCGGCAGTGGTTTTTTGTTCGAATTCGACTCTAACCAGGACTTCGCAGATTCTGCGCAGGTGATCGCGTTCGCGTCTGCCGGCGGCCTCGGTATGCCCGATCGCGATTACTACACCGACACCGAAGCCCGCGCCGTTCAAGTTCGCCGGCAATACCGTCGGCACGTGGCGCGAATATTTGCACTGCTCGGCGACCCTCCGGCATTGGCGGCCCGCAACGCCGCGACCGTGCTGCGCCTCGAGACGGAGTTGGCGCGGGCCTCGCTCACCCGCGTTGAACTCCGCGACCCTCACAAGCTGTTTCACAAGCTTGACAGACCCGCCCTGCAGCGCCTGACGCCACAATTCAACTGGGCGCCTTATCTCGAGGCGCTGGAGTTGAGTCGTGTCGCGACGGTGAACGTGACGGAACCAAAGTTCTATGCCGCACTTGACGGGCTGCTGGCCGCCAGCAGTCTGGCCGACCTGAAGACCTTGCTCCGATGGCATGCGGCGCACAGCGCCGCTCCCTACCTCTCGAGGGCATTTGAGGACGAGAACTTTGCTTTCTTCGAGCATACGCTGCGGGGGGTGCCCTTACAGAAGCCCCGCTGGAAGCGCTGCGTCGGGCTGGTCGATGTGCACCTCGGTGAAGCGCTCGGCCAGGAGTTCGTGGCGCGTGCATTCGGACCGGATCTTAAGGCCTCGACGCTCAAGATGACCGCGCAAATCGAACAGGCGATGCGCGACGATATTGAGAATCTGGCGTGGATGAGCGATTCGACCAAGCGCCAGGCGCTCGCGAAGCTCGACTCCATCGTGAACAAGATTGGCTACCCGGACCGCTGGCGCGACTACAGCGCAATCGTTGTTCGCCGTGATGACTTCTACGGAAATGCCGTTCGCGCCACCGAGTTCGAATCGCGGCGCCAGTTGGCGAAAATCGGCAAGCCACTGGATCGGTCCGAATGGAGCATGACGCCGCAGACCGTAAACGCCTATTACAACCCGCAGATGAACGACATCAATTTTCCCGCGGGTGTGTTGCAGCCGCCGCTCTACGACCCCGCGCTCGACGACGCGCCGAACTACGGCAACACGGGCGGCACTATCGGCCACGAATTGACTCACGGGTTCGACGACGAGGGCCGCCAATTTGACGCCGCCGGAAATCTGAAAAACTGGTGGACCCTCGCCGATGCAAAGGAGTTCGCCAAACGGACCCAATGCGTCGTTGACCAGTACGCGCAGTACGTAGTCGTCGACGACATTCGCATCAACAGTCGGCTGACGCTCGGCGAGGATGTCGCGGATCTCGGCGGGCTAATCTTGGCGCACATGGCTTGGCGAGCGCAGACCGCCGGCCAGTCCCTCAAGGAACGTGACGGCTTGACCGCCGAGCAGCGCTTCTTTGTCGGCTACGCGCAGTGGGCCTGCGAGAATGACCGTCCCGAGAACCTTCGGCTGCACGCGAAGACCGACCCTCACTCGCCGGGTCGCTATCGGGTCAACGGATTAGTGGTAAATATGCCGGAGTTCCAGCAGGCATTCGCCTGCCCGGTGAACCAGCCCATGGTGAAACAGGCCCCCTGCCGCGTGTGGTGAGATGCGGGCATGCGGCCAACGGCGGTAGCGATCCTAAACCAGCAAATTGTCGAACGACATCGAGCAGCGCATCCCATTGCATCAATCTTGCGGGGACATTGTCGTACCGCGCACGAGCAGCACGGGCACAGGCGTCGTGCGGACGACGTACTCCGCGTCGCTCCCCATGACGAGACGACGAATGCCTCGGCGTCCATGGGTACCGAGCACGATCAGATCAGCTGGCCATACTTCCGCATGCTCCGCAATCATCGCACCGACCGATCCCGCCGGCGTCTCCACTAGTTTTGTCTCGGCTTCCACACCCTGCCAGTGCGCAATGCCTGCGGCGTCCTTCAGGATTTCCTCACCACGCTCACGAAGGCCCTTGCGCAACTCGCTTGTGTACACTGCCGCCCCGTGCCCGCCGGCCACCAAGAAGTCGTGGACCACATGCAACAGTCGTAGCGCCGCCTTTTGATCCTTCGCAAGAAGGATTGCATGCTGGAGTCCGAGCAGGCTCGTTTCGCTGCCATCAACCGGCACGAGGATATTCTTGTACATTGACCGCGTCTCCCTGGTTGACGTCCAAAGCACAGTGAGCGTACCGCATCGTGGCTTGACATTCTATTTCGGCAACGAGGAATACCAGGCGGCTTCCGCGGCGGAAAAGGCGTGCAAATTGTCTCCGACACTGTCCGCGTTTTACGACATTCGCAAAGAAGCGGCCATCTGGGTTAAGTTAATGGCTCATCCTCCGAAAGTCTGTTGAAGGAGTGCGCCCGTGGAATCCTCCGTGATGATTACGGTGTGGTCCGGCTCGTCGCCGCCACCGTTAGAACCCCTTCCCATTCCGGGACTCGCGCACCTGGAGGTATTTACCTCGCGATCTTCAGAGGAAGGCCGGGAGCGGTATCGCCTGCATGTGGGGTATTTCGCCGATCCCACCGCGGCCGAGCGCGTGCTGCCGCGGGTGCGGGAGATCTATCCGTCCGCCTGGGTGGTCCCGGCGAGCCGGCACCGGCCGCTCGCACGTTTGAAAGCTCTGGGGACGCAGGGTTGGACGGCGGACCCGGATTCACCGGTGACGCCCAACGCGCCGTTGCCGCGGGCGGCCCTCCTCGAGCCGGCTCAGCCGAAGCCGCCAACCGACGCGGCTCTGAACGATGAGATCAGTCTCAATATGGGCGACATCCTGGCGCTCCTGGAAGAGTCCGATTCGCCAGCGCCCTCTCGCCCGGATTCTTCGACCGCTCACCTTCGGGCGGAGGTCCCCCCAGAGGACGTCGAACTCGCCCCGGCCATTCCCATCATTGAAATCGATGCCCTGGCCGCCCCGCCGGCGGCGCAGAACTTGAATGCCGAGAGTCCCGTTGCGATTACTGCGCCGCCCCAGACGGCATCGCCTGAGCTTTTGAGCGCGTTCTCGCGCTTCAGTGTCGAGGATTGGTGCGCCGAGGCGCCGGTCGCGGCCGAAGCGGCCGTCGCCCGCTCATGGCTCAAGCGCTTACCCAAGTTCACCCGCCTCGCGGCAAAGCGCCGCGCGAACAACTAGCCCACAGCGCCTGACAGCCCCTCTTGGCGCTTTCTTGCCTTCGGGCACCGGGCAGCTCTTGTTCCGTAAGCTTCAAGTCCAAGATGTGGATGCGATGCGCATCGCCCTACTTCCACGGCAAGTGTTCGGTTTCGCACAGCCATTCCAGCGAGAATATGCTTGAATCGATCGTGCAACGATTTGCCTGGAGTACAGTTAAATGACCCTCGAGGAATTAGACCGGATCCGTTCATGGGATAAACGCTGCGGTGACAACGAGGGAACATTTTTCCCGGTAACCCTGGATCGTCAGCGCTTGCTGGAGTACGTCGATGAGTTACGCGCCGAACTCGCCGCGGTCGGTGGGCGAAACTAACTAACCCGCTCATGCCAACCAATCATTCTGCGATTGCGCGAGGAAATCTTCTTGGATGTTGCGACGTCAGCTGCGGCTTCGCTTCCCGCGCGCCGCATCAAGTCGCGACCAAGGCGCATCAGCCCCGACGAGCGAGGTGTCGCACCCGAACAATCGACCGACAAATTGCCGTGCTCGACGACGGCGATGACCAGTAGCGCGAGACTCATCTGACGAGCGCGGAGTAGCGTGATGCCCATGCGCTCTACGATAGATCCGCCATCGGTCAATTTGTTGATTCAAATGGGTCCCGACTCGTAAAAGCGATGTCAAAATCCCGCGCGCTGATACTGCATCACAAAATCCAGGATGAGCCGACTGGCGTCCGGCCCGTTGGCATCGTTAAACTCAAAGCGGGCATCGCCGCCGCAGTAAACGCAGCATGCATCGATTCTCCACAAAATGCCTGCGGCTCCAGGAAACAGGGCGCGTTGATCGCCAGATGCTCAGTTCCAACGAGGAACTCTTTGGTATAGGTCAACGCCTACTCCAATTGTAGTCATTCGCCTCTGTCGGGCAACCGTTCGAGGCGCGACCATACCCGTTATGAAAATCATGACTCGATTCTTAGGCGCGACGTCTGCACTATTCCTTGGAATAGGCGTGGCCCACGCCGGCAAATACAGCGATACCATCGAGCTTTTCAAGCATGCGGGAGAAAGTGCAGTATTCTTCAACAATTGCTATGCGTATGCGGTATTCCCCACGATAGGCGAAGGAGGCTTTATTGTCGGCGCTGCGCGAGGCAAGGGTCATGTGTATGTGCATGACCGTCTCGTCGGCGACACGACGATGACCCAGTTGAGCATCGGATTGCAGGCCGGCGGCGAAGCGTATAGCGAGATAATTTTTTTCCAAGATAAACGGGATCTGGATGAATTCGAATCCGGTAAACTGGAGTTCACCGCCGGTGCAAGCGCCGTGGCCATTACCGCAAGCGCGTCGGCCAGCGTCGGTACGGATCGCCTCTCTTCGGAAGCCAGTGGCGAGGCGACGGATGCAACCACGAATGGCAACTATCAGACTGGCATGGCGGTGTTCACGATTGCAAAAGGCGGCCTCATGTACGCCGCCGACATCGCCGGCGAGAAGTTCTCTTATCGAGAGCCGAGCGCTGACTAGGCCATCATTTCGGGGTACAACGTGAGTGGGAGTGACGCGAGGGCATGGCAAATTGAATTTCGCCGTCCTATCCTACTGCCCAGGATAGGCTTGGCGCGGGGAACAGCGATGCAGCATCGTTTACCAAGTTGGTTGGCAGCGGGCTCAATGGGGATCGGCGCGGCCGTGGGCTTATGTGCTACGGGAATGGGGGCGATTCCTGAGGCGAGCGGCGATGCTTGCAAGCTACTGACTGCCGCGCAGGTGTCAAACGTGCTCGGCGTGCAGGTTGACGAAGGTGCCTACAGCCTGCCGGGGCATCCGCAATTTTGCGTCTGGCGCGAACACGGTAAGTCCGAGATGACAGCTCAGAACGTCCAAGTCAACTTTCTGACGTCGCGGCAATATGAGGCACCGAAGACGGGACCTTTCGCCACGGGTTCGGAAAGCGCTCTCGGCAACGACGCTTATTGGGCCAACACCCCAGGGTTCGGGTTTACACTCTCGGTCAAGCAGGGCAGCACGTATTTTCGCGTGCAAAGCCGGCCTATCCCGGAAGGTATGGCCCGCAAGTCCGACACCCCCGCTGACAAAGCGAAGTGGGATGAGAAAGAAAAGACGGTCGAGAGGGCTATTGCGCTGGAAGTCCTCAAGAAACTTTAGCGGCCTCTTCGGAGCGCGGGCCGATCACTTAAACGCATCACCAGGAGACAGCGAAGAATGCACAAACGGAGTTGGATTTACCTCGTGGCTGCCGCCTACTTCTCAGCCGCTTGCTGTATGGGCGCAGAGCCGGGAACTGCTCGGCCGGCGCCGGACTGGCATGCTACCGTTCGCCAATTTGCCAAGAAGCATTTCAAGAATCCGGCTTGGGGCTACTCTCACTCGGAGCGCGATTACGCACTGGCGCGCTCACTTGCTGCGTCAGACCACGTTACGCTCGACGACGATGTGCTATTCGCGGCTGCCTACTTGCATGACATTGCCGCATTTGCTCCATGGGGAGGAGATGAGCCACCGGATCACTCGGACGTGGGTGCAGACGTGGTCGGAACGATTTTAAAGGACACGGGCTTTCCAATGAGTAAACTGGAGGCCGTTCGTGCTGCGATTCGCACTCACATGTACTACCGTGAGCCTGTCGGTCCCGAAGCAATCTATCTTCACGATGCAGATGCGCTTGATTGGCTCGGCGCGATTGGCGTAGAGCGAATCATTGCGCTCGTTGACCCTAAAGGTGGCGACCCAGACGGCCCAAAAGCCGTAAAAATGCTGCAAGACAACTTGGACCAGGTGCCCCAACGTGTGGTTTCACCTGCTGGTCGAGCGATGGTAGGACAACGCAAATCAGAGTTGACGGAGTTTCTCAAAGAACTGAAAAGTGAGTCAGCAGATTTTCGGACTTTGTAACGACGTCAGATCGCGATCGATTTCACCTCCAGCATCAATGCTCGGTGGAAAGTCTAAACATCGTCGATGAGGCAATGGCAACTTTAGGCCGCGGTGGCCAGACGCCCGTCCCGATAGTCGGCGAGCGCCTGCTCGATTTCCTCGCGCGTGTTCATCACGAATGGACCGTACTGCACCACCGGCTCGCGTAGCGGCCTGGCCGCCAGAAGCAAGAAGCGCACGCCCGCCGCTCCGGCCTGCACCCGCACGCTGTCGCCACCGGACAAGATGCCTGCTGCGCGATGCGGCAGCGGCTTGGCGGCATCGGCCGTACCGATCTGAGCGCTGCCTTCATAGGCGTAGATAAAGGCATTGTGACCCGCCTCGACCGGCGCGCTGAACTCTGCGGCGGCCGGCAGGCGCACATCGAGATACAGCGGATCGGTGGTGAGTTCGCCACCCCTACCGTTCACCGGGCCGCTGACGGCATCGCCGGCCAGCGTGATTGTGCCGGCAATAATTTTCACTTCCCCGCCATGCGGCAGCTTCACCAGCGGAATCTCGTCGGCGGGAATGTCGCGATAGCCGGCGGGTCTCATTTTCTCCTTCGACGGCAGGTTGAGCCATAGCTGGAAGCCGCGCATGCGGCCTTCGCTCTGCTGCGGCATCTCGGAATGGATGATTCCGCGCGCCGCCGTCATCCACTGCACGCTGCCGGGGCCGAGGTCGCCGCGGTTACCGAGGTGATCCTCATGGCGCATGCGGCCGTCGAGCATGTACGTGACGGTTTCGAAGCCGCGATGCGGATGCGAGGGGAAGCCGGCGATGTAGTCGTCCGGGTTGTCGGAGTAGAACTCGTCGAGCATCAGGAACGGGTCCACATGCAGGCCGCGCTGGCTGCCCAGGCTGCGGCGCAGCTTGATGCCGGCGCCGTCGGAAGTCGGCATCGACTCGATGATATGGACCAGGGTGCGAGTGTTCATCTTGAATCTCCTTGAAATATCACGCGGCCAAACGTGCGATCTCGGCCACAGCCTTAGCCAGACCCGCTTCCTTGCTCTGTGGGCTGATGGCAAGACCCTCAGCGTAGACGAACTCCACGTCGGTCATGCCGAGGAAGCGCAGGAAGTCGCGTACATAGCTGGTCTGTGTGTCCAACGGCGTACCGGCATAGAGGCCGCCGCGGGCCGCGAACACGTACACTTTCTTGCCGATGAGCTGACCCACCGGGCCCTTTTCGGTGTACTTGAAGGTGACGCCGGCGCGGGCGATGTGGTCGAAGTAGGCCTTCAGCTGCGACGGCACGCCGAAGTTGTACATGGGCAGACCCAACGCAATCACGTCGGCCTGCTTCAGCTCGTTGATCAGGGTGTCGGAGTACGCCACCACCGCCTGCTGCGCGGCACTGCGCTCTTCCGGCTTGGTGATGAAGGCGCCAAAGCGCTCGGCATCGAGGTGCGGCACCGGTTCGTCCGCGGCGACGTCGCGCACCACGATCTTTGCCTCCGGATAACGTGTGCGAAAAGCGGCGACGAACTGGTCGGCCAGCTGGCTGGACTGGCCATTGCTGTTGTTGATGCTGGCGTTGATTTGCAGCAGGGTAGTCACGAATGCATCTCCTTGGGACATTGGTCGAACGATCCTCCGATGGCGGTATTTGAATATAGATTTATTAGATAAAAAAGACTAATAATTAGCGATTATTTATCTATTTACTGGATATATGGTACCTAATCCACGGATTTCCTTGGAGCAGTGGCGTTCTCTGTTGGCCGTGGTAGATGCCGGCGGCTATGCCCAAGCGGCTGAATTGCTGCACAAGAGCCAGTCGGCCGTGACCTATGCGGTGCAAAAGATAGAATCGCTGCTCGGCGTCAAAGCATTCGAGGTAATCGGCCGCAAGGCGCATTTAACGTCGACCGGAGAGGTCCTGTACCGGCGCGCCAAGGCGCTGCTGGAGGAAGCGGGTGCGCTGGAAGTCGCTGCCGACAGCCTCGCCGCGGGTTGGGAACCAGAGCTTCGCCTCGCAGTGGAGATCATCTTTCCCACCTGGTTGCTGCTGCAATGCTTTGCGCGCTTCGCCGAGGAGCGGCCGCACACACGAATTGAGCTATATGAGAGCGTACTCAGCGGCACCGAGGAGACGCTGCTGCAGCGTACGGTTGATCTCGCGATCTGTTCGCAGGTCCCGCCCGGTTTCGTCGGCGATCCGCTGATGCGGCTGCGCTTCATCGCGGTAGCGCACCCCAAGCATCCGCTGCATCAACTCGGGCGCGCACTGACGCTGCAGGATTTGCGAGAGCACCGTCATCTGGTGATCCGAGATACCGGCAGCCAGCGCCGCAGCGGCAGCTGGCTCGGTGCGGAACAGAGTTGGACGGTGAGTCACAAGGCCACCTCGATCCACGCGGCCAGTATGGGCTTAGGGTTCGCTTGGTTCCCGGAGGAGTGGATACGCGACGAATTGGAACGCGGCGTGCTCAAGCCGCTCCCGCTGCGCGAGGGTGGCGAGCGCTGGGGCAACCTCTACCTAGTATTCGCCGACCGCGACTATGCCGGTCCCGGCGCGCTGCGGTTGGCGAACATCATCCGCGAGCATGTAGCGGAGCAATGTCGCAAGCTCGCGCACGAATCGGTGTAAGCCGCTCACCGGATCGCGCAGGCAAGGATCAGCGCACCTGCGGATCAACGCATCGATCAACAGAGCCAAGCCCTGCCCCATGCGCCGCCCGGCCCCGCTCGCCACTCAGGGCATCGGCATCCTAGGCAGTTGTCGAGCTGGTTGGCAACAAACTGTCAATTTTCGGCCGCTGACGGGGTAAATGGTTGCCGGAGATTCGATAGTAGATCAATTCGCATATATTGGTCGCCTGATCACCGACCCGCTCGAGATTCTTAGCAATGAACATCAAGTGCGTTCCCGCCTCAATTGTTTTCGGATCATCCTTCATGAATGCGACAATCTCGCGCAGTAAAACGGTCATCACCGCATCGATCGCTTCATCGCTGCGCCAAGTTTCAACGGCGAGATTGAGGTCCTTTTCACGATAGGCCCGAATGGTATCCCGCAGCATCTTCAAGGTCAGGTCACCCATGTGCGGGATTGAAAGTAGATTCGCCGCAGGGAAGTCGTTCGGCAACGCCAGCGACCGTTTAGCGACATGGACAGCGTAATCGCCAATCCGCTCCAAATGGACCGCAGCCTTGAATGCGCACGTCACTTGGCGCAAATCACTCGCGACGGGTTGACGAAGTGCGATCAGTCGCACGGCCAGCTCATCGACCTCGGATTCCAACGTGTCTTCACGAATATCGCCTGCGATCACACTCGCGGCAACGGCCGAATCGCGTGCCTGGAGCGCTACCATGGCCCGTTCAAGCTGGCTTATTCCGTACAATCCCATTCCTAGAACCAGATCCTCCAAACGGGTCAACTCGCGCTCATAAGCACTTATCGTATGTGGCGTCGGCATGGTGGGGTTTCCTTGGGCTAACCGAATCGGCGGCAAGCCGAAGCAAGCCGTTGCGACAGATAAGCCTTGTTCGTAATTGATAAATCTCGGTAGAGTAATCTACCGAAAAGAGAAGAAAACAACACGGGCATCGATTGGGAGCTGTCAACATGAGCACAGAACCTGCGACCCCGCCATTGCCGCACTGAGGCGGCGATTACCGAATATCGCGCCCCTCGCCGGCATTAAGGATCCAGAATCGGTGCGATTGCTTGCGGGTATCCAGCGCTCGCCGCAATTCTCTGACAGGCTCGCCTTCTCCGTCGGCGGCCAGGCGGAATGTCCCAAAGTGAATTCCAATACTCGTGGCCGCGTCGAGTTCTTCATGCGCGCGAACTGCGGCCGCCGGCGACATATGCACCGGCGCCATAAACCACCGCGGAAGGTAAGCACCGATGGGGAGAAAGGCGAGACGAATTTCCGGGAAACGCCGCCTGATTTCCTGAAAGTGCGACCCGTATCCGCTGTCGCCTGCGAAATAAACTACACCGGAGGCACTTTGGATCGCATAGCCGCACCAAAGGGTCTTGTTGCGGTCGAGCAATCCGCGGCCCGAGAAATGTCTCGCCGGTACCGAAGTGATTTTGAGATCTTCCGTAATTGAGATCGATTGCCACCAATCGAGCTCGTTGATTTGATCGACCGGCACAATGTTCGTTCTTTCGAATCGAACGCTAACGCCGAGCGGCACAACGAATTTCGGATGCCATTGCGGCGCGATTCGCCTGAGTGTGGGAACGTCGAAATGATCGTAGTGGTCGTGGCTTTGCAAGACAATATCGATGGGAGGCAAATCCTCGAAGCGAATGCCCGGCGCGCGGTGCCTGCGCGGGCCGATCCACGAAAATGGGCTGGCTCGCATCGACCATATGGGATCGCAGAGGATATTCACTCCATCCATTTGAATCAGGACGGTGGAATGGCCCACGAAAGTAACTCGGATGCCGCGGGCGACTCGCTCTGGTGGCGGCACGCCACGCGGCTCATCGATCCATTCACGCCATGGCCCGCGTTTGCGGGTCAGCATCCATCGCAGGACGCGGCCAGTACCGCGCAACGCACCGTCCGGTGAATTGTGGAAATGCTGCCCGTTAAAATGGTCCGTCACGGGCCCGCGATACATGTTTATCACCTTAATGCTAGCCGAAGCGCGGCACCCACAGGCGGGGCTGCCTAATACTACTCGGGCCGGCTGGAGCGGTTATAGGAGTTTCACGAGCCCTCTACGCACTTGCGACCGCCTTCCCACATTCGATTACGGGATTGCCGACGGCAAGTGATCCATGTCGCTAAATAGAGAACGGCTCGGTGCGCATCGATGAAGGCTGCAGGCGCGCCGAAGTCCTGGAGATTTTTTTATGAGCAATTCTAAAGATATTGCGGGATTGATCGGTCCCACGCTCATTGCCGCCGCGATATCCGAAGCAATGAATCTTCATATTTGGGCAAACAATATCGCCCCCGTCACCTATCTCGACGGCTGTTGCTGGCCTTTCAATCGTCCGTGTTCACAATCGTTGGACGGGTGGCTGGCCTTGCAATTGGAATTCTATTGGCCTACAAGGCCTACACTAGAAGTAGCGCAACACCTGAATGATGAGGCTAGCGGCCTGCGGGTAACTGCCCCGTTCGGATCGAGCGCCACCGACGTTCGCGCTGGCGTAGACACCAAGTGACCACGCATCCGACAGATAATAATTGGCGGCCAGTTGCGACAGACTCGATCCGTCATACAGATCGACGAACGCGAATGCGGCAAGTTCAAGGTGCGGGATCATTGCATCCGCCCAGTCGACCCGCAGGAAGAGTTGCTGCTGCACCCATGGCTGCTGCTGATCATTTGCAAATGCACGGATGTACCAGAGTTCGCCAATGACGGGCAGGAGGTTGCGCTGCGCAGTCCCAATTGTGAACCAGTCGCGCTCCTCCTGTCGCGAAAGTCCGGCTTGATGGTAGTGATATTCGATATTGAACGTGACTTTGCTGGCACTCGACCAGGAGGCGCCGAGCGCCAGATCACTCCGAAAGGCGTCAGTCTTAGCGGCGTCGGCTGGAGGTAACAGCGGGGTATCGGCAGGCAGAGTCCCGGTTCGTACCCCATAGGCCACGGACTGAGTTATTAAACTCGGCTGATTGCCGCCCGCCCACTCGGCATAGGCGATGATCCTTTGACCGATAGAGCGGGAGAGGTTCATACCGATCAGAGTTTCGGTGCCCTCATGGTAGAGGAGGACTTGTGGGCTGAGACCCGCAGTCTCGAAATTGACGCTGCCGAGGATCCGGTTTGCGGCGTTCGTGTGGTCGAATTTCGCCCCCAGGCCGTACGGAATACCGAGCGTTATGGGCGTCGGCGCGTACAGTTTCGGGGCGAAAGCCACACTGGCCGAACCGCCGCTCCAAATGCTCTGCCCCCGCAGCATGAGTGTGCCCAGACGGTCCTCGCGTACGACCGAGGGATCCAGTGAGGCTTGGTCGAGCAGTGTCCTGGTCTTGAAAAAATCGGTTGGATTAAAACCCAATGCTATGCCGTCTCTGAGGTTGACGCGGCCGGCCTCCAGGTACGTGCGAGCGAGCGGCTCCCAAGTCACGTAGCCTTCACGGAAGTCATTGCGAATCTGTTGCTGCGAGGGAACGTCGACGCCGTTCTCCTCGGTGACATTGAATCGGTCGCTGAGCGTAGCCGTCAATCCTCGTCTCACCGACCACTGATCGGCGGCGTCGAGGCTGGTCCGATTCTCCCAGTCAGAAGGCGCCGGTGTCGGCAAGGGTACGGCCAAGCCATCGCGCGCTGCGGAGAGCGTCAAAGCGTCCTCGGCATAGTACTTTCCATGCGCGCGCGGTGCAGGCGGCGACGGCGCGTTGCTCTGTTCGGGCGTCGGCTCGGGCGGGCTGCTCTGTAGGGCCTTCGGTATCCGCTCGAGATCGTTATTCTCCTGCGCATGTCCGCGGGCCGCGACCAAGGCGCAGACGGCGAGCATTACTAGCGAGCCGACGCGAAGCCACATCAATCCGCCTTGAGACGCGGCAGAAAGTCGCGCTGGAACCACGCGTCCGGGATCTCCTGAATGCGATAGTCGGACGTTGTCATCGTGGTCACGAGGTTTGCATCCACGGCGTCAATGATGATGGTCTCGGTCGGACGCACAGTGCCGAGCTGCTCCTGGTAGTTGTGAAAGTAGGCGATCTTCAGGAGCCGGCCGCTATCCGAATAGTACTTGCCTTTCACCGGCCGATCGGTGTCGCGTTCGAGCCAGTATTCGATGCGGCTATAGACGGCCTCGGGGTCGGCCGCCGCCAGGTCCAGATGCCAGCAGCGGCGGTCCTTGCGATCGGCATCCTCGAGGGACTCCGCGCCGACGAGTTTGGCCGTGTAGTCTCGGGCAAGGTTCGCCGTGACCACGTCGCCGTCGGAGGCCTGTCCGATGAGGCGCTGCTGCGGGGAGATCCGAACACTGGCCTTGGACGCCGGATCATAGAACCACATGTTGCTGCCGTGTAGCAGGACCATCTTGCCGGCATCGCGCGGTGGCTCCGCGTAGCGCACGAGGTTGCTGTATTGACGGGAGTCCTTCTCTTCCCGGGCGAATACAATCAGGACTACCCGATCCCGTGGCTTGCCATCGCGATACTCTACCAACGTATCTGTCAATCGGAATGGCTGTTGCGGGTTGCGGATTCGGTCGGCCGCTGCCACCAGGTCCTGCGCAGCAGGCGTCTCGGTGCTGGGGACATCGGCCGCTCGGGCTTTTGCGCCGGACCCGAGCCGAGCGGCGAACCCCAACAGGACAATAAGCAGCATGATTCTGCTCATCGGAGACCTCATACGTGGCGTAGTGCATCGACGACGGGCATCCGGGCGGCGCGGTTCGCCGGGATCAAGGCAGCCACGGTGGCCATGAGCATAAGCCCCAACCAGACGGCAACTATCAGAAGTTCGACGCCCGAGGTCAGGACCTTAAGCGGAATCGGAGCTGCCTGGCCCGGCGGCATCCACCTGAGCCCTGCATGATTGACCGCGAAGGCGATTGACGCCGAGACGATCAGCCCTGACGTTGCACCGATCATGCCCAACATCCAGCCCTCGATCAGAAACTGCCGGCGAATACCGCTACGTCGAACCCCCATGGCGCGCGCTGTCCCAATCTCGTTGGTGCGCTCCATGACGCTCATGCTCATGGTGTTAACGATTGTGAATAACACGATGACGCCCATGACAATCGCGATGAAGAAGAAGATCGCGCCAAAAAGCCCAACGATCTGGTTATATTGGGGTTGCAATTCCGTGAAGTCGCGAACGTCCAGATCAAGATGGTGCTCCTTGAATAAAGAACGAAGGCGGGCGCGTGCCGGCGCAATGTCCTCTGTTCGATTCAGTTGCAACACGATACCGACCGCTTTGTGCTCGCCACGTCCATACAGGAGCTGCTGCGCCAGCGCCAGATTCATGGCGACGAATGTATCGTCGAGCTCTTTGACGCTTTGCTGACGTACAGGCTCAAAACGTTCGGCGCGCCGCCGGCGGTAGCAGCCAGAAGATCAATCCGCGGCACGTCGCCCTCCCCGCTCGCCTGCCCGGCGCTTCGATCGCGGCGAGCGAGTTCGCTTAGATCGACGGTCGGCCCCGGCGCATCCGGCGCCACCGTCGCCGCCTCCACGGGAGGCGACGGGCAATTGGCGACCCCCAATTGCTTGCACAGACCAAGAATGCGCGCCAGCCCCACGCCGATCACTCCTCGCGTAGGGGTGTCATCGCGCAACCCAAGCTCGGTGGGGACTCGCCCTCCACCGCGCTGGATGTGGTACTCGTCCCATAGAAGCATCCGGCTCCGGTCCGAGGGTACGACGCCCATGCCTAAAAAGGTCGTCGAAGCGTTGATATCGAAATTGCCGGCGATGCCGAACAGCTTGACCGTGGGAGTCACCACCCGAAGCATGGGCTTGAGAATGACATCATCCTGGATCAGGCCGATGACCGTCTGATAATCCCCAATGCCGTACGCGGCGGGATTGCCGGCGCCGAACTCGAAATAGCCTTGATGGAAGACCGATAAGTGACCGGTTTCCTCAACCGTGGTCGTCTGGAAACCGACGACCAGGTAGGCCATGAATTCGCCGAAAAGGATTAAGGCAATTGCGCCTACGGCAACGGCTGACATGGTCATCAGCGACCTGCGGGAATTACGCAGGATATTGCGGAAGGCGATCTTGAGCAGCATCATCGGCGCGGCTCCGAGTGTCGCTCCACCAATTTGCCGTCGCGAATGGCGTACGTCTCTTCGGCATGGGAGATGAGTTGGGGGTCGTGCGTCGAAAAAATGAAACTCACCGCGTGATCGTGTTGCACCCGATGCATGAGTTCGATGATCTGGGCTCCGGTTCGGCTGTCGAGGTTCGCGGTCGGCTCATCAGCGAGCACCAGTCCCGGCCTCTTGACCAGGGCGCGGGCGATGGCCACACGCTGCTTTTGGCCCCCGCTTAACTGATTTGGGCGGTGCTCCCGATATTCGGCAAGCCCAACGGATGCGAGCAGCGCCATGGTGCGATCGCGCCGCTCGCCCGGCTCCAATCCCAGCAGCAGCAACGGATACTCGACGTTTTCATAGGCCGAGAGTACCGGAAACAAGTTGAAATTCTGGAAGATGAAGGCGACGTTACGTGAACGGAAATCCGTAATCGCGTCGTCCGAGAGTGCCGCGAGATTCTGGCCGCAAACTTCAATCTGGCCGGCCGTCGGAGTGTCGATGCAGCCGATTAGATTGAGGAGAGTCGTCTTGCCGCTGCCGGAGGGCCCGACAATCATTGCAAACCGCTGGCGCGGTATATCAAAGGTGATGCCATCGATGGCGGTGACCTTCAGGCTGTCGTCATCGTAGGTCTTGACGACGTCACGAAGCACCACGACCGGGCCGGTGGCCGTACTTGATACCATCGCATTCTGCGACACCTCGTCGGGAATTTGCTGTTCCGTTGTCATCGTTCCGCCGGGTACTAGTCGGTACCGATCTGTATTGTATATCACAGAGTGGTACTATCGGGTACCGTCATCTCCACGTAGGTCAGATGCAGCAGCAACAACCGGCCGGGAAGCTTAATGGGCGCGATCAGGATCGCCGCAACGCGATCCTCCGTGCTGCCCGCGAGGTATTCGGCGAGCGCGGTTATCATCGGGCGACAACACTTGAGATCGCTGCGCGCGCGAAGACCTCCAAGCGCGCGCTTTATATGCTCTTTGGGAACAAACGCGGCATCGTGCAGGCCATGATCAACGAGCGCGTCCGCGATATGCGCCGCCCTTTGGACCTGCGGCCTCCAGGTAGCCGCGCCGAGTTTTTTGCGACCCTGCAGCGCTTCGGCATGAGCTTCCTGACCGAGCTGCTGTCGCCGCTTACCGTCGCACTGTATCGGCTCGCGATCGCCGAATCCGCACAATCCCCCGAGCTGGGCGCTGCCCTTTATCGAGCGGGGCGATTGACCGTGACTCGCGCCATCACGGAACTATTCGCGGAGGCGATCGCGCGTGGCTGGGCTGACTTTGCGGATGCCCAGGAAGCGGTGGGCACCTACATGCACATATTGATGGGCGATGTGCTGGTCCGCTTGCTGCTGGGCGCAGATCAGTCGGCGCGCCCACGCGAGCTTCGGAGGCGAACAGCACTCGCGGTCGCTGCCGTCGTCCGTCTTGACCGAACATCGTCAAAGCGGGAATAGTTCGAGACGCTTCTACCGGTGACGCGGTGCATCGGCAATCAGCAGAGACGACCCACCCTCGAAGCTGGAGTGCCAGGCACGCATGCGACCCACCGGATCGAGCATGGCCGTGACGATCTTGAGCGTCGTGGCGGCCCGGACGAGGGCCAGCGCCGCTGCGAATATCAAGCGCGATCGAGTGCCTTGCGTGAGGCGAAAGCGGGTTGCGCGAGAGATTTCGTCGTTACCTGCCGACAACGCATCGAATCCGTGTACCGCCGCTCCGGCGTCTTTTGATCTGCATCTCTCCACCGATGATAGAGCACCGATGCTCCATAATTCGGAGGCCCATTCCCATGCCTCGCGCCAGCTCTGCACGAATCCCCACGCCATCGTCACTGATTGATAGG
>Ga0326728_10006932_pt1 | contig 29931 bp, 24 predicted proteins | sample MB3enrmetagenome_FD_207602 | JGI IMG/M metagenome (GOLD analysis project Ga0326728, IMG submission 207602) | Lab enriched peat soil microbial communities from McLean, Ithaca, NY, United States - MB31MN | ecosystem: Environmental > Terrestrial > Soil > Wetlands > Peat | place: USA: New York... | reverse complement strand
AATGGTGTCTCCGATACTGCGTCGCGATTGCTCAACAGCACATTCCAGATGATCCGCAATGTGCCGCATCTTGCTCTCATCCCGCTCTTCATCCTTTGGTGTAACGGGTCGCGATTTTCCCCGGCATAGCGAGCCGTTTTTCCCAGATTAGTTCCCGCCGTCCCGGAAGGGAGCGAGAGGTGCCCGCGGAGCAGAGCGTGCGAAAGGCCAGCGGGATCGTACCTATCCCGCCGCCATCCCATCCCGCCGAAGCGGTCTCTGCATAATGGATCGAAGTGCGCGGGAGAACTCCGCCTGGCTACACCACCAAAAGAGCTCTCCCGCCGCAGAACGAACCTTGGGAGTTCGTACCTCCCAGAGGCCAGATCCTATGCAGATCCTACACCCATTTGCCGGCTCGGTCGAACATTACAACGAGCAGTTATCCAACCCCGATGCTCATCGCCCCAACCACTGTCCGCAGTGCCAGACTAAGCGTCCACTCAGCGCGCATGGCTTCTACACGCGCACGCTGATCGACACAGCGTTCGACGGCGTCATTCGCGTGCGCCGCTACTTGTGCCACGCCTGCCGGCGCACCGTCTCCCTCCTGCCCGAGTTCCTCTTGCCCTACCTGCGGTCGAGCGTGATGGTGATTGCGCTGTTCCTGGCAGCCCGTCTGCTGGGCGGGCGAACCATCGAGGCCGCCGCCCGTAGCGCACCGCCGCCTATGCCCTACCAGCGCGGCCAGTTCTGGATTCGCCGCTTTCGCACACAAGCCGAATCGTTGTGCGCCGCACTGGCCGCGCTGACTCAGCCCACTCCCGCGCCCGACTTCGTCCACCGCGCCCTGACCATGCTCGAAGCCATCGGCTGGATCGCCGCTCATCGCTTCCTATTTGCCGGCGTGCGCTGCCACCTGCTGGGCTGGCCGCGCGGTCTGGCTCCCGACGGCCGCCGCGCCGCATTCTCCTCCGCCGCAGCACCCGTCTGAGCCTCCCCACACACCATTTGCATGGAACCGCGAAGCCTTTCCACCGTAAGATGCCGTCCAGGAGAAAAAGCAACGTCATGGACGACAAGGCCGAAAAAGTCGCGCTCTTTCGTTACGGGCTGATTGCGCCCCTGGTGCTGGAGACGCTGCCCCGCGGCGAACTCACGCGCCGCGCCCAGCAGATCGCCGCCCGCCTCTACGACTTTCCTCATTCCACCCGCCGCCAGGTCTCGGTGGACACGCTGCTGGATTGGACCCTCCGCTATCGACGCAACGGACTGGAAGCTTTGTCGCCCAAACCGCGCCAGGATCGCGGACAGGCCCGCGCCGTCGCGACCGATACCGCCGCTCTCATCGAACGGCTCAAACGCGAGAACCCGCATCGCACCGGCGCCGCTCTGCTGCGCGAACTGGCCACCGCCAGCCAAGCTCATCAAGCCGGCCTTTCGGCCTCCACGCTCTATCGTTTCCTGCGCGCCCGCGGCCTCACCGAACGTCAACTCCTGCTCGACAAGGCCACCGCCCACAAAAAGTACGAAGCCGAGTTCGCCAATCAGATCTGGCAATCGGACATGCTCTTCGGCCCCTGGGTCGGACGACCGGGTGGAGGCAAGCAACAGGTCTTTCTGCAAGCCGCACTCGACGACGCCAGCCGCCTCATCCCCCACGCCCAGTTCTACCCCAATCAGGGGCTGGACGCCTTTCTCGACTGCCTGCGCCAGGCCATCGCCGCCCGCGGCATTCCCACTCGCCTCTACATGGACAACGCCAAGATCTACCGCTCCCCGCAGTTGGCCCGCATCGCCGCTTCCATCGGCATCCTCATCGTGCACACCCCTCCCTATCAGCCTGAAGGACGCGGCAAGATCGAACGTTTCTTTCGTTCCGTGCGCGAGCAGTTTCTGGCCTCGCTCGATCCCAAAGTTCTACTTTCCCTCGAGCAACTCAACGAGCGCTTGTGGCACTGGCTCGACACCGATTACCACCGCCGCGAACACAGTTCTCTCCAGACCACGCCGCTGCTGCGCTGGCAGCGCGATATCGAACAGGTTCGCCAACTGCCCCCGGCCACCGACTTACGCCGTCTGTTCTTTCATCGCGTGGACCGGCTGGTGCGCCGCGATTCCACCTTCCTGCTGAAGAATCGTTTCTTCGAAGCGCCCTCGCATCTGGCCGGCAAGCGCATCGAAGTGCGCTTCGATCCGCTCGATCTCACCCAACTGGAGATTTACTCCGAAGGCAAGCCGGAAGGCATGGCAAGGCTGGTCGATGCGGTCGTCAACGGGTTGTTGCCGCCCTGGGAAACGGAGGAGAAGTAGCTATGTGGGAGTCCTTCTTCGGCTTCAAGAAAACACCATTTTCCGACAGCCCCGACGCCAAACAACTCTTCGCCTCCCAAGCCTGGAATCAGGTCAAAACACGACTGGAGTTTCTGGCCCAACATCACGGCGTGGGCCTGATCACCGGTGAAGTGGGCGCCGGCAAGTCCACTGCCGCGCGCATGTTCACCGCCGCGCTCAACACCAGCCTCTACAAGATTCTCTACGTGCACTTCTCTTCCGGCTCGGCGCTGGACCTGCTGCGCCAGATCGCCCTCGAACTGGACCTGGAGCCGGCGCACTTCCGCGGCGACCTGGTGCGCCAGATCGCTGGCGCCATCGTGCGCCTGAACCAGGGCAAAAAGCAGCATCCCATTCTGATCTGCGATGAGGCCCATCTACTGCCGCATCCCGCCCTGGAACAACTGCCGTTGCTGTTGAACTTCGACATGGATTCGACGCGCCACCTCACTCTGTTGCTGGTGGGCCAGCCGCTGCTCCGGCGAACCCTTTCGTTGCAGATGCACGAAGCGCTCCGGCAGCGAGTCAGCACCCAGTATCACCTGGAAGGACTCACGCGCGAGGAGCTCGATGCCTATCTGACTCAGCAACTCAAAGCCGCCGGCGTCTCGCAGCCGCTGTTTGACGATACCGCTCGCCAGGGGCTGTATCAGGCCACCAAGGGCATTCCGCGCAAGGTCAATAAGCTGGCCATGACGGCATTGCGGCTGGCCGCGGCGAGTAAGTCGCAAACCGTCAATGAAGCCATCTTACTCGATGCCGCGGCGGAGGCAATGCTGTGAAAGAGAGCGCCAAAGCTTCTCCGAAACCCGCTGTGTTATCGCTGGCGCAGTTACTCGCCGAGCAACCGGCCACGCCGCCGCCCGGCTGGATCGATCCGGGATTGTTGCCGCCCTCGGGCATCCTGTTCGTGGGCGGCGAGCCCAAGGTGGGCAAGAGTCTGCTGGTGGCCAACCTGGCGCTGGCGCTGGCCGCAGGCAAAGACCGCGCCGGCTTCACCATCCCCGCGGCGCGGCGTGTTCTGGTCTGTCAGTTTGAACTGCCCACACCGCAGTTTGTGGGGCGATTGGCGATGATGCGTCGATCCCTGGGAGCAGCCGCCGACCAGAACCTGCTGGTGGATACGCGGGCCGGCGGCAATCTGCTGAGCGCGCCGCAGGGTCTCAATCACTTTCTCAACGCCGCCCGTCAGGCTGCCGCCGAGGTGATCGTGCTCGACCCTTTGTACTCCACTCACGATCAGGACGAAAACGATACGCGCTCCATGGCGGCGCTGTGTCAGAGCCTGTTGCGGCTGCGCGATGCTTCCAAGGCGGCGCTCATCGTCGTGCATCACGTGCGCAAATCGATCGGGCGCGAAGAGATCGGCAGCGCCTTCCGCGGTTCCTCGGCGCTGCACGCCGTCGGCGACTCCTACCTGCTGCTCACACGCCCCTCGGCCCATCTCGCCGCCGCTGTGGAGTTGCGCTTCCAGTTTCGCTACGCCGCGCCGCCCGCGCCCCGATTGCTCGAACTCGATCCGCTGACTTTGTGCTTTTCCGCCGCCGGGGTGGCGCCCGCCCGGACAGCGGCCCGCAAGAAAGTGGAGCAGGAACAGGTGACTCAGGCCCTGGCTGGTCTGGGACGGCAGGCTCGCTATAACCAACTCCGCCAGCAAGTCATGGAGCAAGCCGAGTGTTCCAAACGTACCGCCCAACTGGCGATCGGCGAAGCCTGCCGCGAAGGTTTGATTGTTCAAGTTGACGGCCAATACCGGCTACCGCTGTAGCTGCGCCTGGCCGCATCGAGGTCCCCTCGGGGTCGCGCCCGGGTGGATGCCCAGGGCCGATGCGACGGAGTTGGCTCCGAAGAAATCGGCTCATCAGAGCCCTCCCGCAGTTCCCGTGTCGGGGCGCGGGAGGGCTCGCTGCTTCCAACCAATAAAAAACATAAACCTACATTTCTTTGGTGAAACTCCCGAGCGGAGGCCCTGGGCTAGTAAACGCGCGCCCGGCCGCTTTTGCCGGGCGTTCTAACTTGCGTTCCTGCACTGGGCAGGGATACCACCGGTGCCTACACGAGTAAGTATCCTATCCCGCTCCTTCTCGTCACGATGCACCTCGGAAGCAGGCCAACTCGACAAATCTCGCTGGGAACTACCCTGAGAAGGTCGGAGGAAAACAATGTGACCCGTTACACTTTGGTTCGGCATCGACGAAAGAGTCAAAGTGTATCTGGTGGCGCTTGGCGTCTTCTTTCCGATCTACCTGAACACCTATCATGGAGCCCGCACCGTGGATGCCGGCTTGCTCGAGATGGCGCGCGTGTACGGACTGAGCCGCGCGGAGCTGTTCCGGCAAGTGATCTTTCCTGGCGCCCTGCCCTCTATCCTGGTGGGAGTACGTTTTGCGCTGGGCATCACCTGGCTCACCCTGGTCGTGGCGGAGACCATCGCCGCATCGTCCGGTATCGGTTACATGACGATGAATGCCCGCGAGTTTCTTCAGACCGACGTGGTTGTGCTCGGAATCCTGATTTATGCGCTACTCGGGAAGCTTGCCGACTCCGCCACGCGATGGCTTGAGAAGCGCTGTCTCGCCTGGCATCCCTCGTTCGCAACTCCCGGAGACGAAATGTCATGATGGGGAGTGCTGAAAAGCAACAGCGATTGACCGGCAACCTGTCGCAAGCTGGCGTCGCGGTACGCATTTCACACCTGGCCAAGCACTTCGCGAGCCGCCCGGTATTGGCTGATGTAAACCTGGACATACGCGCGGGCGAATTCGTCGCCATTGTGGGTCATAGCGGCTGCGGAAAAAGCACCCTCTTGCGCCTGGCTTCCGGTCTCGATGTTCCGAGCCACGGTCGCATCGAAGTGAACGGCCGCCTAGTGGTGGGCCAGGTTGCGGAAGCACGCATCATGTTTCAGGACCCTCGCCTTCTCCCGTGGCGCCGCGTGCTCGACAACGTGGGCATCGGCCGGCGCGGCGATTGGAAACCGGCGGCCATGGAGGCGCTGCATCAGGTCGGCTTAGCCAGCCGGGCGCGGGATTGGCCAGCCGTTCTTTCCGGCGGCCAGCGCCAGCGTGTCGCTCTCGCCCGCGCGCTGGTCTCGCATCCGAAGCTGTTGCTGCTAGACGAGCCGCTGGGGGCGCTCGACGCACTCACTCGTCTCGATATGCAACGCTTAATCGAGGGGGTCTGGAGCCGGCAAGGGTTCACGGCGATCCTGGTCACGCATGACGTAAGCGAGGCAGTCGCGCTTGCCGATCGTGTGGTAGTGCTCGAACGCGGCGTCGCTTCCGTAGTCCATAAAATTGACCGCCCTCGCCCTCGTGTCCGCGGTGATGTTTGGCTCAGCGAGATCGAAGGTGAGATTCTCTCAAGACTTCTTCTAAGGAAATAAATCATGACGGATATTCTGACGCCTATTCGAGTTGGGCCCTACGACTTGCCTAATCGGTTGGTTATGTCGCCGATGACCCGATGCCGTGCTGGCAACGGAAACGTCCCCGGCGCGATCAATGCATCGTACTACGAGCAGCGCGCAAGCGCCGGCTTGATTATTACAGAAGCGACCCAGATATCGTCGCAAGGTGTCGGTTATCCGAATACCCCAGGCATACATTCGCCCGAGCAGGTAAAAGGATGGAAACTGGTCACCAGCGCGGTTCATGCCGCCGGGGGACATATTCTCCTACAGCTCTGGCACGTTGGGCGCATCTCCCATCCGGCCCTCCAGCCGGACGGCGCGTTGCCAGTAGCTCCTTCGGCGATTCGGCCGGAGGGACAGGCTGGGACTCGTGAAGGCGCGAAGCCTTTCGTAACGCCCCGTGCGCTTGAGGTCAGCGAGATCGCGCAAATTGTGGAGCAATATGGCGCCGCGGCAGCGAATGCGAAAGCCGCCGGCTTCGATGGTGTCGAAATTCATGGCGCCAACGGCTATCTCATCGACCAGTTTCTACGCGACAAGACCAACCGGCGCACCGATGCGTACGGCGGCTCGATTCCCAATCGCGCACGATTCCTGATCGAAGTCGCGGAGGCGGTCGTTTCGGTATGGGGCGCCGAGCGAGTCGGGGTGCGGCTTTCGCCGCTCAATCCGTTTAACGACATCGCGGACAGCACACCGGCCGAAACGTTCGGCTACGCGGTCGATCAGCTCAGCCATCTTCATCTTGAATTCCTGGATGTCGTGGAGGATACACCGGCGGAAGGGCCTGCGCTGAACGCCCAGTATTTCCGGCAGTCCTGGCGGCAAGTCCTGATTGCGAATCGGGGATACGACCTGGCACGCGCGAACGAGCTTCTGGCGAAGGGCGCTGCGGATGCCGTCGCATTTGGTGTTCCCTTTCTCGCCAACCCGGACCTGCCGGAACGTCTCCGACGAGGAGCTCCGTTGAATGAACCGGATCGTGCAACGTTCTACGGAGGCGGCGAAGCCGGCTACACGGACTATCCGTTTCTTGCGCCGGAGCTCTCCGCGGCCACCTAGGTCAGCCATCACCCAAAATCGGAATGGGGGCTGGAGGGGAGAATCGTTGGCGATACGCGGTGCCGTCCGGTTTGCCCCGGCCTAGCGTCAATACGGTCCACTTAAGCATAGGACACCTGTTCTGCACCCTGTCGTGTTTTGCGCCATGAGTCCCCTTAGTCTCGTAGTAGTGCGTCGGCATACCGAGGCGCACGACGCTCTATCCAACGGCTAAAATGAAACGCTATGCCCGGAATCCAATTGGTCATTTTGATGGCGGTCTTTTTTGTGACGAGTGGCGTAAGTGTCGTAACGGGCAGTACTTCCGTCATCACTGTACCCATGATGTTCCAGTTTGGAGTTGATCCGCGGGTGGCGGTCGCAACAAACATGTTCGCGCTCACCTTCATGAGCGTCGGCGGCAGCTTGCCGTTTCTTAAAACCAATACGGTGAAGAAACGGCGCTTGCCGCTTCTGATTGTCCTGACGCTCCTCGGTTCTGCAATAGGGGCAATGTTCCTGCTGATCATTCCGTCTAAGGTGGTTCCGGTTATTGTCTCGACGGCGATCATCGGCCTTGCCGTTTTTTCGATGGTCTACAGGAACTCCGGCGTTGAACCTTCTCCCCTTTTGCCGAACCGCAGCCTTGAACTGACGGGCTATGCTCTGACGTTCCTGCTGGGCATCTACGGCGGCCTCTTCAGCGGCGGTTACGTCACAATCCTGACCGCCGTTTTTGTAGCAACCTTTCGCATGACCTTTATCGAAGCCATCGCAACCACGAAGCTGATTAATGGGGTTTCGTCGGGAATCGCCACGGTGATTTTTGTATGCCGGGGTTTGGTAGATTATCGCCTCGGAGTGATTCTCGGGGTAACGATGTTTATCGGTGCTCTGCTGGGTGCACGCTATGCACGGCGCTTAAGTAACTTGTGGCTACGGCGCATCTATCTCGCCGCTGTCTGGCTGCTCGGCTTGAAGACTCTGCTCTTTGACGCATTCGGCCACCATGCCACCCCTGGAGCAAATCCAGCGCCGGTTTCAAAATAGGCCGCACTGTTCCATATATATAAAGGGCGAGTTCTGCAACATTGGGGTCAGGCGCGGATATCCTTCATCGCCACAGTCGCAGATGCAGGCTCATCTACCTGACTTCGGTACGGCGTTCGCGCTGCCGGGAATGCGGACCGCTCCGTTGGCGACCACCTCGCCACGCCGACCCTCTTCGGCGGGGTGAGCTAGCGCCAACTTGGGAAACACGTGCTCGGCGAAGTGATAGGCTTCCTCCAGATGCGGATAACCGGAGAGGATGAACGTGTCGATTCCGAGGCGAGCGTATTCCTCCATCAGGGCCGCAATCGTGGCTCCGTCTCCCACCATTGCCGTACCCGCGCCGCCGCGAACCAGGCCGATGCCAGCCCATAGGTCCGGTCGCAGCCACAAACTATCCCGACCTTTGCGCTGTAGCTCGAGCATTCGTCTCTGTCCTTCGGACTCGTATTTCGCGAGCACTCTCTGGCCTTCGGCAGCGATCTCTGGCGTCACGTATTCGACCAGCTTTTCCGCATCGCGGCGCGCCTCTTCCACCGTGTCGCGCGCGATCACGTGCAGCCGGATTCCAAAGCGCAGCTTGCGCCCTGCGGCCGCGGCCAACTCGCGAGTGCGAGCGATCTTCTCCGCCACCAACTCCGGCGGCTCGCCCCATGTGAGGTAGAAGTCGATGTGTCTGGCGGCGACCTCCATCGCCGCCGGTGAGGAGCCGCCGAAGTACAGCGGGATGTGTGACTGATGCGCGGGAATCAAATTCTTCGCCGCGCTCACGCGGTAGTGCTTCCCGACATAATTTACGGTTTCGCCGCGATCCAGACCGCGCCATATCGAAAGAAACTCGTCGGTCTGCTCATATCGCTCGTCGTGAGAAAGAAACAGGCCGTCGCCGTGTAATTCATCGGTATCGCCGCCGGTGACGACGTTGATCAATACGCGTCCATGCGTCTGGCGGTCGAGCGTAGCGGCCATGCGGTAAGCCAGAGTTGGACTGATCAGTCCTGGACGCACCGCCACCAGAAACTTGAGCCTTTGCGTCACCGCGCCCAGGCCTGCCGCAGTCATCCACGCGTCTTCACAGCCCCGGCCCGTCGGCAGCAGCACTCCTTCATAGCCGAGCACATCGGCCGCGCGCGCCACCTGCGAAAAATAGTCGAAGGTGGCTGCTCTGCCGCCCTTTGCGGTACCCAGGAATCGTCCATCTCCCTGTGTGGGGATAAACCAGAAAATGTGAAGTGGCATTCTTCTCTCCTAGGGTACGAAAGCGAGTACAGCAGCTTTCACGTCGATTCTCTTGGGCAGCAAACCGAGTTGGAGATAACGGTCCGCCAGCGCCTGCTGGGAAGCGATCAGGTCGACGCTGACAGGCTCGGTGTCATATCGATTGCGGCGTTCTTCGGCCATTGCCACGGCATCCAATGGAATGCCGGTCTCAGCGGCCAAGAAGCGATTTACTTCCGCGTGGTGAGCCTTCGCCCAGGTTTTGATGCTCTCCAATTCGCTCAGGAACTCCTGCAAGCGCTGCGGTTCCTTCTCTGCCATACGCCGGGAGGCCAGATAATACTCGCGGCCATCCACGAAGCCTTTCCCGGTAGCCAGCTTGCGATAAAGTCCGTGTTCTTCCGCAGCCGCCAGGTACGGGTCCCAGACCGCCCAGGCGTCAATCGATCCGCTCTCCAGCGCTCCTCGTCCGTCTGCAGGGGCAAGATACATCGCTTTGATATCGCTTAGGGAAAGTCCATTTCCTTCCAGATAGCGCAATACCATGGTGTGTGCGCTGGTACCCTTAGCGAAACCGATCCGGCGTCCCGGCAAGTCCGATGCCTGGCGAATAGGAGATTCCTTCTTCACCAGGATGCCGGAACTGTCCGGGCTCGACGAGGATACCGCAAAGTAGACGAAAGGGATTCCGGCCGCCTGCGCAAACAGAGGAGGTGAGTCGCCGGTATGCCCGATGTCAATGCTGCCCGCATTCAGTGCCTCCAGGAGCGGAGGACCAGATGGGAATTCCGTGAAGGCGATTCGGACACCCTTCTGCTCGAACGATTTCGCTAACTTCCCGGAAGCTTTGAGGATCGAAAACGTGCCCCATTTCTGATAGCCGATTCGCAGAGTTTCGGTCGGTTGTTTCGATGCTGGTGTGCAACCCGAGAGAGCGAATGCCGCGATCATCAGGATGGCTCGCATTGGATGATCCAGTGCCGCGTCATCCGCGACGCAGCTTAGCCAGTTTGTTGGCCGCCGCCTCCAGAGTTTCGCTTCTCTTGCAGAAGCAGAACCGCATCTGCTGCGAACCGCCTCCGGGAGCCGAATAGAAACTGGAGCCGGGCACGCCGATGACGCCAACGTGCTCCAGCAGATGCTGCGCAAAGGCGCGGTCATCCGCAAAGGCGAAGCCGGAAATATCGGTCATCACGTAGTACGCGCCCTTGGGTTGGAAGCAGCGGAAGCCCGCGGCTTCTAGGTGCCCAACCAGCAGATCGCGGCGCACGGTGTAGTCGCTGGAAAGGTGTTGGTAGTAGTCTTCGCCGGTGGCGAGCGCCAGCGCGCTGGCCTGCTGCAGGGGCGCCGCCGCGCCCACCGTGAGGAAGTCGTGCACCTTGCGGATGGAGTTCGTCAGGTCCGGCGAAGCGATCACCCATCCCACGCGCCATCCTGTCACGGAGAACGTCTTGCTCATGCTGTTGACCAGAATGGAGCGGTCGCGCAGGCCGGGGATGGTGATGATGGGCACGTGCGTGGCGCCATCGTAGGTGATGTGTTCGTAGATCTCGTCGGTGATGGCAAGCGCGTCGAACTCCTGGCAGAGTCGGCCGATGAACTCCAGTTCTTCGCGCGAGAAGACCTTGCCGGTCGGATTGTTCGGCGTGTTGAGGATGATGGCCTTGGTGCGGGCGGAGAAGGCGCGGCGCAGTTCTTCGCGGTCAAAGCTCCAATCCGGCGCGGAGAGCGGCACCACCTTGCGCACGCCTCCCGAAAGCGCGATGTCCGGGCCATAATTCTCGTAATAGGGCTCGAAGACGATCACTTCGTCGCCTGGATTTACGGTGGCGAGCAGGGCCGCGACCATCCCCTCGGTAGCGCCGCAGACGACCGTAATCTCGCGCTCCGGGTCGACTTCAAACGCATAGCTGCGGCGATACTTAGCGGCGATGGCCTCGCGCAGCGGTTTGGCGCCCCAGGTGATGCTGTACTGGTTGATATCCGCGGCGATGGCGGCAATTGCCGCATCCTTGATCACCGGCGGCGCGCCGAAATCCGGGAAGCCTTGCGCCAGATTGACGGCACCGAATCGGATGGCGAGGCGCGTCATTTCGCGAATCACGGATTCCGTGAAATCGCGCGTGCGGTCGCTCTGGAAGCGCGGGCGTGCGAGTTCCTCATGAGAAGGGATGGTCTGAGTAGCCATATTTTATTAATGATTTAGAAGTTCACTCTCAGGTCCATGCCTTGGTAGAGCGAGGCAACCTGGTCGGCATAGCCATTGAAGGGCAGCGTGGGGTGCCTGGAAAGCTCGCCTAAACGGCGCTCCGTCGCCTGACTCCATCGCGGATGATCCACAGCGGGGTTCACATTGGAATAGAAACCGTACTCCTGGGGTTTGCGCAGATTCCAGGTGGTGACGGGTTGCTGTTCCAGCAGTTTGATGCGAACCAGCGATTTGCCGCTCTTGAAGCCGTATTTCCAGGGCACAATCAAGCGGACCGGGGCGCCGTTTTGCGGTAGCAGACTTTCGCCATAGAGGCCTACGGCGAGCAGCGTGAGCGGATGCTGCGCCTCATCGAGTCGCAAGCCCTCTACATACGGCAGCGTAAGGCCGGAGTTCTTGGCGAGCGGCATCTGGACGGGATCGAAATACGTCTCAAAGCTGACAAACGCGGCCTTTGACGTGGGGTTCACCTGTTTGAGCAGCGCACTCAGCGAATACCCCACCCAAGGTACGATCATGCTCCAGCCTTCCACGCAGCGGAAGCGATAGATGCGCTCTTCCAAGGGCACAAGCCCGCGGATATCCGCCAGCGAAAAGGTGCGCGGCTTCTTAACCTCGCCCTCCACGGTGAGCGTCCATGGCTCGGTCTTGAAGTCCTTGGCGTTCTCCACCGGCTGATTCTTGCGCGTGCCGAACTCGTAATAGTTGTTGTAAGTGGTCGCGTCTTTCGATGGATTCGGCTGTTCCTTCACGCTCAGCGGACTCGCTTTGAGGTTGGCGAATCCGGCCGGCGCGGCGGCACTCGCGCTGCGCGCCAGCAGGGCCGCCGGCAAGGCAGCCAGAAACTTGCGGCGGTCGAGAAAAGTGACTTTCGGGGTAATATCGGAATAGCGAAGGTCGGCAGATTTGCGGATGAGCACGGGGAGTCCTTAGAAGGCGGCGAACACCGCCCCTTGGTAACGGTCTTCAATGAAATGCCGGGTTTCCTGGCTGGTCAATACGCGCGCCAGAGCGCGAACGCGCGGATCGGTTTCGTTGCCGGAGTTGACGGCAAGCACGTTGACATACGGCGAATCGGCGGCCTCGCGGACCAATCCGTCGCGAATAGGATTGAGGCCCGAATCGAGCGCATAGTTGCCATTTACAATGGCCGCATCCACATCCGGCAGCGAGCGCGGCAATTGCGCCGCCTCCAATTCCCGGAATTGCAGGTGGCGCGGATTGGAGACGATGTCGTGCAGCGTCGCCGCCGCGCCTGCCTTCGCATCCACGCGGAGTAGATTGACAGTTTGCAGAAGCAGCAGGCTGCGGCCCAGGTTTACGGGATCGTTGGGTACGGCGAGGATCGCGCCGTCCGGCAACGTGGCAAGCGATTTGGAACGGCCGGGATAGAGCGCCATGGGCGTCAGAACGACGCGCGTCACAGCTACGAAGCGAGTGTTGTGGTCGCGATTGAATTGCTGCATGAAGGGCACGTGCTGATAGAGGTTCGCGTCCAGATCGCCCGAGGCCAGCGCCAGATTGGGCAGAATGTAGTCGGAGAACGTGACTATCTCGATGCCCACCCCCTCCCTGGTCAATGCCGGAACTACTTGCGCCATGATCTCGCCGGCAGGCACGGGCGTCACGCCGACGCGCAACTTGTGCGACCCGCCGCCTTTGCGAGCGCAGGAGGCCGCCCCGAATCCACCCAGGAGTAAGGGGAGGAGTTGCCGCCGCGTCACTTCGATGCCGCCGGGGCGGAGAGCAGTTCCTGAATTTGTTTAGTGGCGTACTCCACCTTGAGATCGAGGAAGCGCTTGCCCAACTCCGGAGTGGAGCGGCGCGCATCGCCGGAAATGCCGTTACTTACGCGCGGCGCATCGGGGTCGCGCGGTTCGCCCGGCTTGGGCCGCGGAGTGCCCACCGCCGTGGCGATCAGTTCCTTGCGCACCCAGCCATCGTTCCCGCCCAGGTACAGCATCTCCGAAGTGTCCTCGATGCCGGCATGGGAACTGACAGGGTAGCCGTTTTCCGTGAGCCACTTGTCGAAATCGGTGTTGGCCTTCTGATACACCGCGTCGCAGTAGACCACGCGAATGCCCTGAGGCGCATACTTCTCATCTAGCTTTTTGGCTGTCTCCGCCAGTTCCTTCTGCCCGCCCCCGTGGTCGCCCAACAGCACCACGTTCTTGAAGCCGTTCTTGATCAATTGCTCCGTCACGTGTTCATTCACCGCCGCGAAGAGCGGACCGGTGAGACCGATGGTGCCGGGCAGTTCCGCACTGGCATTGTTCACCGAGAATGGCAGCACCGGCGCCACAATCGCGTTCCCCAGTTTCTCTGCGATGCGCAGCGCGGCGCCATGCGCAATCAAGGTATGGCCGCCGCTCGCATTCTGCGGACCGCGCTGTTCCGTCCCGCCATTGAACACCAGCACCGTAGTCTTGCCCTGCTCATGGATGGCGCGCTTCAATTCCTGCCAGGTCATTTTCTCGAAGTCGATGGGGTCGGCGGCGCTCAGTGTGAGCGCCGTGAGAAGGATGGCGCCGAAGAGACGCGGAGTTTTCTGGAGATGCGTCGAGTGCATGATTGCCTACTTATTTTATAGAGAATAGGGTGTTTGTCTGGCCGCTGTCAAGTTCAAACTATAGTTAGTCGATAGAATTAATTGACAAAGTCCAGGGAGTCTCTATACTGGAATCCATGGCGCGATACTCAATGGGGCTGGCTGTAATTGCCGGTCTGCTTGTCTCGGCGGCTAACGCCCAGAATGACGCGGTAGTGAAGCGCTATTGTGCGGGGTGCCACAGTGAGAGCGTGAAGGCTGGTGGATTCGTGCTCGCGAGGCTCGATCTCCTCCATCCGGAACGCACACCGGACCTGGCGGAAAGGGCGATTCGCAAACTGCGCGCCGGGATGATGCCGCCGGCGGGTGCACCACGGCCAGAGGCGGCCGTTCTCAACGGTGTGGCGGCTTCGCTGGAGACCGCGATCGACCGCGCCGCCGCGCTGCAGCCCAATCCGGGCCGGCCCGCACTGCACCGCCTGAATCGCACCGAGTATGGCAACTCCGTGCGTGACCTGCTCAACCTGGATGTCGATGTTGAAGCGCTGCTTCCGCCCGACGATCTCAGCCACGGCTTCGACAACATGGCGGATGTGCTCACCTCATCGCCCACGTTGCTGGAGGCCTATGTGCGGGCTGCCGGCAAGATTAGCCGGCAGGCCGTGGGCGATGCCGCAATGCCCGCCAACATGGCCACCTACTCGCTGCCGCGTGTGATCTCGCAGACGCGCCACGTGGATGGCGCGCCGCTCGGCACGCGCGGCGGCATCAGCGTGATCCACGACTTTCCGGCCGATGGCCAATATGTCTTTCGTCTCACCTTTTACTTCCATCAGATGGGGACTTCCCTGTTCGGCCAAGCCAATGCCGCCGGTCAGCAGGTGGAAGTCTCGATCGATGGGGCGCGCGTGGCGCTATTGGATGTGAACCCACGCATGAAGCAGACCGACGAACTGCGCTCGCCGCCAATCGCCATAACGGCGGGCCCGAAGCGCGTCTCGGCGGCCTTTTTGCAAAGGTTCGATGGGCCGCTGGAGGACGAAGTCTCGCCAGTGGAGCAGAGCCTGGTGGACGTCAACGTCTCCAATATCCCCGGCTTGACCTCACTGCCGCACCTGCACGACCTCATCGTAGATGGGCCGCGCGAAGTCACGGGAGTCTCCGGCACGCCGAGTCGCGGCAAGATCTTCGTATGCCGCCCCGCGACGGGCGCGGACGAGATTCCTTGCGCTAAGCGAATTCTCACTTCGCTCGCGAGGCAGGCTTACCGCCGTCCGGAATCCCCTGCGGACCTGGAAAAGCTGCTGAGTTTCTACCAGGCAGGGCGCAATCGGGGGAACTTCGAAGGCGGCGTGCAGGCGGCGATACAGGCGATCCTCTCCAATCCCGAATTCATCTTTCGTTTTGAGAGAACGCGCTTTGAGGGAACGCAGTCGACGCCGGCCGTAACCACGGCCAACCAGCGTGTCACCGACCTCGAACTGGCGTCGCGGCTGTCCTACTTTTTGTGGAGCAGCGCGCCGGATGAAGAGTTGATCGGCCTGGCGAGCCGCGGCCGGCTCAAAGAGCCACTGCTGCTGGAAAAACAGGTGCGGCGCATGCTGGCGGACGGGCGCAGCGAATCGCTGGCCAACAACTTTGCGCGCCAATGGCTGAATCTGCAAAATCTCAAAGGGGTGCTGCCCGATCCGCTGCTCTATCCGAATTTCGACCGCAATCTGGCCGATTCCATGCGGCGCGAGACCGAACTGCTATTCGGCAACGTCGTGCAGCAGGATCGCCCCGTCACAGAACTGCTGAATGCGGACTATACCTTCGTGGATGAGCGCCTGGCCAAGCACTATGGCATTCCGAACGTGCTGGGCAACCGTTTCCGGCGGGTAGCCGTGGTAGACGATAACCGTCGCGGCTTGTTGGGCCACGCCAGCATCCTGACATTGACTTCGACAGCGAATCGCACGTCTCCCGTGCAGCGGGGCAAGTGGGTGATGGATGTTCTGCTGGGAACCCCGCCGCCCACTCCTCCGCCCAATGTGCCTGCGTTGAAGGAGGGCGCGGAAACCGCGAAGGTGGAATCCGTGCGGGAGCGTACGGAAGCGCATCGGGCCAACCCCGCCTGCGCGGGCTGTCACAAACTGATGGACCCGATCGGCTTCGCGTTGGAGAATTTCGACGCCACCGGCGCATGGCGCGAGAAAGACGGCGGCTTCCCGGTGGATCCGGCGGGCGAGCTGTTCGATGGGACCAAGGTCAGCGGACCCTCCAGCCTGCGCCAGGCGATCGTAAAGCGGTCCGACGCCTTTGTGCGGGCCTTCACAGAGAAGCTGCTGGCCTACGGATTAGGCCGGATCACTGGCTATGCGGACATGCCCGCGGTGCGCGAAATCGACCGTGGCGCCGCAAGCGCGGACAATCGTTTTTCCGCGTTTGTGCTGGGCGTGGTGAAGAGCCCCGCGTTTCAGTGGAGAAGAGTTGAATCCAGCGAACCGGTTCGCACGGAACTGGCGTCGCGGTAACGGATACCCTTATGTTCCTCGCTCAAAAACATCTTTCCCGCCGCGCGTTGCTGCGCGGCGCCGGCGCAGCGATGGCGCTGCCGCTACTGGATTCCATGGTTCCAGCGCAGACGCCGCTGGCGAAAACGGCGGCCGCGACCCGCACGCGCCTGGCCTGCATTGAAATGGTCCACGGCGCCGCCGGCAGCACGCTGGATGGCTCGGCCAAGCACTATTGGTCGCCCGAAAAGACGGGCCGCGATTTCGAACTGACGCAGACGCTGGAGCCTCTGGCGCCCTACCGCGACTACCTGACCATCGTCAGCGATACGGATCTCAATCCAGCCACGGCGCATTCGGCGGCGGAAGAGGGCGCGGATCACTTCCGCTCCAGCGCGGTATATCTTACGGCCGCCCACCCCAAGATGACGGAGGGTTCCGATATCTCCGCCGGCACCTCCATCGATCAGATCTACGCGCAGAAATTCGGGCAGGAGACACCGCTGCCTTCCCTACAGCTTTGTATTGAAAACGTGGACGCCACCGGCGCCTGCGCTTATGGCTACGCGTGTGTGTATGCGGACACCATCAGTTGGGCCTCGCCCAGTACCCCGCTACCGATGACCATCGATCCGCGTATGGCCTTCGAACGGCTGTTCGGCGATGGCAGCACTAGCGAAGAGCGGCTGGCGCGACGGCAACTGGAGCGCAGTATTCTGGACGGCGTGTTGCAGGATGTCTCGCGCCTGCAGAAGGGCCTCGGTCCCAGCGACCGGCGCCGTCTGGATGCCTACCTGGAGGACGTGCGCGAGATTGAGCGGCGCATCCAGCGAACCGAAAAATACAACTCCAGCGGCGAGGCGCGCAGCCTGCCGCAGGCGCCGTTGGGCGTACCCGATGCCTACGAAGAGCACGTCAAGCTGATGTTCGACCTGCAGGTGCTGGGCTTCATGACAGACACTACGCGCGTCACCAGTTTCAAAATGAGCCGAGATGTGAGCCAGCGTGTATTCCCGGAGAGCGGCGTGAAAACGCCTTTCCATTCCGCCTCGCATCACGGCGAAGTGCCGTCGCGCATCGCCGATTTCGCCAAGATCAATCGCTATCATGTGGGCCTGCTGCCGCACTTCCTGGAGAAACTGCGCAATTCATCGGATGGCGACGGCAATCTGCTGGAGCATTCCATGATCCTCTATGGCAGTCCCATGGGCGATGGCAGCGTGCACAATCACAAGCGCGTCCCCATGCTGCTATTGGGCCACGCCTCCGGGCAACTGAAGGGTAACCTGCACGTGCGTACGCAGGATGGCACGCCGATGGCCAACATCCTGCTGACCATGCTGCGCAAGTTGGGCGTGAATCAGGAGAGCGTAGGCGATAGCACTGGAGAGATCGCCATTTAGCACTGCCATCCAGCAAGGAGCGCCGCTATGCCGCACAGCCGTTTACTCGTACTCACTTTCTTCGCAGCGTTGACGGCGGCAGCGGCCGATACCCGGCTCGCCGATGCCGCACAGCGCGGAGACCGCGCCGCTGTTCGGGCACTCCTGCAGCAGCACGCCGATGTGAACGCGCCCAAAGGCGACGGCAGCACCGCGCTCCACTGGGCTGCGTTGCAGGACGATGTGGAACTGGCGCAATTGCTGCTAAAGGCCGGAGCGAATCCGAATGCTGCCACTCGCAATGGCGCTCTCACGCCGCTCTTCATGGCCTGCCGCAACGGCAGCGCGCCGTTGATCGCGGCCCTGCTGGCGGCAGGTGTGAGCGCCAATTCAATCAACGCAAATGGCACGTCGGCATTGATGGCGGCGTCTGCTGCAGGTAATCCGGCGGCGTTGCAAGTGCTCCTGGAGCACGGCGCGGACGTGAATGCGAAGGAAAAGGCGCGCGGGCAGACGGCGCTGATGTTCGCCGCGGCGCTGAACCGCACGGACGCATTGCAATTGCTCCTGAAGCACGGCGCGGATCCGAACGTAGTCACGAAGGTCACCAAGATGGAACGCGTGCGCGTGGACGCGGATGGCAATCCGATTCCCGCCGACCAGTCTGCCGGACGGGGCGGCGCGGGTACGGCGGCAGGGGAGACGAATAGCGCGGGCGCGCCGGCGGATTCCGCGGGACGCGCCGGACGTGGAGGCGGGCCCCGCGGCGGAAGGCCGGCGACGGAGGAAGCAAACGAAGCTCCGGCAGGGGCGGCTTCCGGGACAACACCCGCGGGCGGCGTGGGCACGGCGGCAGCGGAGCCGAATAGTGCGGGCGCGCCGGCGGATTCCGCGGGACGCGCCGGACGTGGAGGCGGGCGCCGCGGTGGAGCGCCTACGGCGGAGGAAGCGAATGAAGCGGCAACCTCCGGGACCACCCCGGCGGAGGCGGGACGCGCAGGCCGCGGGGGACGCGCGGGCGATGTGGCGGCGGGTGGTCCACGGGAGGTCGGCGCGCAGGCGATGGGTGGCATGACCGCGCTGCTGCTGGCCGCGCGCGATGGGCACCGCGAAGCCGTGGCGGCGCTGCTGGATGGCGGCGCGAAGATCAATCAACCCAGCGAGGCGGACCAGAGCACGCCGCTGGTACTCGCCATTATCAACGGCCATTTCGATCTGGCGAAGTACTTGGTGGAACGCGGCGCGGACCCGAACCTGGCATCAGCCGCCGGGCTTGCAGCTCTCTATGCGACGGTGGATGCCGAGTGGGCGCCACATGCCTGGTATCCCCAACCCAACGTGACGCAGGAAAAGACCAGTTATCTGGATTTGCTGACGCTGTTGCTCGATCGCGGCGCCAATCCCAACGCGCGGCTGGTGAAAAAACTCTGGTTCCGCGGCCTGGCGCAGGATCCCACGTGGGTGGACCCGTCGGGTTCCACGCCCTTCTGGCGCGCTGCGCAATCGGCCGACGTCGCCGCCATGAAACTGCTGGCCGCGCACGGCGCCGACCCCAAGATCGCGAACAATCAGGGAGACACACCATTGATGGTCGCGGCCGGCGTGGGCTGGATGGCCAATCACTCCAACAATGCGCTCAATGGCTGGCTCCCGGCGATTCAATTTTGTGTCGAGTTGGATGTGGATGTGAATGCGGTGGATAGCCGTGGGTACACAGCGCTGCATGGAGCCGCGTACATCGGGGAGAACGACGCGGTGAAGTTCCTCATCTCTAAAGGCGCCAAGATCGATGCGAAGAGCAAGGCGGGCGATACCGTCGCGGACATGGCGAACGGCCCCACGCGCTTTGGCCTGCCGCATCCGGAGACGGTGGCTCTGCTGGAGTCTCTGGGCGCGGTGAACTCTCACAACTGCCGGTCCGACCAATGCCTGGTGGCGCCGAAAGAAGAGCGCAAGCCGGCCGCGCAGCCACCTGCCACTACGGCTCCCGCAACGACGAATCCGGTGAAGGGCGGCAAGTGACGCGGTTGCCGTTCGCCCTTGTGTTTGCAGGGACGGCGTGCGCGCAGGCGTATGTCGATAAGTTGCCGCCGGAACACCCGGGCATTCGCTACCTCGAGCGTCCGCTCAAGGATCGCGCCTCGAAGTTGGCGCGCGAATTAGAGACGGGCGGCGTCCGGCTGACTTCGCGCACCGATGGCTCGGGCTATCTGGCTTCGCTATTGGAACACCTTGACGTGACAGTGGATTCGCAGGCGCTGGTCTTTTCCAAGACCAGTTTTCAGGCCGCGAACGTGTCGCCGCGCAATCCGCGCGCGATCTATTTTAGCGACGATGTAGCCGTGGGGTTTGTGCGCGGCGGGCGAGGGATCGAAGTGGCGGCCATCGATCCGGTTGCCGGCGCGGTCTTCTACAGGCTTGACGATTCGCCCTCCGGCGCGCCGCGTCTCATTCGCCAGACAGAGTGCCTGACGTGCCACCAGGGGGCCGCGACACTCGGAGTGCCCGGTCTCTTCGTGGGCTCCGTGTTCCCCAACCTGATGGGCACGCCGAGCCCGAGCGGTGCGATCGTCACCGACCATCGGACGCCGTTTGCCGAACGCTGGGGCGGCTGGTACGTGACCGGCACACACGGTAATCAGCGGCATCGGGGCAACGCTGTGGCGGAGAACCCGGCGGAGCCGGAGGCGCTGGAGACAGAGGGCGCGCAGAACCTGACGTCGCTCGCCGGGAGATTTCCGCCCGCCGGCTACCTGAGCGCCACTAGCGATCTGGTCGCCTTGATGACATTCGAACATCAGACGCAGATGAATAACTTCATCGTGCGCGTGGGCTGGCTGGAGCGCCAGGGGATACCGCCTTCCGGCCGCGAAATCGACGATCTGGTAGCGTACCTGACGTTTGCCGAAGAAGCGCCGCTGCGCGAGCCAGTGCATGGCGTCTCCCAGTTCACGCAGAGTTTTCCGCAACGCGGACCGCGCGACAGCCACGGCCGCAGCCTGCGCGATTTCGATCTGGAACATCGACTCTTCCGCTATCCGCTCAGCTATCTCATCTATAGCGCCGCTTTCGACGCTCTCCCAGATCGCCTGCGAGAACGCATCTATTCGCGCCTGTTTGAGGTGCTCAGCGGGCGCGACCAGAGTCCGCGATTCTCTTGGGCGGGCGAGCCGGAGCGACGGGCGGCGCTGGAAATCCTGCGGGAGACCAAACCTAACCTACCGGCCTCTTTTGGCTCGATTCAGGTTCGGTAGGGCCGCCAGCGCAAATTCTTCCGTTATCATCTTGACATCTCGCTCAATACATCGTATTGTCTATGGAACAAGTAGAGCATTGCCCGTTTTTCCCTCGGTCCGCGTTGTTGTCTCGCACTGAACTTGGCCTCTCCCGGTTCCACTAGCGAAGATATTCAACGCGGATCCTCGCTCTGAGGTTGAATTCGAAGGGTCGCCTTGATGCCGAACCTGACGTTGATGGAAAGCAGACTGGAGAACCATGAGAATTTTCACCGTAGCCGCCTATCTAGGCGTTGTCGCGGCGCCACTGGCCGCACAAAATGTGCACGCGAATCTGCGTGGCACGGTACACGATCCATCCGGCGCCTTGGTCCACGGCGCCGCCATCACCATCAAGGATCCGGACAAGGGCGTGACGCGCTCCACCCTAACCAACGAAGCGGGCGATTACGCGGCGCTGCAATTGCCACCCCAGCGTTATTCGGTCTCGGCCAGTGCGCCCGGCTTTAAGACCCGGGTCATCGACGATCTGGTCTTGCAGGTCGGACAGGAGGCACGGCTGGATATTGTGCTGCAACTGGGCACGGCTACCGATCAGGTGCAGGTGAGCGCCGCGGCGCCCCTCATCCAGACGGAGAATCCCAGCAACAGCGGCGTAGTGGATGGCAAGAGCATCGAAGAATTGCCGCTCAACGGGCGCGTGTTTTACGATCTGGCGCAATTAGTTCCGAATGTGACTAATCCGGCGTCTGGTTCGGCGCTTTCCGCGCGGGGCGGTTTCAACGTGGCCGGCAGCAGCGAAGTAACCAATAACTTCATTCTGGACGGTATCGATAACAACGACCGGACCACGGGCCAGCCCAGCGTGCGCCCGTCGGTGGACGGCATTCAGGAGTTCCGCATTCTCACCGGGTCTTACGGCGCGGAATACGGCCGGCAGTCTGGCGGGCAGGTGATCGTGACCACGAAATCCGGCAGCAACCAGCTCCACGGTTCGGTCTACGAGTTCTACCGAAACAGCGATGTGGACGCGCGCGGCTTCTTCAGTCCCGCTACCATTCCGACCTTCACCCGGAACAACTTCGGCACCTCTTTCGGGGGGCCGATCCGCAAGAACAAGACCTTCGTTTTCGGAACCTATGAAGGCCTGCGCAATGCCACTGTCAGCGCGACCCGCAGCACGGTGCCGACGGCGGCGCAACGCAGCGGCGATCTTTCCGCCTTCGCGGCAATCTCCTATCCGGGGATTGTCAACAATCAGATTCCGCAATCGCAGATTACTCCTCAGGCGGTCAAGATTCTCTCTTACTATCCGCTGCCGAACCTGGCTGCCGCACCCGGGGGCCTGAACTACGTCAACGCCACGCCGACACGCACGCCGCAGGATCAGTTCTCCTTGCGCGGAGACCAGGTGTTCAGTGATAAGAACAATCTGGCGCTCTCTTACCAGTTCTTCGATTATCTGGTCTTCACGCCGAGCGCGGTGCCCGGCTTCAGTACAGTGGATAAGCAACGCTCGCAGCACGCCACCATCAGCGATACTCATATCTTCAACCCCGGCCTGATTCAGGAACTGCGCCTCGGCTACAACCGCTATGCGGGACTGCGCACCTGGGAAGACAATCAGCTCGGCGATGTGGTGTCGCAACTGGGCATCCCGCAAGGCGGCCAGTACGGCGTCCAGCCCACGGGAACTTCCAACGGCGGACTGCCTTCAATCTCGATCACCGGCATCAGCGGAATCGGCGGCGGCACTCCCCAGTGGCGGGGCGATAACACCGTCAACCTAGTAGAGTCGGTAACCTGGGTCCACAATAAACATACCTTTAAGTTCGGCGCCGACTATCAATACTTCTACAAACACTCGTATTTCGACAGCGGCGCCAAGGGCTCCTTCTCATTCAACGGCCAGTACACCGGCAATGCCTTCGCGGACTTCCTGCTGGGCGATATCCGCTCCGATAGCCGCACCGTTGGCGACCCGAACCAGCATCCCTATACGCGCTCCTCGGATCTTTACGCGCAGGACGATTGGAAGATCCTGCCGCGCTTGACGCTGAATCTAGGCCTCCGCTATGAATTGAACATCCCGCAGAAGGAGCGTACCAACAAACTCTCGCAGTTCGATCTCACCACCGGCCTGCTCAATTCAGGCGACGGCACGGTCTACAACGTGGACAGCGTAACCGGACTGCTGGTGAAGGTCGGCACGAAGAACATTGGCGACACGCTGTACCAGGAGCCGAAGTTGAACTTCGCGCCGCGCGTCGGTTTTGCCTATCGGGTCACGCAGGACAACAAGACCGTGATCCGCGGCGGGTACGGCATCTTCTACGATCAAGTGGTCGTGGGCAACGGTCTCTTCTCCCTATTCGGCCTGGGCGCGCCCTACCTTTCCAGTTTCAGCGTGACGAACACCGCCACGGCAACCTACGCGACCTGGGCAAATCCGTTCCCAGCCGGAACCGCCGGCGGCAGCATTTCCCCCGGCGCCGTGGATCCCCATTTTCCCACTTCATACACGCAGCAGTGGAGTTTCTCCGTGCAGCGTCAATTGGTGAAGCAGTTCGCCCTGGACGTGACTTATCAGGGGAGTCACGGCATCCATGAACCGATCAGCTATAACATCAATCAGGCGGCAATCGGACCAGGCACGATTCAGAGCAAACGCCCGTATCCGCTTTGGGCCAATGTGACCTGGAGCGACGCCATCGGTTTTTCGACTTTTCACAGTCTGGTGAGCAAAGTGGAACGGCGTTATTCCAACGGGTTGAGCTGGCAGAGCAGCCTGGTCTATTCCAAGACGCTGGACCTGCAGACGCTGCAATCCACCAGCGCCGGTGGGGACGGTGGAATTCGGAACGTGCACGACATCAAGTCGGAATACGGCAGGGCGGGAATCGACGCGCGCCTGCGCTTCGTCAGCAGCTTCGTTTACCGCGTTCCGGTCGGTAAGGGCCGTCCCTTCCTTTCGCACGCGCCTGGTTGGCTGGACGCAGTGGCGGGCGGATGGGAGACTACCGGCATTCTGACCCTGCAATCCGGACGTCCGTTTACGGTGACTACCAGTAAGGACCTCGCGAATGACGGCGGATCCGCGCGGCCGATCGTGATTGGCGATCCTCACCTGGCGAATCCTTCCGTCAATGAGTGGTTCAATCCGGCAGCCTTCACGACCGTCATACCAGCGGGCACTTACACCTTTGGCAATGAAGGCCGCAACATTCTTGATGCGCCCGGATTGCAGACCTTCGATGCGGGGGCCTACAAGAACTTCGCCTATCGCGAGCGCTTCAACCTGCAGGTTCGGGTGGAATCTTTCAACGCCCTCAACCATGCCAACTTCTCGGCTCCCAGCGCCAACATCGATTCGACAAACGTAGGCCAGATCGGTTCCACGGCGACGGCGAACCGCACCATCCAGTTCGGGGCGAAACTGCGGTTCTGACTACGCCCTGAAAGGATCGATTAAGGCAGGCGGCGAATTCCAGCGCCGCTGCGGCGCCTTCTCCTACGCGCGTTCTACCTTGGGCGCGAAGAGGTGAGCCGCTGCAGCGCCGAGATCAAGGCGTCGTCTCTGCACATGCATTGTAGAATGGTCGAGGATGGCAGCGCGCAACTCTGGGTTTCAACAAGGTGGAGACTCCAACGTGTACCTTCACTGCATGCGCTACTTGTCCGTTGCCACCGCCGCAGAACCGGCTTTCGCTAGCCACCCTGGTGGGCGAGAATAAGCTTGAGGGCTCCGCGAATTAGACCTTCCCCCGAAGCGGTTCTGGAATTGGAACAGGTGGTGAAGCGCTATTCGTCCGCTCACGGTTGGATCGAGGCGCTCGGCGGGGTGAATCTGCGTGTGCCGCGCGCTACAATTCAGGCCATCATTGGCTTCAGCGGGGCAGGCAAGAGCACCCTGTTGCGCTGCATTTCCGGCCTGGAAGCGCCGGATCGGGGGCGCGTTCTGGTCAACGGCATCGATGTGGCCGAATTGCGTGGGGCGGCGTTGCGCGAGGCGCGGCGAAACCTTGGAGTTGTCTTTCAACAATTACATCTACTGCGTTCGCGCAGCGTGTCTGGCAACGTGGCGCTGCCGCTGGAACTTTTCGGCTGGCGCCGCGAGGCCATTGCGCAGCGCGTGCATGAATTGCTCGATTGGTTCGGAATCGCTGAGCAAGCCGTGCGTCACCCCGCGGATCTCTCCGGTGGCCAGCGGCAACGCGTCGCTATCGCGCGTGCTCTGGCGCTGCAACCCGCGGTTATGCTCACCGACGAACCCACCTCCGCCCTCGATCCGGAGACCGCGGCCAACGTGTTGGATACGCTGCGCCGCGTACGCGACGAATTTGGCGTCACCGTCGTGCTGGTCACGCACCAATTAGAGTCCGTCCGCGCCATTTGCGACCGCGTAGCGGTGTTGGACGCTGGGCAGATCGTGGAGGACGGCCCGGTACGAGAAGTGTTGCGGGACCCCAGTAGTGCCGCGGCGCGGCGCCTACTGAACGTGGAGCCGCGGGCTCCGGAAACCAGAGGCTCGCGGTGAGCGAACTCGGCGAACTTCTCTGGCAATCGACATTGGAAACGCTCGCCATGGTGGGCGCCTCGCTAGTCCTCGCGGGAGCGGGAGGTCTGGTGCTCGGAGTGCTTCTGGTGGTCAGCGCACGCGATGGGGTCCTGCCGATCCCATGGCTGCATCGCGTGCTCACCGTAACGGCAAACGTGGGCCGCAGCATTCCCTTCATTATCCTAATGGTGGCGCTGATTCCGGTCACGCGTTGGATCGTGGGTACATCCATTGGAACCGCCGCGGCCATCGTGCCGCTTGTGATCGGCGCCGTCCCCTATGCTGCCCGACTGGTCCAATCCGCGCTACTCGAAGTAGATCGCGGCCTGGTGCAAGCGGTAGTCGCGATGGGAGCCACTCCCTGGCAGGTAGTCCACAAGGCATATCTCCCCGAAGCCAGACCCGCTTTACTGCGTGCGGCGACACTGATGGCCATTACGCTCATCAGCTTTTCCGCCATGGCTGGAGCTATCGGCGGCGGCGGATTGGGCGACTTGGCCATTCGCTACGGCTACCAACGCTTCCGCCCCGGTGTGACGATCTGCACAGTGGTTGTGCTAGTCGCCCTGGTACAGGTGATTCAATACGTGGGCGATGCCCTGGCCCGCCGCGTACAACGCTAGGCGCTGTCGCTGCTCTTTCGCTCAGCGCGGGATTTCGGCTCGCCTTCTGCCTTCTTCCCACGCCCGCCGCGATGACCTTTGTGCGGACGCTGGCCTCGACAGTATTTGATTTGATGGTTTGATGGAGCAACTTCGCTGCCGAGCCGCACTTAGCGGCTACCTAACCCATTTGCCCCGTAGGCGGTCCGGCACGCCTTGCGCGCCGGCCTCCCAACAGCGCGGCGATTCCCACTCCAATCCAAATCAGGCTCACACTTGCCGATGGCCATGCGTCATGACATGCCGAGTTTGCCGCCAGCGTAAGGCTTCCGGCCAGGTTCAGGTACTGGAAGGCCGCGCCCTGCGCGGAGATCTTTCCAAACGAGACGAAGGCATAGGCGGAGATCAGCACCACCCCGCCGATCCATCCGCACGCCTCCATCACCATCGCAACCGCCACTATGCCGCTCCCAACGTAGCAAAGGCCCGCACGGGAAATGTGCCCATCCCTTTCACCTTCACCGGTGCGGCTGTGAAGGCGAATCCGCTCACCGGCAACTGGTCCAGATTGCATAAGTGCTCTACGACAGGGATGTCTGCCCCCAACAGCACCGTGTGGACAGGCCGCGCGCCGTCCCTGGTGTCGTCGATGTTGTACGAGTCAATGCCGACCAGCGCAACGCCCGCATTCCGCAGGTACTCGGCGGCATCCCGCGTCAGGTACGGGTGATCCTCAAAGTACTGTTCCGTTGCCCAATGGTGTGACCACCCGGTCTCCACCAGAACCGCTTTCCCGCGCACCTCCAGGGGCAGAAACACCTCCCGATCTACGGCCCTGCCCGCTAGTCCTGTGACGCGCGCCACGACGGAGTCCAGCCCGGCAAGCGCGGACAACTCCAACTGCGAAAGGTCTCTTCCGTGTGCGAAGCGATGGAACGGGCTGTCGAGATAGGTGCCGGTATTGGCCACCATGTCGATGCGGCCGATCTGGAAGCTCGTGCCCTCGTCATAGAATTTCCGCGATTCCTCGCGGCTTAGAAAGTCGCAGATCAGCGGCGCGAGAAGTCCCTTGTAGGTGATCAGGCCATCATGTACCGTGTGGCTTAGATCCACATGCGCCGCCGCGCCCGCTCTATCGCTTATCTTGCGAGCGAAGGACTGCTTAAGAACAACGAATTAGCAATCGAGCAAGGCACAAAAATGGGCCGCCGAAGCATCCTGCGTGTTCGAGTAACTCCTGCGCCGGAACTATCCGGTACCGGCATTGTAGTTCTGCGCGGAGTGATCCGGCTTTAGACTCTCGGTTTGAGACAGAGTTCCGGCGTGGAGCACCGAATACAAAAGTCTTCCTTTGAAGTCATAAGTCTTTTGCGCGAATAGGCCATGGCGGAAGCTACGACAACCACCCAGACGGCTTGGCCGTCTGGCAACCAGATTGTCTCGAAAGAAAATATTCCGAGGATTTTGCCCCGAGGCTGGGCGGTTTCGAGTAAACGGGAAATTCCGAGAAATTGCGCCTGCCTACCTATTGGGACCGGCGCGCAGGCAACCGCCGGGGGAAAGACTCGGCAAGGTGGTGAGTGCGCCACGAACGACTGTCCCCGCCCCTTCATAGTCGGTAGTCGCGTCCGAGGAACGTCAGAACAGGACAGAGAGGAAGAGGCTACCCGACTGGCCACATCGCCACGTCAGCCCCGGGTCCGAGGAAGGGTTGCTCAAGAGCTCTGACTTCGACAGAGGAGGTGGCAGTCTATCAATTATCTCCAGCCCATTCCAGGGGCAACGATTCTCGGAATTTCCTTAGCAAGGCTCAGTTTGCTCGGTCGCTCGCTGAGATGCCGACCACGTCGGTAATCCTCACAGTGACCTTCGGTAAAAACGGACACTGAGAGATCGAGGTGCTTCGAATAAGAGGACTGGGACCTCGTGGGGGCAAGAGTGGGCTGAGGGGAGGAGCGCAGCAACTCCGGAGGCTCGTGGGCGGGGGATCTGCCGTGATTATTCATAGCGTTGCCATCGGGTCTTCTAAGCCGACCATCAGGGACGATCGCCCCGGTTATGGTCGCTACCCCGAAATTCCGAGAATCCTTGCCCCGAACGGTCCAGAGCAGTTGGGGGAATGCGTGCGTGACTGCCGACGGACACGAAACGTGGGCTTGCGATTGGGCTACTCGGAATCGGGGAGAATTGTTCACCTCTCTCGATCGTGCGCAATCCGGCGAAGCCGAAAATCGGCACAAAAGGCGGGTCCCAAGAGCGCACCCTCGTGTGAACGAAGGAAATTCCGAGAATATTTGCCTGGCGTTCTCTTGCGCCATGCGCACCGAGAGGGATCGTCGAGTTCGTTCAATAGGGCTTGCTCTATAACAGCGTGCACCGATCATGCCGGGTTCCGAAGGGTTGACGGAATTTCGGGTGCGCAGATGAAACTGTACGGCCACCGACGTCAGCCGGACCCGGCCGCGCGGGTCAACAACTGAATCCGCTCCGGTGCCCAGGTGGCCGCTTAGGGAATTCTCCACGCGGCAGCGATTCCCGGGTCACCAGAAATTCCGAGAATCGCGGCCCCTGTCGTACGTTCCAGGATGGGGCCCGAAGTCCTGAGCCTTCATGTCCAATAGGCTCCGTCGGGTGGCACGGCCTTACTGGAAATCGTCACCTACGCCAGTGATCTCGCAGGCGTGAGCATAATTCCGAGAATATTGGTCCCCCGTTCCTTGCACGCCGGGAACGAACAATTCCGGGAATTCACGCCCCCTGCTCGATCGAGAGTTCTTCGGGCGCGCTATTGCCTCACCACGAAAGCGTGGACGCTGCCGGTAGTCGGTCTGTCGGCAGGGGTCCGAGGTCTTTGCCACCGCGTTCAGTTGCTGTCGGGAAGGACCCTCGCCCTGTGGTTGCAGGTCTAAGCCTGCCAAGGACCGGAAATTCCGAGAATCGTTGCCCGATCCCCCCGTTTATTTGAGGAAGCCGGAGATGCCCAAGTGCTGCAGTAGCTGCTACGGTTCGATCTGAGTATTGGGGCACTCGACTCGGTTGCCGGCGCATGATGAACCGTGCAAAGACCGCAGGAAAGCCTGGGGGGCGGCGACTTTCGACGCATGAGGGCCCGACACTTCGGCGTTGGCATGAACTCCTCAGGCGGGGGTGCGCGCCGGAAAACTTCCAAAATGGTTACGCTGAGCAACGCTGTCGCGTCGGGCGGGTTGGCGCAGTTTGGCAATCGTCGCAAACCATTTGGAGTCGTGCATTCGAGACGATGCAGGCGCATCAGTTTCCGCCCAAACCTGTTTGGGCGGAGTTTTGGGCGGAAACTTGGCGTTTTATACGATGATTACGCCAAAGACGTATATGGAAGTGTCTGTGCCATCAATAAGATTAGAATTGAGATAGTGCTTCACACGCAGGAGGTCACAGGTTCGAGTCCTGTCGCGCCCACCATGAAATCAATCACTTAGACAGCCTTCTGAACGGTTTGGGCAGACCCTGCCCGAACACTTCCTGTTCCCCGCCGCGGCGTGGCGGCATTGCCGGCTTCGGGGACCTTGGCACACCGATCTGGTTCGCCATTCGAAGATCAGGCGCCTGGAAGAGTGATCGCTTGCGGCACTAACGCATTGGCGGTGCAAATGGCGCTGTAAACTTGCCCGCTTGGACGCATCCTGCGCTCCTGCGTGAGCGGATCCACCTCAATTAAGCCAAAGCGCAGGTTCCAACCCTCCGCCCATTCGAAATTGTCGGTCAGCGACCAGTGATAGTAGCCCTTCACCGGAACGCCATCCCGAATTGCCTTCCAGACCTGCCTGAGGTGATTGACGAGAAAGGCGGGGCGGTGCTGGTCCTGCGCGTCGGCTACACCGTTTTCAG